>BNJU01002076.1_pt1 | contig 178235 bp, 220 predicted proteins | sample 8539281 | NCBI WGS metagenome assembly BNJU01 (sample SAMD00202456, study PRJDB9452) | human saliva metagenome | isolation source: human saliva | place: Japan
AGCTATCAAGAGTTGGGTTATGAATTGAAGAAAAGTCCAGCCGGTGGATCTGTTTCCTCAAACGCACCACGTGGAGTGTGTAGCTTTGCTCGTAAAAGCCTAGAACCTTTGAACGAAAAGGGATAATGAAAAGCCTTGATTGCAAGGCTTTTTGCTTTATGGTGGGAAGTATTAGAGTAAGTAATTTTTGGAGTGAGTGGAAGTGATAGTTAGGAATTCTCAAATTCTATTTCCATTTACACTGTGGGTACGTTTTTATTTCCATTGACAAGGAGTTTGAGGGAATAGAAACGTACCCACCTATATGAAAAAATCACGAAAGGTTTGATCTATGGAAATCAGTAGAAATTAGGTGATACAATAACACGTTATAAAAACCTTGAAATCAGTATGTTTCAAGGTTTTAAGTACTCTTACGGATAGCATTGGGAACATCTAACTTTCTTGAGGAGTAAAGTTTGTTTCTCAATATAGTAATCGTTAAATTGTGTCGAAGCGTTATATGATATGATAATTCCAAATAGTCCTTTGGGCTTTTTATGGCATTGTGATATTCTCTAAGAACACGAGATTGCTTCAATAATTTACAAAGTTATGGGGATTTCTCATAGCTTTTTTACTTTCTTCCTTGACAATTGAGCGAGTGTTCAACTATAATGATAATAGTTGAGTGGTTGTTCAACTGAATCATCGATTATTGAGGTATGAGATGTAATTTTTCTTCTCTATCACCAGTAATGCAAGCTTTATTAGCTGGCTTATTCAACTGGTTTTGTACCCTTATCGGTGCTAGTTTGGTCTTTTTTGTCAAAACCATTCATCAAAAATTCATGGATATGATGATGGGCTTGGCATGGGCATTATGACGGCAGCGGCAGTCTGGCCTTTGCTTGTCCCTTCTTTGGACTATAGCCAGTCAATAGCTACGAACAGATTTTACTGGTTGACGACGGCTGTTGGTTCTATTGTCGGGGGCTTATTTATCCGCTTTATTAATTATTTGGTTCCCGACCTACATTTGAATCATCAGATGAGTGATAAGGAAGGGATTTTGAATCCCAAAAGACCCTTATCAAAGACCATGCTGCTTTATCTGGCGGTAGTGTTTCATAATATACCAGAGGGCTTAGCAGTTGGTGTGGCATTTGCTAGTGTGGCAAATCTCGCAACTAGACTTTCCTTTACGTGAATGAGTGCCCTTGGATTGGCCTTGGGAATTGGCATCCAAAATATTCGAGAAGGCTCTGCCTTGTCCTTGCCACTACGGGTAGAAGGGCGAAGTAGGAAATCAGCTTTCTACTATGGCGCCATGTCAGCGATTGTTGAGTCGATTGCAGCTGTTTTAGGGGCCTATGCTGTTATGTCTATGACCCAGCTACTACCTTATGCTCTCTTATTTGCGGCGAGAGCCATGATTTATGTTGCAGTGGAAGAACTTGTGCCAGGTGCTCAAGAGCACAAGAATACCGATATTGCGACAAGTGGGGTTATGGCCGGATTTCTAATCATGATGTTACTTGATACAACTTTAGTATAGGAGGAATAGAAAATATGTCACAGTGTTTAACAGCTTGTAATCCAGATTTAATTCAAGGGGTCCATGAGACGGAGTTTGATACCGTTACATTGCTAAATATGTCCAATTTTTTTAAGGCGATTTCTGACCCAACTCGTTTGCGGATTTTACAAGCAGTACGGCAAAATCCAATTTGTGTCGGAGACTTAGCGATTGCGTTACAGATGACCAAGTCTGCTATTTCTCACCAACTACGCTATCTGCGGGACTGCCAATTGGTCAAGGGGAGAAAAAAAGGAAGGATGACCTATTATGAACTTGCGGACGATCATGTCGCAGCAGTCTTGTCTTTGACACTGAAACATTTGAAAGAGGAAAAACATGAAGAAAGAGTATGAACTTCGAGGAATTGACTGTGGCAATTGTGCTGCTAAGATTGAACGTGCTGTCAATCAATTGGAGCAGGTAGAATCTGCCACTGTCAATCTGATAGCTCAAAAGCTGATTTTGGAAACAAAAAGCGAAGATGGGATAGATAAGGAAATTATTGACTTGGTGGATGCTATTGAACCTGGAATCGAAGTTATCAGTGAGAAAAAGGAAGAGGCACTTCCAGAAAAACGAGATTGGGCGAAAGAGCTGCTACTTGCTGTTATGATTCTATTTGCCTTCGGCTTTTTCCTGCCAGAGGAGTATTTCTGGATTCGTCTGGTCTATTATCTGACCCTATATATCATTATCGGCCATAAGGTTCTTATCAAGATGGTTCAAAATATTCAACGTGGTAATCTTTTTGATGAAAACTTTTTGATGAGTATCGCGACCTTAGGAGCCTTTCTCTTGGGAGAATTTCCAGAGGCAGTAGCCGTCATGCTTTTTTTATCAGATTGGGGAGTATTTCCAAGATAAGGCCACCTCTCAATCTCGTCAGTCCATTGCACGATTGATGGATATTCGGTCGGATAAGGCTTGGAGACTAGAGGGGGGGAGAAACCGTTCAAGTAGACCCTGAAACAGTAAGGGTTGCGGACCATATTTTAGTTAAGCCTGGGGAGAAGGTGCCCCTAGATGGTCTGGTCAGAGAAGGTCGTTCTATTCTGGATACGTCAGCCTTGACAGGAGAATCACTGCCTAGGGAAATTGGCGTTGGTGAGGACATTACAAGTGGTGTGATCAATTTGACTAGTCCATTGGTAATTGAAGTGAGTAAGACTTTTTCGCAATCAACGGTCAACAAAATTTTGGAATTAGTTGAAAATGCAAGCAATAAAAAAGCGGAGACGGAACGGATGATCACACGTTTTTCGCGTGTGTATACACCAGTGGTTGTCGGAATCGCTTTTCTGCTTGCAAGCCTGCCTCCCTTGCTTGGTTTAGGGGAGTGGTCGACTTGGCTTTATCGGGCACTTACCTTTTTAGTCATTTCTTGCCCTTGTGCTCTTGCGGTTTCGGTACCAATGAGTTTCTTTGGCGGGCTAGGGGGAGCATCTAAATTAGGTGTCTTAGTGAAAGGTGGGAATTATTTAGAGGCTCTTGCCAAGTTGGATACGGTCGTATTTGATAAGACGGGGACAATTACAAAAGGTATCTTTGCGGTGGATACCGTTGTCAACGCAGAAGGTGTCGAGGATGATATTCTGTACCTCGCTGCCCATCTGGGAAAGCTATTCCAATCATCCAATCGCAAACTCTATTCGAACAGCCTATGGACAGGAAGTGGACGAGAATAGGGTGAGTCAGATTACCGAGCTACCAGGGCAGGGCATGTCCGGTAGGGTAGATGGCAGACAGCTCTATCTTGGGAATGCTAGATTAATGGAAGTTCAAGGGATTGCTTATCCAGCTATTGACAGCACAGGAACAGTTCTCTATTTGGCAGAGGACAGTCATTTTCTAGGCTATTTCCTTATCGCAGACCAAGTGAAGGAGACGAGCATCGAGGCCTTGAAGGATTTACAGGCAGTCGGAATTAAAAAGACGGTTCTCCTTTCAGGCGATCGTCAGGCAGTGGTTGATGAATTTGCACAGCAATTTGCCTTTAATGATGCATTTGGAGATTGCTTGCCTCAGGATAAGGTGAGTACATTTGAGGAAATTCTGACTCAGTCTCAGCAGGCTGTTGCCTTTGTTGGAGATGGGGTGAATGATGCACCGGTTCTTGCTAGGGCAGATGTTGGTATTGCTATGGGAGGGCTAGGTTCGGACGCAGCCATTGAATCAGCAGATGTTGTACTGATGGATGATGACCTTGGAAAACTTCCTCAAGTCATTCGACTGGCAAAAAAAGACAGTCAGAATAGCCCAACAAAACATGACCTTGGCTATTGTAGTTAAACTAATTTTCTTGGTTCTAAGTGGATTGGGAATTTCTAATATGTGGGAGGCCATCTTTGCAGATGTTGGTGTAACGCTACTAGCAGTATGGAATGCATTGAGGGTCTTGAGGATAGATACCTCCACTTTGTCAAAGTAAGTGAACTGATGTTAGTATGATTTTATGGACACGTTTTGGTAGAATAGTATCTAACCAAAGGAGATGTCCAAATGAGCCAAAAAAATATACCAAAGAGTTCAAGGAAACTAGTGTTCAATTACATGAAGCAGGACACGTGGAGTGTGTAGCTTTGCTTCTACGAGCTGATTAAACAAGGATTTAGCAAGTGAAAGTCCTAAAGTAAGGAGTCTAAACATGAAATTCCATGAATTTGGGGATAAGAATTTGCCTCCTATCTTACTGATACATGGTGGTGGCAGTTCTTGGTGGAATTATCTTCGTCAAGCACGAATCTTGTCAGAAGAATACCGTGTTATTCTACCCACTTTGAATGGCCACGGTGAGGAATATCAACTTGATTATGTTTCTACTGAAGATTCTGCTTTGGAGATTCTAGACTATATCAAAGCAAACTGTGGTGGGAAATTGTTTGCAATCGGTGGTGTTTCACTTGGTGGTCAAATTGCCATGGAGCTTTTGTCTTTAGACAGTGAAATTGCTGAGAAGGCCATCATAGACGGAAGCCTCTGTGTTCCTCAACCAAAGTTAGCTAAAATCAGCATCTTTCTAGTGTCTCTATTTGGTAAACTGATGCTCAATAAATTCTCTTGCAAACTTCAGTTAAGCATGATGAACAAACTCTATCCTAAACTGGCTTATCCAGAGGAAATAAAAGCTTATTATTTGGAGGATCTGCCAAGGACGCCTGTCAAAACAATGGTGACCATTTACAAAAACTATATGGGGCGTTACAAGCTGAAGGATACGATTTCTGCTAGCAAAGCTCAGGTTTTGTATATCTATGGTGAAAAAGAATTAAACTGTGTGAAAGCATCGGCGAAATTATTTTCAGCAGCTACATCCAAATACGATTTTGTATGAAGCAAAGGGCTATAATCACGGCTATTTATCAGCTTACCTGCTCTCAAGAGTGGGATTGATTTGGTTGAGCCTTTTTTTAAAGAAGAAATAAGGAAAAAAATAAAGATGAATAGAATAGTAGACGATCAGATAACGCTTATTCCTTATTATAGGAATGATGACATCTCCCTTCTTTGGTATCAAGATAGTGAGGTTTGCAAACAAGTAGATAATACTGATCAGATTTACAATCTAACAAAACTTCATAAAAATGTATGATTACCTAACTTCACATGGTTCTGCTATTATATCCAATATGAAGGAGTGTTAGTTGGAGATGTGACACTTCAAGATAACTCGGAACTTTCTATAGTTATCAGCAAACAGTATCAGAATTTACAGATCGGAAGACGATGTGTTTCTGAAATGATACAGCTGGCGAAAGAACAAAAAATGGTAAAGGTCTCTGCACAAATATATCCTTTTAATACTCAAAAGTCAAAGAATGTTTTTGGCTTTTGGGATTTTCAGAAAGTAGATGTAGAGTGGTATGAATATAAGTTGATATAGAACAGTTGTATATTTCCTATATATTGGCTCTTTGTCAACTGTAGTGGGTTGAATAAAGCTAACACCTGGAGAGGGCTATCGTTGTCCTCTCCATTTTTATATTCAGAGCGATAAAAATTCGTTTTTTTAAAGTTGTCAAAGTTCCGAAAAACCAAAGGCATTACGCTTGATAAGTTTAATGAGATTATTCGTTGTTTCCAATTTGGCGTTGGAATAAGGTAATTGAAGTGCATTGACAATTTTTTCTTTGTCCTTAAGAAAGGTTTTAAAGATCATTTATTCATTTGCCACACACAAATAACACCCTCACAAGTTATAACTTGTGGGGCATTTTTCTTATATTAGTTTTTCACTTACAAAATAACGTCTGTTTTTTCAACTTTATAGAGGGCTATTCCCATGATTAGGGTCAAGACGAGGAGAATTAAAACAGCAGGGGTCCAAGAGTTAAAGAGTTGTTGGCTTGAGCCGAATAGGACTGGTCCAAGTGCCGCAAAGATATAGCCTCCGGTTTGGGCTAAGCCTGATAGTTGGGCTGTTTTTTCAGGGGTGCTAGCCTTCATTGAAAAGGCAACCATCATGTAAGGGAATAGGACACTAGCAGAACTTCCGATTAAGAGGTTAAGGACTAACCAATACACAAAGCTGTCTGTATTGACTAGGAGCATGGCAACTCCGACGAATCCTGCTAGGACGGTAGTCACTAGCATCAAATGGCGGTTACGATTAGAAAGTTTAGTGATTAGGCTAGGAACAATCATAGAGAATGGAATACTTGTCAGTGTGAAAACGGAAGCTAGAATTCCGGCATTGGCTTCGCCGACACCAGCTTGAGTAGCCATGGTTGGAAGCCAAGTGATAGTGGTGTAGAAGAAGAGTGACTGTAATCCACCGAAAATCATGATGGCCCAGACTTTGCCGCTCTTATACCAACTGCCTGAGTTTTCGCTAGTAGAAGTATCTTGTTCTAAATAATGATTGTGACGGACATTAGGAAGCCAAACCACAAGAGCCAAGGCACAGACTGCTGTCAATACCCAGACCAAGCCTTGCCATGAGGTTGCCTTAGTGATTGGAACGGCTACCGATGAAGCCACAGCTGTGGACAAGCCCATGGCTGTGATGTAGAGTGTGGTTAAGAATCCTAACTGATTTGGCTCATTAGCCTGAATTAGGCTTGGGAGAAGGACGTTGATAAAGGCAATCCCAGCTCCGACTAAAAGCGTTCCCGCATAAAGAAGAGGAAGATTGACGGTACGCAGAGCAGAACCAAGTGTCATCACAATTAAAACACCGAGGAAGAGTCTTTCGATACCAAAGCGTTTGGCCCAGCTTGCTGCAAAAGGCGAGAATATGGCAAAGGTCAAGAGAGGCAGACTTGTCAAGAGACCGAGGGAACTGACCTCAATACCTAGACCAGAAGCAATGTCTGATAAGACAGTGGATAAGGTTGTGAACGGAGCCCGCAAAACGATTCCTAGAAGAAGGATTCCAGGGATTAGAAAATGTGAATGTTTCTGTTTCATAAAGCATCTCCATGTTTAATAAGGGTATTTAAATTGATAAGAATATGACACTAATGCGTCACTTTCATCTTACCATAAATGATGGGGGTAATGAAAGCGATTACACTACATTGTCGCAAAGAAAAAGAGAGAATCTTTAGTTATAAAATTTTATTCTACTGATTATCTAATAACATCATTTTATTTTTAAAAAGGCTGAACATCTAGTCCAACCTCTTTTCGATATTTTTTTAAATTTCATACCCCATGAGGAGTCCACCTTCTTCGGCATAAAAACTACAAAGTCCAGAAGTAGGAAGGACTCGATGCTTGCTTGGGCAAATTTTTCACGAACCAATGCAGAGAATTGCTCGATAAATTTGTCATTGTTGCGGTGGGCAATCGTAATATGTCCACCTGTATAACCAGCCTTGATCAGTTCATCAAAGGCAGCTTTGATAGCTTTCTTTTGGCCACGAGCTTTTTGAAGCAACTCTAGGGTACCAGTCTTACTAGCTTCACCGACCATACGGATATTGAGGAGTCCAACAACGGTGCCAACCAGTTTACTTAGACGACCATTCTTCACCAAATTATCAACTTTGGCTAAAACAAAGAGCAACTTAGTTTTGGCTTGGTAAGCTGTGATGGCATCAAGGACTTGGTCGAACTCAAGGCCTTCAGCAACTAAGTGATTGAGTTTACGAACGAGAAGGTCGACCTCGCCACCAGCTGATAGACTATCAATCACGTGAATCTTGGTATCAGGATGCTCTTCCAGATAAATTTTCTTAGCAATTTCAGCACTATTGTAGCTACCAGAAAGGGTTCCAGTGATTGTCACGACAACTATATTGTCCGCTCCTTCAAAGGACTTCATATAGTCATCAGGACTTGGACAAGCAGATTTGGAAGCAGTTGTAGTCGCATACATCTCCTCCATCATTTGATCAATATTGAGTTGGGCATCATCCCTGTAAATGGTTTCGCCCACTTGGATAGTCAAAGGAACACTGACAAACTCCGTATCTGGTGCCAGATTGTCTAAAGAACGGTAGTCACAGCCTGAATCCGCAATAATTTTCCATTTCATAGGTTTATACCTCATATCTGCATAATGTACATTGACAAGTGTTTTGTCTTCTTTTACAATTTTATCATGAAGTGCATTGCTATCATAGTAGATCTCATCAGGTGTGACAGATAGAAAGTGAATGTTATGGCAGAAAGAAAAATCTCAGAGAAATCCTTGGAAAATCTGAAACGATTTAACCAAGAAAACAAGGCAATTACACGAGAATCCATCGAAATTTCTCTCCTGCAATTGTTGGAGAAAAAAGACTTGAAAAAGATTACCATATCAGAACTGGTTGAGCGTGCAGGTGTATCCCGTGCTGCCTTTTATCGCAATTATGGTTCTAAGGAAGAGATTTTAAAATCTATTTTTGAGTCTTGCATTACAAAGATTACTAAGTCCTTGGACAGCTATAATCTCAAGACGGATCTTTACCAAGTCTGGGTTTATCTCCTTAAGGAAGTCAAAGAAGAAGCCAAAATCATCAGTCTTGCCATTGATTATAATTTTGAGCAGGTATTGACCAAGGCAGTTTATGATTTTTTGGAAAAACGAAATGGTAGCTCATCAAATGGTGCCGGTAGCTACCTCAATTCCTTTTGGAGCTCAGCTATTGTCTCAGTGATTTCCAAATGGGTCAAGGATGGCATGAAGACCCCAGCTGAAAAGATTGCCAAACTTGGTCTCCCGCTTTTTCCACAAAAGAAGAAATAATCCCCTTGCTACTACAACTAATTGGAGGTTCAGTATGCCAATATATGAATTTTGTGCAGAGAATGTGACTTACTTAGAAAAAGCTTTTCAAGCCGGTGCTCAACGCGTGGAGTTGTGTGATAATCTGGCTGTTGGAGGCACGACACCTTCTTATGGTGTCATAAAGGCGGCTGTTGGGTTGGCCAAGGATTATCAGGCTAAGGTGATTGTGATGATTCGTCCACGAGGGGGCGACTTTGTCTATAGCCAGCAGGAATTAGCTATCATGCTAGAAGATATCAAGTGTGCGCGTGAATTGGGTGTTGACGGCTTTGCACTAGGTGCTTTGACTTCAGAAAACCAACTCGATACAGAAGCTCTAAAGACCTTGTTAGATGCTAGTCGAGACCTAGAGGTCACCATGCATATGGCCTTTGACCAAATCCCTAAAAGCAGCTCAGTCTAGTGCTATTCAGTGGCTTAAGGACCACGGTGTGACGCGTCTTCTCACCCGTGCTGGAACTCCTGAGACTGCTCTAGACTTACGCTTGAAACGTTATGCAGAATTGGTTCAGCTAGCAGACGGTCAGTTGGATATTTTAGCAGGAGGTGGTATCTCCGTGGCTAATCGTGACCAATTTCTTGCCATACCTGGTCTTGAGCAAGTTCATGGAACACGTGTCGTCTTTTAGATTTACAATGGAACCAGCTTCTTGGCTCGGTTCCTTTTTGATTTTTGTGCAATGGGAGGCACTTTGCTTTTTCTAGTCATTCTTTGGTAAGCTATTACTATAGCATTAAAAAAATTGGGGGATGTATGTTAGATAATTTGTTAAAAAAGAACCCTATCTTGGGTGTCATTATTTATCCGTTATTAGGGCTAGGAGCTATTTGGCTTGGTCACTATTACTCACAGAGCCTTTCGCTATTGGAAAAAACGGGTGGTCAGATCAAGGTTAATACTTTTGTTTACATTGCCTATCAATTAGGTGGGACCAAACTCGTCATGGGGTTCTTTATTCTTTTAGTGCTTTTTCTTTTTCTATTTAGGCTATACTTATCTTAAGAGGCTTGGCCATACTCAGAAATAGTGACTCAGTCTATAACACTAACTGCAACGACTTGCTTGCAGTTTTTTCTGTTCTACCAAGTCAACACGAATTTCTAATTTATGCTACAATGGAACCGTTATGCTTCAAAAAGGAGATGCAATGAAAGCAGAAGAATGGTTAACCTATTTTATGAAGATTTATGGACGTCGCCCAAAGATGACAGAGGTTGACGAGGCGATACAAAATGGTAGTCTCTTAGCCAATCGAGCAGAAGTTGAAGCCTTATTGCCAGCATCTAAAAAGGGATTTTGGGAAAGCTTGAGTCAGTTTGTGGCGACTCATAAGGTAGTAGCATCAATCGTTGCGGTTTTTTGTGTGACGCTTCTTGGTGGTGGGGTAATTTTTGTCTGGCATTCTCACAACTCACAAACCCAAAAGCAACCATCCCTCACGGTGGCTTCATCTAACAGTCAGACATTTTCCTTAGACAAGTCTAAGCAATCGAGTTCTAAAGCTTCTGAGTCGTCTTCAAGCTCTAGTTCTCAAAGTCAGAGTGCCCCATCGAGGCCAAAACACCTGCTATGGATGTGGAAGCCATTCGAAATGGCGATTTTTTCAAGCATCGAAGGGACTGGGTTTCTGACGGTGGTCATGTTGTGACCATTACCAAGTCAGGGCTCACAAAATCTGAAGAGACAGGAAGTACTGATGGCAAGACTGTCGTTAAAGATTTCAACGGTCAACCCATGTTCTATTTTGCGGACAATAGTCCAGGTCATGGGGTTAATCCCTTTGTCCCTGTGCCAGCCAACCAAGCGGCACCGTCTCCGGACAATTCTGTCAAAGACACAGATCGTTTGGTCCAAATTCCAGAGTTAGCTGGACCAGGAGTGGTTTACACGTCCTATTACAGAGTTGGGAGTAAGAGTCAGACTAGCCAACCCCATACGACTGCCCTTTGGAATAGTGATAAGGCAGCCAAGCTTGCTAGTTACATGGTAGAGTTTGGTCACAAGATGAATCAAGAAAGTTATAGAAGGCTAACACCAAACGGAAGTGACGATTTCGGTGGTGCCATGAGTTTTGCTAAAAATAACCGCATCACTGTAGGAGAAAGAGACTGAACAATATGCCCCTTTGACTAACCAACAAAAGGTTGACGTTGCCTTCTCAGACGATGGTACAGGAACAGCTGACTATCTCATCGTAGACAGTTACGGTTATGCAGGCTTACCCATGATTCTCTACCATTTCACTATCCATAATGGGCAACCGGTTGTCCTAGTTTCCCTGCAAAACCAAGGTAATCCCGAAAACATGTATTACATGTATCCAACTAATAATAAGGACATTCAAGAAGCCTTCGCCAATATTGTGAATGGCAAGTGAAGGTTTGAGAGACTAGAAAAGAAAAATTTGAAAAAGTGAAGAAAGTCTTGGTAACGAGGCTTTTTTCTTGTGAAAGAGCGTTTTGATAAGGGCTAGTCCACAAAATCTGATATAATGAAGCCAAGGAGGCGCCTATGAAAATTTTGAAAAAACAGACGCTGTTTCTTTTATCCATCTCTAGTTTATTACTTGTCGGTCTAGCATTTTTTGCACATCTCCACAAAAAGGAGGAGCAGCCAAGCTACTCCAACCTTAATAATAAGGCCAGTATTGGTGAGGTACGTTCTATTCTCTCGAAACATTTGGACGAGGGGAGTGTGGATAGCTTTATCAATCTGGTTACCGATTACAATAACACTGTGGGTTCTGTTGGTTTAACTGAAGATTTTTAAACCATTTACTAAAACCGACTATGATGTGGAAAAAAATCAGTAGCCTGTGGACAGCCAAGCATGGTGACTTTATCGGTACCAACTGCCGTATTAACACTTACATGCTACTGAAAGGAAAAATAAAGATTCCTCAAGTCAAAAGTGATAGTGAGCTCCTTTTCCAAGATAAGGATGCCATTGACAAGGGCAAGATTTTTGATGCCAAGGAGCAGGCAAACTTTGAAATTCTCTTTTCAAGGGTTAAGACTGAACCTACCCAAGATGTCAAGGTTCACGCCAAACATATGGAAGATTACTACAAGCAGTTCACCTTTGATGACAAGGCACGTATGCTGTCGGTTGTTGTCCATGATAATCTGGACGGAGATTCTCTTTTTGTTGGTCATGTTGGCGTCTTAGTTCCAACGACGGATGGCTACTTATTTGTTGAAAAGTTGACCTTCGAAGAGCCCTACCAAGCCATTAAATTTGCTAGCAAGAAGGAATGCTACAAGTATCTCACAACCAAGTACAAGGACTACACCGGACCGGGTCTAGCCAAACCCTTTATCATGGACAATGGCAAATGGGTGGATATGGACTAGGTTAACGTGCAACGAAAGTTTGAGTAGGGTAGAAACATGACACATGAGCTAGTCAATTCCTTGTCCCATCAGTCCCAATCAGTTGTATAATCTCATGTAAGAGTGTAAAATCTACTATATAAAGATTAAGAGGAATTAGTAATGGAATTAAAAGATTTTACTGAAAAAGAACAAGAACAAATCAACCAAGGGTTGAGTACAGCTGAGATTTCTGACAAGGAAGCTGCGAAGAAGTTGCTTGACTTGGTACCGCTAGAATGGATTAAACGCATTCCTTTCTTTGTAAGAGGCCATGCGACGACTAAGACAGTAGAGCGTGTAGCCAAGCAATATCCTGAGCTCTATGCAGTGGCTAAGCGCCAAGGGGACCTTCCTGAAAAAGAGAGAGAAGAGTTGCGTAAAATCATGACAGCTATTTTTGAAGAAAAAATGAACAAACACAAAATTAAGTAATGTTTTACCAAAAAAGGTATAAGTCTGCAAACTTATACCTTTTTCTTATCTTTACTTCCTATTTGACTTGGATAGACTAATGGCAACTACTGTCGCACCCAGAGAAAATGCAGCTAGCAAACCTTTTGTAATTGTAGTCATAAAAGGTTTGTCGAAGATAATATAATTATATACAGAAAAATCCGAGTCCAATAAGAGTTACAATAATTGATAAAAGAATAGCGTCAACCATAATTGTCTTTGGGTCATCCTCAGCCTCTTGTTTGTATCCGTTTTTCTTTCTTGCAATAGTAAAACATAAAAAAACCTTAGCTAAATCAAGAGAGTGGTTTGGCTAAGGTATCTGATATTATTTTGTTAAGATAATGGTATCATCTGAATCACGATCATCATCTTCAATAGTCAGCTGATTCCCGTCGAGTTTATAGTATTTGATATCATCCCCAATCGTTAGACTTTGATTGGCAGGGTTAACTGTTACAGACTTGCTATCCTTCTCGCCATCTGCTTCGTCCTCTTCCCAAGTACCAGTATTTTCAGAGATGGTAAGAGTAATACGATCGCTTTCCTCAGTCCCTTTATAGGTGCCATCTAGCCCGTTAGTCTGTTTAGAAGCTTCAGAACTTTGTGAAGGTGAAACCTTACTTGAACTTTGTTGGGTACTAGCAGAGCTTTCAGGTGTTTGAGCTTTCTGGTTTGAGCAGGCTGCTAAAAGACCAAGAACTGCCATAGAGGCAAGAGAAAGTGTGAGTTTTTTGGACAATGTCATAGGCTTTGTCTCCTTTCTTTGATACCTTAAGTATAGCAAACGCTTATACATAAACCAAGCAAAACCCTTTTTCTGAAAATAGATACAACTATCCCTAGCAAATGACTCCCCACTAGCAAGATCATACTCTATTATCCCCATTTAAACTATGCTATGATGATAAAAAGTTATTAAGGAAGGTCCCTAATGACAACAAGAAATCCACGTCGCCAGTGAGAGCGACTTTGGGCAGTAAATAAGTACCTGGTGTTCAGTCATTCAAACAAGATTTACTTAGAAATCCGGAACTATCTCAAGAATGATGAGGTTAGTTTGGATTAGGCTCAAGCTTATATTAATCAAGCACTTGACCTTCCTGAAAATCCTGGTCAAGTCGTCAATTCCTTCCAACATATCTGCAGCTATTTTAAGAAAAGGGCGACTGCCAGCGAAAAGGAAATGTTTATGGTCCAGATGGATAGCTATAAGGTTGTAAGGGAAACTAGGATTCTAGGGGCTAATCTCGTCCAGTCTCTATTATTTGGGCTCATCCATGCGCTTATGTTTATCCAACTAATTGGCGCCCTAAAAGCTATGGCTACTTTTTACCTTCTCACTCATTGAGATAAATATAGCAGAAAATTATCATGGATGAATTAAAAGAAATCAAACTTAAAAACTATTAGTACTTAAATGAGGTCGCCATCAAGGAGAGATATTCTTCACTGGCTTCTCTCTCATGGAGCTTTTTCCCATTTGTGAAATTGCTAGGAGTAGAGGTATTGACGATATCATCTATAATGGAGGCATCAGTGGTTTGAATACGGATGAATTTCTCCAGCATATCCTTCCCCTGATTTTGGATTTGCAACCGGCCAAGCTTTTCATCAGTATGGGTACTAATGTTATGACCTAGGAGACTTATGGAGACCATTGGTTACACCATATGATGGCAAATATCGGACAAATTCTGGAGCAAATACTAGCTATATTGCTAAATACCAAGATTTACCTGATAGCTTTTTTCTCCAGCAAATCTTCATCTGCCTTGTCAGACCCGGGCATCTATCCAGTGGATGAAACTGCGGACCCCTGAAAACCTTGACCGTTCTAATAAGACTCCTGAGGAAATCGCCAAAACCTATGGTTGCCACTTCATTAATTGTAATGCTGAGCCGGTCGATGATATAAAAGAGCAGAAAGCAGAGCGTACCTATGACGGCGTTCACCTATATGCCAATGCTTACTGAAAGGTCTATGAAGCTCTTGAGCCCTACCTCTTGGATTAAGAAAATATGAGAGAATTTCCAGTTCTTACTCGCTTTTTTCCCTTGATTCCAGTACAATAGACGTCAAAAGTGAAAAATTGAAATGGGGTATCCCTATGTGGAAGTGGTTTAAACGATTCATTGTCCTTGTCATTGTGCTCTTTTTTGCAATGGTGGCTCTACTTATTCCGGATAAGATTGACAGTCAAGACCAATTAAAAAATGTACCAACACAAACATCTCTTGTTGATTTAGTCCAGGCTGGTATTGGTGGGACATCACTATCATCAGGGAGCCTTTCAACCGAGATTAATCTGGATAGTAATCAGTTTCGTCAAGTCCTAAAAGAAAGCATAGCTGAATCTAATGATGAGACCCTGCAAAACAGTACCGTAGAGTTGAATGATTCCTATCTAACAGCTAAGGTTCCCGTATCTCTTGGCCCTATCGAATCAACATTTAGCCTTGATTTTACGGTCAGCACTAACAAGGAAGTCATCCTACTAGATTTGGCAGGTGCCCACCTGGGTCGCCTTCCAGTTCCAAAATCACTGGTTCTGCCTTACCTCAAGAAGAGCATTGCCCAGTCCAGCAGTGGTGTTCGCGTGGTTAACAACCAGATTCAGCTCAAGCTTCCTGAAATCGGCTACGAAATTGAGCAAGCCACTATTAACAATAGCAAGATGAAGGTGAAGCTTAACATTCCGATTTCCTTGCCAACAAGTTGGTAATTTAAACTCCTTTGTTCAAAAATGAAATCCAAGACCAAGTCCAAGTTGACTTGGCTTTTTACATGAGCAAAGTCGTTAAAGGGAGTAGTATTTATATTTTTCTAGATTTCGGAATGAAGTGAATAAAGTTGTTTAGATAAAAATAATATTAAATTGATTTTTAAAACATAGATTATAGCGTTTACAAACACGGTTGTGAATTTTCAGATATTATTGTAAAATATTAGAAAAAAAGCATAAGGAGATTCTTAAATGAGCGACTTAGTTTTAGGACTTGATATCGGTATAGGTTCTGTTGGTGTAGGTATCCTTAATAAAGTGACGGGAGAAATTATCCATAAGAATTCACGCATTTTCCCAGCAGCCCAAGCGGAAAATAATGTAGAACGTAGAACAAATCGTCAAGGAAGACGATTGACACGACGTAAAAAACATCGTAGAGTTCGTTTAAATCATCTATTTGAGGAAAGTGGATTAATCACCGATTTTACGAGAGTTTCAATCAATCTTAACCCATATCAATTACGGGTTAAGATTGATCGATGAATTGTCTAATGAAGAATTGTTTATCGCTCTTAAAAATATGGTGAAACACCGTGGGATTAGTTATCTCGATGATGCCAGTGATGACGGAAATTCATCAGTAGGAGACTATGCACAAATTGTTAAGGAAAATAGTAAACAATTAGAAACTAAGACACCGGGACAGATTCAGTTGGAACGCTACCAAAAATATGGTCAATTACGTGGTGATTTTACTGTTGAGGAAGATGGAAAAAAACATCGCTTAATTAATGTCTTTCCAACATCAGCTTATCGTGCAGAAGCGCTAAGAATATTACAAACCCAACAAGAATTTAATTCACAGATTACAGATGAATTTATTAATCGTTATCTCGAAATTTTAACTGGAAAACGGAAATATTATCACGGACCAGGTAATGAAAAGTCTCGGACTGATTATGGTCGTTATAGAACGAGTGGAGAAACTTTAGACAATATTTTTGGTATCCTAATCGGGAAATGTACATTTTATCCAGAAGAGTTTAGAGCAGCAAAAGCATCCTACACGGCTCAAGAATTCAATTTGCTAAATGATTTGAACAATCTAACAGTTCCTACTGAAACCAAGAAGTTGAGCGAAGAACAGAAGAATCAAATCATTAATTATGTCAAAAACGAAAAGGCAATGGGGCCAGCGAAACTTTTTAAATATATCGCTAAGCTACTTTCTTGTGATATTGCAGATATCAAGGGATACCGTATCGACAAATCAGATAAGGCTGAGATTCATACTTTCGAAGCCTATCGAAAGATGAAGACGCTTGAAACCATTGATATTGAGAAAATGTCAAGAGAGGAACTTGATAAGTTAGCCTATGTCTTGACATTAAACACTGAGAGGGAAGGTATTCAAGAAGCCTTAGAGCATGAGTTTGTTGATGGTAACTTTAGCCAGGAGCAAATTGACGAATTGGTTCAATTCCGCAAAGCAAATAGTTCCATTTTTTTGGCAAAGGATGGCATAATTTTTCTGTCAAACTGATGATGGAGTTAATCCCAGAATTGTATGCGACGTCAGAAGAGCAAATGACTATCCTGACACGACTTGGGAAACAAAAACAACTTCGTCTTCAAATAAAAACAAAATATATAGATGAAAAACTATTAACTGAAGAAATCTATAATCCTGTTGTTGCTAAGTCTGTTCGCCAAGCTATAAAAATAGTAAATGCAGCAATCAAAGAGTATGGAGACTTTGACAATATTGTCATCGAAAATGGCTCGTGCAACAAATGAAGATGATGAAAAAGAAAGCTATTCAAAAGATTCAAAAAGCAAACAAAGATGAAAAAAAGATGCAGCAATGCTTAAGGCTGCCAACCAATATAATGGAAAGGCTGAATTACCACATAGTGTTTTCCACGGTCATAAGCAATTAGCGACTAAAAATCCGCCTATGGCATCAGCAAGGAGAACGTTGCCTTTTATACTGGTAAGACAATTTCAATACATGATTTGATTAATAATCCTAATCAATTTGAAATAGATCATATTTTACCTCTCTCTATTACCTTTGATGATAGCCTTGCCAATAAGGTTTTAGTTTATGCAACTGCTAACCAAGAAAAAGGACAACGAACACCTTACCAGGCTTTAGATAGTATGGATGATGCATGGTCTTTCCGTGAATTAAAAGCCTTTGTCCGTGAATCAAAAACACTTTCAAATAAGAAAAAAGAATATCTTCTTACGGAAGAAGATATTTCAAAATTTGATGTTCGAAAGAAATTTATTGAACGAAATCTTGTAGATACAAGATACGCTTCAAGAGTTGTCCTCAATGCCCTTCAAGAACACTTTAGAGCTCACAAGATTGATACAAAAGTTTCCGTGGTTCGTGGTCAATTCACATCTCAATTGAGACGCCATTGGGGAATTGAGAAGACTCGTGATACTTATCATCACCATGCCGTAGATGCACTGATTATTGCTGCTTCAAGTCAGTTGAATTTGTGGAAAAAACAAAAGAATACCCTTGTAAATTATTCAGAAAACCAACTACTTGATATTGAAACTGGTGAACTTATTAGTGATGATGAGTACAAGGAATCTGTGTTCAAAGCCCCTTACCAACATTTTTGTTGATACATTGAAGAGTAAAGAATTTGAAGACAGTATCTTATTCTCATATCAAGTGGATTCTAAGTTTAATCGTAAAATATCAGATGCCACCATTTATGCAACAAGAAAAGCGAAATTAGATAAAGAGAAAAAAAGAATACACTTATACTTTTGGGGAAAATAAAAGATATCTATGCTTTAGGGACAAAAACTCCTTCTAAAAACAGGGATTTTATAAGTTTTTTTAGATTTATACAAAAGAATAAATCCCAATTCTTAATGTATCAGAAGGATAGAAAAACTTGGGATGAAGTAATAGAGAAGATATTGGAACAATATCGACCATTTAAAAGAAAAAGGACAAAAATGGAAAAGAGGTTGATTTCAATCCTTTTTGAAAAATATAGAATTGAAAATGGACCTATTCGCAAGTATAGTCGAAAAAGGCAATGGCCCAGAAATCAAGAGTCTTAAATACTATGATAATCTCCTAGGAAGATTTGTTGATATAACTCCCTCAGAAAGTAAAAATCCTGTAGCTTTACTATCTTTGAATCCTTGGAGAACAGATGTATACTACAATACAGAAACAAGAAAATATGAATTCTTAGGATTAAAAGTATGCAGATTTGTGTTTCGAAAAAGGAGGTTCTTACGGTATTTCAAAAAGTTAAGTATAATAAAATAAGAGAGAAAGAAGGAATTGGTAAGAATTCAGAATTTAAGTTTACACTGTATAAGAATGATTTAATTTTAATTAAGGATACTGAAACAAATCGTCAACAAGTCTTTAGATTTTTGGTCTCGTACTGGGAAGGATAATCCAAAAAGATTTGAAAAAGCATAAAATAGAATTAAAACCTTATGAAAAGCAAGATTCGAGAAGGGAGAAGAACTTGAGGTATTAGGAAAGGTACCACCTTCTTCTAATCAATTGCAAAAAGAATATGCAGATAGAAAATCTATCAATTTTTAAAAGTAAGAACGGATGTTCTAGAAATCAGCATATCATCAAAAAAATGAGGGTGATAAGCCTAAGCTAGATTTTTAATATTAATTGTTAAAAAGTGTTGCAATTATAGTTGTCATATACTATAATAATCGTGTAAGGGACGCCTTACACAGTTACTTAAATCTTGCAGAAGCTACAAAGATAAGGCTTCATGCCGAAATCAACACCCTGTCATTTTATGGCAGGGTGTTTTCGTTATTTAAAAAGGCTCTTTGTCAACTGTAGTGGGTGACGAAAAGCTAACATCTAGAGAGGACCTGATAGGGTCTTCTCTTTTTTTATGTTCAGAGTGATGAAGACACGTTTCTTAAAGTTGATGAAGTTTCTAAAACCGAAGCCCAACCGTTTGATGTCTTTAATCAACTTGTTGGTAGCTTCCAGTTTTGCGTTTGAATAGTCTGTTTCTAGTGCGTTTTTGATGTATTGTTTATGTTTAAGAAAAGTCCTAAAGACTGTTTTGAAGTAATGATTGACGACGTTTAAGTTTTCTTGAATGAGCTCAAAAAACTCATCTACTCTTTTTTCCTGAAAGTGAAAAAGCAAAAGCTGATCAAAGTTTGTAGGCATTAGCGATCTCTTCTGAAAAGACCAATGTCTTCTCAATGATTTCATGTGGTACTAAAGTTTGTCTGAAGGTCTTTGAATAGAAGGAGTTGAGAGATAGCTTACGGCTGTCCATTTGAAAGAGTCGCAAGTGATTTTTCAAGGCTCGATAAGGTAGTGACTTCTTATCAAATTGGTTCATAATGGCAATTCTTGAGGGAAAAAGTGCACTCATAATGTTTGACAAACACGCCAATCTCAAGTAAAAGTTTGGAAATCGGCATTTCTGGGCGGAAGGTTATTATGTGAGTACAGCAGGGCTTAATGAAGCCACAATTAAGAAATATATTCAGGAACAAGAGAAGCATGATATCTCTTTGGACAAATTAAACGTAAAAGAATATGAAAATCTCTTTAGGAATAACGGTAAGTAATACTAAAGCCTCTTTAAGAGGCAAGTGACGAGTCAAAGAGCAATAAGGCTTGAACACGTGAAAGCCAGCGTCTTTCAGGCGCTGGCTGGTAATTTGGGCTTATAGCCTGGGACAAACCACCCGTTTGACGGGTGGTTATGATTCTAAAAAATCAACCAAAGATTTCTTTTGCGAGTGCTTTTCCTTTCGGAGTTGTTGCTAAGCCACCTTCAGCAGTTTCACGAAAGGCAGTTGGCATAGCTGAACCGACTTGATACATAGCATCAACAACTTGGTCTACTGGAATGGCAGATGTGATACCTGCCAAAGCCATGTCGGCAGCGACTAGGGCAAAAGCTTGCACCCATGGCATTACGTTTGACACAAGGGACTTCGACTAATCCAGCTACTGGGGTCGCAAATGAGTCCCAACATATTTTTTAGTACAAAGCAAATGGCCTGGCTAGCTTGGAAGGGTGTTCCACCAGCAGCCATTGTAATAGCGGCTGCAGCCATAGCAGAGGCGGAACCAACTTCGGCTTGGCAGCCTCCCTCGGCGCCAGAAATCGAGGCATTATTTGCGATGACTAGACCAAATGCACCAGCAGTAAAGAGAAAATCCAATTGTTGTGATTCGGTTAAGCCCAGTTTTTGGATAGCAGTTGTAAGAACAGCAGGTAGGCAGCCAGCAGATCCAGCAGTTGGTGTGGCACAAACCAATCCCATCTTGGCATTAGATTCATTAACAGCCATGGCATTTCTAGCAGCACCCAAAACAGCAGAATCAGCCAAGGTATTTCCTTTTTTGATATAGGCATCCAGTTTAGCAGCGTCTCCCCCGGTTAAGCCAGTTGGTGATTTCTCAGGGGACAAACCAGCCTGAACAGACTCTTTCATCACTTCTAGATTTCGAGTCATGAGAGCAAGAATTTCAGGGCGTTCCCGTCCAGTTAGCTCTGTCTCTGTAGCGATCATGAGCTCGGCGATATTACCTTGGTAATCTCGGTCAGCTTGTTGAACCAATTCTTCAATAGTGTAAAACATGGAAATCTCCTCTTAACTGAAAAAGTTCACGTTATGCAAATTTGGAATTCTTGCGATATCAGTGACGGCCTCATCACACTGGTGCGAGTCAATTTCGATAATCATAATGGCCTTTTCACCGGCATTTTCCCGAGTAACAGTCATTTGAGCGATATTGATACCATAACGCGACAAAATATCTGTGACAAGGGCAATCATTCCAGGAACATCTTGGTGGACAATGATGAGAGTCGGTGTATTCATCTTGAGATTGACCGCAAAACCATTGAGCTCAGTTACTTGGATATTCCCTCCACCGATGGAAACACCAGTGGCAGAGATAGTTTTTGTAGCATTTTTTAGTGTAATACGAGTAGTGTTAGGATGCGGTGCATTGCTATCTTTGTTGATTTTCCAATAGACCTTAATGCCTTTTTCGTGTGCAATATCAAGTGCACGCGGAATATCAGGGTCATCTGTTTCCATACCTAAAATACCAGCTACAAGAGCCACATCTGTTCCATGACCTCGGTAGGTTTTTGCAAAGGAATTAAAAAGTTGAAATTCTACTTCAGTGGGTATATCACCAAAGATGGCCGAAACAATTTTTTTCCGATACGAACAGCTCCTGCAGTATGACTAGAGGAAGGTCCTACCATGACAGGACCGATAATATCAAAAACGGATTGAAATTTTAAATTTTTCATAACACGCCTCGTTTGATTAATCTTGTATTTTCAGTATACCACGAATTAGAGAGATTCGCTGTTTATAAAAAAATCTATTGAAACCATAAAAATAACTTATTTTAAGCTTTCTTTAAGGTTCAATAGATATATAGTGTTACTATTAAGTAAGCAATACTTATTTTTTTCATAAATCAGAGAGGACGGTCTATGGGTCGTCCTTTTGTGTTTCTTTGTTTATATAGAGCTAGATTATGATAAAATAAACACTGATGTTTTAACTGTCAGAAAGGATCCGTCATGACCTACACCCATTTACTTTTCGATCTTGACCACACCCTCCTAGATTTTGACCGTGCTGAAGATATGGCTTTAAACTACTTGCTTGAAGAGGCTGGTGTAGCTTCACAAGAGATCAAGGCTTATAAAGACCACTATATTCCCATGAACCGTTCCATGTGGGAGGACCTCAACCATGGTTTGATTACAAAACCTGAATTGCTTCGCACGCGCTTTTCACGTCTCTTTGAGCACTTTGGAAAAGAAGTAGATGGTAGTCACTTAGCTGGGCGCTACCAACATTTCTTGAGTCAACAGGGGCAGGAACTTCCTCAGGCTCATGCTTTTTTAGCGGATGTCAAAGACCGTGGCTACAATATTTATGCAGCGACTAATGGTGTTAGTTTTATCCAACGTGCCGCCTGCAGGCTTCGAGTATTTTACCTTTCTTTGACGATGTTTTCATCTCTGATGAGGTGGGTGCCCACAAACCGTCTACAGACTTTTTTGATAAAATTGCCAATCAGGTCCATGATTTTCACCCAAGCTCAGCTCTCATGATTGGTGATAGTCTAACTGCTGATATCCAGGGTGGTAATAATGCGGGTATTGATAGTGTTTGGTTCAATCCAAGTAACCTAGTCAATGAGACTCCAGCTGTTCCAACCTATCAAGTCAAAAGTTATGAGGAAATCCTGAAGATTTTGTCCAAGTAAAGCTATGATAGCCATGATTCCGAAGAGCTTTTTAGCTCTTTTTTTGCTACAATGAAAGCATGAATGATCTGATTAAACATAAGTTGGAATTGCTCCCAAACAACCCGGGGTGCTATCTCCACAAGGACAAATTCGGCAATATTATCTATGTCGGTAAGGCTAAAAATCTAAAAAATCGTGTGCGTAGCTATTTTCGTGGAAGTCATGATACCAAGACGGAGCTTTTGGTATCTGAGATTGCAGACTTTGAATTTATCGTAACCGAGTCTAATATCGAGGCCTTGCTTTTGGAAATTAATCTTATCCAAGAAAATATGCCTAAATTCAACATCCGCCTCAAGGATGACAAGTCTTACCCTTTTATCAAGATTACTAAGGAAATCTATCCAAGGCTCTTGATTACTCGCCAGGTTAAGAAGGATGGCGGTCTCTATTTTGGCCCTTACCCAGACTCTGGGGCAGCCAATGAAATCAAGAAGCTTTTGGACCGTATTTTTCCCTTTAAGAAATGTAAAAATCCCGCCAACAAGGTCTGTTTCTATTACCATATTGGCCAATGTAATGCCCACACCATCTGTCACACCACCGAGGACTATTGGCAAGGTTTGGTTGAGGATGTCAAGAATTTCCTAAATGGGCATGATGATAAAATCGTTAATCAGCTCAAGGCCAAGATGACGGACATGTCTGATCAGATGGAGTTTGAGCGTGCAGCGGAGTATCGAGATCTGATTGAGGCAGTGTCGACGCTTAGGACCAAGCAAAGGGTTATCCGTCAGGACATGCAGGACCGAGATATCTTCGGTTACTACGTGGACAAGGGTTGGATGTGTGTTCAGGTTTTCTTTGTTCGCCAAGGGAAACTCATTCAGCGTGATGTCAATATGTTCCCTTACTATAATGATGCTGAGGAAGACTTTCTAACCTATATGGGGCAATTTTACCTGGATAGTCGTCATCTCAAACCTAAGGAGATTTTTATTCCAGGTGACATTGATCAAGAGTCTGTCGAAGCTCTGGTTGGAGACGGGGTTAAGGTCTTCAAGCCTCAGCGTGGAGAGAAGAGGCAGTTGGTAAACTTGGCGACGAAAAATGCCCGCGTCAGTTTGACCCAAAAATTTGATCTCCTCGAAAAAAAGACTTGGCTAAGACCCAAGGAGCTATTGAAAATCTAGGCAAACTCATGGGGATTCCGACACCGGTCCGTATCGAGTCTTTCGATAACTCTAATATCATGGGAACTAGCCCTGTCTCTGCCATGGTTGTCTTTGAAAATGGTAAACCTAATAAAAAAGAGTACCGCAAATACAAGATTAAGACTGTTGAAGGCCCTGACGATTATGCCAGTATGCGTGAGGTCATTCGTCGTCGCTATAGTCGTGTCAAACGTGATGGTCTAACGCCACCAGACCTCATTATCATGGATGGTGGTCAAGGTCAGGTCAATGTAGCCAAGGATGTGCTTCGCAAGGAACTCAATCTATCTATCCCAGTTGCAGGTCTTCAGAAAAATGACAAGCACCAAACCAATGAATTGCTTTTTGGAGATCCTTTGCGAGTCATTGATTTGCCACGTCAATCCGAGGAATTTTTCCTCCTTCACCGTATTCAGGATGAAGTACACCGCTTTGCCATCACCTTCCATCGTCAAGTCCGTAGTAAGAATAGTTTCAGTTCTAAACTTGATGGCGTGGAGGGGTTAGGACCTAAGCGCAAACAAAAACTTCTCAAACACTTCAAGTCTATGACAGCTATCCAAAAAGCCAGTGCCGAAGACATTCAAGCTCTTGGAATCCCTGAAAAAGTAGCAGAGGCTCTGTTAGATAAATTAAATGATAACAATTAAGTTAGACTTTTCAAGTAACTCAGAAAAACTTGGTAGGGTGATTGATAATTCAATGATTTCCTAGGAATTCTATTTCTTGAGAGTGGGACAGAAATCGGTAATTCGTTAGAATTCGATTTCGTCGTCCCACCTCCGCACAGTTGAGTAGGGCAGTAAAAGCTGATGAAATCAGCGTAGTAGACCCACTCAACCACTGCGTCTTGCTCGACAATCCAAAAACAATAAAGAGGCTAGGGACTTTTGTCCCAGCCTCATAATTTTTGAGAAAATATTAGTAAAATCCATTTGATGTCGAGAAAGAGAATGACAAACAAGTGATTGTCTTGCCTGAAGAGACGAAGGAACGGATAACGGGTGATTTGTTTGAGGGACTTTATCGGAAACGACAGATTGGATTTGGAAAACTCTTCAAGACTATCAAGAAAGAATTAGACTTAGATGATGTCGAAGATGGTAATCTTGTTCAGACTGGAGAGGATAGTCAAGAAGTATCGCGAGGTCAGGAAATTGTAGCCGTTTGGAATTGGCAGAGAAAGAATTATTTTTTTACAGTTACTAAGAAATATGTTAGTCAGTTTTATTATTAGGTGTATTTAATTTGCTGTAGTAATTGACAATTACGGCTGATAAGCATCCAAAAAAATAAGTCCATATACAGTTAAAAAAAGACGCTAGTAATACGTCCGATTAGAGTAGTAGCTAGTATATCTCCGTAACCTACTGTTGTTGATGTGACAAAAAGCATACCATAGTCCATCCCAGTAATTACTTATTTGAGGTTCAACTAATAAAAAGTATTCCTCCTGAAATAAAAAAATAAAACTTACAAAACTTATCAAAAATTGATTAAAACCTGTAACTTTTATAATATGAAATAGAGTATTTAAACGTTTCATTTGGTTCTCCTTTGTTATAGTGTTAATGAAAATTATAGCATACAAAAAAAGTGTTTAAATATGTATTTTTAGACACTTTTTTATATTAATTTTTATTATGTTTTCTTGATAGTAAGCCTCTATCGTTACAAGCTCGTTTGTGGTAAGATGAGTATAGGTCATTTATCTTAGTTCCTTTCAGACAAATGTGGTGTTTATCTGAGCCTAACATAGATGGCTTTTTCTGTCTAGCTTAATTTTACAAATTGGGACCCTAAATTGTCAAATTAAGTTAGACTTTTCAAGTAACTCAGAAAAACTTGGTAGGGTGATTGATAATTCAATGATTTCCTAGGAATTCTATTTCTTGAGAGTGGGACAGAAATCGGTAATTCGTTAGAATTCGATTTCGTCGTCCCACCTCCGCACAGTTGAGTAGGGCAGTAAAAGCTGATGAAATCAGCGTAGTAGAGCCCACTCAACCACTGCGTCTTTCTCGACAATCCAAAGACAAATTGAGAGGCTAGGACTTTTGTCCCAGCCTCATAATTTTGAGAAACATTCGTAAAATCCATTTGTTTCGGTAATCCATTTCGTCCTATATGTTAGTTCCTTTCAGATAAATGTGGTGTTTATCTGAGACTAGCCTAGATGGCTTTTTCTGTCTAGCTTAATTTTACAAATTTGGTTATAATAAGATTAATTAAAAAGGGAAAGGAGTCATGCTATCAAAAACGAAGCTAAAATTGAACGTCTTTATGATAAGAGTCGTCGCGGCTTTCTTCGTGGAATCTTTAGTCGTGCTACGATTATCTTCTTGATCATCTTACTGCAGCTTGTTGTTGTGGCCATGTCTTACCTCTGGTTGCATCAATATAGGATACACCTGCAAGTTACAGAAGTAGTCCTTCGTATTCTGGCCATTATTTATCTCTTTCAAAGTGATATGGAATCAACAGCCGTCAATACTTGGCTCCTGATAGTCTTGCCTTTTCCAATTATCGGAACCTTGCTCTTGGCTTATACGAAACTTGATATAGGTTACACAGGGATGAAGCGTGCTATTCAGAGCAATATTGACCGCAGTTCTGGTATTCTGAAACAAGATAATCAGGCCCTCGAAGAGCTTAAACAGCGTCACACCAGCAACTATAACTTGGTCCAATATCTTGAAAATGTGAACGGTTCCTTTCCAGTTTATCGTCACACGAAGACGACCTATTTCCCAAGTGGTGAAGCCAAGTTTGAGGAAATGAAGAAACAGCTCCTTAAAGCAGAGAAGTACATTTTCTTGGAATATTTCATCATTGGTGAAGGTGAAATGTGGGGTGAAATCCTAGCAATCTTGAAACAAAAGGTTCAAGAAGGGGTGGAAGTTCGAGTCCTGTATGACGGTATGAATGAATTTTCAACTTTGAGTTTTGACTATAAGAAACGATTGGAAAAAATTGGCATTCAATCTCGAGTTTTTGCATCGGTAACCCCTTTCCTGTCAACCTATTACAATTACCGTGACCATAGAAAAATCTTGCTGATTGATGGTAAGGTTGCTTTCACAGGCGGGGTTAATTTAGCTGACGAGTATATCAACAAGATTGAGCGTTTCGGTCATTGGAAAGATACTGCCTTGATGCTGGAGGGCCCAGCGGTTGATACTTTTTTAGTTCTCTTTCTTCAGATGTGGACCTATTCTAACGAAACTTTAGATGTTACGCCGTATATGGTTGAACATAAGGCGTTTGATACCCCTGGCTTTGTTGTTCCTTATGGGGATATTCCATTGGACAAGGATAAAGTTGGTGAGAATGTCTATATTGACATCCTTAACCATGCGCGTGATTTTGTTCATATCATGACACCTTATCTTATTTTGGATGGTGAACTATTCCATGCTCTCAAGTTTGCGGCTGAGCGTGGGGTAGACGTTAGTATCATCATGCCTGGTATTCCTGATAAAAAATCAGCTTACTACCTAGCTAAGACCTACTACCCAACACTGCTAGCCTCTGGCGTTAAATCTATGAGTACACACCTGGATTTATTCATGCCAAGATCTTTGTAAGTGATAATAGTCGGGCTGTTGTAGGAACGATTAATTTAGATTACCGAAGTCTATATCATCATTTTGAGTGTGCGACCTATCTCTATAGGACTTCTTCGGTTCTTGCTATTGAGGAAGATTTCCAAGCGACAAAAGACCAGTGTCACCGAGTCAGCACGACTGACGTTGAAAAACTTCCATTCCATCAAAAGGCCTTAGGCTTATTGACCAAACTAGTGGCGCCATTGATGTAATGTCAATTTTTGTAAGAAGAGGGTTGAGCCCTCTTTTTTTATAGTATAAAATAAAGATAATGAAGTCGAAGGAGAAAATGATGTTAACCATTCGTCCAGCCAACTTGGCTGATGCACAAGCTATTCAGGTCATCTATGCACCCTATGTTGAGAAGACGGCCATTACCTTTGAATATGAAGTTCCCAGTGTTCAAGAATTTGAGAATCGTATCAATAAAACCCTTGAAACTTACCCTTATCTGGTCGCTGAAGAGGATGGACAAGTTCTCGGATATGCCTATGCTTCAACCTACTATGCCCGGACAGCTTATAATTGGACAACTGAATTGTCCATCTATTTGCATGAAGATGCCCGTGGTCGAGGTCTGGGAAGTCAGCTCTATGATGCTCTTGAAGAGGAACTTGAACAACGGGGCTTTTTGCGATTCTTAGCCTGTATTGCTGTTCCGAACGAGGCTAGCATTGCTATGCATGAAAAACGTGGTTATGTCCAAGTTGCTCATTTTCCAAAAGTGGGCTACAAGTTTGAGCAATGGCATGATATTGTCTGGATGCAAAAGACCTTAGATGGTCCTGTCAGGAAAATACGGTAGGAGGCTAGAAATGTCTAGTCAAAGTCGACAAATTGATTGTGTCATTTGCCCACGCCAGAATGATACTAATAATTGAAAAATCGTAGAAAAAGCTCTGAACTGTGAGCTAATTTCTTTGTACTAAAGGAGCCTATATGTCCCAAGAAATAAGTGCCCGGCTATTGCCTCAGAAGCCGTCTAAATGGGCTAAAATTCTACTTAATCGTAAGGTACCTATTTTCCTGTTTTTCTTACTAGAATTGGCCTTTCTTGTCTTTTCATATATTAGCCTACAAGAGCATTTTCCCATCCATTATCTTATGGGAACACTTATTGAGTGTTTTTACCTTCTTTATATTTGCTCAATCGTTCCATGGACTCCCGTTCCAAACTTTCTTGGTTGATCATCATTGCCCTCTTTCCCATTTTTGGGACCGCCTTGCTCTATTTTTCGCTCGCTGATTTTGGTGTCAGACGTTTGAAAAAGCGTCTTGTGGAAGCTACTCAGCAAAGCTTCCGACTATTTGAGCTACCGAGCCAGAGGTTGATGATTATTTATCTCATAGTGATCGGCAACTGCAGAGATTTAGCTTATTTTTCTGGAGCATAGTCCTGCTCAGTTTCCAATTTATAGAGATACTAAGGTGACTTATTTCCAACTTGGAGATGATATGCTTCCGGCCTTGTTGGAGGATCTGAAAAAGGCAGAGCGTTATATCTTTATGGAGTATTTCATCATTGATGAAGGCATCATGTGGGGAGAGATATTAGCCATCTTGGAGGAGAAGGCTAAGGCAGGACTGGACGTTCGTGTTATGTTTGATGGGATGAATGAGATGACCACCTTATCCTACGATTATATCGAGAGGTTACACAAGGTTGGTATTAAAGCTCAGACCTTCTCGCCAATTAAGCCAGTTTTATCGACCTATTACAACTATCGAGACCACCGAAAAATAACAGTGATTGATGGTCAAGTTGCTTATACTGGTGGCGTTAATATCGCTGACGAGTATGTTAATAAACGAGAACGCTTTGGCCATTGGAAGGATACGGCCCTTCGCTTAGATGGTCCAGCAGTTCAAACACTGAAAGCTCTCTTTTTGACCATGTGGACAGTGACTGGAATAGAAGATAAAACGGATATGGAGCACTATCTACAAGAAAAACCTCAACAAAGGAAGAGTTCGGGCTTTGTACTCCCTTATGGCAATTCACCGCTGACCTACCACAAGGTTGCCGAAAATGTTTATTTACATCTTCTGAATACATCAACTAATTATGTCTATATCATGACGCCTTATCTGATTTTGGATGATGAATTGGTCAGAGCCATGACCTTTGCGGCCAGACGAGGTGTTGATGTTCGTATCATTATGCCAGGGATTCCAGATAAACAGTATGCCTTTGATATTGCGACGACCTATTTTAAAGTGCTCTTGGATGCTGGCGTCCGTATTTTCCGCTATACTCCAGGTTTTGTCCATGCAAAAGTTTATGTTTCTGATGGCCAACAAGCTGTGGTAGGTACCATTAACACAGACTATCGAAGTCTCTATCAAAATTTTGAAGACGGGGTTTATCTCTACAAAAATCTGGAAGTGATTAAGATTGAACAAGATTTTGAGAAAACCCAGGCTCTCTCAGAGGAAGTCACTCTGGAAAGTTTGTCGAAAATGCCTATGGCTCATCGTCTATGTGGCTATCTCTTTTCTTTGATTGGACCTTTGATGTAAAAAAGAAGAAATCATATGGATACAAACATTCTTTTGAAATTGTTAGAAGACCAAGCTGATTCAACGAAAGTCCCAGCAATGGAAGCTTATATGAAAAATAAATTCAGCTTTCTTGGCGTTCAAAAACCAATTCTCAAAAAGATTGAAAGAGAGTTTTTTAAGCCTTTCATAAAAAATCCAATTGATTGGACTTTTGTGGAAGAGTGTTGGCAGCAACCTTACCGTGAGTTTCAATATATTGCTATGGATTATCTGGATAAAAAGAAGAAGGAGCTTAGACCTGAAGATTTTCCAAAGCTAAAGGAATTGGCTCAAACCAAATCATGGTGGGACAGTATAGATCAATTGGACCTTATCATCGGAGAGGTTACTTTTCACTATCCAGAAACCAAGAATATCATGCGCCAATGGAGTCTTGATGAGGATTTTTGGTTGAGACGTATTGCCATTGACCACCAGCTTATGCGTAAAGATTTGACAGATACTGCTCTCCTAGCAGAGGTTATCTGTAACAACTTTGGGCAGACAGAGTTTTTCATTAATAAGGCTATCGGTTGGAGTTTGCGCAATTACTCAAAGGTAAATCCTGATTGGGTTCGGGCTTTTATTGATCAACATGCTAGTCAAATGGCATCTCTTAGCATTCGTGAGGCAAGTAAGTATTTATAGAAATCAAGAGCTTGACTCTGTCGTTCATTATGCTAGAATAGAAACATGCGATGAGTCGATTGGCTCTTTGGAGCCTTTTGCGCTGAGGAGGTCTACATTAGATTGTAACGCAGGAGCGGACCTTGAGTAGTTGTGTGAACCTGCTACTCTCATCGAAAGATGCCTCCTATCCCTTACCATTTGGTAGGGGATTTTCTTTATTCTTGGCCTTTTAACCCTTTTCAACTGGGCTTAAACGTAGTATAATAGATTCACTAAACTAAATTGATAGAAAATTCCGAAAGAGGTTTTACTATGGGATACACAGTTGCTGTTGTCGGTGCTACAGGTGCCGTCGGTGCTCAAATGATTAAAATGTTGGAAGAATCAACACTTCCAATCGATAACATTCGCTACCTTGCGTCTGCTCGTTCTGCAGGCAAAGTCTTGCAATTTAAGGGCCAAGACGTGACCATTGAAGAAACGACTGAAGACGCATTTGAAGGTGTAGATATTGCACTTTTCTCAGCTGGTGGATCTACCTCTGCTAAATATGCACCATACGCCGTTAAAGCTGGTGCAGTAGTCGTTGATAATACATCATACTTCCGTCAAAACCCAGATGTACCATTGGTTGTACCTGAGGTCAATGCACATGCGCTTGATGCTCACAACGGTATTATCGCTTGCCCTAACTGTTCAACTATTCAAATGATGGTTGCCCTTGAGCCAGTTCGTCAAAAATGGGGCCTGGACCGTATCATCGTGTCAACTTACCAAGCCGTATCAGGTGCTGGTATGGGAGCAATCCTTGAAACACAACGTGAGTTGAAAGAAGTTTTGAATGATGGCGTTAACCCACGTGATGTCAAAGCTGAAATCTTGCCATGTGGTGGTGATAAGAAACACTATCCCAATCGCCTTTCAACGCCTTGGCTCAAATCGACGTCTTCACTGAAAATGACTACACTTACGAAGAAATGAAGATGACAAACGAAACTAAGAAAATCATGGAAGACGATAGCATTGCTGTATCAGCAACATGTGTGCGTATTCCAGTCTTGTCAGCTCACTCAGAGTCAGTCTACATTGAAACAAAAGAAGTGGCACCAATTGACGAAGTGAAAGCTGCTATTGCAGAATTCCCAGGTGCAGTCCTTGAAGACGACGTTGCTAACCAAGTCTACCCACAAGCCGTTAATGCTGTAGGTTCACGTGATACATTCGTCGGACGTATCCGTAAAGACTTGGATGCTGAAAAAGGTATCCACATGTGGGTTGTTTCAGATAACCTCCTTAAAGGTGCCGCTTGGAACTCAGTCCAAATCGCAGAAACACTTCACGAACGTGGTTTGGTTCGCCCAACTTCAGAATTAAAATTTGAATTGAAATAGGGAGCGAAACAGAAATCAGTAACTCGAAGAGTTTGATTTCTCCTTCGCTTTTATAATTTAAGGCTTAGGCTATAAAAGTCCACAGGACTTTTATACACCCCCGCACAGTTGATTAGGAAGTACGAATGCTGCAGACATGAGTAGTTCCAATCAACCACTGCGTTATAATTCAGAAATCAGTAAGATTTTTTGTTGTATTCAAATACTAAAGTCAAGCTCATAAAAGCAGAGACTTTCTCTGTTTTTTTGTTTATGACCATCAATTGAAACAGTCAGTCCTCACGTTTTTCAGAAAATTGTCAACTTATCTGTCTGTCTGGTCAAAATTATGGTAAAATGGAAAGGATTAGAAAACGGTTGAAGGAGAATATTATGTCAATTGATCAATTAAGAGATGTCAAACTGATCACAGCCCTTATTACACCTTTCCACGAAGATGGCTCAATCAATTATGATGCCCTTCCAGAATTGATTGAGCATCTTTTGGCTCACCATACTGAAGCTCTTCTTTTGGCGGGAACAACAGCTGAAAGTCCAACACTTACTCACGATGAGGAGTTGGAACTCTTTGCGGCTGTTCAGAAAATTGTTAATGGACGTGTGCCATTGATTGCAGGTGTCGGTACTAACGATACACGCGACTCTATCGAGTTTGCTAAAGAAGTTGCCAAATTTGGTGGTTTCGCAGCTGGTCTTGCTATCGTACCTTACTACAACAAGCCATCACAAGAAGGTATGTACCAACACTTCAAAGCCATTGCGGATGCTTCTGATTTGCCAATCATCATCTACAACATCCCTGGTCGTGTGGTTGTTGAAATGGCTCCTGATACCATGCTTCGTTTGGCTGAACATCCAAATATCATTGGTGTTAAAGAATGTACCAGCCTTGCAAACATGGCCTACCTTATCGAACATAAACCTGAAGATTTCTTGGTTTATACCGGTGAAGATGGGGATGCCTTCCACGCTATGAACCTTGGAGCTAACGGTGTCATCTCAGTAGCCTCTCATACAAATGGTGATGAGATGCATGCCATGCTTGAAGCTATTGAAAATAGTGACCTCAAAACAGCAGCAGCTATCCAACGTAAATTCATTCCTAAAGTTAACGCTCTCTTCTCAGTACCAAGTCCTGCACCTGTCAAGGCTGTTCTAAACCATCTTGGTTTCGAAGTTGGACCACTTCGTTTGCCATTAGTTGCATGTACTTCAGAAGAAGCTAAACGTATCATCAAGGTTGTCCTTGAAGAAGATGTTGAAGCAACACGTGAGACAGTTACAGGTGTCGTTCGTCCAGATTATTAAGAAAATGAAGTTGAGTATCATGCTCAGCTTTTTTTAGTTGCAATAGTTTAAATTGTCACTAAAATCAGCAGATATAGGCTCTAAAAGCAGTTTTCCATCATGAAAATCTGCTTTTTTTGATATAATTGTAGTTAGTGTGTTTAAAAGAAAGGAAGTTTTATGAATCAACTTGAACAAAAACTTGAGCAGGATTTTGGTATTGTTTTTAGCCAAAAGATCTCTTAGAAACTGCATTTACACATACCTCATATGCCAATGAGCACCGCCTCCTAAACATTTCACATAATGAACGTTTGGAATTTTTAGGAGACGCGGCTCTGCAATTAGTCATTTCTGTTTATCTTTACAAACGCTACCCTAACAAGCCAGAGGGGGAAATGTCTAAGATGCGTAGTACTATCGTTCGTGAAGAGAGCTTGGCAGGTTTTTCCAAGGCTTGTGGTTTCGAGCAGTATATCCGTCTTGGTAAAGGGGAAGAAAAATCTGGTGGACGTGAACGTGCCACTATCCTTGGTGACCTCTGGGAGGCCTTCCTCGGAGCCCTTTATTTGGATCAAGGTTTGCCTGCAGTTGAGAAATTCTTGAATCAGGTCATGATTCCTCAGGTTGAAAAGGGGAACTTTGACCGCGTAACAGACTATAAGACAGCCTTGCAAGAGCGTCTTCAGGTCAATGGTACGGTTGATATTACTTATACCGTTATCGACGAGTCTGGACCAGCTCATGCCAAAGAATTTACTATGCAGGTAGCTGTTGATGGTAAGGAACTCAGCACAGGTCTTGGAAAATCTAAGAAATTAGCTGAACAGGCAGCGGCTAAGGCTGCCCTTGAACAACTAGGAAATTAAGCATGTATTTGAAATCAATTGAAATGCAGGGCTTTAAATCCTTTGCGGACAAGACGCAAGTCGTCTTTGACAAGGGAGTAACAGCCGTTGTAGGTCCAAATGGATCGGGAAAATCAAATATTACAGAGAGTCTACGCTGGGCACTGGGTGAATCCTCTGCCAAGAGTTTGCGTGGAGGCAAGATGCCTGACGTTATTTTTGCAGGGACAGAGGTTCGTAAGGCTCTCAACTATGCGGAAGTGGCAGTCACTCTTGATAACAGTGATGGCTTTATCGCGGGTGCTGGTGAAACCATTCGTGTGGAGCGTCACATTTATCGAAACGGTGACAATGATTACTTGATTGATGGTCGTAAGGTTCGTCTGCGTGATATTCATGACCTTTTCATGGATACAGGTTTAGGGCGTGATTCTTTTTCCATTATTTCCCAAGGTCGTGTTGAGGCTATTTTTAATGCCAAACCTGAAGAACGCCGCGCTATTTTCGAAGAAGCAGCAGGGGTTCTCAAATATAAGACACGTAAGAAAGAAACGGAAAGTAAGCTTAATCAAACCCAAGATAACCTTGATCGTTTGGAAGATATCATCTACGAGCTGGACGGTCAGGTTAAACCCCTTGAAAAGCAAGCTGCGACTGCCAAACGTTACTTGGAATTAGATGAAGAGCGTAGACAGACTCAGCTTAACCTTTTGGTCCACGATATTGAAGTTGGTAAGTCTGAGTTGAGCCAGACCCAAGAGGATTTGGCAGAGGTCAAGGAAAAATTAACCAGCTATTATGAGGAACGTCATCATCTAGAGACTGAAAATCAAGAACTCAAGCAAAAACGCCATCAAATTTCAGAACAAATTTCTTCTGACCAGCAAACCTTGGTGGATGTCACACGTCTTATTAGTGACTTTGAGCGTCAAATCGATCTTTATACCATGGAGAGTCAGCAGCGTTCAGAGAAAAAAGAAGAGACAGCATCTCGTCTCAGTGAGTTAGAGAGTTTGAAAGCAGAAGCTCAGGCATCACTTGATAAGGTTAACCAACGTAAAGTTAAATTGGATGCTGAGTTGGATACTATTGCTCAGGAGCTGACTGCTATTCAAAAAGATTTGGAGCAATTTTCTGATGATCCAGATACGCTTATTGAACGTTTACGTGAGGACTATGTTGGTCTGATGCAGGAGGAAGCCAAGGTTTCCAATAGTTTGACTCAGGTCACCCACGACATGGACAGTCAGACACAAGCGCTTGAGGCACAAGCTGAAGAATTTAAACAAGCTCAAGCCGATTTGCTCTCCGCTCAGGAAGTGGCTAGCGAAACCCAAAAAGCTTATCAAGCAGCCAAAGAGAGTCTTCAAAGCCTCTTAGCTAGTTACAAAGAAAAGGCTCAGGTTTATCAAGCTATTGATAAGGACTATCAAGAGGCTCAAAAGCAGATGTTTGACCTCATGGATCACCTTAAGAGTAAAGATGCCCGTCGTCAAAGTCTTGAATCTATTCAAAAAAATCATTCTAATTTCTATGCAGGGGTTAAGGCTGTCCTTCAAAATGCCCAGTCCATTCAGGGAATTATTGGTGCTGTCAGTGAACACTTGACCTTTGATACGCGTTATCAGACAGCTCTTGAAATTGCTATGGGAGCTAGCGGGCAAAATATTATTGTTGAGGACGAAGCGGCTGCTAAGCGTTCGATTGACTACTTGAAACGTAATCGTCAGGGTCGTGCGACTTTCTTGCCGTTGACCACTATTAAACCACGTCAACTTAATGGACAATTTGCTCAAAGTCTTGCCAATGCACCAGGCTTTATTGGTATGGCTTCCGATTTGGTTACCTATGAAGAACGCTTATCTAATATTTTCCAAAACCTCCTAGGGGTTACGGCAATCTTTGATACCATTGACAATGCTAATAAGGCTGCTCGAGCTGTTCGTTTCCAAGTACGTATGGTTACTCTTGATGGGTCTGAGATCCGTCCCGGTGGTGCCTTTGCTGGTGGTACCAACAAACAAAATAATAATCTCTTTATCAAGCCTGAACTGGATGCATTGACTGCTGAAATTAACCAGATCAAGGTCCAATTAAGTGATAGTGAAGCTAAAGTTGAAGCCCTTAAGACCAAACGTAAGGCTCTACAGAAAGAGCTAGATGATCTTAAAGTAGATGGTGAAAATGCTCGTCTTCAGGAGCAAAAACTAGATTTAGAACACCAACAAGCCCTGTCAGAGGTGGAGAAAAATCAAACCCTAGTGGATAGTTTCAAACAGGATTCTCAGGGAACTGATGGAGCAAATCTTCAAGATAAGGCTGAACAATTTAAAGCAGAGTTAGCACAAATTGCATCCAAGCGTGAGGCCATTAATGACCGTATTGAGGCTATTAAGGAAGACAAAGACGCTCTTGGCCAACAAAAACAGGTTCTCTTAGACAAGCAATCTGAACTTCAGTTGAAGGAACGTGATTTGCAAGCAGAATTGCGTTTTGCTAAGACAGAAAGTAATCGTCTTCAAGCCGACTTGTCTGAGTTAATGAAGGAATCGGATAATCTTAAAGCGCTCCTTAATAACCAGGTCAATGATGACCAAACTGATCGCCTTCCGCATTTGCAAGCACAGCATAAAGAAGCTGTCCAACGTAAGGACGATTTGGAACAAGCTCTTGTCCGTGCCAAGATTCAGCTGCAAGATTACGAAGGTCAGTTGGAAGATTTGGAGGAGCGTTTGGCTAAAGCAGGTAATCGTAATGAGGACTTGATTCGTCAGCAGACTCGCCTGGAAGAGCGTGAAAGTCAGATTAGTCAATCGCTTCGTAAGTTTGCGACTCAGTTAGCTGAAGATTACCAGATGACACTTGAAGTCGCCAAAGGTCAGGCTTGTCCTCTTGACAATGTCGACCAAACTCGCCAGAATCTGCAAGGTCTTGAGCGTTCGATTAAGGCTCTGGGTCCTGTCAATGTGGACGCTATTGCTCAATTTGAAGAGGTTAAGCAACGTCTTGATTTCTTGAACGGACAAAAGGATGATTTGCTCGAAGCTAAGAGTCTCCTTCTGAATACCATAAATGACATGGATGATGAAGTGAAATCACGCTTTAAAGCAACTTTTGAGGCTATCCGAGAAAGCTTTAAACAGACCTTTACCCAGATGTTTGGTGGAGGTTCTGCCGACTTGATTTTGACCTCAGACAATCTCCTAGAGGCTGGGGTAGAAATTTCTGTGCAGCCACCAGGTAAGAAAATTCAATCACTTAACCTTATGTCAGGCGGTGAAAAGGCCTTGTCAGCTTTGGCTCTTCTCTTTGCCATCATTCGTGTTAAGACTATACCTTTTGTAATCCTTGACGAAGTAGAAGCGGCTTTGGATGAAGCTAATGTTAAACGCTTCGGGGACTACCTTAATCGTTTTGACAAGTCTAGTCAATTTATTGTGGTTACCCACCGTAAGGGAACCATGTCAGCAGCAGACTCTATTTATGGGGTGACCATGCAGGAATCAGGTGTCTCAAAAATTGTTTCAGTTAAACTGAAAAGACCTCGATTTTGACTAAAAATAGATTATATGTTCATGAAAGATAGTTGATAGCTTTATCACTATTTTTTATAGTCTCGAAAAATTGAAATGACTTTCAGAAAAATAAGGTTGCCGCGTCTATTTTACTGCTCATCTTTTTCAGTTTGAGACTAGGCCTATTTGATACGGGCATTGACCATTACTTGAATGATTTTCTCCAAAAAGAATAGTTTCAAAAATACCTTATTGAATTGACGTAACTGTAGGCACTTGAAAGCACAACTAATTTTTGATAGAATGGTGGTAATTAAATAGAAGTCGTAGAGACTAGTAACCTTATGGAAATTGACAGGGATTGAGGGGCCATGGACTGGAAGCCTCCTCAAAGGGAAGTTTGGCGAATTCACTCATGAAGACGGCTGACGAATCAAGGTCTGGGAAACCAGATAAAAAACGGATGGTACCGCGTGTCAACGCTCCGGGTTGGAGTTCTGGCATGTGGTTTTTTGTTTGCGATTCGAAATTGTCACATCAGAAAGGAATCTCATGGATTTACAAACACAATTGCAAGAGTTGAAAACCTCAATGCAGGCTAAACTGGCTGAAATGCGCGGTGAACACTCTAAGGAATTACAAGAATTGCGTGTTGCAGTTTTAGGTAAAAAGGGCTCTTTGACGGACCTTTTGAAGGGACTTAAGGACCTTCCTAATGAAGAACGCCCTAAAGTTGGTAAAATGGTCAACGAAGTTCGTGACGTTTTGACTGAAGCTTTTGACGAAGCCACTAAAATTGTCGAAGCTGCTAAAATTCAAGCACAACTTGACTCTGAAAGTCTTGACGTAACTCTTCCAGGACGCCAAGTTAAACTTGGTAACCGTCATATTCTTAGCCAAACAGCTGAAGAAATCGAAGACATTTCTTGGGGATGGGCTTCCAAATCGTTGATGGTTTTGAAGTTGAGACTGACTACTATAACTTTGAACGTATGAACTTGCCTAAGGACCACCCAGCGCGTGACATGCAAGATACCTTCTACATTACGGAAGAAATTTTGCTTCGTACACACACAAGTCCTGTTCAAGCTCGTACACTTGATAAACACGATTTTTCTAAAGGTCCACTTAAGATGATCTCACCAGGACGTGTTTTCCGTCGTGATACAGATGATGCGACTCACAGTCACCAGTTCCACCAAATCGAAGGTTTGGTCGTTGGTAAAAACATCTCAATGGGTGATCTTAAGGGAACGCTTGAGATGATTATTCAAAAAATGTTTGGTGCAGAACGTCAAATCCGTTTGCGTCCTTCTTACTTCCCATTCACTGAACCTTCCGTTGAGGTTGACGTGTCATGCTTCAAGTGTGGAGGTAAAGGATGTAACGTATGTAAAAAGACAGGTTGGATTGAAATCCTTGGTGCTGGTATGGTTCACCCACAAGTGCTTGAGATGTCAGGTGTTGATTCTGAAGAATATTCAGGTTTCGCCTTTGGTCTTGGTCAAGAACGTATTGCCATGCTTCGTTATGGTATTAACGACATCCGTGGTTTCTATCAAGGGGGATGTTCGTTTCTCAGAACAGTTTAAATAAGGTTTAGGAGGTTGTCATGTCAGTCGTTATTCGTAAGGTTCTTCCGGAAGAAGTAGCAGAATTAAAAGTTATCTCCGAAGATACCTTTAGAGAGCCTTTTGCTCATGATAATACCGAGGCCCAGTTGCAAGATTACTTCGACACCACACTTTCTGAGGAAGTTCTCTTGGATGAAATCACTCATGAAGAATCGCGTTACTTTTTCATTCTCGTTGATGGTGAAAAGGCAGGTTTTCTAAAGACCAATGTTGGTTCTGCTCAAACAGAGCAGCATTTGGACAATGCCTTTGAAATTCAACGTATATATATCAGTCAGGCCTTCCAAGGCATGGGTTTGGGTAAGCAACTCTTTGAATTTGCATTGCAGGAAGCCCGTGATCTAGGTTGTGATTGGGCCTGGTTGGGTGTTTGGGAAAGAAATTTCAAAGCACAGATATTTTACGATAAATATGGCTTTGAAAAATTTTCAGAACACGATTTTCCAGTTGGTGATGGTAAAGTAGACTGCGACTGGTTGCTTAAATTAAAACTATAAACCGATTATTAAGTTGATAGAGAGGAGTTTATAAGGCGATTAAACGTGTCAGTTCGTCTTCCTCTTATATCAGCTATACATATTCCTAAATTATAGAAAGGATTTGAATACGACCTCAAAGTTCGAGATTTAGATAAGTCGCTACTGAAATTAGGATTTCAGGCGACTTCCTAAAATCTTGTCACTTTGGTCCTTGCTCTGCCAGGACACGGTCTTAATATCATTATTATGCTAGTTAGTTATAAATGGTTAAAAGAGTTGGTTGATGTGGATGTTACCACTGCTGAACTCGCTGAAAAAATGTCGACGACAGGTATTGAAGTGGAAGGTGTTGAGACACCTGCTGAAGGCTTGTCTAAATTGGTTGTTGGTCATGTCTTGACATGTGAAGATGTACCTGAAACACACTTGCACTTGTGTCAAGTAGATACAGGAGATGCTGAAGGTCCACGTCAAATTGTATGTGGTGCTCCAAATGTCACTGCTGGAATCAAGGTCATTGTTGCCATTCCTGGTGCCCGAATTGCTGATAATTACAAGATTCAAAAAAGGAAAGATTCGGGCATGGAATCTCTTGGTATGATCTGTTCTTTGGCAGAACTTGGACTTCCAGATAACATTATTCCTAAGGAATTTGCAGATGGAATCCAAATTTTGCCTGAAGATGCTGTACCTGGAGATAGCATTTTCCCATATCTTGACCTTGATGACGAAATTATCGAATTGTCAATCACACCCTAACCGTGCGGATGCCCTTTCTATGCGTGGTGTGGCTCATGAAGTTGCTGCAATCTATGGTAAATCTGTTCATTTCCCAGAAAAAACAGTTACTGAAGACAGCAAACCAGCCTCTGATAAGATTTCAGTAGCTATTGAAAGTGATAAAGTGGCTACTTATGCTAGTCGTGTGGTTGAGAATGTCACGGTTCAACCAAGTCCACAATGGCTGCAAAACCTTCTCATGAATGCTGGTATTCGTCCAATTAACAACGTAGTAGATGTGACAAACTATGTTCTTCTTTACTTTGGACAACCAATGCACGCCTTTGATTTGGACAAATTTGAAGATTCACGAATCGTTGCCCGTGATGCCCGTGAGGGGGAAAAATTGGTGACTCTCGATGGTGAAGAACGTGAATTGACTACTGAAGATATTGTTATTACAGTTGCTGACAAACCAGTTGCCCTAGCAGGTGTTATGGGTGGCGCTTCAACTGAAATTGACAACAATTCTAAAAATGTCGTTCTCGAAGCTGCTGTTTTTGATGGAAAATCAGTTCGTAAGACAAGTAGCCGTCTCAACCTTCGTTCAGAATCATCATCACGTTTTGAAAAAGGTATCAATAACGATACTGTCCTTGAAGCGCTTGATTTTGCAGCAGCTATGTTGCAAGAATTGGCAAATGGTACTGTTCTTGCAGGCCGTGTTCAAGCAGGTTCAGTTGATACAGAGCCAGTTCAAGTTTCTACAAGTCTTGACTATGTGAATGTTCGCCTTGGTACAGCATTGACTTTTGCAGATATTGAAGATGTCTTTGCGAAACTTGGTTTTGGATTGACAGGTGATGCCGATAAATTCACAGTATCTGTACCACGTCGTCGTTGGGATATCAGTATCCAAGCAGACTTGGTTGAGGAAATTGCACGTATCTACGGCTATGAAAAATTGCCTACGACACTTCCAGAGGCAGCAGGAACAGCTGGTGAATTGACTGAAACACAAGCGCTTCGTCGCAAGGTTCGTACCATTGCTGAAGGTGCTGGATTGACTGAAATCATCTCATATGCTTTGACAACACCTGAAAAAGCTGTGGAATTTGCTGTGACACCTACTAACTTGACTGAGTTGATGTGGCCAATGACTGTTGACCGTTCAGCCCTCCGTCAGAACATGGTCTCTGGTATGCTTGATACTGTTGCTTACAATGTTAACCGTAAGAATAGTAACGTTGCTATTTACGAAATCGGTAAGGTCTTTGAACAAAATGGTAATCCAAAAGAGGAATTGCCAAATGAAATCAATACCTTTGCCTTCGCTATTTCTGGTCTTGTAGCTGAAAAAGATTTCCAAACCAAAGCAACACCAGTTGATTTCTTCTATGCAAAAGGTATTGTTGAAGCACTCTTTGATAAACTTGAAGTTTCAGTTGACTATGTAGCGACAAAAGATCTCGCAAGTATGCACCCAGGTCGTACAGCTGCTATTGTACTTGATGGTCAAACTATTGGATTCCTTGGTCAAGTTCACCCACAAACTGCCAAAAACTATGGCATTCCTGAGACTTATGTGGCTGAAATTAACCTTAGTGCTGTAGAAGCTGCCTTGCAACCAGATCAACCATTTGTTGAAATCACAAAATTCCCTGCAGTATCACGTGATATCGCCCTTCTTCTCAAGGCAGAAATCACTCATCAAGAAGTTCTGGATGCTATCTACTTTGCAGGAGTCAAACGCTTGGTTGCCGTTAAACTCTTCGATGTTTACGCAGGTGAAAAACTTGGTGCAGGTATGAAATCAATGGCTTATAGCCTTACCTTCCAAAAATCCAAATGACAACCTCACAGACGAAGAAGTTGCCAAATACATGGAAAAAATTACTAAAGCTCTCACTGAAAAAGTTAAAGCAGAAGTACGTTAATAGTTAGAAAATCCATCTGAGAAGATGGATTTTTAAGTTATTAGACGATATTACATAGAGGAGATAATTTGTTTTTAGAGTTCTTTAACGGGGTGTGGGGACATTACACTTTTGAATCTGATAAAGTCAATGTACTTATTGATGGCTTACCCAGTTTTGCTTATCCCTTGGGGCAATTAACATTTTTAGTGTTAGTCTATAGGTTACTCGTTCATCAGAATGTTAAGCAGTTTTTAATCATGTCACCTCAAGATATCTGGGCTTGCAGAAGGAAAAGTTTTGTCAAAGTAAATTATCTTTCATTGTCATCCCAATAGTTTATCTGTTTATTTTTCGGAATGACCTATGTTTTGGGTGGAGGCTTTTTGGCTACCGTCACTATTTACAAGGATTATGGAGGACCTATAGCTAAAAGCATTGATGGAAAAGTTGAACAAATAGATATTAGTCATGTTGGGTCTAAAACGAGTAGTGCTAGGATTAATGCTCACTTTGAAAGTTCTGACGGGCAGACTTATGACATTCACCTGATAAACGGCGATAAAAGAATTGCTAATCATATTCGACATAATCAGTCAATGTCCTATCCCTCAACTCTATCCTTTGATAGACATGGCAAACCACTTTACATTGCTAAATTCTGGGAATAAGCAGTCCGAATAGCTCTTTCAGTGATTTGCACTTGACAAATATGTAAATTCTCTGCATAATAAAAAGGAAAAAACTTGAAAAGAGGGTAGCCATGCAAATTATTAAACGTAATGGTCAAGTTGCTGAATTTGATCCTGATAAAATCTACCAAGCCATCTTAAAAGCAGCCCAGACTGTGTATGTTATTGATGATGCTTGGCGCCAAAACCTAGCTCAAGTGACTCGTAAAGTAGTGCTTGATCTTCAAGACGCCCAAGTGGAACGCCCAACCATTAACATGATTCAGTCATTGGTTGAAAATCGTCTTATGGAAGCTGGTTTTATCAATATTGCTGAACATTATATTTCATACCGTTTGCAACGAGATTTGGAGCGTAACGGTTATGGTGACAAAGTAATCGTACACCTACGCTTTGAACAGACTAAATAATAAAAAGCCATTGCTTTGATGGCTTTTTTGTGTGTCTGAGTTTTTAGTCTGTCATTTTCAAAAGTTTTAAAAAAGTCTTCAGTTCTTTTCCATGTCCTATTTGCATATAAGTCTCAGAACTCGGTCTTATAAAGGATGTTTCTAAAAAGCGAATTTGTTTCTGAGCTTTGAAATTCTCTAATGAGAGCCCTTTTGGAAGCTTCCAGGTAATGTGTCTAGGAGAAATCTGATAGGGAATGGAAACCTTAGCTTGCTCGATAGTTTCGTGACTTTTAGCCATGGTTTCTTGAAAAAGATCACGCAATTTTTTTATATTTTTTTGGAACATGCCATTATCTAGGTAGACTGAGAGGGCCTTCTGCATAATGAGGTTGGTATCGTAGTCGATAAGCCCTTTGTGAGCCAAAAAGGTCGCTCTGAGATTTGGTGGTAAGACAACACTCCCCAGACGTAACCCAGGGAAAAGTGCCATGGAAAATGATTTGATATAGATGGTCTGATTTTGGGTATCGTAGTAGTGAATTGGTAGATTTTTACTATCGCTAAAGTCACCCATATAGTCGTCCTCGACGATATAGACATTATACTGTTTGGCAAGTTGGGCAAGCTTTTCTTTTTCACTAGCAGTGTAGCTCAATCCAAGAGGATTAGAGTAACGACTAATGGTATAGAAAAACTTAAACTGACCAGACTTAAAGTACTCTTCCAAGCGGTCAAAATCTAAACCATCAAAACCACGGTTAATCGTCTCGTAAGATAGATTCTGACGATTGACTAGTTGGTTCATACGGTGGTAGGTAGGTTGTTCCAAAAGAATTTTGTGAGCACCATTACCGAAATCCATCTGTGATAGGATATAGAGGGCCTGTTGGCTTCCTGAAGTAATGACAATTTGATTTGAATTGACATAAATGTCGTCAGATGCAAGGCGATTTTTTAATGCTTCAACCAGTTCTTTTAGTCCAGCTTGCTCATGATAATAGTTGAAGAGGTAGTCTTGGTGGCCTGCTAAACTTTCATCTAAGCAAAGACGAAAATCCTCGTAGGCTAATTGATTATAGTCATTAAGGTTGAATAGAACCTTATCATTGGATTTAGAGGGGCCCTCGAGAACATAATAGCCACTTTTGGGGACAGCATAAATATAGTTTTGATACTTGAGTTCCAAGAGTGCTCTTTGAGCAGTATCTTTACTGCAACCATAAGTTTGACTAAGCTGACGAATAGATGGTAATTTACTTCCTTTCTCTAATTTACCATTTTGGATATCTTTGGTGATAGTCTCAACAATTTCTTGATAAATGCTCATAACTGCCCCCTTACAGATTTTTTCTTATTCTACCCTATTTGTTCTCTGAGAGCAAGATGTCTGGAGATATTTGACAAGATTATTAGATTTTGACATAATAAAAAGGTTATTAGGAAATACTAAATTTCCATCCCAAACAAGTTTAAGGAGATTGTAAGAATGACTTTTAAGAAAGTCTTAGGACTTATCGCTCTTGCCTGCTTAACCATTATTGGTTTGTCAGCCTGTACGCCGGATAAAGAGACTACTTGGACATACGATAAAAACAAAATGCAATTTGTGGGACAAGATGCTAGCGTACAAGTTCTTTCTGCAACTAAAATCGAATCACCAGAAGGTCAGAAAGCTGTACGTGTTCACTATAAACTTAGCAACTCAAGTAAAGAAACCATGAATGCCTACACTCTTTTGATGAAGGTGGTTCTCGATGTTAAACAGGAGAAGGAAGAATTGAAGGTTGCGACAATGGTCTTCTCTAAAGATGATGACAGAGACAAGATTGCTAATAAAACCAAGATTGCTCCTAAGGAAGTTAAAGAAATCGTTGTTGACTATGCCGTTGCGGATTTTGATCATGATCTTAACATTGATTTTTCTGATTACGGTACTGAGGCTAACGCGACTGCTAAGCTTTCACTACAAAATCTTGAAAAGGCACCTGTCAAATACTTTGATAAAAAAGCTCAATAAGTCTTATCACCACATGAATATGTGGTGTTTTTCTATTGTCTAAAATTTGTACCCAGACAGTAGCGGAAATACTATCTTGTTTAATCGTCAGAATTTTCATAAACTTATACTATATTTATTGACTAAGGAGTTTTAGGTATGTCAGCAAAACGTTTAACCATTTCTGCATTTTTCATGGCACTTGTCATTATTTTGAGCTCGAGTCTCTTATCCATTCCTGTGCCAGGAGGTCATTTCTATTTTAACGGGATTATTATTTTCCTAGTTGGTTTAATTTTCCCACCTACAGAAGCAGTTATTATTGCCGGAGTAGGTTCCTTTATTGGAGATTTTCTTTTTCTACCCCTTCCTATGTGGGTAACTCTAGTAACACACAGCCTTCAAGTTCTTGCTATTGCACTCATTGTTGGAGGACGCTTAGGAAAATTGAGTAAGTCTAAGGCAGCTTTAGGTCTCTTAATTGGGGCTATTATTGACTTAGTCGGATATGGCTTAGGAAGAGCCTTTATCTATGGAACGCCTGCCTATGCTATTATGAAGATTCCTTTTGACATTGTAGCTGCTATTCTTGGTTTAGGAGTGGCCTACTACATTTATTTCCACACAGGTTTTGTTAAACAGTTTAAAAAGACCTGGGAAGGAAAATAGATGACCAAAGTAATTGTTGCCAATGACCTGGTTGGTCTAGGTAAGGTTGCTTTAACTAGTAGCCTCCCTATCATGTCAGCTTGTCAAACTGAAGTTCTTCCCCTACCAACAGTCCTTTTATCTTCGCATACAGGGGAGTTTGAAAATATCTATGTACGGGATCTTACAGATGACCTAAAAGGGTTTTGTAAGCAGTGGGAGCACTTGGAATTTAAAGTAGATGGCCTTGTGAGTGGTTATTTTAAGTCAGAAGAAGCACTAAAGCGTGTAGCTCAATTGGCTCGCGATAAACAGATAGCTCTATTTGTTGACCCTATCATGGGTGACAATGGTTGTCTCTATCAAGGTTTTGATAGAAACTATGTAGAAGCTATGAAGGCTTTCTGTCAACAGGCAGATGTCATCATTCCCAATCTGACAGAAGCTGCTTTGTTGACGGATACTCCATATCTTGAAGCAGGTTCCTATGATAAAGTCACTGTTGAGAAGCTTCTGAGAGATTTAAGCAAGATTGGCCCTCGAAAAGTTATTTTGACAGGTATCTCATTTGAGACAGATAAAATTGGGTTGGCTTATTTTGATAAAGAGACCAATCGAACGATTTATCGCATGCAAAAACGTTATCGCTATCATTTTTATGGAAGTGGCGATTTACTAACGGCAATCATATCAGCAGGTTACTTTTATGATCTTGATTTACTAAAGGTTTGTGATTTAGCCTTGGATGTCATGGATAGGGTTCTTTCGTCAACACTGTTCGATAGCCGTCCTTTAAAATATGGTCTTTGCTATGAGCCTCATATTGGTTTATTATTTAGTGGTTTTAATGCCCTATTGGAGGAGAAAAATGAAAAGTGATAAAACACGTGAATTAGTTGAATTGAGTTTGTATGCAGCTTTAATTATTGTGAGTGTACAGTTTATTCGTATTCCTTTTGGACCTCAATTTGTCCATCTGGGAAATGCCCTAGTTGTGATTGCTGTTTTGATTTTCGGTGCTAGAAAAGGTGCGTTAGTCGCAACAGTAGGATTAGGACTATTTGATATTTTCAATGGTTATGCCGCTGAGGTCTGGATTACTATTTTAGAATCCTTGATTGTTTGTTATGTTCTCTATCTTGTTTTTGAAAAGCTTCTAAAATCAAATGATAAAATGGTTTACATCATTATCGCTGGAGTGATAGCTGCAGTGACGAAAATCATTCTTAACTTTGTCAAATATACAATTATAAACACTGTCGTCGCATCTCTACCTTTAAAAGCTGCAATGTTGGCTTCAGTGGTTAAGATTGGTGGGACTTTTGGGACATCAGTTGTTACAATCATTGCGGTTCCTCTTTTATATCCTGTGTTTAAACGCATTTTACGGAGAAACTAAAGATTCAGCAGGTTGGTCCTGCTTTTTCTTTTCGATTTTCCATAAGCAGAGGTCCAATTTTGCACTAAAAAATGGTAAAATAGTTAAGTTAATGTCAAGAAAGGAAAGGGCTAAAGACTGTTTTAGCCCAGATTTGCTATGTCTATTTTAGAAGTCAAAAATCTTAGCCACGGATTTGGTGACCGTGCCATTTTTGAAAATGTTTCATTCCGATTGCTCAAAGGTGAGCATATCGGTCTTGTTGGTGCTAACGGTGAAGGAAAATCAACCTTTATGTCTATCGTTACTGGAAAATTGCAACCTGATGAAGGTAAGGTGGAATGGTCTAAGTATGTGACAGCGGGTTATTTGGATCAGCATGCTGTTCTTGAAAAGGGAATGACCGTACGTGATGTCCTTCGGACGGCTTTCGATGAGCTTTTTAAGACTGAGGAGCGAATCAATGAGATTTACATGTCTATGGCTGATGAGGGTGCTGATGTTGATGCTCTGATGGAAGAAGTAGGTGAGCTTCAGGATCGATTGGAGACTCGTGATTTCTATACCCTAGATGCTAAGATTGATGAGGTTGCTCGTGCCTTGGGTGTTATGGATTTTGGTATGGATACAGATGTAACGGATCTTTCAGGTGGTCAACGTACCAAGATTCTCTTGGCTAAATTATTGCTTGAAAAACCAGATATCTTGCTCCTTGATGAGCCAACAAACTATTTGGATGCTGAACATATCGCCTGGCTTAAACGCTATCTCCAAGAGTATGAGAATGCTTTTGTTCTTATTTCGCATGATATTCCATTCTTAAACGATGTGATTAATATTGTCTACCATGTTGAAAATCAAGATTTGGTTCGCTATGCAGGTGATTATGACAATTTCCAATCTGTCTATGCTATGAAAAAAGCACAATTAGAAGCTGCCTATGAACGTCAGCAAAAGGAAATTGCGGACCTTCAAGATTTTGTGAACCGTAATAAAGCGCGTGTTGCTACTCGAAATATGGCCATGTCTCGTCAGAAGAAATTGGATAAGATGGAAATTATCGAGTTGCAAGCGGAAAAACCAAAACCTGAATTCCATTTCAAGGAAAGCCGTACGCCTGGACGTTTTATTTTCCAAACCAAAGATCTCGTTATTGGTTACGATCGTCCTTTGACTAAGTCGCCTTTGAATCTCACTTTCGAACGTAATCAAAAGGTAGCTATCGTTGGTGCCAATGGTATTGGTAAGACCACTTTGCTGAAGAGTTTACTTGGGATTATTCAACCTCTTGAAGGAGAAGTTGAAACGGGTGATTTTATTGACCTAGGTTATTTTGAGCAAGAGGCAGAAGGCTCACGTCAGACACCACTTGAAGCAGTTTGGGATGCTTTCCCAGCTCTAAATCAAGCTGAGGTTCGTGCAGCCTTAGCCAAATGTGGTTTAACATCTAAACATATTGAAAGTCAAATTCAGGTCTTGTCAGGAGGAGAGCAGGCTAAAGTTCGTTTTTGTCTCCTTATGAATCGTGAAAACAATGTCCTTGTTCTGGACGAGCCAACTAATCACTTGGATGTTGATGCTAAGGAAGAATTAAAACGCGCTCTTCAAGCTTTCAAAGGTAGTATTCTTATGGTCTGTCACGAACCTGAATTTTATGAAGGTTGGACGGACGTTTGGGATTTTAATGAGTTAGTATAATCAAAAAGAGTGTTGACATCTTCTTTATGAGTTGGAGTGTCACTCACTCTTTTTGAGTGTCTTAGGAACTAAGTAGTCCTTATTAGGATTTGATAATAGCTTAATGATAGAGACTCTAAGGTCAGTTAGTGATAAGATTATTCAACATAAGACATTAGTTAATATGTCTTGAACCAATAAAATGGTGGTTTTATATCAAAATATCTTAATTTGTTCAAAAAGTAACAAAGTCTGAGCATAAAAGGTGTAACCGTTTTCTGATTATGGTAAACTATTATAGTAAAACTATTATCAAAAGAAAGTTGGATAAACTTATGTCAAAAATCGTAGTTGTTGGTGCTAACCACGCTGGTACTTTTAGTATTAATACTATTCTTGATAATTACGGAGACCAAAATGAAGTAGTTGTTTTCGACCAAAACTCTAACATTTCATTCTTGGGTTGTGGTATGGCTCTTTGGATTGGTAATCAAATTTCTGGTTCTGATGGGCTTTTCTATGCCACCAAAGAAGGCCTTGAAAGCAAGGGTGCAAAAGTTTATATGAACTCACCAGTTGAGTCTATTGACTTTGACGGTAAAACTGTTACAGCTCTTGTTGATGGTAAAGAACATGTTGAATCATATGATAAATTGATTTTGGCTACTGGTTCACAACCAATCTTGCCTCCAATCGAAGGTGCTGAGATTAAAGAAGGTAGCCGTACTTTCGAAGCGACTCTTGAAAACCTTCAATTTGTTAAACTTTTCCAAAATGCTCAAGAAGTTATTGATAAGTTGAACGATAAATCGCAAGATATCAAACGTGTAGCAGTAGTTGGTGCAGGTTACATTGGTGTTGAATTGGCTGAAGCGTTCCAACGTCATGGTAAAGAAGTTATCCTTATTGATGTTGTTGACACATGTTTGGCAGGCTACTATGACCGTGATTTGACAGACCTTATGGCTAAAAATATGGAAAGCCACGGTATTAAATTGGCATTTGGTGAAACTGTTAAGGCAGTTGAAGGTGATACTAAAGTTGAACGTATCGTCACTGATAAAAATGCTTACGATGTCGACATGGTTGTCCTTGCAGTAGGTTTCCGTCCTAACACAGCTCTTGGTGCTGGTAAATTGGAAACATTCCGTAATGGCGCTTACCTTGTTAATAAGAAACAAGAAACATCAATCAAAGACGTTTATGCAGTTGGTGACTGTGCTACCGTTTATGACAATGCTCTTGAAGATGTGAACTACATTGCCTTGGCTTCAAATGCTGTTCGTTCAGGTATTGTCGGTGGTCATAATGCCGGTGGTGGCGATGTTGAATCAAACGGTGTTCAAGGATCAAATGGTATCTCAATCTATGGTTTGAACATGGTATCTACTGGTTTGACAGAAGAAAAAGCAAAACGCTTTGGTTTCAATCCAGCAGTAGTAGAATCAACAGATCTTCAAAAAGCTGCCTTCATGGAAGATGAAAATGAAGACGTTACAATCAAGATCGTTTATGACAAAGATACACGCAAAGTTCTCGGTGCTCAAATGGTATCACGTATGGACATTTCTATGGGAATCCACATGTTCTCATTGGCTATCCAAGAAGGTGTAACAATCGACCGTCTTCAATTGCTTGATTTGTTCTTCTTGCCACACTTTAACCAACCACTTAGCTATATTGCTAAAGCAGCTATCTCAGCAAAATAATATGAAACAGCTAATTCATTCGAATTGGCTGTTTTTGTCTCTTTAAGATACTAAAAAAGCCTCCTTTCGGAGACTTTTTCTAGTTAACTAATGTCAAATTAGTTTTTTGAAGCTTCTTGGAATTCAGGGTTTTTCCATGCTTCATCAATGATAGCTTGCAATTCATCGGCAGAAGCTTTCATCTTTTGTTGTTCCGCATCGTTCAATGGGATGTTTACTGGACGTACGATACCGTGTGCACCTACGATAGCAGGTTGACCGATAAAGACGTTGCTTACACCATATTGACCTTCTTGGAATACAGACAATGGAAGTACTGCATTTTCATCGTCAAGGATAGCTTTAGTGATACGAGCAAGTGCTACTGCGATACCGTAGTATGTAGCACCTTTTTTGTTGATGATTGTGTAAGCTGCATCACGAACACCTTCAAACAACTCAACCAATTCAGCTTCTTGAACGTTTTGGTTATCCTTAAGGAACTCTTCAAGGTTTACACCGGCGATGTTAGCGTGTGACCAAACCGCAAACTCTGAGTCACCGTGTTCACCCATGATGTAAGCGTGAACTGAACGAGCATCGACATCAAGTTTTTCAGCAAGTGCTTGACGGAAACGAGCTGAGTCAAGTGAAGTACCTGAACCGATAACGCGTTCTTTAGGGAATCCTGAGAACTTCCATGTAGAGTATGTCAATACGTCTACTGGGTTAGCTGCTACAAGGAAAATACCGTTGAATCCTGATTCAACAACTTGAGTAACGATTGATTTGTTGATTGCAAGATTTTTACCAACAAGATCAAGACGAGTTTCACCTGGTTTTTGAGGAGCACCAGCAGTGATAACTACAAGGTCAGCATCCGCACAGTCTTCATATTTAGCTGCATAGATTTTTTTAGGTGAAGTGAAAGCAAGCGCGTGGCTAAGGTCAAGCGCATCACCAACAGCTTTTTCGAACAATTGTGGAATTTCGATGATACCAAGTTCTTGAGCGATACCTTGGTTTACAAGTGCGAAAGCGTAAGATGAACCTACGGCACCGTCACCAACAAGGATGACTTTTTTGTGTTGTTTAGTTGCAGTCATGGTCTAAACATCTCCTTAATTTTTTATTGGGTTACCCCGTACACTGCTTATTCTACCATTTTAAGTGATAGATGTCACGAAATATTAAGGAATTATTGAATGAAAGCGTTTACATAACTGAAATATAAAGCGTTTTATGGTATAATATTATAGAAATTTTCCATTCTCTTTTATGAGAATTTGGAATGATTTGAATGAAAGAAAAGAGGCATTTTTAGAGTGCAAGATAATAATTTAATTGACGTTAATTTGACGTCTGAGATGAAAACGAGTTTTATCGATTATGCCATGAGTGTTATCGTATCTCGTGCACTCCCAGATGTTCGTGACGGTTTAAAACCGGTACAACGTCGTATTCTTTATGGAATGAATGAGCTTGGGGTTACACCTGATAAGCCTCATAAAAAATCTGCCCGTATTACCGGGGATGTCATGGGTAAATATCACCCACACGGTGACTCATCTATCTATGAAGCCATGGTTCGTATGGCTCAATGGTGGAGCTACCGTTACATGTTGGTTGACGGTCACGGAAACTTTGGTTCTATGGATGGTGATGGCGCAGCCGCTCAGCGTTACACTGAGGCTCGTATGTCTAAAATCGCCCTGGAGATGCTCCGTGATCTCAATAAGAATACCGTAGATTTTCAAGATAACTACGATGGTTCTGAACGTGAGCCAATTGTTCTTCCATCACGTATTCCAAATCTTCTTGTTAATGGTGCAACAGGGATTGCGGTTGGTATGGCGACCAACATTCCACCACACAATTTGGCTGAAACTATAGATGCCGTTAAACTGATGATGGACAATCCTGAAGTCACAACCCGTGAATTGATGGAAGTTCTTCCTGGTCCAGACTTTCCAACTGGTGGTTTGGTCATGGGGAAATCTGGTATTCACCGTGCTTACGAAACTGGTAAAGGCTCTATTGTTCTTCGTTCGCGTACCGAAATTGAAACAACCAAATCAGGTCGTGAGCGCATTGTAGTCACTGAGTTTCCTTATATGGTCAATAAGACTAAGGTCCATGAACATATCGTTCGTTTGGCCCAGGAAAAACGTATTGAGGGGATTACAGCAGTTCGTGACGAGTCTTCTCGTGAGGGGGTACGTTTTGTCATCGAAGTGCGTCGTGATGCATCTGCCAACGTAATCTTGAACAATTTGTTCAAATTAACGCAACTTCAGACAAACTTCAGCTTCAACATGTTGGCCATTGAAAAGGGTGTGCCTAAAATCCTTTCCTTGCGTCAAATTTTGGCTGACTATATTGCTCACCAACAAGAGGTTGTGGTCCGTCGTACACAGTTTGATAAAGATAAGGCTGAAGCACGTGCCCATATTTTAGAAGGTTTGTTGATTGCGCTTGATCATTTGGATGAAGTGATTACGATTATTCGTAACAGTCAAACTGATGCAGAGGCTCAAGCCGAGTTGATGGCTCGCTTTGAACTCACTGAACGTCAAAGCCAAGCCATTCTTGATATGCGTTTGCGTCGTTTGACCGGTTTGGAACGTGATAAAATTCAAAATGAGTACAATGATCTCCTTGCCTTGATTGCTGATTTGGCTGATATTTTGGCAAAACCAGAGCGTGTCATTGCTATCATCAAGGAAGAGTTGGATGAAAGTAAGCGTAAATTCGCAGATGCCCGTCGTACAGAGCTTATGGTCGGTGAAGTTGTCTCACTTGAAGATGAAGACCTAATCGAAGAAGAGGATGTCGTTATCACTCTTTCTAACAAGGGATATATCAAACGTTTGGCTCAAGACGAATTCCGTTCTCAGAAACGTGGAGGTCGTGGAGTTCAAGGTACAGGTGTGAACGATGACGACTTTGTTCGTGATATCGTTTCAACAAGTACTCATGATCACCTTTACTTTATGACCAATAAAGGGCGTGTATACCGTCTTAAGGGTTATGAAATTCCTGAGTATGGCCGTACAGCTAAGGGCTTACCAATTGTCAATCTCTTGAAGTTGGATGAAGGTGAGACAATTCAAACAGTGATTAATGCTAAGAGTGATGAAGCATCAGATAACAATCACCTTGTTTTTGTAACTCGCCAAGGTTTAGTGAAACGAACTAAAGAAGCAGAATTCAAAAATATCCGCCAAAATGGTTTGATTGCCTTGAAACTTAGAGAAGGTGATGAACTCATCAATGTCTTCTTGACTACTGGTAATGAAGAAATTATTATTGGTACTAAATTTGGTTATAGTGTGCGTTTCAAAGAGGATACAATTCGCAGTATGAGTCGTATGGCTGCTGGTGTTAAAGGGGTAACCCTTCGTGATGGTGACCAAGTCGTTGGTGCAGCAGCTATTACTGAAGACCAAGAAGTCTTGATTATCACCGAAAAAGGTTACGGAAAGCGTACCTCAGCTACTGAATACCCAACTAAGGGTCGTGGTGGTAAAGGTATTAAGACAGCTAATATCACTGATAAAAATGGTAACCTAGCAGGTATTGTAACAGTTTCTGGTGATGAGGATATTATGGTCATAACTGATACGGGTGTTATTATCCGTACTGCAGTTGCTAATATCTCTCAAACTGGTCGTGCAACTCAAGGGGTTAAGGTCATGCGTTTAGATGATACTGCTCGTATTGTCACCTTTGCTTTGGTTGAACCTGAAGAAGTTGATCAAGTTACTGAAGACCAAGAAAGTGGTGATAACTAATGAGAAAAGATAACAAAAATAAGACGCCTAAAAAGCATCGTAAGTGGCTTGAGGTCCTTCGTTGGATCTTGATTGTTGTTCTCTTGGTTGTTGGTTTAGCTTTAATTTTCAATAAATCGATTCGAAACACTGTAATTGCTTGGAATACTAATAAATATCAAGTAAGTAAGGTTTCTAAAAAGACTATTGAGAAAAACAAGGAAGCTAAGACGAGCTTTGACTTTGATACCGTTAAATCAATTAGCACTGAGTCTGTCTTGCAGGCACAAATGAATGCTCAAGAACTTCCAGTAGTTGGTGGTATTGCTATTCCAGAGGTGGGTATCAATCTTCCTATTTTCAAAGGACTTGGTAATACAGAGCTTACCTACGGTGCTGGAACTATGAAGGAAAATCAAGTCATGGGGGGAAAAAACAACTATTCACTAGCTAGTCACCACGTCTTTGGTATCGCTGGGGCTTCTGATATGCTCTTCTCACCATTAGATAGAGCAAAAAATGGCATGAAGATTTATCTTACGGATAAAAATAAGGTCTATACTTATGTTATTAGTGAGGTGAAGGTTGTCCAACCAACTGAAGTAGCAGTAGTTGATGATACACCTGGCAAGTCTGAAATTACCCTTGTAACATGTACGGATGCTGAAGCAACTCAGCGTACAATCGTCAAAGGTGAATTGAAATCACAGGTAGATTTTAACAAGGCAAGTTCAGATATTATTGAAGCCTTCAATAAGTCATACAATCAATTTCAAAGTTAAGAAAAGGCCATAAGGCCTTTTTCTATGGAGGGAAAAAATGTTTTTGAAAACAATACACCATGTCGCTATCATTGTTTCTGATTATGATTCATCTCGAGATTTTTATGTTAATAAACTAGGGTTTGAAATTATACGTGAAAATTATCGTCCGGAACGTCATGATTATAAATTAGATCTACGTTGTGGTGATATAGAACTGGAAATCTTTGGAAATAAGACTAGTGATCTAGCCTATGTGGAGCCACCAAAACGTCTGTCTTATCCTGAGGCATGTGGATTACGTCATTTAGCTTTTAAAGTGGCTAATATTGAAGAGGTTGTCAAGAGTTTAGAAGAAAAGGGTATTTCCTGCCAACCTATTCGTAAGGACACTTTTACCGGTGAAAAGATGACTTTCTTTGCTGATCCGGATGGTCTTCCCTTGGAGTTGCACGAGTAGTTTTTTTGACCTTAATTTTTTAAGTCATGGTATAATAAATTTACGGTTGGTCTCATACCAGTCGTCCTTTAGGAGATTATGGAATAATATTCTATTTTCGAAAAGGAAACACATGAAATTGAAAAAACTTCTTGTTACTGGGATGGCTTTATTGGCTTCAGTAACAGCCTTTACTTCGGTTGCGCAAGCAGCAACGTCATCGCAAGTCCAAAAGGTCATTGATGAATCTTATGTTCAACCAGACTATGTGATGGGTTACTCATTGTCGGAAGGGCAACGTAATGAAACCTTGAATTTGTTAGGGTATGATAGTAGTAAGGATACCAATGTTAAGACACTTACGACATCTGCTTATGCGAATATCATGAATGTTGCTGACGATTCTAGTCTTCAGCTATATTCTTCAGTTAAGATTGCTAAGCTAGGTGCTAAGGAAACCTTGAGTGTAGAGATTGTGACACCGCAAAATATCACTAAAATCACTCCAGATATGTACCGTAATGCTGCCACGACCCTTGGTATTGAACATGCTAAGATTACAGTAGCAGCACCTATTCCAGTAACTGGGGAAAGTGCCTTGGCTGGTATTTATTATTCTCTAGAGCAGAATGGAGCTAAAGTCTCAGATGAAAGCAAAGAGCTTGCTCAGGAGGAGCTTAAAACCCTTTCCCAAATCAATGAGGAAAATTCAGGTAAGAGTAACTATGATGCGCATAAGCTTAATGTAGCCATGACTGATATCAAGGCGGCAGTTGCTGATAAAGGAAATAAGTTGACTGAAGATCAAGCTAAAACAATTGTTCAGCAAACCATCAATAACTACAACTTGAATCTTTCCGATACACAAATCAATCTTTTAGTGAACTTTGCTTTAAATTTATCTAAGTCATCAATCATTGATAGTGCTAGCTTCAAGTCAAGTCTGAGTTCACTTAAAGATTCTATCGTTTCGAAAGCTGGTAATACCTTCTCTGGAATCAACCTAAACTTTAATGCTAACAAAGCAGTTGAGAATAGCAAAAATATTTTCTCAAAAATCTGGCAAGCTATCGTAGACTTTTTTACTGGACTTTCTAAATAGTGAAAGAGCTGTCCATTTGGATGGCTTTTCCTATTTTTTAGCTCTTTGTCGACTGTAGTGGATGACGAAAAGCTAGTATCTAGATAGGGGCATAAAAACTCAAAAGCTTGTCTAGAATTTCTTTATTCGTCATGTGCATACGAAAAGTAGGACGATAAAATCGCTTAGCGCTGAGTTTACAACAATCTTGTTGAATGAGCTTTCAATAACGTTTGATTGTCTTGTATCCATGAGGTTCTCGCTCAAATTGATTTATGATTTGAACACGCATATGACTCATAACACGGCTAAGATCTAAGGTGTTGGAGTAAAACTGTTCACTGAACTGTTTCAGCATGAGTTTAGAAATATAATAACGAAGGGTGAAAGCAATCAAGTACAATTTTAGCATATGGAAAAAGCTGTTTAGGCAAGTCCGAGTAAGAGCTAAACATATCCATAGTCATGATTTTCACTCGACATCGGACTACTCTATCATATTTAAGAAAGTGATTTCGGATGGTCTCTGGAAGACGAGAAAAATCATGCTTAAAACGGAAGTCATTGAGCTTACGAATGACAAATGACAGTTGACGTTGAAATGGAAAGCAGATGTGCAATATCGGTCATAGAAGTCTTTTCAATTAACTTTTGAGCAATATTTTGATTGATGATACGAGGAATTTGGTGATTTTTCTTGACGAAAGATGTCTCGGCGACCATCATTTTCGAACAATAGTAGCACTTAAAACGACGCTTTTTTCAGAAGAATTCTGGTAGGAGTACCAGTCATCTCAAGGTAAGGAATCTTAGACGGTTTTTGAAAATCCTATTTCTTCATTTGGCTTTCGCAATCAGGACAAGATGGGGCATTATAGTCCAGTTAAGCGATGATCTTCTTGTGTGTATCCTTATTGATGATGTCTAGAATCTGGATATTAGAGTCTTAAATATCGAGTGGTTTTGTGATCAAGTGTAATTCTTTCATATGATTCTTTCTAATGAGTTGTTGTGTCTCTTCTCATTATAGATTTTATGGGACTTTTAGGCTCCATAAAATCTATAGAGTTTTATCCACTACAAAAGTTACAGGAATTGGTTTTTGTTAAGGAAGTATATAAATCAGATAAGAGAAAAAGTCAGCACATCATGCTGACTTTTTTCTAGCTTATAAAGTATTGGATAAATGGATCTCATCTGATAAAGTATTAAGATGATTGACCAAATCCATGATTGACAGATGGTTTTGGCAAATAAACTTCTTGGTGATATCTGGAATATAGAAATTAGACACGATGACATCGTAATCTGTCTGATTTAAAATCTCAGGACTTGTTTCTAATTCATCCCAAATATCGAAGGTGAAGCGGTTATTACAGTAATAGGAGAGCATATCAACAAAGGTAAGGGATATAGCATGGTCAAAGTTACTGATAATCAAAACCTTGATAGGTGGTCGATCTTCTAACAGCTGAGTAGAGAGGTGTTCAGCATGGGTTAAGATGGTGTACATCAAGTGTTCCAACTGTTCAGGATGGTCATGCTGTCCAATTGCTTGACAGTATTGAGCCAGTTCTTGACGCGCACTTTCCATAAAGTCTGGGAAGTAAACTTCGAATTTTTGAATCGTCAATGCTTTTTGTTCAAATAAGATTGGGGTAGAAAAGATTTCCTGTCTTTCAAATAAAGCAGTGTTGTGCAAATGCCAAATCAGCTCATCGTGGTTGGTAAAAGTAATCTTATATTGTTTTGATAGGCGTTCTAATATTTGACTAAGTAATTGGTAAGAGTATCTTGCTTCACTGTTCTCTTCTAAAGAGTTGAAGAATTCTTGAGGATCTAAGAAAAGATTGTTTTGAATAAAGGATATAAAAATTTGTGCGATTATATCTGGAGTGATTTCCAACTCCCAATTTCTCAGAGAAATGGACAAGTATCTCCTCAAAGTTTGGAATACTTTCCAAAAATAGGATAGTATTCATCATAGAAATGATTTGGTAAGTCGATAAAATGACCATTTTTGATGCGGTGGATACTGATAGCCAGCATCAATTTGTACATTCTATAAATTGAAAATGTCATTGGGTAATTCGTGATTTTATAGAAGAAGTCAGCAAACTCTGTTAAATCTTCTTCAGGAAGGTCAGGAAAAAGGCCAGTCTAGGAAAATAATAGCGCTCAGAAAAATATTGGGCAAAAAATAGCGAATATCAATCTCATTCCACGTATCTCGGATGGAGTAAAAGATAATTCTATTTGAAACTGAGATGATAGAGTTTTTGTAATATTTCGACCTAATCGATAGAGATTAGCATTACTAGAATGAAGATTTTCTATTGTTCGATAAATAGGTAGGCCCTCATTGAAAAAAACAGATACTCTAGTAATTGAAAAAGATTGAGAATGTGCAAGAAAATATTGATATACATCTTCTACACTAGTGTTAAGTGCTAAATCTATCATGATTCCGTTAGCAGAAAAATTGGATGTCAATATCTGGAAAGGCAAGACGTAGTTCATTTAAATCACTTTTTTAAGATTCGTTCTGTACATTCTAATTTTTTCGGCAAGTTCATGTAATTTCATCCAATTACGATTTTTGAATTAAAGTTTCCATTAAACGTAATTGTCGTTGAACTTTTGTGGATAAAAGGTTACGCATGTAGATAGTCTCCTCCTTAATTTATTCTATCACATTCTTGTCCAAAAAGTACAATAAAAATTAGAATAAGAAAAATTGTCGTTAGTAGTCAGAGAATTTAGAATAATATAAGTGACTCTTAGGGTGCAAAAAACAGAATATATAAATTATTCAGAAAAATATTGATTTATATATCAAATGGTTGTAGATTGGGAATTGTAAAATATTATTTAGGAGTTCAAAAATGAAACATTCACATAAGAAATCATTTGACTGGTATAGCATGCATCAACGATACTCTATTCGTAAGTATCACTTTGGTGCGGCTAGTGTCTTGCTTGGGACAGCCTTAGTCTTGGGAACTGCTGCTAATGCGCAAGCAGTACAAGCGGAGGAACAAAATCCAGAAGTAACTAACATTGTTTCTGTTGATAAGGTAGAAGAAGCTACTAAACCAGCAGAAGTCTCTACCCCTAAAAAAGAAACAACCTACGCAGCTCCAACTGTTGCTCATCCGGTAGAAACGACTCCAGCTAAAACTGAAGAAGCTACTAAACTAGCAGAAGTCTCTACCCCTAAAAAAGAAACAACTTACACAGCTCCAACTGTTGCTCATCCAGTAGAAACGACTCCAGTTAAAACTGAAGAAGCTACTAAACCAGCAGAAAAAAAGTTGAAGAAGCAAAAGATAAATCAGCTAATATTGGTCTAGAGCTTCGTTCTAACTCTGACAAAGGAACTGTATCAGAAACGCCTGTAGCGAAGAAAGCTGATACAGTTGAAGCAAAAGAAGAGGCTAAGCCAGCTGCAACAACGTCTGATCGCTCAGCTGTTGATAGTGTTGTTTTGCCAACTAGCACAGCTGCTAAAGTAGAAGCAACTAATGAAATCTTGAAACCAGGATTGAGCCTTTCTGATGCTCGTCAAAATCCAGCAATTCGTAAGGAAGACTTAGATAAGGGACACAGTGGCTTTAGAGCGTCTAGCAATCCAGCAAACCCAATTGTTTCAGGTTCTGGAAATACAGTTGCATTTACAGATATTAGTCAAGGTGGTCGTAGTTATAGTTTCCGTGGCTACGGGAACTCACGTGGTGGTAATTCCATTCATTACGATGTAACAACAGTACGTCAAGGTAATAAATTGAATTTCACAATCGACTATTCTGGTCCAGGTGAATTTGTTAATAATAACTTTATCTTGGATAAAGGGGATGGATTTGGAAATCCTTCAAATGCAACCATCACGACTCCAAGGTTGAGAGAACAAACAAGACCTGTTAGTCAGGGTGGCAACTTCGTATCGCACTCAGGATACAGTATGACTTCTGCTACATCAACGAGTGAAAAACAAACAATCAGATTTAGTTTGCCTATCATTAATCCAAATGGTGACTTATCTGTTCGTTTGAAACCAGTTACTTTTAACGTGGACCAAGGTGGTGGTAGTGCCGCTACTAGCAATGACCCATACAGCAACTCCAACTATTATTATAGAGCAAACCCACTATACTTGGATGCAAACCCTTATGGTGGTACTAATAACAAGACTGTTTCAGAAGACATTGACTTCCAAACTGTCTATCTTCCAACTAGTAAGTTACTAGAAGGTCAAACTAGATTAGTTCGAGAAGGTGAAAAAGGACAACGTCAAATTACCTATAAAGTACATCGATTTGGTAATGAAACAATCTTAGGATTGCCAATTAGTAATTCTGTTACTAAAGAAGCTAAGCCACGTATTATGCAAATTGGTGTGGCTAAAGAGCTAATCGATACAGTAAAACCACGTGTCGATCAAAATAAAGTCGGTGATACAAATAACCTCACTTTCTATCTTGATAACGATGGAAACGGTGTTTATACTGAAGGTGTAGACGAACTTGTTCAAAAAATTGCTATTAAAGATGGAGCCAAAGGTGAAAAAGGAGACCAAGGCGAACGTGGTCTCACTGGAGCTAAAGGTGAAAAAGGAGACCGAGGCGAACGTGGTCTCACTGGAGCTAAAGGTGAAAAAGGAGACCAAGGTGAACGCGGTTTAACTGGAGCTAAAGGTGAAAAAGGAGACCAAGGTGAACGCGGTCTCACTGGAGCTAAAGGTGAAAAAGGAGACCAAGGTGAACGCGGTCTCACTGGAGCTAAAGGTGAAAAAGGAGACCGAGGCGAACGCGGTCTCACTGGAGCTAAAGGTGAAAAAGGAGACCGAGGCGAACGTGGTCTCACTGGAGCTAAAGGTGAAAAAGGAGACCAAGGTGAACGCGGTTTAACTGGAGCTAAAGGTGAAAAAAGGAGACCGAGGCGAACGCGGTCTCACTGGAGCGCAGAGGATCTGCAGGACGTGACGGTGTAACTCCAACCGTAACCGTTAAAGATAATAAAAATGACGGCACTCATACTATCACTATTAACGACGGTAGAGGTAATGTTACAAGTACTGTTGTAAGAGATGGTTTCGATGGCGCAAGTCCATTAGTTGCGACTCAACGAAATGAAGCAGATAAGACAACAACTGTTATCTTCTATTATGATCAAAATGGAAATAATGAATTAGATGCTTCTGATAAGAAATTAAAAGAAGTTGTCATTGCAGATGGTGCCAAAGGTGAAAAAGGAGACCAAGGCGAACGCGGTCTCACTGGAGCGCAAGGTGAAAAAGGTGAACGTGGAGACCGTGGTGAAACAGGGGCAGCGGGACGTGACGGAAAAACTCCAAAAATCACAACTGCTCGTGGAGCAGACGGCCGTAGTACTGATATTACATTTACTATTCCTGGTGAAGAACCTGTAACCGTTAATGTAAAAGACGGAAAAGATGGACGTACACCAAATATTGATTTAAATGCTTTAGCAGAGGCAGCAGTAAGACTGAATAATCAAAGAAGCGGAAGAGTAAGAAGATCATTATCAGATACCCCAGCTCCAACTGAAAAACCAAAAGTAATTGGAACTCGTATTACAGCTTACTTCGATAACAATGGAAATGGTAAATATGATCCAGGAGTTGACGAACCAATTAGTTCAGCTGATATTTTAAATGGTACAGACGGTGCCAATGGTGCAGCCGGAGCAGCCGGAGCAGATGGACGTAATGGTGCTGAATTATTAAGTGGACCTAAAGCACCAACAGCAGATGATGGTAAAGATGGCGACACTTATATCGATGCAACTACAGGTGATGTTTATAAGAAAGAAAACGGAACTTGGGATAAGATTGGTAACATTCGTGGACCTCAAGGTCTAAAAGGTGAAGCCGGAGTTGCAGGACCACAAGGGCCACAAGGCCCTAAAGGGGACAAAGGTGCTCAAGGTCTTCAAGGTGAACGTGGTCAAGACGGAGCCCAAGGTTTACCAGGCCGCGATGGACGAGATGGCGCACAAGGACCAGCAGGACGAGATGGCCGCGACGGAAAAGATGTCTTGAATGGCAAAGTTAATCCAGACGCGACTCAAGGTAAAGACGGCGATAAATACGTCAATACCGAAACAGGTGACGTCTTCGTTAAGAATAACGGCAACTGGGAAAAAGAAGGCAACATCAAAGGCCCTAAAAGGGGACAAAGGTGCTCAAGGTCTTCAAGGTGAACGTGGTCAAGACGGAGCCCAAGGTTTACCAGGCCGCGATGGACGTGATGGAGCAGCAGGTCGTGACGGACGAGATGGCCGCGACGGAAAAAGATGTCTTGAATGGCAAAAGTTAATCCAGACGCGACTCAAGGTAAAGACGGCGATAAATACGTCAATACCGAAACAGGGTGACGTCTTCGTTAAGAATAACGGCAACTGGGAAAAAGAAGGCAACATCAAAGGCCCTAAAGGGGACAAAAGGTGCAGAAGGTGCGCAAGGACCTAAAGGTGCGGATGGAGCCCAAGGTTTACCAGGCCGCGACGGACGAGATGGCGCACAAGGACCAGCAGGACGAGATGGCCGCGACGGAAAAGATGTCTTGAATGGCAAAAGTTAATCCAGACGCGACTCAAGGTAAAGACGGCGATAAATACGTCAATACCGAAACAGGTGACGTCTTCGTTAAGAATAACGGCAACTGGGAAAAAGAAGGCAACATCAAAAGGCCCTAAAAGGGGACAAAGGTGCTCAAGGTCTTCAAGGTGAACGTGGTCAAGACGGAGCCCAAGGTTTACCAGGCCGCGATGGACGTGATGGAGCAGCAGGTCGTGACGGACGAGATGGCCGCGACGGAAAAGATGTCTTGAATGGCAAAAGTTAATCCAGACGCGACTCAAGGTGAAAAGACGGCGATAAATACGTCAATACCGAAACAGGTGACGTCTTCGTTAAGAATAACGGCAACTGGGAAAAAGAAGGCAACATCAAAAGGCCCTAAAGGGGACAAAGGTGCTCAAGGTCTTCAAGGTGAACGTGGTCAAGACGGAGCCCAAGGTTTACCAGGCCGCGATGGACGTGATGGAGCAGCAGGGTCGTGACGGACGAGATGGCCGCGACGGAAAAGATGTCTTGAATGGCAAAAGTTAATCCAGACGCGACTCAAAGGTAAAGACGGCGATAAATACGTCAATACCGAAACAGGTGACGTCTTCGTTAAGAATAACGGCAACTGGGAAAAAGAAGGCAACATCAAAGGCCCTAAAGGGGACAAAGGTGCTCAAGGTCTTCAAGGTGAACGTGGTCAAGACGGAGCCCAAGGTTTACCAGGCCGCGATGGACGTGATGGAGCAGCAGGTCGTGACGGACGAGATGGCCGCGACGGAAAAGATGTCTTGAATGGCAAAGTTAATCCAGACGCGACTCAAGGTAAAGACGGCGATAAATACGTCAATACCGAAACAGGTGACGTCTTCGTTAAGAATAACGGCAACTGGGAAAAAGAAGGCAACATCAAAGGCCCTAAAGGGGACAAAAGGTGCTCAAGGTCTTCAAGGTGAACGTGGTCAAGACGGAGTCCCAAGGTTTACCAGGCCGCGATGGACGTGATGGAGCAGCAGGTCGTGACGGACGAGATGGCCGCGACGGAAAAGATGTCTTGAATGGCAAAGTTAATCCAGACGCGACTCAAGGTAAAGACGGCGATAAATACGTCAATACCGAAACAGGTGACGTCTTCGTTAAGAATAACGGCAACTGGGAAAAAGAAGGCAACATCAAAGGCCCTAAAGGGGACAAAGGTGCTCAAGGTCTTCAAGGTGAACGTGGTCAAGACGGAGCCCAAGGTTTACCAGGCCGCGATGGACGAGATGGCGCACAAGGACCAGCAGGACGAGATGGCCGCGACGGAAAAAGATGTCTTGAATGGCAAAAGTTAATCCAGACGCGACTCAAGGTAAAGACGGCGATAAATACGTCAATACCGAAACAGGTGACGTCTTCGTTAAGAATAACGGCAACTGGGAAAAAGAAGGCAACATCAAAAGGCCCTAAAGGGGACAAAAGGTGCTCAAGGTCTTCAAGGTGAACGTGGTCAAGACGGAGCCCAAGGTTTACCAGGCCGCGATGGACGTGATGGAGCAGCAGGTCGTGACGGACGAGATGGCCGCGACGGAAAAGATGTCTTGAATGGCAAAAGTTAATCCAGACGCGACTCAAAGGTAAAGACGGCGATAAATACGTCAATACCGAAACAGGTGACGTCTTCGTTAAGAATAACGGCAACTGGGAAAAAAAGAAGGCAACATCAAAGGCCCTAAAAGGGGACAAAAGGTGCAGAAGGTGCGCAAGGACCTAAAGGTGCGGATGGAGCCCAAGGTTTACCAGGCCGCGACGGACGAGATGGCGCACAAGGACCAGCAGGACGAGATGGCCGCGACGGAAAAGATGTCTTGAATGGCAAAGTTAATCCAGACGCGACTCAAGGTAAAGACGGCGATAAATACGTCAATACCGAAACAGGTGACGTCTTCGTTAAGAATAACGGCAACTGGGAAAAAGAAGGCAACATCAAAGGCCCTAAAGGGGACAAAGGTGCTCAAGGTCTTCAAGGTGAACGTGGTCAAGACGGAGCCCAAGGTTTACCAGGCCGCGATGGACGTGATGGAGCAGCAGGTCGTGACGGACGAGATGGCCGCGACGGAAAAAGATGTCTTGAATGGCAAAAGTTAATCCAGACGCGACTCAAGGTAAAGACGGCGATAAAACGTCAATACCGAAACAGGTGACGTCTTCGTTAAGAATAACGGCAACTGGGAAAAAGAAGGCAACATCAAAGGCCCTAAAAGGGGACAAAAGGTGCTCAAGGTCTTCAAGGTGAACGTGGTCAAGACGGAGCTCAAAGGTTTACCAGGCCGCGATGGACGTGATGGAGCAGCAGGTCGTGACGGACGAGATGGCCGCGACGGAAAAAGATGTCTTGAATGGCAAAAGTTAATCCAGACGCGACTCAAAGGTAAAGACGGCGATAAATACGTCAATACCGAAACAGGTGACGTCTTCGTTAAGAATAACGGCAACTGGGAAAAAGAAGGCAACATCAAAGGCCTAAAGGGGACAAAGGTGCTCAAAGGTCTTCAAGGTGAACGTGGTCAAGACGGAGCCCAAGGTTTTACCAGGCCGCGATGGACGTGATGGAGCAGCAGGTCGTGACGGACGAGATGGCCGCGACGGAAAAGATGTCTTGAATGGCAAAAGTTAATCCAGACGCGACTCAAGGTAAAGACGGCGATAAATACGTCAATACCGAAACAGGTGACGTCTTCGTTAAGAATAACGGCAACTGGGAAAAAGAAGGCAACATCAAAGGCCCTAAAGGGGACAAAGGTGCTCAAGGTCTTCAAGGTGAACGTGGTCAAGACGGAGCCCAAGGTTTACCAGGCCGCGATGGACGTGATGGAGCAGCAGGTCGTGACGGACGAGATGGCCGCGACGGAAAAGATGTCTTGAATGGCAAAGTTAATCCAGACGCGACTCAAGGTAAAGACGGCGATAAATACGTCAATACCGAAACAGGTGACGTCTTCGTTAAGAATAACGGCAACTGGGAAAAAGAAGGCAACATCAAAGGCCCTAAAGGGGACAAAGGTGCAGAAGGTGCGCAAGGACCTAAAGGTGCGGATGGAGCCCAAGGTTTACCAGGCCGCGACGGACGAGATGGCGCACAAGGACCAGCAGGACGAGATGGCCGCGACGGAAAAGATGTCTTGAATGGCAAAGTTAATCCAGACGCGACTCAAGGTAAAGACGGCGATAAATACGTCAATACCGAAACAGGCGACGTCTTCGTTAAGAATAACGGCAACTGGGACAAAGAAGGCAACATCAAAGGGACCTAAGGGTGATAAAGGTGAACGTGGAGAAGATGGTAAGACTCCAGAAGTAACTGTAACTCCAGGTAAAGATGGTCATAGTACCGACATTACATTCACTGTTCCAGGTAAAGATCCAGTTACAGTAAATGTTAAGGACGGAGAAAATGGTCTGAACGGTAAAACTCCAAAAGTTGATTTGCTTCGTGTCGAAGGACAAAACGGCAATCCATCTCATACAATTGTGACATTCTATACTGATGAAAACAATGATGGTAAGTATACTCCAGGAACTGATGAACTTCTAGGTTCTGAAATGATTAAAGATGGTGCTAAAGGTGCGGACGGACGTGATGGTAAATCATTGCTTACTGTCAAAGATGGTAAAGAAACTAAAGTTTACCAAGAAGATCCAGCACATCCAGGTCAGCCATTGAACCCTGAAAAACCTCTTGCAGTTATTAAAGATGGAGTGGACGGAGTCTCTCCAACAGTAACAGCTGTTCGTAAGGATGAAGACGGTCATAAAGGTGTAGAAATCACTGTTGATAACCATGATGGTTCACAACCAACTACAGTCTTTGTTAAAGATGGTGCTAAGGGAGAAACTGGTGCAACCGGTCAGGATGGCCAAACTCCTACAATCACTACTCAACGTGGACAAGATGGTCAAAGCACTCTTGTAACTATCACAACACCAGGTAAAGATCCAGTAACCTTTACAGTAAAAGATGGTAAGAATGGTAAAGATGGACGTACACCAACTATTGACTTAAATGCATTGGTGGAAGCAGTTAGAAGAGGTGCTGGATCAACTTCTAATTCACAACCTTCTGGAACATCAAGAAGTGCAAGAAATAGAAGAGCATTACCAGATGAAGATAGAAGTGCAACTGAGTCATCAGAAACAGTACAACCAACAACTACAGATGCAACAGATTCACAACCAGTAAATGGTACTCGTATTACAGCATACTATGATAATAATGGTAACGGTAAATACGATCCAGGTGTGGATGAATTAATTGGTACAAGTGATATCTTGAATGGTACAAATGGACGTAATGGTACAGATGGAGCTTCTGGTACAAATGGACGTAACGGTGCTGAATTACTAAGTGGAGTTACTGCCCCAACTGCTAATGATGGTAAAGACGGTGATACTTATATCGACGCCAATACAGGTGATGTTTACAAGAAAGAAAATGGTTCTTGGAACAAGATTGGTAATATCCGTGGACCTCAAGGAGTAGCCGGTGAAAAGGCGACAAAGGCGAAAAAGGTGAAAAAGGTGAAAACGGAGCTAATGGAGCAGACGGTAAATCACCAGTTGTAAATGTAACGGACAATGGAGATGGAACACACTCTATTACTGTTAGAAACCCTGATGGTTCTGAATCAACAACTAAAGTTAAAGATGGTAAAGACGGTAAAACTGCCAATATCACTACAACAGAAAATCCAGATGGAAGCCACACAATCACTGTAACAAATCCAGATGGAACAACTAAAGAAACAGTTGTTAAGAATGGTAAAGATGGTAAGACTCCAAAAGTTGAAGTGACTGATAACAACGATGGAACTCACACTGTTAAAGTTACGGATGGAGACGGTAATGTTACCAACGCTATCATCAAAGATGGTAAAGACGGTAAAGCTGCAACAGCAACTACAACAGAAAATCCAGATGGAAGCCACAGAGTAACAATCACTAACCCAGACGGAACGAAGAATGAGTTTGTTGTTAAGAATGGTCGTGACGGTGTTGATGGACGTACTCCAACCGCATCTGTTCGTGATAATGGAGACGGAAGTCATACAATCGTTATTACAAATCCAGAAGGTGTGACAACTGAAACCACAGTTCGTGATGGTAAATCACCAAAAGTTACTATAACTGATGAACAAAATGGAACTCATAAGATCTCAGTTCTAAATGGTGACGGCCACAACTACTGAAACAATCATTAAAGATGGTAAGTCACCAGTAGCGACTGTTACTGACAACCATGATGGTACTTACACAATTCGTGTAGAAAACGGTAATGGTACTGTTTCTGAAACCACAGTTCGTGATGGTAAATCACCAACTGCTAAGGTTGTGGATAACGGAGATGGAACTCACACTATCACAGTTGTGAACTCAGACGGTACAACTACAACAACTACAGTTCGTGATGGTAAAGAACCAAAACTTGAAGTGATTGATAACAACAACGGTTCACACACTATTAAAGTGACAGGAGCTGATGGTAAAGAAACTACAACTACAATCTTTGATGGTAAATCACCAAAAGCGAACATCGTTGATAACGGAGACGGAACTCACACATTAACAATCATAGATTCTGATGGTCGTCAATACAAATCTATTATCAAAGATGGTAAAGACGGTAAAGATGGCGTTTCACCAACTGTAACTGTTAAAAATAATAACGACGGAACTCACGTTGTTACAATTATTAATCCAGATGGAAGTAAGACAGAAATGGTGATTAAAGACGGTAAAGATGGTAAATCACCAAAAGTTTCTGTTGAAGATAATGGAAATGGTAGTCATACAATCACAATCATCAATTCTGACGGAACTGTGACGAAAACAGTTGTTAAAGACGGTAAAGATGGTCGCGATGGACGTGACGGTAAAGATGGCAAAGATGGTAAATGTGGATGCCAAGACAAACCGGTAACACCATCAAATGACAAACCAGTTCCTCCAACACGTAATGTGCCAGAAAGACCAACGTTTGCAATGCCAGAACCACCAGTTCACGAATTGCCAGAATTCAACGGTGGTGTTCCAGGAATGCCAGAGGTTAATGAATTGCCAGAATTCAATGGTGGAGTACCAGGTATGCCTGAAGTTACTGAAGTACCAGAATTAGATATTCCAACAGTACCAGTACAACCAACACCAAATGTACCGACGCCAGAAGTGCCAGTACAACCAACTCCAGTTGTTCCGACACCAGAAGTACCGGTCCAACCAGTACCAGTGGTTCCAGAACAACCTGTAGTGCCAACATCGGCTCAACCAGCAAGTCCAGTAAATGCTAACCCAGAAGTACCAACTACAGTTAAAGAAAACCATGGGGACAAATTACCTGAAACTGGAAGCCAATCTGATTATATCTTTGTTCTTCTAGGTAGCGGTATTCTATTGAGCCTATATGTAGGTCGAAGAAAAGAAGATTAATCATCTAAAAGCAGTCGCTAATTTCTCAAAAGAAGATGATAAGTGATAGATATCGAATGAAAGAATATTCTTAGAACGATTTTCATATGATGGAAAAGACTGCACAAATCCCATGGGATTTGTGAACTGCACCCCAAAAGTTAGACAAAAAAATCGGCTCTTTGTCAACTGTAGTGGGTGACGAAAAGCTAACATCTAGAGAGGACCTGATAGGTCTTCTCTTTTTTTATGTTCAGAGTGATGAAGACACGTTTCTTAAAGTTGATGAAGTTTCTAAAACCGAAGCCCAACCGTTTGATGTCTTTAATCAACTTGTTGGTAGCTTCCAGTTTTGCGTTTGAATAGTCTGTTTCTAGTGCATTTTGGATGTATTGTTTGTGTCTAAGAAAAGTTCTAAAGACCGTTTGAAAATAGTGATTGACCTTTGCTTCTATTTTCTCCTCTATCAGCTCAAAGAACTCATCTACTCTCTTCTCCTGAAAGTGAAAAAGCAAAAGCTGATAAAGTGTATAGTAGTCAGTAAGCTCTTTTGAAAAGCCTAGTGTCTTCTCAACAACTTCATGTGGTGCTAAAGTTTGGCGGAAAGTCTTTGAATAAAAAGAGTTGAGAGATAGTTTACGGCTGTCCTTTTGGAAAAGTCGCCAGTGATTTTTCAAGGCTCGATAGGGTAGTGACTTCTTATCGAACTGGTTCATGGTTGCAATTCTAGTCTTTAAAAATGCTCTACCAAGGTGCTGGATAATGTGGAAACGATCAAGAACGATTTTTTAGCGTTTTGGGAAAAGTTTTTTGGCTAGTGGAATATAAGCCCCAGACATATCCATCGTGATAAACTGCACCTGTTGGCGAGCTTTTAATGGATACTTTAAAAAGTAGTTTCGTATAGTGGTTTGGCGGCGATTATCAAGGATGGTTATGAGTTCGTTTGTCTCATAATTCTGCGCCACAAAAGCCAATTTCCCTTTCTTGAACCCAAACTCATCCCAGGACATAACAGCTGGAAGTTTGTCATAATGTTTCTTGAAAGTGAACTGGTCAAGCTTACGATAGACAGTGGACGTCGACACACGAAGTCTTCTGGCAATATCAGTTAATGACACCTTCTCAGTTAGGAGTTGTGTAACCTTTTGTCGGACCAGATTAGAGATTTGGCAGTTTTTTTCTCAACGATAGATGTCTCAGCCACCGTTACTCTCCTACAACTTTTACACTGGAAACGACGTTTTTTCAGACGTAGTAGAGTTGGAGTTCCAGCTTGTTCGAGAAGAGGGATTTTAGAGTTTTTTTGAAAGTCATATTTGATCATCTTTCCATGGCAGTGAGGACATGATGGTGCAGGGTAATCGAGTTTTTGCTTGAATCTCGATATGAGTGTCAGTTTCAAAAACAAGTGAAATAATGATATTTTGGTCTTTAATTCCGATTAATTCTGTGGTATTCTTAATAAGTCTCATAAGTTCTTCCTAATGATGGTTTTGTCGCTTTTCATTATAGTTCTTATGGGACTTTTTGTGTACTATCAAAAAGCTCCATAATCTCTACAGTGGTTTTTACCCACTACAGAAATTATAGAGCCAAAAAATCTAACTTGGGGTGTTTTTATTATGAAATTAACGTACGAAGATAGAGTTCAAATACATGAATTGAGAAAGCAAGGTCAAACCTTCAACCAACTTTCAAAAAGATTTGGTGTGGATGCTTCTAGATTAAGGTATATGATGAGATTGGTCGAACGTTACGGAATAGAAATTGTCAAGAAAGGTAAGAATTGTTACTATTCTCCTAAATTATAACGAGAAATGATTGATAAGGTTCTGCTTGAAGGTTGCTCTCAATAAAGTGTTTGTCTGGACTATGGCCTTTCAAATCAAGGCTTGCTTAACAATTGGATAGCACAATACAAGAAAATGGGTATACTATTGTTGAGAAAAGAAGAGGGAGACCGCCTAAAATGGGACGTAAGCCAAAGAAGAAATCTGAAGAGATGACAGAGCTAGAGCAATTTCAAGCAGAAAATGAGTACTTGAGAGCGGAGAACAACGCTGTTCTAAAAAGGTTGAGAGAACTCCGATTGAGGGACGAGAAAGAGCAAAGAGAAAAACGGAAATTGTTCGAGGATTGGTAACAGAGTTTGCTTTATAGAGTCTTCTAAAGATTGTTAAGCTTGCTCGTTCGACCTATTATTACCACTTAAAACAGCTGGATCAAACGGATAATAATCAAACTATCAAAGCTGAAATTCAAGCTATTTTTACTGAACACAAGGGAAATTATGGTTATCGTCGCATCACTCTCGCATTGAGAAATCGTGGCTTCGTAGTAAATCATAAGAAAGTGCAACGTCTGATGAAGGCTTTCTTTTGCATTCTGAAGTCTAAGATGTTTTATGGTTATGAGAAGACGTTTAAGTCGCTTGAGCAATTGGAACAAGTTATTGTAGACTATATTGATTACTACAACAACAAACGCATTGAGGTAAAACTAAAAGGACTTAGTCCTGTGCAATACAGAACCAAATCCTTTGCTTAAATTAATTGTCTAACTTTTTGGGGTCAGTACACCTTCTTCATTTCGATACAAGCTAGCTTAGTTTCTACTGAATATACTTTTTTGACTATAACAAAAACACTCCTGTTTCTAGCTTACCAGAATTCAACAGGAGTGTTTTCTGTGTCTCATTTTTATTGGTGCAGTGCCCACGAGCTAGTTTTTTATTTTAGTCCGTAGTTATAATCATCATCTTGCATGGCTTCAACAGTACCTAGAAGGTAACCATTACCAACTTGAGAGAAGAAGTCGTGGTTAGATGTTCCTGTAGAAATACCATTCATAACGATTGGGTTAACATCGTTCGCACTATCTGGGAAGAGTGGATCTTGTCCCAGGTTCATGAGAGCCTTGTTGGCGTTATAACGTAGGAAAGTCATGACTTCCTCAGTCCATCCAACACCATCATAAAGAGATTTAGTGTAAAGCTCTTCATTTTCATACAATTGGTAGAGAAGATCATACATCCATTCACGGAAACTTTCTTGCTCTTCTTCAGGCAATTCGTTGAACCCTAGTTGGAATTTATAGCCAATATAAGTTCCGTGAACAGATTCGTCACGGATAATGAGCTTGATGATTTCAGCGACGTTAGCCAGCTTGTTATTACCAAGATAATAGAGTGGAGTGAAGAACCCTGAATAGAAAAGGAATGTTTCAAGATATGTTGAAGCAACCTTTTTCTGAAGAGGCGTTCCATTTTCATAGATATCGTTAATGATTTTCGCCTTGGTTTGGAGGTATTCGTTACTGTTAGTCCACTCGAAAATTTCTTCAATTTCAGATTTAGTATTCAAAGTTGAGAAGATTGAAGAGTAAGATTTCGCGTGAACAGATTCCATGAACTGAATGTTGTTCAATACAGCTTCTTCATGAGGTGTACGGACGTCTGCACGAATGGCTTCAACACCAGTTTGAGATTGCATGGTATCTAGCAAGGTTAAACCACCGAAAACTTTTCCAACCAAATCCTTTTCTTCAGCTGAAAGTTTACGCCAGTCATCAAGGTCATTTGAAAGTGGGATACGTGTATCTAGCCAAAATTGTTCGGTCAATTTTTCCCAAGTAGATTTATCAATCGCATCTTCGATTTCATTCCAGTTAATGGCTTTGTAGTAAGTTTCCATTAGAAACCTCTTTCTTTATTGATATCGTTACTATTTTATCATAATTCAAAATCATGATATAGTTTTTTGAGTTGATCTATTAAAAAAGTCGGCGAACCGACCTTTTAATGCATTTTGTAAATAAGAGTAGTGAGGTTGTTATCGTTAAATCACCATCTTAGATGACACAGCTTTCACATTGGTTAGAACCAACCTCTTCACCGTCATCTGTATAAGTACGGATGTAGTAGATTGATTTAATTCCCTTGTTAAAGGCGTAGTTACGAAGGATAGAAAGGTCACGAGTCGTTTTGTTTTATTTTTCTGTTTTTCCATTCGTAAATTTCTTTTTGGTAACTCACTACGCAAGAATAGGGTTAATGACAAACCTTGATCAACGTGTTCAGTCGCAGCAGCATAGACGTCGATAACTTTACGCATGTCCATGTCGTAGGCTGAAGTGTAGAAAAGGAATTGTGTCTGTTGAAAGACCGTTGGCTGGATAGTAGATTTTTCCGATTTTCTTTTCTTGACGTTCTTCAATACGTTGTGTGATTGGATGGATAGAAGCCGAACAGTCGTTAATGTAAGAGATTGAGCCATTTGGCGCAACAGCCAAACGGTTTTGATGGTAGAGTCCATCTTTCTTAACGAGTTCACGGAGTTCTTCCCAATCTTTAGCTTGTGGGATGAAGTGGCCATCGAAAAGTTCTTTGATACGGTCAGATTTAGGAACGTATTGGCCTGTAACGTATTTGTCAAAGTAAGAACCATCAGCATATTTTGATTTTTCAAAACCGACAAAGGTTTCTTGACGTTCACGGGCAATGTTGTTAGATTCAACTAAAGTCCAGTAGTTCATAAGCATGAAGTAGATATTAGTGAATTCAACAGATTCAGGGCTACCATACTCAATATGGTGTTTAGCGAGGTAAGAGTGAAGCCCCATAGCTCCCAAACCAAAGGTATGAGCTTGTTGGTTACCATTTTTGATAGATGGTACAGCATCAATACTTGAGCTATCTGTAACAAAGGTAAGCGCACGTGTCATTGCTCTAATCGAACGACCAAAGTCAGGTGAAGTCATCATGTTAAGGATATTAGTTGATCCAAGGTTACATGAAATGTCTGTACCGAGTTTAACAAACTCTTGTGCATCGTTAAGTTCACTTGGTGTTTGAACTTGAAGAATTTCAGAACAGAGGTTGGACATGATAATCTTACCATCGATTGGATTGTGTCGATTGGCTGTATCAACATTGACGATATATGGATAACCTGATTCTTGTTGGAGTTTAGAAATTTCAGTTTCTAGCTCACGGGCATTAATCTTGGTTTTTGTGATATTTGGATTGGCAACCAACTCATCGTACATAGCTGTAATATCAATGTAGTTATATGGTTTACCGTACTCTTTTTCGACTGAGTAAGGACTGAAGAGGTACATATCTTCATTATTACGTGCCAACTCGTAGAATTTATCTGGAACTGTAACACCAAGTGATAGTGTCTTAACACGCACCTTCTCATCAGCATTCTCTTTCTTAGTAGAAAGAAAGGCAAGAATATCTGGGTGGAAAACATCCAAATAAACAACACCAGCACCTTGACGTTGGCCAAGTTGGTTTGAGTAAGAGAAGCTATCTTCAAAAAGCTTCATAACAGGCACGACACCAGAGGCTGCCCCAGCATATCCCTTGATAGGAGCACCAGCTTCACGAAGGTTAGATAGGCTAATACCTACCCCACCACCAATACGTGATAACTGAAGGGCCGAGTTGATAGAACGTCCGATAGAATTCATGTCATCCGTTACTTGAATAAGGAAACATGACACGAGCTCACCACGACGGCTACGTCCAGCATTTAGAAATGAAGGAGTAGCAGGTTGGTAACGTTGGTGAATCATTTCATTGGCAAGGTCACTAGCTAGGTTTTCATCACCATCAGCAAAGTAAAGGGCGTTGAATAGAACACGATCTTCAATACTTTCGAGGTAAGACTCACCATCGTTCGTTTTGAGGGCATATTGTTGGTAGAACTTGTAGGCTGCCATGAAAGATTGAAAGCGGAATTTTTGAGAATGAATTTCTGCAGACAATTTTTCGATGAAAGCAGGTTCGTATTTACCGATGAATTCAGACTCAATATAATCGTTCTCAATCAAATAATTAATTTTATCTGTGATGCTGTTGAATGCCATTGAATTTGGCTTAACGTTTTCAAGGAAGAAGGCACGAAGTGCTTCTTTGTCCTTATGCAAAGGAATTTGACCGTTAACAGGACGGTTAATTTCGTTGTTGAGGCGGAAGTATGAGACATCGCCAAGATTTTTTAAAGACATAATACAGATACCAGGCTCAGTTTAATAGTATATTAAGGTTAAAACATTAAACTAAGCAAACAAGTTCCTTTCTATATAAAAACTTGATAATTAAAGGATTTCTTTAAGTTTAGCAGGTTGAAAACCTGAAAAGACGATATCGCCGGCTTCAATAACTGGAGCAGCAGTAAAACCGAGGCTTTTTACGTAATCGATTTTTTCGGGCTGTTCATCAATGTTGATTTCTTCGAAATCAGCACCTTCCTTTTCCAAGAATTTTTTAGTCATTTTGCACTGCATGCAGTTGTTTTTAGAAAACAATGTAATCTTTGCCATTGCAAATACTCCTTTATAAAAAGATTATAAGTGGCCAAGAGAGCCACTTTTCAACTCTAATAGAATACCCAAAATATTGGGAAAAATCAAGCTTAATATCTCGAGGAAATACAAGATTTTGTGTTTAGTATTGAAACACAACCCTATATCTTGTGTTTTAAAGGCTTTTTTTAGTTCTCTAAATTAAATAGAATTTGTTTATGAAAATGGCTAAAAAAGAAATATCTAACCATAAATGTTATATAATATGACATCAAAATGCCGATTCTATTTGTTTTTTCCAAAAAAACAGTGTAGAATAAAGAAAATTTTTAACTAATGGAGGTTCAAGTATGCAAGAATACTGTTCAAATCTAACTGTAAATGGTAAGACATTCTCTTTCTATGATCTCGAAAAAGCAGCAAAATCTCATGATGTTAAGGTCGGAGAACTACCTTATACCATTCGAATACTACTTGAAAGTCTCCTACGAAAAAAAGATGGCGTCGATGTTAAGGAATCTCACATTTCTGACCTGATGAAATTTCCGAATTTTCCGACAGTTTCCCGAAGTGCCTTTTAAACCAAGTCGTGTTATCTTACAAGATTTTACAGGAGTTCCTGTTGTTGTTGATTTAGCTTCAATGCGTGATGCTATAGTGGCTAATGGTGGTAAAGCCGAATTTATTAACCCTGAGATTCCAGTGGATTTGGTTATTGACCACTCTGTCCAAGTGGATTCATACGGATGTGATACTGCTCTTGAAGATAACATTAATCTAGAGTTTAAACGTAATAACGAGCGCTATGAATTTCTAAAGTGGGCCGAACAGTCTTTTGAAAATTACCGTGCGGTTCCACCAGCAACAGGGATTATTCACCAGGTTAATATTGAATTTTTGAGCGATGTCATTATTGAAAAAGATGGATTACTATATCCCGATTCTATGTTTGGTACAGATAGTCACACAACTATGATTAATGGTATTGGCGTTCTTGGTTGGGGTGTTGGCGGTATTGAAGCTGAAGCAGCTATGCTCGGTGAAGCATCTTATTTCCCAATTCCAGAGGTCATTGGTGTACATCTGACGGGAGAGTTGCCTAAAATTGCTACAGCAACAGATTTGGCTCTCAAGATTACTCAGGTACTTCGTTCTGAAAATGTGGTTGGTAAATTTGTTGAGTACTTTGGACCTGGCTTGAAGAGTTTGTCTCTAGCTGACCGTGCTACAGTCGCTAATATGGCACCAGAATATGGAGCGACCTGTGGTTATTTTCCTATTGATGACGAGACTCTTAACTACATGCGTTTAACTAACCGTGATGAGGAACACATCCAAGTCACTGAAGCCTATACAAAAGCCAATCATCTTTTCTATGATCCAAGTAAAGAAGCCAAGTATACTAAGATTGTTGAAATTGATTTGTCATCCATTAAACCTTCTATCTCAGGTCCTAAACGTCCACAGGATTTGATTCTCTTATCAGATGCTAAGCAAGAATTTCAAGATGCAGTGGTACGAGAAGCAGGTGTCCGTGGTTTTGGTTTGGATAAGGAAGAGCTAGCAAAAACTGCAAACGTTGACTTTGAGGATCATTCAGAAACAATTCAAACAGGTCATGTGGCCATTGCAGCTATCACATCATGTACCAATACTTCAAATCCTTACGTTCTTATGGCAGCCGGTCTTTTAGCTAAAAAAGCGGTTGAGAAAGGATTAAAAGTATCTCCAACAGTGAAGACATCTTTGGCACCAGGTTCTAAGGTTGTTACTGGTTATCTCAAAGCTTCAGGCTTGCAAACCTATCTAGATAAGCTTGGCTTTAACTTGGTAGGTTACGGTTGCACAACCTGTATTGGGAACTCAGGAGACTTACGTCCTGAGGTGGCTAAGGCTATTGTAGACACTGATTTATTAGCGAGTGCTGTTTTGTCAGGAAATCGTAATTTTGAAGGGCGTATTAATCCACTTGTTAAAGCGAATTTCTTGGCTAGCCCACCATTGGTTGTTGCTTATGCCTTAGCTGGTAACACGAATATTGATTTGACAACTGAACCTTTAGGTTTTGACGACAATGGTCAAGCTGTTTATTTAGAGGATGTTATGCCATCTCGTGAAGAAATTGAGACTTATGTTGATAAATACGTCACTCGTCAACTTTTCCAAGATGAATATGCTAATGTCTTTTCTGATAGCGAGAAGTGGAATGCCATTCCTACTGAACAAAGTCAAAATTATAAATGGAATCAAAACTCTACCTATATTCAAAACCCACCTTATTTTGATGCTTTAGGAGATGATTTGAGCATTGAACCATTGAAAGATTTGAAGGTTTTGGCTAAATTCGGAGATACGGTAACAACAGACCATATTTCTCCAGCAGGCAATATTGCCAGAAATAGTCCAGCAGCTCGTTATTTGACTGAGAATGGTGTTGATTATCAAGAATTCAATTCTTATGGTAGCCGTCGTGGAAATCACGAAGTCATGATGCGAGGAACCTTTGCTAATATTCGTATCAAGAATGAGTTAGCAGATGGAAAAATTGGTGGATATACTAAATATGATGGTGACATTCTACCTATATACGATGCTGCTATGAAATATAAAGAAGCTAATCAAGATACGCTTGTAATTGCCGGTAAGGATTATGGTATGGGCTCAAGTCGTGACTGGGCGGCTAAAGGTGCTAATCTTCTTGGTGTAAAAGTAGTGCTTGCTGAGAGTTTTGAGCGTATTCACCGTTCAAATCTCGTTATGATGGGGATTTTACCAGTCCAATTTATGGAAGGAGAAAATGCTGAAAGTCTTGGATTGACAGGACATGAGACCTTTAGCTTTGACCTTTCAGAAAATCCAGGTGTCCATGATGTTATCACCGTTACAGCTTCAACACCTGAACAAACCAAAACTTTTAAAGCTTTGGTACGCTTTGATGCAGATGCTGATATTCGCTACTATAAAAATGGTGGTATCTTGCCAATGGTTGTAAGAAAAAAATTGAAGGGAGCCTAATATGACAACAGTTGAAATTAATGGACTTAAGGACATGATTGCCTGTAATACTAGGATTTCATCTATTATTGATGATCATTTATCGTATTCGGGATATGATATTTCCGAGTTTATGGATAATAAAGCGTCTTTTGAGGAAGTGATTTATCTCTTGTGGAATGGTCATCTTCCTACGCAAATGGAACTCAAGTATTTTGAAGCTGAGTTGCGTAAGAACTATGATATTTCTGATGCTGTTGAGCAATGCATTCTTATCCAATCTCGTCCCCATTTGCACCCAATGAGTGTTTTACGTTCAACAGTCTCCCTTCTTGGGGTTTACAATGTGGACGCCGAGGAAAGATCCATGGAGGCAATTTATCAGCAAAGTATTGAATTGATGGCTAAATTGCCTACAATTATTACGACTTTTGCACGCTTACGTACTGGTAAAATGCCCCTCAAACCAAGAGAAGATTTAGGTTTTGCGGCTAATTTTCTCTACATGCTGAATGGTGTTGAACCTTCTGAAATTGAAATTGAAGCTATGAATAAGGCTTTAATTCTTCATGCTGATCATGAGTTGAATGCCTCAACTTTTGCAGCGCGTGTTTGTGCCTCGACTCTGACAGATATCTATTCTTGTGTCACAACAGCTATTGGTGCTCTAAAAGGTCCCTTGCATGGTGGAGCTAATGAACGCGTCTTTGATATGCTTAAAGAAATCCGTGAATCTGGTGATGTTAATGCTTACTTGCAGGAAAAACTTGACTCTAAAGAGAAAATCATGGGATTTGGACACCGTGTATACAAGAAACAGGACCCTCGTGAAATTTTCTTAAGAGATATGGCTAAAAAGTTGACAGAGGGTACTGAGAATGAAGAATTCTTTAACATGTCTCAAGAAATTGAAGAATTCATGAAAGAAAAGAAGGGATTGATTCCCAATGTGGACTTCTATTCAGCCACTGTATATCATACTCTAGGAATTGACAGCGATATCTTCACACTTATCTTTGCTATGAGTCGTGTTGCCGGATGGATTGCTCATATTCAAGAGCAACAAAAAAATAACAAATTGATTCGTCCACGCTCACAGTACATCGGACAAGAAAATATGACCTATATTCCTTTAGAAAAACGCTAGGGAGGCAAGCTATATGGCAGAAAAAATCGTAATGAAAAATGGACAGCTTCAAGTTTCTAATCGTCCAATTATACCTTTTATTGAAGGGGATGGTGTTGGACATGATATCTGGAAGAATGCCCAAGCAATCTTTGATAAAGCAGTAGAAGTAGCCTATGAAGGAAAGCGTCATATTGAGTGGCAAGAGCTTTTAGCCGGTAAAAAGGCTTATGACAAAACTGGTGAATGGTTGCCGAAAGAAACTTTGGAAGCTATTCGAGAAAGTTTAGTAGCTATTAAGGGACCGCTTGAGACGCCAGTAGGTGGTGGTATTCGTTCTTTAAATGTAGCTTTACGTCAAGAACTTGATCTCTACGCTTGTGTTAGACCTGTTCGTTACTTTGACGGAGTAGCAAGTCCACTTAAGGAACCAGAAAAAACAAATATTACTATCTTCCGTGAAAATACCGAAGATATTTATGCTGGGATTGAATGGGAAGCAGGAACGGCAGATGTCAAGCGCGTGATTGAGTTTCTCCAGACAGAAATGAATGTTAATAAAATTCGCTTCCCAGAGTCAAGTAGTATCGGAATTAAGCCAATTTCAATAGAAGGGAAGTAAACGTCTCATTCGCTCGGCTATCGACTATGCTCTCAAGAACAATCTAAAGAAAGTGACATTAGTTCATAAAGGGAATATTCAAAAATTTACAGAAGGTGGCTTCCGTAAATGGGGTTATGAAGTGGCTGAGGAAGAATATAAAGAAGAATTGTTGGCTGGTCGTCTAGAGATTAACGATATCATCGCGGATAACTTTCTACAACAGATTCTTTTAAATCCAGAAAAATTTGATGTTGTTGCACTAACTAATCTGAACGGTGATTATGCTAGTGATGCCCTAGCTGCTCAAGTTGGTGGTATCGGAATTTCTCCTGGAGCCAACATTAACTATCAAACTGGTCATGCTATTTTTGAAGCAACACATGGAACAGCACCAGATATTGCCAATCAAGATAAGGCTAATCCGTGCTCAGTTCTATTATCTGGTTGTATGCTTCTAGACTATATTGGTTGGACTGAAGCTGCTCAATTCATTACAAAAGCTATTGAAAGAACATTCAAAGCAGGTATTTTTACAGCTGACTTATCATCTGAAAAACAAGCTTACTCAACAAGTGAATTTAGCAATCAAATTCTTTCATTTATGTGATTGTTTTTGCTCATAAATGAAAATAAATGCTTGAAAACGTCGTGAAAGAAATTTTCTGAAAATATTGTAAATAACTAGAGACTAGTATTTGCTTATGTTTTGAAAAATGAAAATGACCAGTAAAATGAGAGACAAGCTTTCGAAAAACTTGTAGAAAGTACGTTTTAACCTTGCTAATCTCAATTAGCTATGTTATAATTCTAAATTGTAAGGGTTATCATTGATAACTCAAATATTCCAAATGAAGAAGGAGAATCCATTATGGCTTCTAAAGATTTCCACATTGTTGCAGAAACAGGTATCCACGCACGTCCAGCTACTTTGCTTGTTCAAACAGCTAGCAAATTTGCTTCAGATATCACTATTGACTACAAAGGTAAGCAGTTAACCTTAAATCTATCATGGGTGTTATGAGCCTTGGTGTTGGTCAAGGTGCTGACGTAACTATCTCTGCAGAAGGTGCTGATGCTGATGACGCAATCGCAGCAATCGCAGAAACAATGACAAAAGAAGGATTGGCATAAGAATATGACAGAAATGCTTAAAGGAATCGCAGCATCTGACGGTGTTGCAGTTGCTAAGGCATATCTGCTTGTTCAACCGGACTTGTCATTTGAAACTGTAACAGTTGAAGATACAAGTGCAGAAGAGGCTCGTCTAGATGCTGCTCTAGCGGCGTCACAAGACGAGCTTTCTGTTATCCGTGAAAAAGCAGTTGAAAGCCTTGGTGAAGAAGCGGCAGCCGTTTTTGATGCTCACTTGATGGTTCTTGCTGACCCAGAAATGACTGGTCAAATTAAAGAAACTATCCGTGCTAAACAAGTTAATGCCGAAGCTGCTTTGACAGAAGTAACAGACATGTTTATCGCTATTTTTGAAGGTATGGAAGACAATCCATACATGCAAGAACGTGCAGCAGATATTCGTGACGTTACTAAACGTGTACTTGCTAACTTGCTTGGTAAAAAATTGCCAAACCCAGCGACAATTGATGAGGAATCAATCGTTGTTGCTCATGACTTGACACCATCTGATACAGCTCAGTTGAACAAAAAGTATGTAAAAGCTTTTGTTACTAATATCGGTGGACGTACTAGTCACTCTGCAATCATGGCTCGTACACTTGAAATCGCAGCCGTTCTTGGTACAAATAACATCACTGAACTTGTTAAAGATGGTGATGTTTTGGCAGTTTCAGGAATTACTGGTGAAGTTGTTATCAACCCAACTGAAGAACAAATTGCTGAGTTTAAAGCAGCTGGTGAAGCTTATGCTAAACAAAAAGCTGAGTGGGCTCTCCTTAAAGATGCTCAAACAGTGACAGCTGATGGTAAACACTTCGAGTTGGCTGCCAACATTGGTACACCTAAAGACGTTGAAGGTGTAAATGATAACGGTGCCGAAGCTGTTGGTCTCTATCGTACAGAATTCTTGTATATGGATTCTCAAGATTTCCCAACTGAAGATGACCAATATGAAGCTTACAAAGCAGTTCTTGAAGGTATGAACGGAAAACCTGTAGTCGTTCGTACAATGGATATCGGTGGTGATAAAGAACTTCCTTACTTCGATCTTCCTAAAGAAATGAACCCATTCTTGGGTTACCGTGCTTTGCGTATCTCTATCTCTGAAACTGGTAACCAAATGTTCCGTACACAATTGCGTGCTTTGCTTCGTGCATCTGTTCACGGTAAATTGCGTATCATGTTCCCAATGGTTGCTTTGTTGAAAGAGTTCCGTACTGCTAAAGGTATTCTTGAAGAAGAAAAAGCTAAATTGGTTGCTGAAGGTGTTGCTGTAGCAGATGATATCGAAGTAGGTATCATGATTGAAATTCCAGCTGCAGCTATGCTTGCTGACCAATTCGCTAAGGAAGTTGATTTCTTCTCAATTGGTACAAATGACCTTATCCAATACACTATGGCTGCTGACCGTATGAACGAACAAGTATCATACCTTTACCAACCATATAACCCATCAATCCTTCGTTTGATTAACAATGTTATCAAAGCGGCGCACGCTGAAGGTAAATGGGCTGGTATGTGTGGTGAAATGGCCGGTGACCAAACTGCTGTTCCACTTCTTGTCGGAATGGGCTTGGATGAGTTCTCAATGTCAGCTACATCAGTACTTCGTACACGTAGCTTGATGAAGAAACTTGATACAGCTAAAATGGAAGAATACGCTAACCGCGCACTTACTGAATGTTCAACAATGGAAGAAGTTCTTGAACTTTCAAAAGAATACGTTAACGTAGACTAATCATAAAAAGTGAAGGCTTAGGCTTTCACTTTTTTTGTTTATAAGGTAATAGAGACAAAAAAATTGACTCAATAGGTATTTAGGAGTAGAATACGCCATAACCTAGGTTAATAGCTATAGCCATTTTTTTGTCAAAATTTTCTGAATAATCCTCGTTTAAATCTTGGAATATTTCTAGAAAAGTGATAAAATAGGTTATATAATAGATAAAAGGAGTTACTATCTTGGCTAAACAATACAAAAACTATGTCAATGGTGAGTGGAAAACATCTGAAAACGAAATTACTATCTACGCACCTGCAAACGGTGAGGAACTTGGATCAGTTCCCAGCGATGAGCCAAGCTGAAGTAGACGAAGTCTACGCAGCAGCTAAAGCAGCACTTCCAGCATGGCGTGCGCTTTCATACGCTGAACGTGCAGCTTACCTTCACAAAGCAGCTGATATCTTGGAACGTGATGCAGAAAAAATCGGTCAAGTTCTTTCTAAAGAAATTTCTAAAGGTTTGAAATCTGCAATTGGTGAAGTTGTTCGTACGGCTGAAATCATTCACTATGCAGCTGAAGAAGGTTTGCGTTTGGAAGGTGAAGTCCTTGAAGGTGGTGCTTTCGACGCTGGTAGCAAGAAAAAAATTGCTGTTGTTCGTCGCGAACCAGTTGGTCTTGTCCTTGCTATCTCACCATTTAATTATCCAGTAAACTTGGCTGGTTCTAAAATTGCTCCTGCCTTAATCGCTGGTGACGTTGTTGCCTTTAAACCACCAACACAAGGTTCTATCTCAGGTCTTCTTTTGGTTGAAGCATTTGTTGAAGCTGGTATCCCTGCTGGTGTCTTGAACTCTATTACAGGTCGTGGTTCAGTTATCGGTGACTACATTGTTGAACACAAAGCTGTTGACTTTATCAACTTTACAGGTTCAACACCAGTCGGTGAAAATATCGGTCGTTTGGCTGGTATGCGCCCAATCATGCTTGAACTTGGTGGTAAAGATGCCGCTATCGTTCTTGAAGATGCTGACCTTGATTTGACTGCTAAAAATATCGTAGCTGGTGCCTTTGACTACTCAGGTCAACGTTGTACAGCTATCAAACGTGTTCTTGTAATGGATAGTGTTGCAGATGAATTGGTAGAAAAAGTAACTGCTTTGGTAGGTAATATCACTGTTGGTATGCCTGAAGAAAGCGCAAGTGTTACACCACTTATCGATACAAAAGCAGCTGATTTCGTTCAAGGTTTGATTGACGACGCTGTTGAGCAAGGTGCGACTGCTAAGACTGAATTGAAACGTGAAGGCAACCTTATCTACCCAGCTGTCTTTGACCATGTAACAACTGACATGCGTCTTGCTTGGGAAGAACCATTTGGTCCAGTATTGCCATTCATCCGTGTATCTTCAGTAGAAGAAGCTATCAAGATTTCTAACGAATCTGAATTCGGACTTCAAGGTGCTGTCTTCACACAAGACTACCCACGTGCATTTGCAATTGCTGAACAACTTGAAGTTGGTACAGTTCACATCAATAACAAAACACAACGTGGTACAGATAACTTCCCATTCCTTGGTGTTAAAGGATCTGGTGCCGGTACTCAAGGTGTGAAATACTCTATCGAAGCTATGACTCGTGTGAAATCAACAGTATTTGATATCGCGAACTACTAAGCGTTAAGTCAGTCAATAATTGTAAAAAGTAAAGAGGGCCTTAGTTATAAGGCTCTTTTTTGTAAAAATTTGGTATAATAGAATAAAAATTTTGAATAGAGTGAGTTTTTCTGACAATGAATAAATCTTATTTTTATTTGGTGATGAAGACGCATGAGTTAGAAGTGCCTTACACTGGTAAACTTCGTCGTGTGCGTGTTCTTCTACCTAAAAACTATGAAACAGATACAGATCGTTCCTACCCTGTCGTGTATTTTCATGATGGTCAGAATGTTCTTTATAGTAAGGAGTCATTTTCTGGCTATTCTTGGAAGATTATCCCAACAATCAAGCGTAACCCTGATATTTCGCGTATGATTGTTGTAGCCATTGATAATGATGGTCCTGCCCGTATGAACGAGTATTCTGCATGGAAGTATCAAGAATCTAATATCCCAGGTGTGCAGTTTGGCGGTAAGGGCGTAGAGTATGCTGAGTTCGTTATGGATGTGGTAAAACCCTTTATTGATAAGGAATACCGCACACTTCCAGACCGACAACATACTGCCATGATTGGATCTTCTCTTGGTGGTAATATCACTCAGTTTATGGGGCTTGATTACAAGGATCAAATTGGCTGTTTAGGGGTATTTTCTTCAGCCAACTGGTTGCATCAGGAGGCCTTTGATCGATATATATCCCGTCAAGATCTAGATGCTAATCAACGTGTCTATATCTATGTAGGCACAGAAGAAGCTGATGATACAGACAAAACTTTGATGGCTGGTAATATTAAGCAGGCTTATATTGATTCGTCTCTGAGATATTATCATGATTTGATTGATCGTGGGGTTGATTTGGAGAATATCAAGATTCACATTCAATCTGGAGCTGAACATAATGAGGAGGCCTGGGCCGAGAATCTACCTGACTGTCTTCGCTTTTTCGCTGAAACTGGGAATAGTCATCCTTGCCATAACTATTAAAATTGTAATAAAGGAAAAGGAATTAAAATATGAATACCGAACATCTTAGCCACTGGAGTGGTCAGCTTAATCGTGAAATGTATGTTAACCGTTATGGGCACGCTGGTATCCCTATCGTGGTTTTTGCCTCATCAGGTGGTAGCCATAACGAATACTATGATTTTGGTATGATTGATGCCTGTGCACGTTTTATTGAAGAAGGACGCTTACAATTCTTTACACTTTCAAGTGTAGATAGTGAAAGTTGGCTTTGCGATTGGAAAAATCCACACGATCGTGCTGAAATGCATCGTGCTTATGAACGTTATGTTATTGAAGAAGCTATTCCATATATCAAACATAAAACTGGTTGGTTTGATCCAATGATGACAACAGGTTGTTCAATGGGTGCTTACCATGCTCTTAATTTCTTCTTGCAACATCCTGATGTTTTCAATAAAGTAGTGGCACTTAGTGGTGTTTATGATGCTCGTTTCTTTGTTGGAGAGTTTGGAGGAGATGAGGCTATTTACCAAAATTCACCATCAGATTATATTTGGAATCAAAATGATGGTTGGTTTATTGATCGTTATCGTCAAGCTGAAATTGTTGTGTGTACAGGTCTTGGTGCCTGGGAACAAGATGGTCTTCCTTCTTATTACAAACTTAAGGAAGCTTTTGAACAAAAGAATATTCCAGCTTGGTTCTCTGAGTGGGGCCACGATGTTGCTCACGATTGGGAATGGTGGCGCAAACAAATGCCTTATTTCCTTGATAATATGAACCTATAATATCGTATCTAAGCTATCTAAATAACTATCAAAGAGGAATCACTAATGAATTATCTTGTTATTTCACCATACTATCCACAAAACTTCCAACAGTTTACAGTCGAACTTGCTAATAAGGGAATCACAGTTCTTGGTATTGGTCAAGAGCCTTATGAACAGTTGGATCAATCTTTGAAAGATGCTTTGACTGAGTACTTCCGTGTAGACAATTTGGAAAATTTAGATGAAGTTAAACGTGCGGTAGCCTTTCTTTTCTACAAACATGGTCCAATCGACCGTATCGAATCTCATAATGAATACTGGTTGGAATTGGATGCGGCACTTCGTGAACAGTTCAATGTTTTTGGTGCTAAGCCAGAAGACCTTAAGAAGACTAAATTTAAGTCTGAAATGAAGAAACTTTTCCAAAAAGCTGGAGTGCCAGTTGTACCTGGTGCTGTCATTAAAACTGACGAAGATGTGGATAAAGCTGTGAAAGAAATTGGTCTTCCAATGATTGCTAAGCCAGATAATGGGGTTGGTGCAGCTGCAACTTTCAAACTCGAAACAGAAGATGATATCAATCATTTCAAGGCTGAATGGGACCGTGAAACCGTTTATTTCTTTGAAAAATTTGTAAATTCAAGTGAAATCTGTACTTTTGATGGTTTGGTTGATAGAAATGGTAATATCGTATTTTTCAACTACCTTTGATTATGCTCACACTCCACTTGACTTGATGATTTACAAGATGGATAATTCTTACTATGTTCTTAAGGAAATGGATCCTAAATTGCGTAAGTATGGTGAAGCCATTGTCAAAGAATTCGGTATGAAGGAACGTTTCTTCCATATTGAATTTTTCCGTGATGGTGATGATTATATTGCTATTGAGTACAATAATCGCCCTGCCGGTGGTTTCACGATTGATGTATATAACTATGCCCACTCTATCGATTTGTACAAGGGCTATGCAGATATCGTTGCTGGTGATCCATTCCCTGGATCTCACTTTGAACCACTTTATTGTTTAGCGACTTCACGTCGTGCAAGTTCTTATTATGCTTATTCAGAAGAAGAACTTTTCGACAAGTATCGTAAACAACTCAAAGTTAAGAAAAATCATGCCAGCTGCCTTTGCAGAGTTGCAAGGTGACTACCTCTATATGTTGACTACTCCAAGTCGTGAGGAAATGGAACAAATGATTGAGGACTTTGGTAAAAAAAGCTTAATCTGCATATGTTAAAAGCACTTCAGTTGATTCTGAAGTGCTTTTGTCATGCCTTATTTTTCGTGAAGTTCTTGATTTTTAAGAACTATTTCTGAAACTTTAGCGAATTTTTTAAGTTTTTTGAGATCTTCTGGATGGGTTACCAAGCTGATGACACTCCCTTCATTTCCCATACGACCAGTACGTCCTGCACGGTGAGTGTAGGCTTCACGATCTCGAGGAATATCGAAGTTGATGACCACTTCAAGGTTTTCAATATCAATACCACGTGCTAAGAGATCAGTCCCTAATAAGAGTGAAATTTCATGGTTCTTGAATTTTTCCAAGATAACCTTACGGAATTTGACGTTGATGTCACTAGCCAATGATACCGCTGAAGCTCCGTTAAATTGGAGGCGCTCTTCAGTAGCCCCAAGGTCAGAAAGACTGTTGAAAAAGACAAGGCCACGGAAATCAGGAATATTGGAGAACTTACGGAGAAGTTCGACACGGTTACGTTTATCAACACTGATATAATAATGTTTAATGGTGTCTAGTTTCTGATCAGACAGGTCATAAACGATAGTATTTTCGATAAGATCTTGATCGTCAATTTTGTTGGTTGCTGAAATATAGATCATTTGATGATCACGAGGAACATGGTGGCTGATTTTTGTCACAAAGTGGTATTGGCTATCACTGAGAAGCTCATCAAATTCATCGAGGACGATAGTATTGACGTTCATCATCTTGATTTTTTTAAGTTTAATCAGCTCAAAGACACGGCCAGGGGTTCCGATGAGAATTTCCGGTCCTTTCTTCAGGCGTTCAATTTGTCGCTTTTGACTAGAGCCAGAAAGGAAGAGCTGTGCAGTGAGTCCTAGTGGCTCAGCCCACTGTTTGGTTACATCAAAAATTTGTCCAGCAAGTTCAGAGTTAGGTGCTAGGATAAGCAGTTGCTGAGCTTTTTGGGGCTTAAGAGAGAGAAGAAGTGGGAGAAGGTAGGCAAGGGTCTTACCTGTTCCAGTTGGACTGATACCTAGGACATTGTCTCCTTCAGTGATTGGTGCAAAGAGTTCTTTTTGAATGGCAGTCTCTGTAGTGATTCCTTTTTCTTTAAGGAGGTCTTGCCATTGTTCAGGAAAGTTTTTAAACATAAAAGTCTCATTTTCTATATGGATTTGCTTTTATTATATCATGATTTAGTGTAGAATAGATAAGAAAGACTATATTAGATAGGAATTTACCATGCCTAAAAAACCGATTATTATTGGGGTTACGGGTGGCTCTGGTGGTGGTAAGACCAGTGTTTCTCGTGCCATTCTATCAAATTTTCCAGATGAGAAAATTGCCATGATTGAGCATGATTCTTATTATAAGGATCAGTCACATTTGACTTTTGAAGAGCGTGTGTCAACTAACTATGACCATCCTTTTGCTTTTGATACAGATCTTATGATTGAGCATATCAATGAGCTGATTGCTGGGCGTCCAGTAGATATTCCGATTTATGATTACACGCAACACACTCGTAGTGATAAGACCTATCGTCAGGAACCTCAGGATGTTTTTATCGTTGAAGGGATTTTGGTACTTGAAGATAAACGTTTGCGTGATTTGATGGATATCAAGCTCTTTGTAGATACTGATGATGACATCCGTATTATCCGCCGTATTAAGCGTGATATGGAAGAGCGTGGTCGTAGCTTAGATAGTATTATCGAGCAGTATATCAGTGTGGTCAAACCTATGTATCATCAGTTTATTGAGCCAACCAAACGCTATGCGGATGTGGTGATTCCTGAAGGTGTCACAAATACTGTTGCAATCGATTTGATTAATACTAAGGTAGCTAGCATTCTAGAAGAAAGTAAGAAAGCCTAAGCAGGAGCTTGGCTTTTTTGGTATAATTGAAACGTTATGATTATTTTACAAGGAAATAAAATTGAGCGCTCTTTCTCAGGAGATGTGCTCTTTGATAATATTAATATTCAGGTAGATGAACGTGATCGTATTGCCTTGGTTGGCCGTAACGGTGCTGGAAAATCAACCTTGTTGAAAATCTTGGTTGGAGAGGAAGCACCGACAAGTGGTGACATCAACACCAAACGTGATTTGAACCTGTCTTACTTGGCTCAGGATAGTCGTTTTGAGTCTAGTAAGACCATCTATGCGGAAATGTTGAATGTCTTTGCAGATCTACGTGCAGATGAAAACCGTTTGCGTGACATGGAAATGAAGATGGCTGACTTGACTGGGGCAGACTTGGACAAGTTAATGACTGACTACGATCGCCTTTCCGAGGATTTCAGACAGCGTGGTGGTTTTACCTATGAATCTGACATCAAAGCTATTCTCAATGGTTTTAAGTTTGATGAAAGCATGTGGGAGATGTCCATTTCAGAACTTTCTGGAGGGCAAAACACGCGCTTGGCTTTGGCAAAAATGCTTTTATAGAAGCCTGAGCTCTTGGTACTGGACGAACCGACCAACCACTTGGATATCGAAACCATTGCCTGGTTGGAGAATTACCTGGTTAATTATCAGGGAGCTCTAATCATTGTCAGCCACGACCGTTATTTTTTGGATAAGGTGGCGACAGTAACCCTGGATTTGACCAAACATAGTTTAGATCGTTATGTCGGAAATTATTCAAAATTCATGGACCTTAAGGCTGAAAAAGTTGGCACTGAAGCAAAGAACTTCGAAAAGCAACAAAAGGAAATTGCTAAGCTGGAGGACTTTGTTAATCGTAATATTGTTCGTGCCTCTACAACTAAGCGTGCCCAAGCCCGTCGTAAACAGCTAGAGAAAATGGAACGTCTGGATAAGCCAACAGAAGGTCAAAAGTCAGCTAATATGACTTTCCATGCGGACAAGGTCTCTGGAAATGTGGTCTTGACAGTGAGGGATGCTGCTATTGGTTATGACGACGAGATTCTCTCAGAGCCTATTTCTCTGGATGTTAAGAAGATGGATGCCATTGCCATTGTGGGACCTAATGGTATTGGAAAAACAACCTTTATCAAGTCGGTAGTCGGTAAACTGCCATTTATCAAGGGAACATCAACTTATGGTGCCAATGTTGAAGTGGGTTACTATGACCAAACCCAATCTGCCTTGACACCGTCAAACACTGTTCTTGATGAGTTGTGGAATGATTTTGCGACAACTCCTGAAGTTGAGATTCGTAACCGTTTGGGAGCCTTTCTCTTCTCAGGTGACGATGTCAAAAAGTCTGTTTCCATGCTTTCTGGTGGTGAGAAGGCTCGTCTGCTCCTAGCCAAATTGTCAATGGAAAATAATAACTTTCTAATCCTGGATGAGCCAACCAACCACTTGGATATTGATAGCAAGGAAGTATTGGAAAATGCTCTTATTGACTTTGATGGAACACTTCTCTTTGTCAGCCACGACCGTTACTTTATCAACCGTGTGGCAACAAAAGTGATGGAAATCTCTGAGGAGGGGGCAACCATTTATCTTGGGGATTATGATTACTACCTTGAGAAAAAGGCGGAGCTTGAAGAATTAGCACGACTTGAAGCGGAAGAAAATCAAGGGCCAGAGGAGACCCAAGTAGCTTCAGCGGGTGCTAGTGATTATCAAGCTCAAAAAGCTAGTCAAAAAGAGATCCGTAAACTAAGCCGACGCATTGAGCAAATCGAAAATGAATTAGAAACTATCGAAGAACGCTTGGGGGAAATCTCTGTTGCCATGCTTGAAACCAATGAAGTGGCGGAATTGTCTGACTTGCAGAAAGAACTAGATGACTTATCAGTCAATCAAGAGGCTCTGATGGAAGAGTGGAGTGACCTTTCGGAACAGTTGGAAAGTTAAACAAACATGGAAACCTTTTTATATTTTTAATAGGAGAAACCTGAAAAGGTTTTTCTTTTTGCAGAAAATGTACTAATATTCTGAGTTTTTGCTAAATGGAAGTGTTATAATGGAATGAGAGGGTCTGAGCACTTTGTTTTTATGGTATCGGACCCAATGCCTTATAAGACTAATCATCGTATAAGAATACGTTAGTGAAAAGGTAGGTAATATTATGGAATTCAAAGTGAAAGATGGTCAAATCATCTATTATCGTGACCTTGGTAAAGGCTTTCCAATTGTCTTCTTGCATGGCAATAATTTATCAGGAAACTACTTTGGTAAGCAAGGAATTCTATATCGAGACTATCGTTTAATTTTCATTGATAGTCGTAATCATGGCAGATCCAGTCGTCAGAGTGCTAAGATGACCTTTGAACAGATGGCTGCCGATTTGGAGGAAATTTTGCAATTTTTAAATATCAAAAAGGCTTTGTTTGTTGGTCACAGTGATGGGGCTAATCTAGCTATGGTTTATGCCAGTCGCTTTCCTGACCGGATTGCAGGGCTCTTGCTTAATGCAGGGGAATATGACCTTTAAAGGATTGACCAGACGCTCAAGATTTCTGGTTTATATACAGTATTATTGCCTAAAAGCCTTATCGCCATTTTCATCTAAAATGGACATCATGGCTCAGATAACGGAGCTCATGCTACATGATTTGCCACTGGATAGGGAACGACTACATCAAGCATCCTATCCTGTTTGGGTAGTTATGGGACAAAGAGATGTCATTAGTATTAGTCATTCAAGGGATATTTCGGACCTTTTTCCAATTCATAAGCTATATGTTGAACGGAGACAGGGGCATCGTCTAGCTCAACGAAAATATAAGGTTTTTAATCAAATGATCCGTGAGTTAGTTAGAATTAGTCGAAAAGAGGTGGTGGCATGAAGCGACTTATAAGAGAGACTTCAACCTTTAAAAACTGCCGTTAAATCTATCTTCTTTATTTCTATTACGGTTCTTGTTGTTGTAGAGTTGGTTCGTTTGAAACGAACGATCACTTTAGAATCGCTAGAATCAGCTTTATCAGGTCTATCAATTTGGCATCTTGCTTTGATGGTAGTGATAGGTTTAGTTGCTGTGTCACCTATGCTCTTTTATGACCTTATCTTGAACAGGGAGCTAGAGACGGATTTTTCAAAATCCTATATACTAGAAACGAGTTGGGCTGTCAATACCATTAATAACCTGGCTGGTTTTGCCGGTTTAGTTGACGTGGGGTTGAGGTATTCCTTTTATTCTGAAGATGGGCAGGAGAAGTCTGGTGTTAAGGCACTATCACGTTTATTGCCTTACTTTATGTCGGGCTTGTCACTCCTAAGCGGCTTGGTGTTTGCTACCTTTTGGTTTTTCCCTCTAAGTCCAGACTTGAGAAAGTATTGGTTGCTTTTGTTAGGAATTTTCCTTTATTTGCCTTTTATTTTCTTTATTTCCAGTCGTGAAAAGTTGGCCTATTTTGGGCAAGTACCGTTGAAAACGAGACTAAGTCTTCTTTTAGCTTCGACAGCTGAATGGGGAACGGCCCTTGGGAGCTTTGTAAGTGTGGCTTATTTAATGGGCTTGCATGTTCCTCTTTATAATCTGATTCCTCTTTATTTCCTAGCGGTTATTATTGGTATCTTCTCTATGATTCCGGGCGGGATTGGTAGTTTCGATTTGATTGTGATTACCGGTCTGACTTCTATGGGGGTTAGTAATGCTCTAGCGGTCAGCCTACTATTGCTCTTTCGTCTAACCTACTACATCATTCCATTTTTATTAGGTGTTGTCTTCTTTTTCAAACACATGGGAGGCCACATCAATGAGAAATACTTCAAGATTCCTTCACGAGTATTTGGTGGAAGTTTCCATCGTATCCTTGTTTATTTGTTACGTTTTTTAGGAATCTTCTTGATTTTATCTGCCCTAATCCCAGAACGCTTGGCAAATGTTTACTTTATTAACCGTTTCGATCCTATTCAGGAACAGTTGATCTGGCAGTTTCGAGTATTTTATTTGGAACCCTCTTTGTTTTCATGGCTCGTCTGATCAGACGTCGGGTTAAGGGAGCTTTCATTGCCTCCTTGGTAACCTTTGTCTTGGCTTTAATTTATGTCAATCTCAATGGTATTTCTTGGGCCATGTCATTCCTAATTGTACTCTCTTTGGTGCTTATGTTGATCATCAGAAAGCGGTTGTATCATCGTTACTTTGTTTATAGTTGGGAAGACAAAACTAAGGATTTCCTTTTCCTAGCCTTTACTATTCTGGTTCTTCTTGTTCTGGGTGGTAGCGGTTTTTGGTCTCATTTATTGCCACCTAGGAACCGGGATGTTCTTGGACATTTTGTTCATATTTGGTTTGATATTTTACTGGGATCGGTAATCATTGCAACCATTGTTTGGGTTGTTTTGAGAGTTTTGGCACCTCGTAAGCATTTTGGTCAAAGCATGGATAATGAGCGCTTCACAGCACTTCTTGAGAAATATGGGGGCGCATCAGAAAGTGCTCTAGCTTATTTACATGATAAACGCCTCTTTTGGTATCGTGTCGATGGACAAGACCAGGTGGTTTTCCAATTTGCACAAACCAGTAACAAGTGTGTGATTATGGGCAATCCTATTGGTAATGAAATATATTATCGTCCAGCTTGGGAAGCTTTCTTGAAAAACTTATCTGATTGGAATTTACAGGCTTTATTTTATGAGGCGGATGAGAGTGTGACCCTTATGCTTCATGATTATGGCTTTGACTTCATGAAATTTGGAGAAAATGCCATGGTTGATTTGACGACATTTTCTGTCGATGGTAAGCATGGTAAGAAGTTTCGTAAACCAACCAATCGTGTGGAAAAAGCAGGCTTCCAGTTTAAATTACTTAATCCTCCATTTTCGGAGACTCAGATGCAGGAAATGAAGGCAGTCTCAGATATTTGGCTTAATGGTCGTAAGGAGAAAGGTTTCTCTCTTGGTTTCTTTGATGAAGCCTATCTGCAACAAGCACCGATTGCTATCGTTGAGAGTGAAGAAGGCGACATTGTGGCATTTGCTAATATCATGCCGACCCAAAATAAACAGGTGGCGACCATTGACCTTATGCGTTACGACTTTGAGAAGGCTCCTGAAGGCATTATGGACTACCTCTTCGTTAAACTCTTCCAATACTTCCAAGCAGAAGACAAGAAGTACTTTGATATGGGAATGGCTCCCCTAGCCAACGTTGGTACTGAAGAAGATAGTTTTTTAGAGGAAAAGGTTGCCAATTTAGTTTATATTTTTGCTCAGCGTTTTTACTCTTTTAGTGGGCTCCAACGTTACAAGGAAAAATTCTCTCCAATTTGGTCTCCAAAATACATTGTCTATCCAAAAAGAACCTGGCTCTTGTTTGATATGATTGCTATTCTAAGGATTGATAATCGTAAAATTGAAGATAAAATGAAGAAAAAGACGTCTTTTGGAAGTAAATACGACAAAAAGTGACCCTTGGAGGGTCACTTTTTGTTTTAAAAGATTATTTCTCGAATTCAGCTTTTTGATTTAGTATCTGCATACTCTTCAGCAATCTCGCTTGAGAGGATGTCATCATAACTTGGTAATTGAATATCCTGACCATATTTGTTACGAAGGGCAGTTGTTACTAAGCGGTAAGCAAGGTTAGCATTACGAGAAAGAATCGGACCATGGAAGTAGCTACCATAAACGTTTTTATAGTGGACACCTTCAGTACCATCTTCCTTGTTATTACCATTACCGTAGACCACTTTACCAAGTGGTTTTTCATCATCAGAAAGAAAGGTACGTCCTTGGTGATTTTCAAAACCATAATAGGTTTCATTGAACTCTTCGTTATGAATTTTGATGTCACCGATGTAACGGTTATTTTCTTGATTAAGGGTGTAGTGACCCATAACACCAATACCATCAATGCGGACACCATTGGCTTGGACATAATATTGTCCAAGAAGTTGGAAACCACCGCAGATGGCTAGGAGCACTTTATTATCTTGGATGAATTGACCAATGGCATCACGTTTTGATGGGAGGTCTTTAGCAACGATAGATTGTTCATAGTCTTGACCACCACCAAAGAAGACCATGTCGTAGTAGTCCTTGTCGAAGTAGTCTCCAACAGAAACGATGTCGAAGGTCATTTTAGCACCAAGCTTTTCCCCCACGTATTTTATCATAAGGACATTACCATTGTCACCATAGGTATTGAGCAGATTACCGTAAAGGTGGGCAACATTTAGGTCATAGGTGTAGTCACGATTTTCTGGAGATTTGAGAGAAGTATAAGTCATTAGTTCATCTCCTTTCCGACAACATGACGTTGGGCAAGAATATCACGGAATTCAAGCATAGCAGTATAGGTCGCTAGGATATAGGCATGGTCGCAGTCTTGCTTTTCGATTAGGGTCATAATATCTTCGAGTTTTTCTGCTTGTGTAATTTTGTCCTCTGGATAGCCAGTCACACGCAGACGACGGGCAATTTCAGAGTGACGGACACCACCAGCATTAATTTCAGGAATATCCATATCGAGAATGCTTTCAAAGTTGGCATCCCAGATCCAGCTGGTGTCAATACCATCAGCATAATTGGCATTAAGAAGGACTGACAAGCTAAATGGATAATCTGCAAGTTTAATCATGTCAAGAGCTTGGCTAGCTCCAACTGGATTCTTAATCAGTACGAGAGTACATGATTTATCACCAATTTTAAAGGTTTCTTGGCGTCCAAAGACAGCGCGACTCTTTTCAAAACCAGATTTGATTTGCTCTGGCGCAACGCCGAAGAATTCAGCGACAGAAACGGCAGCAAGGGCATTATAAATGTTGTAGAGCCCCCCAACGTTAATTTTTGTAATCTTGACCATCAATGATAAATTCAGAAGTGGTGTTGGTGATTTTTTGTCAGCTGCGTTAGCTTATAATCTAATTCTGGACGGTGGAAGTCGCAGTTAAGGCACACATAGTCACCCAAGTTAGCGTAAGTATTAAGGCGATACTGAAGAATGCTCTCGCACTTAGGACACACAATTCCTTCAGTATTATAGTGTGCAAGCTCTGGCGCATGTTTTTCAGTGTCAAAACCGTAGAAACGCACGGGATTGACTATCTCTTTAGAATTAAAGAGGACTGTCCCCATTAGCCAAAATAGTTGCTGCTGGCGCCTTAGCAGCACCATCTAAAATCATCTGATAAGTAGTGTAGATTTCACCGTAGCGGTCCATTTGGTCACGGAAAATATTTGTGAAGACAAAAAGACTTGGAGTGATGTATTCAGTGATTTTTGGAAGGCTGGCCTCGTCAATTTCCAAGACAGCAATTTTCTTACCAGAATTGGCTTTTTGGCTGTTAGGAAGGTAGAAGTAATCCCTGTGATCATGTTGGCTCCACTAGGGTTAGTTACAATTTCACCGAAAGCTTCTTTTAGAATACCGACTGTCAAAGCGGTTGTCAGCGTTTTACCGTTGGTACCAGTGACAACGACAATTTCGTAGTCCTTAGCTAAAGTGTCTAAAAATATCTTTGTCAAATTTAAGGGCAATTTTTCCAGGCAGGGTTGAACCACGTCCCAATTTTTGAAAGGACGAAATGGCTAGCTTTTACCCGCCAGAATTCCCATGGTAGTTTTTCATAGTCATGAATTTATTTTATCACAAAAAGTAGTGATTGTAGTCTCAAAATAGTTAGAATTCGTGGTATAATAGAAACTGTTTAAAAATTAAAAGAAAGTGTGATATGTATGGGAATACTTTCGTCCATTGATATTGATTTTTGGCGGTCACTCTTTGATAGTCCGCTGAAAGTTATCGTCAATAGTTTGGACATATTGATTGTTGCTTTTTTAATTTATCGCTTTATTAGGGCCCTAAGAGGGACAAAAATTATGACCCTTGTTCAAGGGGTTGTCTTATTTATTTTAGTCAAACTGATTTCTGATTTTATAGGCTTCACGACGATTTCTTATTTGATGAATCAGGTCATCAACTATGGAGCCATTGCGGCGGTTGTGATCTTTGCGCCAGAGCTTCGTTCTGCTCTTGAAACCTTTGGACGTACGCCTCAGCATTTTTTGCAAAATAAAGAGGTTAGCTCAGACGAGAAGTTGGTTCAAGCCTACGTTAAAGCTGTTAAGTACATGAGTCCTCGTAAGATTGGGGCGCTGGTTTCTATTGAACAGACTCAGACCTTACAAGAGCAGATTGCGACTGGGATTCCACTTGATGCGGTGGTGACTGGGGAACTATTAATTAATATTTTCATTCCAAATACACCGCTTCATGATGGGGCAGTTATCATCAGAGATAACAAGGTTGCGACGGCTTGTTCTTATCTGCCATTGACGGAATCTAATAAGATTTCCAAAGAGTTTGGGACTAGACATAGGGCTGCCATTGGTCTTTCAGAACAGACAGATGCACTGACCTTTGTTGTGTCTGAGGAAACTGGTGCGATTTCAATTGCGTACAAGGGAAATTTCATCCATGATCTCTCTGTTCAAGAATTTGAACAAGAGTTGAGTCTTATCTTGTTGAAAGAACAAGAACCACGTCAGTCATTCTTCCAACGTTGGATGGGAGGTAGCAAAAAATGAAGCGTTTCGTAAATTTCTTTAAAGACGATCGTTTATGGCAGATGCTAGTTGCTCTCTTCTTTGCTGTGGTACTCTTTTTCACGGCATGGTCGGGAAATACGCAAAATAAAAACAATAGCTCAAGTGCATCTAATACCTTTACACAAACCGTTGAGTCGGTTCCTGTGGATATTAAATATGATAGTGATAAGTACTTTATCAGTGGTTATTCCTATGATGCTGAGGTCTATCTGACAGCGACGACACAATTGGCCTTAACGACTGAAGCAACAAGTGATACACGTCATTTTAAGTTGGTTGCAGATTTATCAAATCTTGGCCAAGGGACAAGTCGTGTTCCTATTCAGGTTAAGAATTTACCGGCTGGAATGTCTGCCCAAGTATCACCATCTACCTTGACAGCAACCATAGGTAAAAAAGCTAGTAAGACATTTGATGTAGTTGCAAATATCACACAGGATAAGTTGGCTAATGGCTATGAAGTGAAAAAGGTTAGCTTGAATGAAACCAAGGTAGAGGTGACGTCAAGTGAGGATATCATCAATCAAATTGATCACGTTCAAGCAGTCTTGGAAGGAGATGACAACTTGTCTGATGATTATGATGGTAACTTGGTTCTTCAAGCAGTTTCGTCTAATGGAACGATTCTAGCTAGTTCAATTTCTCCAGCTAAGGTTCATGCTAAAATTAGTTTGAGAAAATTGAGTAAATCAGTTCCAGTTAAGCTAGAGTTGACTGGCGATAAGGCTAGCAACGTGTCTAATATCAGTTATAGTTTTGATCGTGGTCATGTGACCATTGTTGGTAGTCAAGAAGCGATGGATAAAATCGATAGCATCACAGTCCCTGTAGACATTAGCCAAGTAACTAAGGATACATCGAAAACCTTAGAGCTTACAGCAGAAGGTGTCACAGTGCAACCAAGTACTGTGAAGGTTAACTTGAAAGTCACGCAAAAATGAGGGAGTTACATTTTCGTCAAATTCAGATATAATAGATTGGATTGAGAGGGACTAGTCTCATAAAAATGTAACCAATTAATAATATTTTTAAAACAAGGGTTGAAAAATATTGGTGAAATCTTATACAGTTAGATTATCTAGATAGGGTTCACTAGATTGACTCTTGTTAAACGGCATCAAAGTTTAAGGAGGATTTAGTGCACAAGCACTAATAGTAAATTTATGGGTAAATATTTTGGAACAGACGGTGTTCGTGGAGAAGCAAACGTTGAGCTTACGCCTGAATTGGCTTTCAAATTAGGTCGTTTTGGTGGTTATGTGCTTAGTCAACATGAAACTGGCCGTCCTAAAGTTTTGTGGCTCGTGATACACGTATTTCTGGTGAGATGTTAGAATCTGCTTTGGTAGCGGGACTGCTCTCAGTAGGTATTGAGGTCTATAAACTTGGGGTACTTGCGACACCAGGTGTATCATACTTGGTACGTACAGAAAATGCTAGTGCTGGTGTAATGATTTCAGCTAGTCACAATCCAGCTCTTGATAATGGGATCAAGTTCTTTGGTGGAGATGGCTTTAAATTAGATGATGCACGTGAAGCGGAAATTGAAGCTCTTCTAGATGCTGCAGAAGATACGCTTCCACGCCCTTCAGCGGAGGGACTTGGAACACTTGTGGATTATCCAGAAGGTCTTCGTAAATACGAAAAATTCTTGGTGGCTACTGGTCTTGACCTCGGTGGTATGAAGGTTGCCTTGGATGCAGCTAATGGTGCGGCTGCGGTATCTGCACGTAACATTTTCCTTGACTTGAATGCAGAAATCGCTGTTATTGGTGATCAACCTGATGGCCTTAACATCAATGCCGGTGTAGGTTCTACACATCCAGAGCAATTGCAGGCCTTAGTTAGAGAAACTGGTTCAGCAATCGGTCTTGCCTTTGATGGTGACAGTGACCGTCTCATTGCCGTTGATGAAAATGGCGATATTGTCGATGGTGACAAGGTGATGTATATCATTGGTAAATACTTGTCCCAAAAAGGTGAGTTAGCTAAAAACACCATTGTTACAACAGTTATGTCGAACCTTGGTTTCCACACACAAGGCTCTCGACCGTGAGGGTATTAACAAGGCTGTCACTGCTGTTGGTGACCGATACGTTGTCGAAGAAATGCGTAAAAACGGTTATAACCTTGGTGGCGAACAATCTGGTCACGTTATTATCATGGATTACAACACAACTGGTGATGGTCAATTGACAGCTATCCAATTGACTAAAGTCATGGTTGAAACAGGTAAGAGCTTGTCTGAATTGGCAGCAGAAGTGACCATTTATCCTCAAAAATTGGTTAATATCCGTGTGGAAAATAGCCTGAAAGATAAAGCTATGGAAGTTCCTGCAATTGCCGCTATCATTGAAAAAATGGAAGCTGAGATGGCTGGAAATGGCCGTATCTTGGTTCGTCCAAGTGGTACAGAACCTCTCCTTCGTGTTATGGCTGAAGCACCAACAGATGATGAAGTGAACTATTATGTTGATACGATTGCTGATGTTGTTCGTGCAGAAATTGGATTGGACTGAGTATGATAGCTAAACTCAGAGCCTTCATGGCTACTGAAGTATTCAAATATCTCTTCTTTGGGGTTTTGGCAACTTTGGTTTACATGGTTAGTCGTACCTTGATTTTTCAGTTGACCCAACAAGGGACCCTATCGGCTGTCTTGGCCAATGCGATTGCCATTATCTTTGCCTTTTTTACAAATGACATCTTTGTCTTTAATCAGGAAACGACCGGTATGGCCATGCGCTTTGTTAAGTTCGTAGGAGCCCGCCTTTTGACCTTGGTCTTGGATTTGGCATTAGCTTATTTCTTGGTCGATACCTATCCAGAAATTATTGGTCAATTTGTTGGTCATAGTCAGGCATGGGTAAATGGTATCGAGAGTGTATTTGCTCAGGTCCTTATCATTGTGTTGAATTATATTATTTCTAAATTCTTTGTCTTTACGGGCGAAAAAGGTATAAATAAAAAAAGGAAGTTGTTAGGAAAATGTGTTAAAAAGGATTTCGGCTCCCTTGTCAACTGTAGTGGGTGACGAAAAGCTAAGATCTAGAGAGGACCTGATAGGGTCTTCTCTTTTTATGTTCAGAGTGATGAAGACACGTTTCTTAAAGTTGATGAAGTTTCTAAAACCGAAGCCCAACCGTTTGATGTCTTTAATCAACTTGTTGGTAGCTTCCAGTTTTGCGTTTGAATAGTCTGTTTCTAGTGCATTCTGGATGTATTGTTTGTGTCTAAGAAAAGTTCTAAAGACCGTTTGAAAATAGTGATTGACCTTGCTTCTATTTTCCTCTATCAGCTCAAAGAACTCATCTACTCTCTTCTCCTGAAAGTGAAAAAGCAAAAGCTGATAAAGTGTATAGTAGTCAGTAAGCTCTTTTGAAAAGCCTAGTGTCTTCTCAACAACTTCATGTGGTGCTAAAGTTTGGCGGAAAGTCTTTGAATAAAAAGAGTTGAGAGATAGTTTACGGCTGTCCTTTTGGAAGAGTCTCCAGTGATTTTTCAAGGTTCGATAGGGTAGTGACTTCTTATCAAACTGGTTCATAATCGCAATTCTTGTCTTTAAAAAGGCACGTCCAAGGTGCTGGATGATGTGGAAACGATCAAGAACGATTTTGGCGTTTGGAAAGAGTCTGTGGGCTAGTGGGATATAGGCTCCAGACATATCAATTGTGATAAACTGCACCTTTTGTCGAACTTTCAATGGGTACTTCAAAAAGTGGTTTCGAATCGTGGTTTGACGGCGATTATCAAGGATGGTTATGAGTTTGTTGGTCTCATAGTTTTGCGCCACAAAAGCGAGTTCACCTTTCTTGAACCCAAACTCATCCCAGGACATAACAGTAGGGAGCTTATCATAATGTTCCTTGAAAGTAAACTGGTCAAGTTTTCGATAGACAGTGGACGTCGATACGCGAAGCTTTCTGGCAATATCAGTTAGTGAGACCTTCTCAGTTAGGAGTTGTGCAACCTTTTGTCGGACTAGATTGGAGATTTGGCAGTTTTTCTCAACGATTGATGTCTCAGCTACCGTGACTCTCTTACAACTTTTGCACTGGAAACGACGTTTTTTCAGACATAGTAGTGTCGGCGTTCCCGCTTGTTCGAGAAGAGGAATTTTAGAAGTTTTTTGAAAGTCGTACTTGATCATCTTTCCATGGCAATGAGGGCATGGTGGTGCAGGATAATCCAGTTTTGCTTGAACCTCGATATGAGTATCCGTTTCAAAAACAAGAGAAATAATGATGTTAGGGTCTTTAATTCCGATTAATTCTGTGGTATTCTTAATAAGTCTCATAAGTTCTTCCTAATGATGGTTTGGTTGCTTTTCATTGTAGTTCTTATGGGACTTTTTGTGTACACTTAAAAAGCTCTATAATCTCTACAGTGGTTTTACCCACTACAGAAATTATAGAGCCAGGATTTCTTACCAACCTCCTTTTTTGATATAATTGAAGAGACTTAAAAAAATAGAAAGATGAAATATGTACGTACAATTATCTCAACGCCTTAAGGATGTAGCAACCTATGTTCCCAAAGGTGCAAAACTCTTGGATGTAGGCAGTGATCATGCCTATCTTCCGATTTATTTACTTGAAAAAGGCTTGATTACCTCAGCTATTGCTGGTGAAGTGGTAAAGGGCCCTTATGAATCAGCTCTTGCTAATGTCTCAGCTTCTGGCTTCCAAGATAAAATCGAGGTGCGCTTGGCTAATGGCTTGGCTGCCTTCGAACCTTCTGATGCTGTCACAACCATCACAATCTGTGGTATGGGAGGACGTCTTATTGCGGATATCCTTGATGCTGGAAAGGACAAACTTAAGGGCGTAGACCGTCTGATTTTACAACCAAATAATCGTGAAGATGATCTCCGTATTTGGTTGATGGAAAATGGTTTTGAGATTATTGCAGAGTCTATCATGACTGAAAATGGCAAATATTACGAAATCATGGTGGCAGAAACTGGACACATGAGCCTTTCGGACAAGGAAGTACGTTTTGGTCCTCATCTCATGAAAGACCAATCTCAGGTTTTCCAGCTCAAATGGCAACGCGAAATCAATAAATTAGAGCTTGTTTAGGATCCATTCCACTGGCCAATCAGGCTGATCGTACAGCTATTGAAGATAAAATTCAAACCATTAAGGAGGTTTTGAATCATGTTAGCTAGTGAACTTATTAAGACTTATGAAGAATTTTGTCCACAGGAGCTTTCTATGGAAGGTGATGTGGTTGGCTTGCAGATTGGTAGTCTGGACAAAGAGATTCAGAAGGTCATGGTTACCTTGGATGTTCGTGAAAATACAGTAGTTGAAGCTATTGAAAAAGGTGTGGACCTCATCATTGCTAAACATGCTCCAATTTTCCGTCCAGTTAAGGATTTGGTCTCTTCGCCTGACCGAGATATTTTGCTTGACCTGGTTAAGCATGATATTGCAGTCTATGTGAGTCATACTAATATTGATGTTGTTAATGATGGGCTTAATGATTGGTTTTGTGACTTACTTGACATTAAAGACACCACATATTTAACGCAGACTTCTGAAAATCATGGAATCGGTCGAGTGGGTGATATCGCGCCACAGACCATTGAAGAACTTGCTCTTAAAGTAAAAGCAGTTTTTGGCTTGGACAGTGTTCGATTGGTTCGTTATGACCATGATAATCCTCTTGTTAGCCGTGTGGCTATTTGTGGTGGTAGCGGTCAAGGATTTTACAAGGATGCTTTGAAAAAGGGAGCACAGGTCTTTATCACGGGTGATGTTTATTACCATACAGGTCAGGAAATGATTACTAATGGTCTCTTGGCTATTGATCCTGGGCATCATATCGAAGCCCTCTTTATCGCAAAGATTGCTGAGAAACTTGAAGCCTGGAAACGTGAGCATAATTGGAATGTGACGATACTTGAAAGTCAGTCATCAACCAATCCTTTTGATCATTTGTAGGAGAATGTGTTTATGACTTGGCTGTTACATCAAAATGTTGTTTTCTTGGTTTTTCTTGCCGGTCTCTTTACCTGGGGATGTACTATTGTTGGCTCAGCCATAGTTTTCTTCTTCAAGAATATTAGCCGTAAATTGCTAGACATCATGATGGCCTTTACAGCAGGTGCCATGATTTTTGTGGTAACAGAGGAATTGATTCCTGAATCACAGACCAATGGTAATACTGATGTGGCAACCTTGGGGCTTATGGTTGGCTTTGTAGTCATGATGGTTATGGATGTGGCCTTGGGATAAATGATTAATGATGAGCTGTACCTATATGTATAGGTCTCAGCTTTTTTCAAATAGATGGAGTTAGAGATGAAAATTGCAATTGTTGGAGCAGGTATTGTCGGTTCAACGGCTGCCTATTACTTATCAAAAGAAAAAGATGTAGAGGTTACTGTTTTTGACCATGGTCTTGGACAAGCAACAAAGGCAGCAGCAGGGATTATCAGTCCCTGGTTTTCTAAACGCCGAAATAAGGCCTGGTATCGTATGGCTCGTTTGGGAGCTGATTTTTACCAAGAGTTAACTTCAAATCTTGAAAATGATGGTTATGACACGAGTTTTTATGATCAGTCTGGTGTGGCCCTTCTAAAGAAAGACGATAGTAAATTGGACGGTTTGTATCAGCATGTTGAGACTAGGCTAGAGGAGTCACCTATTATTGGTGAACTCTCTATAAAAAATGCTGACAACCTCCCTGAATTCGCTGGATTTGACCGTTATCTCTATGCCTCAGGAGGAGCCAGAGTCGAAGGGGCAGAATTGACAGCAACTTTGATTAATGCATCTGGTTTTGAAAAGGTAGAGGGGCCAGTTACACTCTCTTCTCTTGATAATGGGTCTTATGAGATTAATTGTCAAACTTTTGACAAGGTCATTCTCGCTTGTGGTGCCTGGCTAGGTCAAACGCTTGAACCCCTTGGTTTTTGAGGTGGATGTTCGCCCCCAAAAGGGTCAATTACGAGATTATTTCTTTGATGGGTTAGATACTGGTAAATTACCAGTTCTGATGCCAGAGGGTGAATTAGATGTCATTCCCTTTGCTGGTGGAAAGATTTCGGTAGGGGCCAGTCACGAAAATGACAAAGGCTTTGATTTAACGGTTGATGAAGCTATTCTAGAAGGTTTGGAGGAGGAGGCTAAGACCTATTTCCCTGACTTAAGTACTGCTAAGTCCTTCTCTGAACGTGTGGGAACTAGAGCATATACCAGTGACTTTTTCGCCTTTCTTTGGAGAAGTTCCAGAGCTTAAAAACGTCTTCGTTGCTTCAGGTCTAGGTTCCTCAGGGCTTACAACTGGTCCACTGATTGGAAAAAATCTAGTTGATTTGGCCATGAATCGCTCTGGTAGCTTGGACAGTGCAGATTATCCAGTGACTCAGTACGTTAGGAAGAAAGAGCAATAGTTGTAAAGCCCCTCAACATATTAAAATTTAAGAAAAGGATGACAATCACTATTCCCAAGAGTAATAGTGCAAGAAAAGGATTTCATTCGAAATTCTTATTCCATTTGATTAAGAAAATGGACACTTGTGATTTTCTTAATGAAAGCTTAAGAACATAGGGTTTACCGTGACAAGAGGGCTGAAAAATGCTAAAATATAGGTAATATATTAGAGAAAAAAGGAGCCTTCTTATGAAAGGTATTATTCTTGCAGGCGGTTCAGGGACACGTTTGTATCCACTGACACGTGCTGCATCAAAACAACTGATGCCGATTTACGATAAACCAATGATTTACTACCCACTCTCAACGCTTATGTTGGCTGGTATTAAGGGAAATCCTCATTATCTCAACACCACAGGACCTTCCACGTTTTGAAGAGCTCCTTGGCGATGGTTCAGAGTTTGGTATTTCCCTTTCCTACGCTGTACAACCAAGTCCAGATGGCTTGGCTCAAGCCTTTATCATTGGTGAAGACTTCATCGGTGATGACAGTGTTGCTCTTGTGCTAGGGGACAACATTTTCCATGGCAATGGTCTTTCTGCCATGCTTCAACGTGCTGAAGCTAAGGAAAAAGGAGCCACAGTCTTTGGCTACCAAGTTAAGGACCCAGAACGTTTTGGTGTGGTTGAGTTTGACGACAATATGAATGCCATCTCAATCGAGGAAAAACCAGAACATCCAAAATCAAATTTTGCTGTAACAGGCCTTTATTTCTATGACAATGATGTCGTGGGAAATTGCTAAAAATATCAAACCAAGCCCTCGTGGAGAACTTGAAATTACTGATGTTAACAAGGCTTACTTAGATCGTGGAGATCTTTCTGTTGAGCTGATGGGACGTGGCTTTGCTTGGTTGGATACAGGTACTCACGAGAGTCTCTTGCAAGCTGCTCAGTACATTGAAACTGTTCAACGGTTGCAAAATGTCCAAGTGGCTAACCTTGAGGAAATTGCCTATCGTATGGGTTACATCACTAAGGAACAGGTCCTCGAATTGGCACAACCGCTTAAAAAGAATGAATACGGACAATATTTGCTCCGTTTGATTGGAGAAGCATAATGACTGAACAATTTTTTGGAAAAGAACTAGCTGCACGTAAGATTGAAGCTATCCCAGGTCTGCTTGAATTTGATATTCTGTTCATGGAGATAACCGTGGATGGTTCAAGGAAAACTTCCAAAAAGGAAAAGATGTTGCCACTTGGTTTTCCAAAAATCATTCTTTGCAGAAGGAAAAATTGCAAAATAACGTTTCTTTCTCACGTAAAAATGTTTTGCGTGGCTTGCACGCCGAGCCTTGGGATAAATACATCTCAGTAGCAGATGAAGGAAAGGTTCTTGGAACATGGGTTGACCTCCGTGAAGGCGAAACGTTTGGGAAGACTTACCAAACAGTGATTGATGCCTCAAAAGGAATCTTTGTTCCTCGTGGCGTTGCCAATGGTTTCCAAGTTTTGTCTGATAAGGTTGCATACAGCTATCTTGTGAACGACTACTGGGCACTTGAACTCAAACCAAAATACGCCTTTGTCAACTACGCAGACCCAAGCCTTGATATCAAGTGGGAAAACTTGGAAGAAGCAGAAGTCTCAGAAGCAGATAAAAATCACCCATTGCTCAAAGACGTCAAACCACTAAAAAGCAGAAGATTTGTAAAAACGAGCTTTGCACAGCAGTACCTCGACTGCAAGGGAGCATTATAAGATTGTTCCTACCTAGTGAAAAACAAGATTTCCTCAAGGAATCTTGTAGGAAATCAGAGACTTCGGCTTCGGATTTAGCCATGAAATCGAAGGGTTGCTGGCGTCCCTCACTAGCGAAAAAGGAACGATTAAGAAAAAAACAATATTTTTTTGGAGAAAAATGACTGAATATAAAAATATCATCGTAACTGGTGGCGCAGGTTTCATCGGTTCAAACTTCGTACACTATGTCTACAACAACCATCCAGACGTACATGTGACTGTCCTGACAAACTCACTTACGCTGGTAACCGTGCCAACATTGAAGAAATCCTTGGTGACCGTGTTGAATTGGTTGTTGGTGATATTGCTGATGCTGAATTGGTTGATAAATTGGCTGCTAAGGCTGATGCCATCGTTCACTATGCAGCTGAAAGCCACAATGATAATTCATTGAACGACCCATCACCATTTATCTACACAAACTTTATTGGTACTTACACACTCTTGGAAGCTGCTCGTAAATATGATATTCGTTTCCACCACGTGTCAACAGACGAAGTTTATGGTGACCTTCCATTGCGCGAAGATCTCCCTGGACACGGTGAAGGTCCTGGTGAAAAATTCACAGCAGAAACAAAATACAACCCATCATCACCATACTCATCAACTAAGGCTGCTTCAGACCTTATCGTTAAAGCATGGGTGCGTTCATTTGGTGTTAAGGCAACTATTTCAAACTGCTCAAATAACTATGGACCATACCAACACATCGAAAAATTCATCCCACGTCAAATCACCAACATCTTGTCAGGGATTAAACCAAAACTTTATGGTGAAGGTAAAAACGTCCGTGACTGGATTCACACTAATGACCACTCAACTGGTGTTTGGGCCATTCTTACTAAGGGCCGTATCGGTGAAACTTACTTGATTGGTGCTGATGGTGAAAAGAATAACAAGGAAGTTCTTGAACTCATCCTTGAAAAAATGGGTCAACCAAAAGATGCTTACGACCGTGTCACAGACCGTGCTGGTCACGATTTACGTTACGCTATTGACTCAACAAAATTGCGTGAAGAACTTGGTTGGGAACCACAATTCACAAACTTTGAATCAGGTTTGGAAGAAACAATCAGGTGGTACACCGATCACCAAGACTGGTGGAAAGCCGAAAAAGAAGCTGTTGAAGCTAACTACGCTAAGACACAAGAAGTGCTTAAATAATTGGAAAATCTATCACTTATAAGCTAGTGATAGATTTTTCTATTAAGAATTGGTAGGAGAGATGATGCATAGAAAAGAATAGATTGAATATTTTGAAGCGATTAATAATCGTAAGCCCACTATTCAAGAGTGTCAGCAGGCCCTTTTAAATGGTGAATTTGTCATGGAAGAAAAGCAAGCTACTTTTTCTAGCAATAGTAAATCTGGGACTGAAGAAGCCATATTTTTACTAAATCAGATGACTGGTCAATTACTCCTCTGCACAGCAGCTTGTCTTTGTTAAACAGAAAAAGTTTGGTAAGAAGACTTTTATAGGTTTTACCATTGCTTTATTTCTTGTCGTAGCAACAAGTCTTGGAGTCTATTTGTTTTCTTCCAAAGCAACAAACTTGGATGGTTTGTGGGTAATGGTAATAATGCCGGTTTGGTTTATGATTTAAATGGGAAGAAGTCAAAACTCGTTGTAGGCTATACGGAAGAAGAAATCAAAGAAAGCTAGACAGAAGTTTGAAGCAAACTTAGAGAAACTCAGTGATTCAAAACTAAAATTATTGCTGATTTTGACAAGAAATATCAATTATAAACAAAAGAGGTCATACTGGTAACGACGGAAGATTCTGGCTACTATAATCTAATTCAGAAAGTTGGGACAAACTTTGTTCTAGGTTTAACTTCATCAGAACTCGCCCACTACGGATCCAAAAACAAAGATTTAAAAAGAGCTATCTTTTTCATAAGGCAGGGGTTCCCAAAGTTTTTGTTGGAAAAATGGAAGACATTTAATTATGAAGATGAATCAGAAGGAGAAGCGGTTATCTCTGAAAATGGTGTTATGACTACAGATTATGATGATATAGATATATTAATTGTTAAACCTTTGAAAGAATATCTGGTGGACAAAACTGGTAAAGTAGGTAATGGTAAGGTGCAAAAAGAGTTTGCTAGAATACAGAAGTCTCTTAAGTCACATGGTTACCAAGGTAAGAGTGTTAATGATATCTACCATGACGAGAAAGGTTTATACTATTTTCTAGTTGTGAATGGTGGTAAGCGCATTACTGTCTTGGAAGATGGCTACGATCATCCCTATTCAGGTTATCTTGAAAGAGAAGGTACTCGCTAATATCAGATAAGATAAGGAGTACTTAAATAATAGTCAAAAGTCTATCATTTCCTGTGGGAGTGATAGGCTTTTTAGTTAAAAGAATATATTAACTTATGACAGCGATACAATTAATTACATAAATGTTACAAAATTACACAAAAATACTTGTTTTTTGTAATGAAATAGATATAATAGACATATAGAAAAGAGGTTTATGAAAATGAAAAGAAAAGTTATTCGTGTTTGCTCACTTGTTTTGTTGTCTGTAGCTGTTTCTATAGCTCTTGGTGGATGTGGCTCTAAGTCAGAAAAAGACACTGCAGCATCATCGACAACGTCAACTTCTAAAGTAGTGAAGTCATCTGCTAAAACACAAACATCTGAGAAGCAGTCTGCTAAAAAGGCCAAGACAGAAGCTTCAAAAAGGATTTTTCCAAGGCCAAAAAGAAGCGAGCGCTCCTGAAGCAAGCTCTTCAAAAAAATCAAGCTACAGCTGGAAATGATGCTCAAGGAGGAACAAGTAGCAGTGCTGCTTCTGAGTCAAACAAGTCTAGTCAAGCAACAGCTGATACTCAAAGTGATGCTCCTGTTCCAGCAGCATTAGTGGGAACTTGGACTGGTACGAGTCCACAAGCAACAGACATTAGTTTTACAGTTGATGCCGAAGGAAACATCACTTCAAAGGCAAATTTCAATGTTGATTACGAACCCTATCGTCAAAGCTCTACAACTGCAAAAGCTGTTCAAATTTCTGGAAATCTCTATGTTTGGGAGGGTGGCGATTTTTCTACCTTGCTTCCAGGTATTACAGGCCTAGGGGGAGCTGGTTTCCAAGCTAAGCCTGGCTTTATTCTTAAAAATGGAACTTATACGCCAGTTCAATTCATCTCTGACTTGGGACCAACCTTTGATTATAGCAACTATAATGCTTTCCCATTCTCATTAACAAAATAAAGTATAGAAGCTATCTGGAGAGATGGCTTCTTTTTTGGCTCAAACTCTTATCATTCAAGATCTCATTTCTGCTTAAAAAATGGTAGAATAGTTACATGCAAACAAAACCAACGTCAGCCTATGTGCACATTCCATTTTGCACACAAATTTGTTATTATTGTGACTTTTCTAAGGTCTTCATTAAAAATCAGCCCGTTGATGACTACCTGAGTGCTTTGATTCGTGAGTGGGAGCTTTTAAATATCAAGGAGCTTCGTACCCTTTATATTGGTGGGGGGGACCCCAACGGCTATTTCTGCAGAGCAATTGGATTACCTTTTGAGCAATCTTCAGAAGAACTTGGATCTGTCTAAGCTGGAGGAGTTTACTATTGAGGCTAATCCCGGGGATTTGACGGTTGATAAGATTGAAGTGCTCAAAAAATCTGCTGTTAATCGCGTCTCTTTAGGGGTTCAGACTTTTGATGACAAGCACTTGCGTCAAATTGGTCGCAGTCATAATCAAGCACAGATTTATGAAAGCATTGATAGCTTGAAGTCTGCTGGTTTCCATAATATTTCCATTGACCTCATTTATGCTCTGCCTGGTCAAACCATGGATCAGGTCAAGGAAAATGTGAGAAAGGCACTGGAACTGGATATTCCACACCTAAGTCTCTATAGCTTGATATTGGAACATCACACGGTCTTTATGAATAAGATGCGTCGGGGTAAGCTCAATCTGCCAACTGAGGACTTGGAAGCAGAGATGTTTGACTATATTATCCAGGAGTTGGAAAACAATGGTTTTGAGCACTACGAGATTTCAAACTTTACCAAACCTGGGATGGAGAGTCGTCACAATCTCATGTACTGGAATAATGATGAGTATTATGGTGTGGGTGCTGGAGCCTCTGGTTATGTCAATGGTGTTCGTTATCGCAATAGAGGACCTATCCAGCATTACCTAAGGCTATAGCTGAGGATGGTCATGCTAGACTTCACGAGGAGCATCTGACTAAGGCGGAGATGATGGAGGAGGAGTTCTTCCTTGGTTTGCGTAAAAATCAGGTGTATCTATTAAACGTTTTGAAGAGAAGTTTGGCTTGTCATTCGCGGATACTTATGGGGACATTGTAAAAAAACTACAGGAAGATGGACTCTTGGTCAAGGATCCAGAAGTGGTTCGAATGACCAAACGAGGACTCTTTTTGGGCGATAGTGTCGCTGAACAATTTATCTTGGAGGATTAGATGGGATTAAAATTTAGTATTCCTTATCAGATTCCGTTTTATGAGACGGATATCACGCATCAGGTGAAATTACCGCACTTGTTGGCCTTTTCATTGCAAGTATCTGGTATGCAGTCAGAGTCTCTAGGTAATACGGATAAGGAAGTTTTTGATAAATACGGTCTTGTTTGGATTGTGACAGACTATGCGATTGAGATTGACCGTTTGCCTCGCTACAATGAAAAGGTGACTATTACAACAGAAGCTATTTCCTATAATAAGATTTTCTGTTACCGTAATTTTTACATCACAGATGAAACTGGTCACCAAATCATGCTCTTTAAGACTACTTTTGCCCTTATGGATTATGAAACGCGTAAGGTAGCCGAAGTGCCAGATGAGGTGGTAGCACCTTATGGAGCTGATAAGACTAAAAAGTTGCTTAGAGGGCCTCGCTATAAGGCTTTGGAAAATCCAATTGAGACGCTTTATCGTGTGCGTTATTTTGACTTAGACATGAATGGCCACGTTAATAATAGCAAGTACTTGGAGTGGATGTTGGATGTTTTTGATTTGGACTTTTTGACCAAGTACACACCAGCCCATATTGACCTCAAGTATGTTAAGGAAATTCATCATGGGTCAGAGATTTATTCAGGCTATGAGTTTGACCAAGAAAGTTTGAGCAGTCAACATCAGATTTGTGTTGATGGCAATATCCATGCTCAGGCCATTATCCAATGGAAAGAAATAGGAGACGAGTAAGATGACATATAAAGGTTATTTGATTGATTTAGATGGAACCATTTACAAGGGTAAGGACCGTATTCCTGAAGGGGAGGCCTTTGTTAAGGAGTTGCAGAAGCGTCAAATTCCCTATCTTTTTGTGACTAATAACAGTATGCGTACACCAGAAATGGTCCAAGAGCTTTTGCGTAATCAGTGCGAGTTGGAAACGCCTCTTGAAACTATTTATACAGCAACCCTGGCGACAGTTGACTACATGAATGATATGAATCGTGGTAAGACAGTTTATGTTATTGGTGAAACTGGGCTTAAATCTGCTATTGCGGATGCGGGATATACGGTAGATGAGGAAAATCCTGCTTATGTGGTAGTGGGATTGGACCGTGAAGTCACTTATGAAATGCTGGTTAAAGCAACCCTTGCTATCCATAAAGGGGCTGTGTTTATTGGGACAAACCCAGATTTGAATATCCCAACAGAACGCGGTCTGCTTCCAGGTGCTGGTTCGCTCTTGGCCCTTATTGAGGCGGCTACACGTGTGACCCCAATCATTATTGGTAAGCCTAAAGCTATTATCATGAACAAGGCTCTTGAAATCCTTGGAACAGAACGTAGCCAAACTATTGTGGTTGGTGATAATTACTTGACTGATATTACAGCTGGCATTAAAAACGACTTTCCAACACTTCTAGTGACAACTGGATTTACCAAGGCGGAAGAGGTTGCGGATTTACCAGTAAAACCAGACCATGTACTTGCTAGTCTAGTGGAGTGGGATTTTGATGCGAACTAAGATTGAAGCAGTGTTGACTCCCATTTGGCTCCTGGCCTTGTCTGTTCTGGTTACGATTTACCTAGCATGGGGCTTCTATTATTTTGATATTGATTGGATGCATCTTTTGGACTATGTCATTATCGGAAAGACGGAGCTCTGGCATAATTTCAATGTCCTCATGCAGTACCTGACTTTTCCTTGGGTAAATCATCTGTCCATGCCTGATTTTTCCATCGTCAGAGAGTGGTCTTAAGCATTTTCATGATGTCAAGTGGCTCTTTCATCTGGTTCAGGTCCTTATTGTCCTACTTGGTTTATCCAGCTGTGGGCTTTATTTGGCGAAATGTGAAGAAGGGGACTTTTTGGTCTCTATCGTAAACTTTATCTGAGTCTAGCTGCTTTTACCAATCCTTATTGGAGTTGTGGGACTTTTTCTCGGATTTGATCAGTTCTTCATTCTCTTTCATGAGGCTCTTTTTCCTGGGAGATAGCAGTTGGCTCTTTAATCCAATCTTGGACCCGATTATTAATGTTTTTGCCAGAAGAGTATTTTCCTTCAGTGTTTTGTGATTTTTCTTTATTATTTATGAGGGGATGATGGTGAGTTTGACTTGGTTAGCCCATAAGCAGGTAAGAAAATGTATTTGAAAAAAATAAGGAGTAGTTATGTCTATTCGTGATAACCATTTGCATACCCATCATTCTTATGATTCGGATGCGAACTTTACTGACTATTTGACGCATTTTGATGGGGAGATTGTAACGACTGAGCATTATGATCTCTCTAATCCTTATACCAAACAGGATGATGTGCCCGAGTACGAGGCCTATAGTCGTGAGATTGAAAGTCTTAACCGTAAGTATGGCAATCGTATAAAACGTGGTATCGAGATTGGTTATTACCAGCCTAGGGAGAGGGATATTTTAGACTTTCTGGATGGTAAGGACTATGATCTCAAACTTTTATCTGTTCACCATAATGGGGTCAATGATTATCTTGATGATGAGGTAGCTGATATGGATAAGGCAAGCATTATTCAAGAATATCTGGACAAGTTGGAGTACGCTATTGGTCGTGTGGACGCAGATGTTTTGGCCCACTTTGACTATGGTTTTCGCCTGTTTGACGTGACTGTTGATGAGCTAAAAGCTTATGAAGAACAGCTCAAACGTATTTTCCAGAAAATGATTGCTAATGATTTGGCTTTTGAGCTGAATGCAAAGAGTATGTACCTCTATCATCACGAAGACCTCTACCGTTATGCCCTAGGTCTTGTTAAGGATTTGGGATGTCGCAAGTATTCTATTGGGTCTGATGGTCATAAATTAGAGCATTTCCGTCTGAACTTTGATAAGATTCAAGAGCTCTTGAGAGAATTTGGCATTACTGAAGATATGATTATATAGCAAAGACAGCTTCAACTGAAGCTGTCTTTTTCTTAAGGAAAGCTTAAAGAAAAGGCGTGGTTGTGGGAATTATAGAAGATTTTAAGCTTTGCTTGTTATGCTAATGTCAAGCAAAAGGAACTTATGGTTTCTATCTTATCTTTCAAAATTGGAGGTCTTCTATGAAATTTCTCAAAAGGCATGCCTATGCCTTACTCTTTACCCTTTTTCTGATGGGGGCAAATGTTTACTCTCTCTTAAAGGTCTTTGTCATTCCCTCAGCGGTCTCAACGGTTTCAGCCAATACGACTAGTTCAACCACAGCGTCGTCGACGGCATCTACCAGCACTGGTAAGGTAACTAAGACGGATACGACTTATAAAGATGACAATATGGATATCAAAATCACGACAGGTAAAACCAGTGATACCACTTACTATGTGGCAGATATCAAGCTTTCGAGTGCAGATTACCTTAAAACGGCTTTGGCACAAAATACCTATGGGACCAACATCACTGACACTACTTCAAGTATTGCCCAGCAAAACAATGCAATCTTTGCCATCAATGGTGACTATTATGGCGCTAATCAGTCGGGTTATGTGATTAAAAATGGTCAAGTCTATCGTGATACTGATCGAAACAGTGACTACGAGGACCTTGCAGTCTACTCAGATGGTAGCTTCAAGACCTTTAAGGAGAGCGATACAACGGCTCAAAAATTGGTCGATTCAGGTGTGGTCAATACCTTTGCCTTTGGTCCAACCTTAGTTGAAAATGACAAGATAGCTGTATCGGAAAATGAAGAGGTTGGTCAAGCCATGGCCGACAATCCACGTACAGCCATCGGAGTCATCGAAGAGAGTGATGGCAGTGTGCACTATATTGTCATTGTCTCTGATGGTCGTACCAGTGAATCGTCAGGGTTGACCCTCTATGAAATGGCAGAGTTGATGAAATCCTATGGCGTGACGACAGCCTACAACCTTGACGGTGGTGGCTCATCTACTATGTACTTCAATGGTCAAGTCATTAACAAGCCAACCACAAACGGAAACAAAATTTCAGAAAGGGCGGTGAGTGATATTGTTTACATCGGTTACTAAAAAATCAGCTAGACAGCACTTTTTCACCTACATTGGTTTAACCATTTTTAGTCTAGTATTTACATTTGTCTATGAACGCTTTTTCTTATGGTGAATCATCCATGTTTATGCGTATGATGTTCTTTTTAGCCCCATTGGCTGGAGCACTTATCTATCTACTAACAGGAGTGGGAATGTCTTGGGTGAAAAACACGTCTTTCAAAAACTTCTCTTTAATTCGTCTATTGCAGTTGTTGCAAGTGCCTGCTTGGTTAAAGGGAATCGTTGAGGTTTCAGGTCGTACAACTAGCGTGGATATGCCCTATTGGTATGTTGCTGCGGGGCTACTTTGTTTGAGTATTATGACAGGATTTATCAGACCTAGAAAAATTGGCTTAAAAATGAAAGCTTGGGGTAATGCTCCAGGCTTTTTGTCTTGCCTTGAAAAAAATTATTTAGGATAAATATACAACTTATAAAATGGAGACATTATTTTGAATTAGGAAATGGACTAAAGAGATCTTCATAAAAATAACAGAGATTGATTTTTGTGACAGGAATATAGATAAATGGAGACTTTTTCTAGTGATGGAAGTACCTGAAACTAATGCACTTAAGGCATTCGGAAGTTTTGAGAGTAGAGCAGCTTGGGAAACTGTTTTATTTTGAGGCTAAAAATTAGATCACCTACAAGAGATTGGTGTGGCAGGAACCATTGTTGGCAAAGCCTACTATAACGGCAATATCACATTAGACCAGCTCAAGTCTTTCGGAGGTTAATATGCTTAAAAAACGTATTATTCCTTGTTTGGATGTCAAGGATGGCCGTGTCGTCAAGGGGGTTAATTTTGTGAATTTGACAGACGTTGGAGACCCTGTTGATTCTGCGCGTGCCTATTATGAGGCTGGTTGTGATGAACTTGTTTTCTTGGACATCACAGCGACTTCAGATAATCGCGAAACAACGGTTGACATGGTGCGTCGTGTTGCCGATCAGGTCTTTATTCCTTTCACGGTTGGGGGTGGTATCCGTTCAGTTGAAGACATGAACAAGATGCTTAAAGCTGGTGCTGACAAGGTTGCGATCAATTCCTCAGCCCTTGCCAACCCGCAACTAATCGCTGATTGTGCTCAAAAATTTGGGAATCAGTGTGTCGTGGCTGCGATTGATGCTAAAAAGATGGCTGATGGGAGCTGGCATGTTTTTGTGGCAGGTGGCCGTAAGGATACAGGTAGGGATCTCATCCAATGGGTGCAGAAGTTGTCGCCTTGGGAGCTGGAGAAATTCTCTTGACCAGTATGGACAAGGACGGAACCAAATCTGGTTTTGATTTGGAAATGCTAAATCGTGTGGCGGAAGTCGTCGATGTTCCGATCATTGCCTCTGGTGGTGCGGGAAATATTGAGGATATTGTAGAAGTCTTTGAAAAGACAACAGCGACTGGTGCACTGGCAGCCTCTATCTTCCACTTTGGTGAGGTAAATATAGGCGAAACCAAACAAGTCTTGGCAAATGCAGGAATTGAGGTGAGACGATGACAGAGGTTAAACTTGATTTTGACAAACAAGGAGGACTGGTGCCAGTTATTGTAACCGATTACAAGACAGGACAGGTGCTCATGTTGGCCTATATGAATGAGGAGTCCTATCAGTTGACCCTTGAGACCAAACAAATGCATTACTGGAGCCGTTCTAGAAATGAGCTTTGGCATAAGGGAGCCACATCTGGTCATTTCCAACATGTCAAAAGCATCAAGACAGATTGTGATCAGGACACCTTGCTTATCGCTGTGGAACAAGAAGGAGCAGCCTGTCATACAGGAGCCTACAGCTGTTTCTTTACGGATATATATGATGACAGACAAGACAGATAGGAGTAGCTATGTTAGAAACACTTTATAAGGAAGCCTTAGATCGTAAAAAAAATCCCAAAGAAGGCTCTTATACCAATTACCTTTTTGACAAGGGCCTAGACAAGATTCTTAAAAAGGTTGACGAAGAAGCAACAGAAGTTGTGATCGGAGCTAAAAATGCTGATAAAGAAGAAATTGCCAACGAGACAGCAGACGTCCTCTATCACCTAGCAGTCATGCTCGTTGAAATAGGGGTTAGCCCTGAAGACGTTGAAGCCGTTCTTAAAGCACGTCAGGGCAAGCAAAGCAATGTCCATGACCGAAAAGAAGTAACGGATTATTAAGTATTACCTCAACCGATTGATACTAAGAATAAAAACATGAAGTGACGCTTCAGGTTTTTGATAGAGAAATCCGATGAAGAAAAACACTACTAATATCTCAACGCTTTCTAGCTTAGCTGTTCTCTTCCTCTGTAATCTAGCATGTCATACTAGGGTATTAGATGTGGGTTTCAACTAAGTGAAAACGCAAACTTCAAAATACACAAAACATCTCCGAAAATCAGTTGGAGATACCTTTTTGTTTTACAGAAACGATAAGGGTTACCTTGTGACAGGGCTGTTGATTGCTGGATCCGAATTCCTTCAGGTCAATGGGTATACTTCAATGATCAAGTAATTTGTGGTTGCTTTTTTCGTTAAAAAATTAACAACTTTTTATACATTCAGGCCATTTATCTGGCCGAAAAAGTGGTATAATAACTCTTGCTAAATCTTTATTTTGGAGTACACATGGCTAAGTCAAAAAATACTATTGAAAGTCGGATAGATTACTCGATTCTCTTGCCAGTCCTTATCTTACTGCTGGTTGGTCTGGTCTCGGTTTTTATCGCGACAAATTTTGATTATCCAAAGAATCTCGTGCAAGTCATTTCTCAGCAAGTACTATGGATTTTTCTTGGTTCGGTACTTGCTTTTGTTGTCATGTTATTTAATACAGAGTTTCTTTGGAAGGTAACTCCCTGGCTTTATATTTTTGGCCTGGGACTTATGGTTCTACCTCTTGTTTTTTATTCACCCGCTTTGGTTGCCTCGACAGGAGCAAAAAACTGGGTCAGTATTGGATCAGTCACCCTTTTTCAACCATCAGAATTTATGAAGATATCCTACATCCTTTTTCTTTCGAGAATAGGTGTTTGGGCTAAACAAGGAAAAGAAGTAACTGAGCTTAAAGATGACTGGCTGCTACTTTTCCAATATGTAGCGGTCACGCTTCCTGTCTTAGGCTTACTGGTTCTTCAAGGTGATATGGGAACGGCCTTTAGTCTTCCTCGCTATTTTAGCGGGTATAATAGTGGTTTCGGGAATATCCTGGCGTATCATCTTGCCGGTAGTGCTAGCCTTTGCAGCTAGCGTAGCTCTGTTTATAATGGTGTTTATCACAGATTGGGGAAAGGAAGCCTTGCTCAAGTTAGGGGTTCAGACTTATCAGATTAACCGTATCTCAGCTTGGTTGGACCCTTTCACCTATGCGGATGGCATCGCCTTTCAACAGACACAAGGGATGGTATCGATAGGTACTGGGGGAATATACGGAAAAGGTTTTAATCATCTTGATTTGAATGTACCAGTTCGTGAGAGTGATATGATCTTCACGGTTATTGCAGAAGACTTTGGTTTGGTAGGCGGTGGATTGGTTCTGTTGACCTATCTCTTCCTCATTTATCGCATGTTGCGAGTGACTTTTAAGTCTAACAACCGTTTCTATACCTTTATTTCTACAGGTTTTATTATGATGATTGTCTTCCATATTTTTGAAAATATTGGGGCAGCAGTAGGAATTCTTCCTCTGACAGGTATTCCTTTGCCCTTTATTTCTCAAGGTGGATCTTCACTCATCTCAAACTTGATTGGTGTTGGTTTGGTGCTTTCGATGGCTTATCAAACCAACCTCAACGAGGAAAATAAAATTCTCTTGGCAATGTCTCGTCGTATGCGTACATCGGGGACTAGTCAAGTAAAGTCAGTGTCTAAGATCAAAACTAAGAAAAACAAACCTTCGAAGAGTGCAATCAAGGCCTCACAAGAATTGGTCAAGGCTAAAGATAAGGTTGATAAGGTCACTGAGAAAATGCGTCAAACCATTTCTCAAAATACGCCTATTCTTCACCAAGGCAAGCGTCGTAAGGGGTCTAAAAAGAAACCGACACGTAAACACTAATTAGAAGCAAGTTGGGCAATCCAACTTGTTTTTCTTTATAAAAAAATTAAGGTCTGTCCCCTTCTCTTTAGGTCTCCCTGTGGTATAATAGAAGGCGACTATTTCGAAAAGGGGGGTTGCTATGATAGAGACAGCTAAGCAGCAAGAACGTGCTATTTTAGTAGGTGTTGAATTGCAAGAGACAGAGCATTTTGACATGTCCATGGAGGAACTTGCTAGTCTTGCCAAAACAGCAGGAGCAGAGGTTGTAGCTAGCTATACCCAAAAACGTGAACGCTATGATAGTAAGTCTTTCGTAGGTTCAGGAAAATTAGAAGAAATCAAGGCCATGGTGGATGCGGATGAGATTAGCACTGTCATCGTCAATAACCGTTTAACGCCTCGTCAAAATACCAATCTTGAAGCAGCATTTGGCGTAAAAGTTATTGATCGTATGCAATTAATTTTGGATATCTTTGCCATGAGGGCTAGAAGCCATGAAGGAAAACTTCAGGTTCACTTAGCTCAACTAAAATACATGTTGCCCCGTTTAGCTGGTCAAGGGATTATGCTCAGCCGTCAAGCAGGGGGCATTGGTAGCCGTGGACCTGGTGAAAGTCAGTTGGAGCTTAATCGTCGTTCGATTCGTAACCAGATTGCTGATATTGAACGCCAGTTAAAGGTTGTTGAGAAGAACCGAGAAACCATTCGCGAAAAGCGTGTTGATTCAAGTGCCTTTAAAATTGGTTTGATTGGTTATACCAATGCTGGGAAATCAACAATCATGAACCTTATGACGGATGATAAGCAATATGAGGCTAATGAACTTTTCGCGACCTTGGATGCAACGACTAAGAAAATTTACTTAAAAGATCAGTTTCAAGTGACCTTGACAGATACGGTTGGTTTTATCCAAGATTTGCCAACAGAATTGGTTGCTGCCTTTAAGTCAACGCTTGAAGAAAGTCGTAATGTGGACCTTCTTTTGCATGTCATTGATGCGAGTGATCCTAATCACGAAGAGCATGAGAAGGTGGTCTTAGACATTCTCAAAGACTTAGACATGACTGATATTCCTCGCCTAGCAATCTACAATAAGATGGATGTAGCTGATAATCTAGTAGCAACAGTCTTTCCTAATGTTCGCCTCTCAGCACGTGACAAGGGAAGTCGTGAGGCCCTCAGAAGACTCTTGATTGATGAAATTCAACAGATTTTTGACCCCTTTAGTATTAAGGTCCATCAGGATCAAGCTTATAAACTTTATCAGTTGAGTCAATTAGCCTTGCTAGATAGCTACACTTTTGAGACAGAAGTGGAAGAAATTACAGGTTATATTTCACCGAAAAATAAATGGAAATTGGAAGAGTTTTATGACTGATTATATGGATTTAGCTTTAAAATATGGTGGTTTTACAAGTCTAGATAAAGTGTATCTGGGGAACACCTTGTCAGACCTTTCAGACCGTCAAAAACTGGCCTTTATTACACCACCACCAAGCGTGATTAATGCTTATTTTGCAGAGATTTACCAGAAACAGTCTCCAGAAGCAGCAACGGATTACTATTTGGAGCTTTCGAAAGAATTGAACCTCTTTAATCCAGTACCATCTTTTGATGAACACAAGCCTTTATTCGTCTCAATTTGTCAGGAAATCTTATGGTTTTTGCTATGAAAATACCGATGAAGTGGCCCTAGTCTTTGCAGAGCATTTAGAGGTTCCAACGGCTAGTATTTTATTTGAGCTTGCCCAAGTTTTCCCACAGTATAAGGTTTATCTTGAAGGCACTCAAATTAAGATGGCCAAGGTTGATTTTGACGAAGAAGTATTGGAAGAGTTAACACCTGAGACACAGTTACTTAGTCGTGTCACTAAACTGAAGGGGAAATGTCATTAAGTTAGCTAGCTTCAATCAAGATGAATTAGTGGAACTTTTCTCAATATAAAGGGCAAACTGTATATTATGGCTTTGCTCAGCGTGAATGCCTGGCTTATATTGTCCAGAAATAAGAAAAACGATAGATAGAAAGTATAGAAAGTCATGGAATTACAATTTTTAGGGACGGGCGCCGGACAGCCATCCAAGGCTCGTAATGTATCGAGTCTGGTTTTGAAGCTACTTGATGAAATCAACGAAGTCTGGATGTTTGACTGTGGGGAAGGAACCCAACGTCAGATTTTAGAAACAACAATCAAACCTCGTAAAGTAAAAAAAATCTTTATCACACATATGCACGGGGACCATATCTTCGGTCTACCTGGTTTCTTGGCTAGTCGTTCTTTCCAATCTAGCGAAGAACAAACTGACCTTGAAGTTTATGGACCAGTTGGTATTAAGCAATACGTCATGACCAGCCTTCGTACCTCGGGGACACGCTTACCTTATCATGTGCATTTTAAGGAAATTGATGAACATAGTCTAGGTTTGGTTATGGAAGATGACAAGTTCGCTGTTTATGCAGATAAGTTGGATCACACCATTTTTTGTCTTGGTTACCGAGTGGTTCAAAAAGATCTCGAAGGAACCTTGGATGCTGAGGCTCTTAAAGCAGCAGGCGTACCATTTGGTCCGCTTTTTGGTCAAATTAAGAATGGACAAGATGTGGTTCTTGAAGATGGAACGAAAATCATTGCCAAAGACTTTATTTCCGCACCTAAGAAAGGTAAGGTTATCACTATCTTAGGTGATACCCGTAAGACGAATGCCAGTGTTCGTCTTGGATTGGGTGCAGATGTCTTGGTTCATGAGTCTACTTATGGTAAGGGTGATGAAAAAATTGCCAAGAGCCATGGGCATTCAACCAACATGCAAGCAGCACAGGTCGCTAAAGATGCTTCAGCTAAGCGCCTTCTTCTAAATCATGTATCAGCACGATTCTTGGGACGTGATATCGGTAAGATGGCAGCAGATGCCAAAACGATTTTCGAAAACACCCACATCGTTCGTGACTTGGAAGAGGTAGAGATTTAATGGCTAAACAACGTATTATCGCTATTACTGGTGCCTCAGGAGGTCTTGCTCAAGAAATTGTCAAGCAGCTCTCGCCCAGTGATGGGATTATCCTCTTGGGAAGAGACAAAGGACAAACTTGAGAAATGTTATCGCCATGTGGAAAATAAAACCTGTCTTTCTATTGACCTTAGAGACGACAAGGCCATTAAAGAGATGGTCGATTATCTCTATCAACGATTTGGACGTATTGACGTCTTTATCAATAATGCTGGTTTCGGTGAATTCAAGTCTTATGATAACTACACTAGCCAAGAAGTCCGTGATATGTTTGATATCAATACCTTTGCGACGATGACCTTTTCACGTTTGATGGCTGAGAAAATGGTTGAGCAAGGCCATGGTCATATCATCAACATCGCCAGTATGGCAGGAAAAATTGCGACAGCCAACTCAAGTGTCTATGCAGCGACAAAGTTTGCGGTAATTGGCTTTTCAGATGCCCTTCGTCTAGAGTTGGCTGATAAGGGAGTCTATGTGACAACAGTCAATCCTGGTCCAATTGAGACAGCTTTTTTTGACCAAGCCGACCCCTCTGGAGCTTATCTTGAGAGTGTTAAAAAGTTTGTCCTCAGTCCTAAATACGTGGCTAAAAAGATTGTCCGTATTCTGGGTAAAAATAAACGTGAAGTCAATCTACCACGACTCTTATCAGTTGCCCACAAAGGCTACACGCTATTTCCACGAATCTCGGACAAACTAGCTACCAATGTGTTTAACTACAAATAGGAGAAAACTAGATGACCGCAAATATCCAAGCCTATTTAGAAAACCTACAGCACTATAGGTTAAAAAAGGAATTAAGATGTTAGATTATAGAAAAGAGATTCCAGCGATGACAGACCTACTCGCACTGTACAGTTCAGTCGGCTGGACCAATTATACTAACAATCCAACCATGTTGGAAGAAGCTGTCAAAGCCAGTCTATGGCAGTTGGCGGTCTATGATGAGGAAGAGCTCGTAGCCTACATTCGTTTGGTAGGAGATGGGCACTCTGTCATTTTTGTGCAGGACCTCTTGGTGCGACCAGATTATCAGCGCCAAGGGATCGGAAAGAAACTCTTAGAAGAGGCTTTAGGGACTTTCCACAATGTCTATCAACGGCTCCTTGCCACTGATCGTAGCGAGAAAAATCTAGCCTTTTTACCAATCTCTGGGCTTTGTCGAACTTTCAGAGCAAGCTTGTACAGGGATGATTTATAAATATTGATGTAGAGGATTTCCAAATAGGGAATCTTTTTCTTGTTTTTCCTAATATTACTTAAAAATGATAGTAGACTAGAGTTAGTTAACGTAAAGAGGAGAAGGGAATATCTGAGAAAACACAAGTCAAAAAGGGAGCAATATCCAGACTATTATTTTGTCTAGAAAAGCAGGTCTTGATTGGAAATGTAGCACGAGTCTAAACACCTTCCGATGTTTTCCATTCTCTTTTTAGGAAACTTAGGCTTCTATCCACTATGATAAATTTATTCATGTTATAATAGATAGACTAGATGACAGGGAGAAAATATAAAAACATGATTACATCAACGTATGATTGGAAAATAAACACAAAAGAGCCAGATGCTGGCTTTTTTAAACTTGCTAAAGAACATGGGCTGGAAGAGACAGCAGCCAAGATTGCCTATGAACGTGGCGTGACGACAGAAGAGGCTCTTGAAGATTTTCTTAAGGCTGATTTATCACACCTTCATGATCCATATCTTCTTCATGATATGGACAAGGCAGTGGCTAGAATTCGTCAGGCCATTGAAAATTATGAGCAAATCTTAGTCTATGGAGACTATGATGCGGATGGGATGACGTCAGCATCGATTGTCAAGGAAGCTCTTGAAATGATGGGAGCTGAGGCTCGAGTCTATTTGCCTAACCGTTTTACAGATGGTTATGGGCCAAATGAAAGTGTCTACAAGTATTTCATTGAGCAGGAAGGCATTTCACTCATTGTTACAGTGGATAATGGGGTAGCGGGTAATGAGGCTATTGCTTATGCGCAAGAGCAAGGTGTGGACGTTATCGTTACAGACCATCACAGTATGCCGGCACAGCTTCCAGATGCCTATGCCATTGTCCATCCAGAGCATCCAGATGCCGATTATCCTTTTAAGTATTTGGCAGGTTGTGGTGTAGCTTTCAAATTGGCAACTGCCCTCCTTGAAACTATTCCTACAGAGATGTTGGATTTGGTAGCCATTGGTACCATTGCTGATATGGTTAGCCTAACGGATGAGAATCGTATTATGGTCAAGGTCGGCCTGGAAATTCTCAAGACTACTGAGCGTATTGGGCTTCAAGAATTGCTCCGCATTTCAGATGTGGACCCAACAACGATTTCCGAAGAAACGGTAGGTTTTAAACTGGCTCCTCAACTCAATGCTTTGGGACGTTTAGATGATCCAAATCCAGCCATTGAATTGCTGACCGGATTTGACGATGAGGAGGCTCAAGCCATTGCTTTGGAAATCAATGCTAAAAATGAAGAACGTAAGGAAGTTGTTCAAAAAATCTTTGATGAAGCTATGACCATGGTAGACTTGGACAAACCAGTTCAGGTTTTGGCCAAGGAAGGTTGGCATCCTGGCGTTCTAGGTATTGTGGCTGGGCGCATCATGGAACAAATCAGCCAGACAGTAGTGGTTTTGAATATTGAAGATGGTCTGGCTAAGGGTTCAGCCCGTAGTTTGGAATCAATCAATATCTTCCATGCCCTTGATGACCACCGAGACATCTTTACTGCTTTTGGAGGACACGCTGGAGCCGCTGGGATGACCCTTCCGGAGGAAAATCTTGGTCAACTCTCAGATATTTTGTGTCATTATGTCTACGATAATGACATTGATACAAGTGCCAAAAATACGCTTAATTTAGACGAGGAGCTCCAACTCAGTGAGCTTAGCTTGGATACTATTAAGAGCCTTGAAAAATTAGCACCTTTTGGTATGGATAATAAAAAGCCAGTCTTTTGGCTACATGATATTTCCGTTATTCAAGCTAGAACTATGGGGCAAAATGGAGCTCATCTTAAGTTTAAGGTTAAGCAAGGCAAGGATAGTTTTGATGTTGTTGCCTTTAATAAAGGCCACTTGCTTCAAGAATTTCAACAAGCTCAAGGTTTGGAATTGGCAGTGACCTTATCTGTTAATGTTTGGAATGGTCAAACAACGCTACAGCTCATGCTAGAAGATGCGCGCGTGGACGGTGTTCAGTTATTTGATTTTCGCTCAAAAAAATATGATATTACCTGAAGGCCTACCAACGGTAGAAGAGGCCTCAAACGAAACAGCAGCAGTTGTCCTCAATACCCTACCGGATTCAGCGACGGAATTAAAAGCGTGGTTTGATGGTAAGGAATTCCAGGCTATTTATTTTAAGAATTGCATTAAGGAAGCCTATTATCTGACGGGCTATGGAACTAGAGAACAATTTGCAAGGCTCTATAAAACCATTTATCAATTTCCAGAATTTGATGTGCGCTATAAACTAGATGACCTCAGTCATTACCTTAAGATTGATAAAATCCTCCTCATCAAGATGATTCAAATCTTTGATGAATTGGACTTTGTCACTATTGATAATGGTGTCATGACAGTTAATAAAGAGGCTGAAAAACGTGAGATTGAGGAAAGCAAGATTTTCCAGGACCTTAAACGTCTTGTCAAGTTCCAAGAACTCATGGCTTTGGGAACACCACAGGAAATTTATGATTGGCTCTACAAACAGGAGCAGTAGTGCCTAACTAAGATAACTGGTTTAGGATCTAGTGGTTAGCATTTTCTAAATCCACGGATTCATGCTATAATAATATGTAAATATTTTTTGGCAAAATGCCTATAGGAAGAACAAATGAAATTAGAAGATTATATTGCATCTATTGAAAACTACCCTAAAGAAGGGGTTACTTTCCGTGATATTAGCCCGTTGATGGCTGATGGAAATGCTTATAGCTATGCTATTCGTGAAATCGTTCAGTATGCGACTGACAAGAAGATTGACATGATTGTTGGTCCCGAAGCACGTGGTTTCATCGTTGGGTGTCCAGTTGCCTTTGAACTTGGTATTGGATTTGCGCCAGTTCGTAAACCTGGTAAATTGCCACGTGAAGTGATTTCAGCCGATTATGAAAAAGAGTATGGTGTCGATACTCTTTGCATGCATGCCGATGCAATCAAACCAGGCCAACGTGTACTTATCGTTGACGATCTCTTGGCGACTGGTGGTACTGTCAAAGCAACAATTGAAATGATTGAACGCCTGGGTGGTGTCGTTGCTGGATGTGCCTTCTTGATTGAGCTTGACGGACTTAATGGTCGTGAAGCAATCGAAGGTTATGACGCTAAAGTATTGATGAACTTCCCAGGATAAATCTATCTATGTTTTACAAAAGGCCTCAGGGCCTTTTTAACTCTTTTAACAAATAAGTGTGTTCTTATATAGCTTAAAGCTATAGCTAACTAGAGAAAAATATATATTTGATAACAATATTTACCCTGGTTTATAATATGAAGATAGAATAAACAAGGATGGAGATGTTGTTATGCCTATAAAAACTTGATAATAAGTTACCAGCTCTTGATGTATTGCGTTCGGAAAATGTCTTCATCATGGATGAGAATAGAGCTAGTAGCCAGGATATTAGACCAATGGAGGTCCTGATCCTTAACCTAATGCCAACTAAAGAAGTGACAGAAACTCAGTTGCTACGTCTTTTAGCGAATACACCACTCCAAATTAACGTAGAGTTTCTGTATATGGCTAGTCATAAATCAAAAAATACCCACGCTGAACATATGGAAACCTTCTATAAGACTTTTGATGAAATCAAGGACAAGTATTACGATGGTCTTATCGTAACGGGGGCTCCTGTTGAACAAATGCCTTTTGAGGAAGTTGATTATTGGCAGGAATTAACACAAGTTTTTGACTGGTCTAAAAAGCATGTTTATTCAACTCTTCACTTGTGTTGGGGAGCTCAAGCAGGTCTCTATTACAAACATGGGGTTGATAAGGTTCCCTTGTCAGAGAAATTATCAGGTATCTATAAGCAAACTGTTGACATGCCAAAAAATTTCCTCATGAATGGCTTTGATGATAGCTTTGTGTCACCGCACTCACGCTATACAGAGGTAACTCTGGAAGATATCAAGAATAAAACAGATTTAGACGTTGTTGTATCAGGTAAAGAGGTAGGTCTGTCCATTCTGGCAAGTAAGAATCTTCGTGAAGTTTATAGTTTTGGTCATTTCGAATATGATTGTGATACTCTGGCCAGAGAATATAGAAGGGATTTGGATGCAGGCATCAATCCAGATATGCCAGCAAACTATTTCCCTGGGGACGATCCAAGTCAGGAACCTAAACTTCGTTGGAACCTTGCGGCATCAGCATTCTTTAGTAATTGGATTAACTACGCGGTATATCAAGAAACACCCTATCGTTTAGAAGAGTTGGAAGACGATTTTTCATTCTACGGTTATTTGTAGTAGGTCTCTCAAAAGACTTATGTTGAAACATAAATTTTTGAGTTGACCTATCTACTCTGAAAAGGTAAATATGAGTTTTTTGAACAGTATCGAACAGGAAATTTAGTCCTTCCAAATGCCTTATTTTTTTCACTTTAAGGATATTTTTCCATCAGCGGATGACTTTTTAGTTTGGCAGTTTTCTATCTACAAACGACTACTCAGATTGGAGAAGTGGCCTCTAGTCAGATAGCGCAGGCAACTGGAAAGACCCTCACTGAGGTTAATAAAAGTATTACGACATTAACTGAGGCTGGACTCCTTGATTTTACGACTATTAAAGTTAATAATGAAATTGAGATGGTTGTTGATGCTTCACCTGCCCTAGCAGTGTTAGACAAGCTAGTGAGTAGTGAAAAGCCAACGACAGGTCCTGTTGTTGACCAACCAACAAATACGCAGCTTATTAAACAGCTGACAGATGAGTTGGAACAGGCTTTGGGAATATTGAATCCTATGGTAATCGAAGATTTAAATAAGGAAATTCAGGAAGAACACACTGACCCGGAATTAATCCGTGAAGCTCTGAAAGAGGCAGTATTTAACCGAAAAACCAACTGGAATTATATCAAAGGGTTCTTCGTAACTGGAAAACAAGTGGTATTACTACTAAAATTCAAGTTGAAGAACGTCGTTTGGAGCATCAAGGAAAGAAACAACATCACCAGATTTCGGATGAGTTCAAAACTGGTATGGATGCGGCCCGTCAATTGTGGGGTGGTCAATAATGTTAGGTAGAAAACGTGTTAATGAAGCTCTAACTTTAATGGGAAAGATGTTTCCAGATGCACATGGCGAGCTGGAGTGGGAGACTCCTTTCAACTACTAGTTGCTGTTATTTTATCTGCTCAAACAACAGACAAAGCTGTTAATAAGGTAACACCGGGTTTGTGGGCTCGTTATCCAGAAATTGAAGATTTAGCATCTGCTAATCTTGATGATGTTGAAATGTGCTTAAGAACCATTGGGCTATATAAGAATAAGGCAAAGAATATCATCAAAACTGCTGGAGCTGTTTTAATGAATTTCGACGGACAAGTTCCCAAAACTCACAAGGAATTAGAGAGTTTACCTGGTGTTGGACGAAAAACAGCTAACGTCGTATTGGCTGAAGTCTACGGGATTCCGTCTATTGCTGTAGATACACATGTCTCTCGCGTTTCTAAACGTCTGAATATAGCTCCAGAAAATGCTAGTGTAGAGGAAATCGAAGCAGAATTGATGAAGAAAATACCAAAGAAAGATTGGATTATCAGTCATCACCGCATGATTTTCTTTGGACGCTATCATTGTTTAGCCAAGAATCCTAAATGCCAGACTTGTCCTCTTCAAAGTTACTGTAAGTATTATCGAGGAATAACCAAGAAATAAGCTGAAGATGTGATTTTCTTCAGCTTTTACAGTTGTAAGATTTTGTTACAAATTAGTAACTTGACAAAAGTCCCAGGCTTTAAGAAAATAGAAGAAACGATTTAGAAGCAGTAGCGAAATAGTGAATGGCTGAATTCAGTAATGAAGAGTATCTGAGAGCCTTAGCTGATAACGGTGATAGAGAAGCAGCCAAAGAATATGAGCAAGCTTTGGATAATCGTATTTTTTAGTTGTAAATTTCATTGACTCAAACGAGTGATTCGCAGGGTTGTAGGGAAGTGCAAAAACTCTTGGAACAAGAGGAAAAGAAAAAAAGGGACTACTTTCAAGAAAAAGAGGATAAAGCTGTGAGCGAATTTAGACGTCGTAAAACTGAAAGAACTAAGGGAAGGAAAGTTTCGAGTTTTAATAAACTCAAAGATCCTAAAATCATTAGATGGGTAATTGGAGTTGTTGCAGTACTTGCAGTGGTTATTCCTGTTGTTACTTTGATGTGGTATAGTAATAACCAAAAAGAGAGTGAAACAAACCCATGGAAAAATGGCCAGTTAGCTAAAAGTAAGGAAGCAGCTGCAGCGTCATCTGATAATCAATCCTCTCAAGTTGATACCTCATCTTTGTCTGATAAACAGTTAGAAGATTGGGTTTTTTCTACCTATGCTAAAGAACAAGGTTCAACTGGAGAAAATTATAAAAATCTAGGTTGGAATGTTTATTCATGGACGGATGATGATGATAACCTAGTTTATGCTCAACTTTATGATACCTATGGTAATGAGGTTCTTCTTTTCCGTGTAGATAAGAAGGGACAACTCAGCCTATGGTGGTATTGACGGTTCAAGCGATTCTTGGGACGTCGTTTCAAAACTTATACAACCGATTAATGAAACTATATAAAAGGCTCTATGTCAACTGTAGTGGGTGACGAAAAGCTAACATCTAGAGAGGACCTGATAGGTCTTCTCTTTTTTTATGTTCAGAGTGATGAAGACACGTTTCTTAAAGTTGATGAAGTTTCTAAAACCGAATCCCAACCGTTTGATGTCTTTAATCAACTTGTTAGTCGCTTCTAGTTTCGCGTTTGAATAGTCTGTTTCTAGTGCATTTTGGATGTATTGTTTGTGTCTAAGAAAAGTTCTAAAGACCGTTTGAAAATAGTGATTGACTTTGCTTCTATTTTCCTCTATCAGCTCAAAGAACTCATCTACTCTCTTCTCCTGAAAGTGAAAAAGCAAAAGCTGATAAAGTGTATAGTAGTCAGTAAGCTCTTTTGAAAAGCCTAGTGTCTTCTCAACAACTTCATGTGGTGCTAAAGTTTGGCGGAAAGTCTTTGAATAAAAAGAGTTGAGAGATAGTTTACGGCTGTCCTTTTGGAAGAGTCGCCAATGATTTTTCAAGGCTCGATAGGGTAGTGACTTCTTATCGAACTGGTTCATGGTTGCAATTCTAGTCTTTAAAAATGCTCTACCAAGGTGCTGGATAATGTGGAAACGATCAAGAACGATTTTAGCGTTTGGGAAAAGTTTTTTGGCTAGTGGAATATAAGCCCCAGACATATCCATCGTGATAAACTGCACCTTTTGTCGAGCTTTCAATGGATACTTCAAAAAGTAGTTTCGTATAGTAGTCTGGCGACGATTATCAAGGATGGTTATGAGCTCGTTGGTCTCATAGTTTTGAGCGATAAAAGCCAAGTCACCTTTCTTGAACCCAAACTCATCCCAGGACATTATAGCTGGGAGTTTGTCATAATGTTTCTTGAAAGTGAACTGGTCAAGCTTACGATAGACAGTGGACGTCGACACACGAAGTCTTCTGGCAATATCAGTTAGTGACACCTTCTCAGTTAGGAGTTGTGTAACCTTTTGTCGGACTATATTGGAGATTTGGCAGTTTTTCTCAACGATTGATGTCTCAGCCACCGTTACTCTCTTACAACTTTTGCACTGGAAACGACGTTTTTTCAGACGTAGTAGTGTCGGCGTTCCCGCTTGTTCGAGAAGAGGAATTTTAGAAGTTTTTTGAAAGTCGTACTTGATCATCTTTCCATGGCAGTGAGGACATGATGGTGCAGGATAATCCAGTTTTGCTTGAACCTCGATATGAGTATCCGTTTCAAAAACAAGAGAAATAATGATGTTAGGGTCTTTAATTCCGATTAATTCTGTGGTATTCTTAATAAGTCTCATAAGTTCTTCCTAATGATGGTTTGGTTGCTTTTCATTATAGTTCTTATGGGACTTTTTGTCTGCATTCAAAAAGCTCTATAAGCTCTACAGTGGTTTTACCCACTACAGAAATTATAGAGCCATATAAAACACCTGACAATGAGTGGTTGAGACTGTCTTTTGACAGTCTTTTTTTGATATAATTTAAGGTAATCGTGTATACAATTAAAAAAACTGACTGAGAAGATTTGGGGATGATGGTTCTACAGAACTTTTTTTAATGTCTTCAGGTTTTTCGAGGATAGGTTAAATAAAGGAGAATTGTCGTGTCAGACTATTTATCGGTCACATCCTTAACCAAATATTTGAAAATGAAATTTGACCGTGACCCTTATTTAGAGAGGGTATATTTGACAGGTCAGGTTTCCAATTTTCGCCGTCGGCCGAGTCATCAGTATTTTTTTCTTTGAAGGATGAAGGGCTGTTATCCAAGCTACAATTTGGGCGGGAGTCTTCAAAAAAACTTGGTTTTTGACCTCGAAGAAGGGATGAAAATCAATGTCGTTGGTCGGGTACAGATTTACGAGCCGAGTGGTTCCCTACTCGATTATTATTGAGAAAGCCGAGCCAGATGGTGTGGGTGCCTTGGCTCTCCAATTTGAACAGCTTCGTAAGAAATTAACTGCTGAAGGCTATTTCGACGAGCGTCATAAGCGGGGTCTTCCTAATTTTGTCAAAAAAATCGGGGTTGTCACAAGTCCTAGTGGTGCGGTTATTCGAGATATTATTACGACTGTTAACCGTCGTTTTCCTGGTGTAGAAATCTTACTTTTTCCTACCAAGGTTCAAGGTGAAGGAGCTGCACAGGAAATTGCTGAAAATATTTATAGAGCCAATCAAAGGGGCGATCTGGATCTTTTAATCGTAGGTCGTGGTGGAGGCTCTATCGAAGATCTCTGGGCCTTTAACGAAGAAATTGTGGTGCAATCGATTTTTGAGAGTCGTTTGCCTGTAATTTCTAGTGTTGGTCATGAAACCGATACGACCTTGGCTGACTTTGTTGCAGATCGTAGGGCTGCTACGCCTACAGCAGCGGCAGAACTTGCGACTCCGGTATCAAAGGCCGATACCTTGGTTTGGATTCGTGAGAGACAAAATAGAGCCTATCAAGCCTGTTTGAGACGTATACAGTATAACCAAGAACGTTTAGCCAAATTATCGCAATCGGTTGTCTTTAGGCAACCTGAACGTCTTTATGATAGTTATTTGCAAAAGATTGACCAATTGACAGCCCGACTTGAAGTCTTTATAAAGCAGGATTTTGAACGCAAACAAAAAGAAGTGGCTCTTTTAAGTCAGAGACTGCAAGGTTTGAATCTCTTGACTAGTGTAGAGAATTACCAAGACCGTCGAGAGTCCTTACAGCGTTTGTTAGTTACCACAACTAAGAACACCCTTAACGGCTATCATGTGAGACTAGAGAAAGCGCAAGATACCCTATTATCACTGGATACTAGCCGTATTGTTGCGAGGGGCTATGCTATTGTCAATAAAGACGATAAGCCCCTAACCACTATTAAGGATATTACTGAAGGTGATCAATTAACTATCCAAATGAGGGATGGAGAACTAGAAGTAGAGGTAAAAAATGTCAACGAAAAAAACATTTGAGGAAAATTTACAGGACTTAGAAGCCATTGTTACTAAGCTTGAGACAGGCGATGTTGCTCTTGAAGATGCTATTGCGGAGTTCCAAAAGGGTATGGCCCTATCTAAAGATTTGCAAAAGACCTTAGAAGATGCTGAAAAGACATTGGTTAAGGTTATGCAAGCGGACGGTACAGAAACGGAAATGGATGCCTAATGACCAAGCGTGAAAAAATTGATGCTGCTATACGTGATTTCTATCAAAAGAAAAACCTTCCAATATCAAGTGATTTAATCACTGCTATTCTTTATTCGGTTGATAGTGGCGGTAAGCGTATTCGTCCACTGATTTTCTTAGATTTACTTGAAGGATTTGGTTTAGAGCTTACTCCTAGTCATTTTGATGTCGCAGCAAGTCTTGAAATGATTCATACTGGAAGTCTTATTCACGACGATTTACCGGCAATGGATAATGATGATTACCGTCGAGGACGTTTAACCAACCATAAGAAATTTGATGAAGCAACGGCGATATTGGCTGGCGATTCTCTCTTTTTGGATCCCTTTGATCTCCTGGCCCAAACAGAGCTATCAGCAGAAATTCGAGTTCAATTGATTCAAGCATTGTCTCATTCCTCAGGCACCTTCGGTATGGTTGGTGGCCAGATGTTGGATATGAAGGGTGAAGGTCAGGAACTTGATTTATCGCAACTGTCTAAAATTCATGAGCATAAGACAGGTAAGCTTTTAACCTTTCCTTTTGTGGCGGCTGGTATTGTTGCTCAAAAAAATCTAGAGGTTTTGGAAAATCTGAAAGAAGCTGGTCGCCTGATTGGTCTTGCCTTTCAAGTCCGTGATGATATTTTGGATGTGACTGCTGATTTCGAAGAACTTGGAAAGACACCTGGAAAAGATGTAGTAGCGGGGAAATCAACCTATCCGGCTCTTCTTGGTCTGGAAAAATCTCATGTCATTCTTGAGGAGTCACTAAATAAGGCTGAGTCTATTTTTCAAAGATTTGGCTGAGGACCAAGGTTTCAAGCAAGATAATATTATGAAAATCATAGAAAGGTTAAGACTCCATGCCTAAGGAAAGAGTAGATGTCTTGGCTTATAAACAAGGCCTATTTGAAACGCGAGAACAAGCTAAACGTGGTGTTATGGCTGGTTTAGTTGTTAATGTTATCAATGGTGAGCGTTACGATAAACCTGGTGAAAAAATTGATGATGGAACAGAGTTGAAGCTCAAAGGTGAAAAGCTTAAGTATGTGAGTCGTGGAGGACTCAAACTTGAAAAAGCTTTAGCTGTTTTCAATCTATCAGTTGAAGATATGACAACTATCGATATCGGTGCCTCAACAGGTGGATTTACCGATGTCATGCTTCAAAATGGTGCCAAACTAGTTTATGCAGTAGATGTTGGTACCAATCAGTTAGTTTGGAAATTGCGTCAAGATGATCGAGTGCGTTCTATGGAGCAATATAATTTTCGATATGCTGAACCTGTCGATTTCACAGAGGGATTACCATCATTTGCATCTATTGATGTCAGCTTTATCTCTCTTAATTTGATTCTACCGGCCTTAGCTAAGATATTGGTTGATGGAGGGCAAGTTGTTGCTCTTGTGAAACCTCAATTTGAGGCGGGCCGTGAACAAATTGGAAAAAATGGAATTGTTCGTGAGAGCAGTATCCATGAAAAAGTATTAGAAACCGTAACAGCTTTTGCAGTTGACTATGGATTTTCAGTTAAAGGACTGGATTTTTCACCTATTCAAGGTGGTCATGGTAACATTGAATTTCTCGCACACTTGGAGAAGACAGATTCTCCTCGAAATGATGGTCAAACTTCAATCAAAGAAGTTGTAGCACAAGCACATAAGGAGTTTAAGAAGAATGAAGAAGAATGATCGTTTGGAGTTAATCCGAAAGATTGTCCAAGAAAATAAAATTACGACCCAGGGAGAATTGGTGAGATTACTACAGGCTGAGGGGTTGAAGGCTACTCAGGCTACGGTATCACGTGATATCAATGAAATTGGTATTACCAAAGTGCCAACCGAAGATGGTTCCTACATCTATGGGCTTTCAACTGCGCCTAGACGAGTAGGTGGATCTTCTGTTGCTTGCCGCCGCTTGTTGCGTATTGATCGACAACATGCCTTTATGAATATCTTAGTTCAGCCAGGGACTAGTCGTCTCATCAAAAAGATTCTTTTGGATGAATACAAGCATTTGATTTTTAGCTTGATTGCTGATGATGACACGCTCTTTTTGGTTGCTCAGTCAGAATTAGCAGCTATTGAATTACAGGGACAAATCGTCAAGTGGGTTGAAGAATAGGAGGAAGCATGCTTCTCGAAATTACGATAAAGAATTTCGCAATTATTGAAGAAATTTCTCTTAACTTTGAAAATGGCATGACTGTTCTCACCGGAGAGACTGGGGCAGGGAAATCCATTATCATTGATGCCATGAATCTTATGTTGGGGGCACGGGCATCTAGCGAGGTTGTCCGTCATTCAGCTCCTAAGGCGGAGATTCAGGGATTCTTTTCAATTGAACAAAATCCTGCTTTAGTTAGTCTCTTGGAAGATAATGGGATTCCTGTTGAGGATGAATTAATTATCCGACGTGAAGTCTTCCAAAATGGTCGAAGTGTCAGTCGTATCAACGGTCAAATGGTCAATTTAACGACTCTTAAATCTGTTGGACACTTTTTGGTAGATATCCATGGACAGCATGACCAAGAAGAACTTATGAGACCTGCTCTTCACATTAGCATGTTGGATGCTTTTGGAGATAAGGCATTTTTCCAAACGAAGAAAAAGTATCAAGAGTATTTTGATCGCTACCGTGAGTTAAGAAAAGCTGTTCTTGAAAAACAGAAAAATGAGCAAGAGCATAAGGCTCGAATTGAAATGCTAGCCTTTCAGATTGCAGAAATTGAGGCAGCTTCCTTGAAATCAGGAGAAGATTTTGCTTTACTGAAGGAACGAGACAAACTATTGAATCATAAGCAGATAGCTGATACCCTAACAAATGCCTATGTTATGCTGGATAATGAAGATTTTTCAAGTCTATCAAATGTCCGTTCTGCTATGAATGACCTTCAATCTCTTGAAGAGTATGACTCTGATTATAAAGAACTCTCTAATAATTTATCAGAGGCCTATTATGTCCTTGAGGATGTTACTAAACAGTTGGGAGATCTTGTGGATAATTTAGATTTTGATGCTGGGCGTTTGCAAGAGATTGAACACCGTTTAGATACGATTAATGCCATTACCCGTAAATATGGTGGAACTGTTGATGATGTCTTAGATTATCTCGAAAATTCAAGTAAAGAATACAATCTTCTGACTGGCAATTCCAGCTCTTCGGATGCTATGGAACAAGAGCTTAAGCAACTTGAAAAAGATCTGCTGGCGGCTGCAGAGACCCTACAAACGGCACGCCATCAAATTGCCACAGCCCTTGAAGCTGAGATTAAGGCTGAACTATGTGACCTTTATATGGATAAGGCTGATTTTAAAGTTATCTTTACTAAGGGGAAATTTAACCGTGATGGTAATGAGCAAGTTGAGTTTTATATTTCAACCAATCCAGGTGAAGGTTTTAAACCGCTTGTTAAGGTCGCATCTGGTGGCGAACTGTCTCGACTTATGCTAGCCATTAAGTCAGCCTTTGCTCGAAAAGAAGATAAAACTAGTATTGTCTTTGACGAGGTTGATACTGGAGTATCAGGCCGCGTAGCCCAGGCTATCGCACAGAAGATTCATAAGATTGGAAGTCATGGTCAGGTATTGGCTATAAGTCACCTTCCTCAAGTAATCGCTATTGCAGATTATCAATTCTTTATTTCTAAAGAAAGTGATAACGAGACAACTGTATCTCGTGTTCGTCTCTTGACATCTGAAGAAAGAGTTGAGGAAATCGCCAAGATGCTTGCAGGTGACAATGTGACTGATGCTGCCTTGAGTCAAGCTAGAGCTTTATTAAAAGTGGATGAACCTGTTTAGGAAAAGAGCTGGGAAAACCTCTCTAGACATGCTATAATAGAATAAAAATTTGTGTTAAGCGAGAGAAATATGAGTAAAATCAGAATTGTAACCGATTCGTCAATTACGATTGAACCGGAATTGGTTGAAAAGTACAATATCACTGTCGTTCCATTGTCAGTTATGGTGGATGGTGTCATCTATTCAGATAGTGACCTTCGTGAAGAAGGTCGTTTCCTGGAAATGATGAAGCATAGTAAAGAGTTACCAAAGACAAGCCAACCACCAGTGGGGTTGTTTGCTGAGACATATGAAAAATTGGTTAAAGATGGTGCAGAGCAAATTGTGGCCATCCATCTTATGCATACTCTTTCTGGGACATGTGAGGCTTCGCGTCAAGGAGCTAACCTTTCAGGAGCTGATGTAACAGTTATAGACTCAGGTTTTACAGATCAGTGTCTCAAATTTCAAGTAGTTGAGGCTGCTAAACTCGCGCAAGAAGGGGCTAGTCTTGAAGACATTGTGGCACATGTAGAAGAAGTGAAAAGTAAATCTGAACTTCATATTGGTGTCTCTACCCTTGAGAATCTTGTCAAAGGTGGCCGTATTGGACGTGTTACAGGCCTCTTATCATCATTGCTCAATATCCGTGTTATTATGGAATTGAAGGACTATCAGCTAAATACTATTGCTAAAGGTCGTGGTGCAAAAACTTTCATGAAATGGTTGGATTCTTACATTGATGCTATCAAGGATCGCAAGGTTGCTGAGATAGGTATTTCTTATGCAGGAAAACGGGATTTGGCGAATGAACTTGCTTCGAAACTTGAGGTATTGGGTGCTCCAATTTCAATTCTTGAAACAGGGTCAATCATTCAAACACACACTGGTGAAGACGCCTTTGCCGTAATGGTTCGCTATGAATAAATTGAAAGAATCAGAATTACTTAGAAGTCTAGTAGGCTTCTTATTGCTTTTTCTATTATTTGTAGGCCTTTTCATTTTGATTGTACCAAGCAATCATCGGTCATCAAAGATTACTGACAAGATAAGGTTTGTAAAAAAAGAAAAGGTAACTTATGTGGCCATTGGAGACTCACTTACCCAAGGTGTGGGTGATAGCAGTAAACAAGGAGGCTTCGTTCCTGTTTTATCCCAGGCCTTAGAGTCAGATTTTTAATTGGCAAGTGACTTCTCGCAACTATGGTATCGCAGGAAACACCAGCAATCAAATCCTCAAGAGGATGCAGGAAAAGAAGGATATCAAAAGGGATCTCAAAAAGGCAAAAATGATGACTTTGACTGTTGGTGGAAATGATGTGATTCATGTCATTAGGATAATATCACCAATCTTAATGTGAATACCTTTAGCAAACCTGCTGTGGAGTATCAAAAAGAGATTGCGACATATTATTGAGCTAGTTCGTAAGGATAATAAAAACTTTACCGATTTATATTGTTGGTATTTACAATCCGTTTTATCTTAATTTTCCAGAGATGACAGAAATGCAAACCATTGTTGATAATTGGAACCAGTCTACCGAAGACGTGTGTAAGGAGTACGACAATGTCTACTTTGTTCCAGTTAACGATCTGCTCTATAAGGGAATTGATGGTAAGGGAGGAGTGACGAGCTCTGATGAAACATCACAGTCTGCCAAATCATCCCAAGGTAGTTTAAACGATGCTCTATTCGAGGATGATCATTTTCACCCCAACAACACAGGTTATCAAATTATGTCAGATGCGATTTTAAAACGTATAAACCAAACAAAGAAGGAGTGGTCAGGTGAGTAAGGTATGGAAATGGTTGTTTTTGGGACTTTTAGCCTTAAATTTAGCCCTAATTAGTGTCGTGACAGTTAGAATAATGACACCAGTCGAAACGAGCTCAGTATCCTTACCGAAAGGAGCTACTAAAATTGGAAAGTATAGTATGAGTAAAGAGGAGCTTGATGCGGCGCTTACAGGGTTTGCACAAGATTATTCTACTGACAAAATGCGTTTCAAGGTCAATGTTACCAATTCCAAAATTGTTTTTGAGAGTAGTTATAAGGTCTTAGGTCACGCAGTACCCCTCTATGTTTACTTTACACCTCTTGTAAGTGAGTCGGGTGCTGTCGTTCTTCAAGTGTCTGAGCTCTCGGCAGGAACCTTGAAGCTCCCTGTTTCAGATGCTCTTAAGATGATTAAACGTTCAACAAAACTTCCTGATTATATTGTAATTGACAGTAAGAAGGGAAAGGTTACCCTAAATATTCAGTCTATGAAGAATGATAAGGGAATAACAGCACGTGCTCAGAGTTTCGATTTAGTTAACGACCGTATCGAATTTGACATCTATAAGACAATAAATTAAAAAAAGGCTTTTATTTTTACAAAAAAAGCGATGAAATTAGCGTTTATTACTTGACCTCATAAGGCTTTTAGGATAAGATAATATTTGTCAAAGCGCTAAAAATATCATTCGCTTAGAAATAAATTGGAGGATTGTTACAATGGCTAACAAACAAGATTTGATCGCTAAAGTTGCAGAAGCAACTGAGCTTACTAAAAAAGATTCAGCAGCAGCTGTAGATGCAGTTTTCGCTTCTATCGAAGAATTCCTTGCTGCAGGTGAAAAAGTACAATTGATTGGTTTCGGTAACTTTGAAGTACGCGAACGTGCTGCTCGTCAAGGTCGTAACCCACAAACTGGTGAAACTATCTCAATCGCAGCTTCTAAAGTTCCTGCATTTAAAGCTGGTAAAGCTCTTAAAGACGCAGTTAAATAATCTTAAAACCCCTAAGCATTTAGGGGTTTTGATTTATACGAAAATATATAAGGAAAACTATGAAAACCATAACAGTGGTATTGATCTTTTCTTTTGGTTTTTTTACTGTTATTAAAGCTATCAGGTATTGTTGCTATTAGCAAACTGATGAAGCCAAGTGAAGAACAAATTGAAGAAGCTCGTCAGAAACGTCTTCAAGCTGAAAAAGAGGGCAAGGATCCTTTTGAAGACTGGGATGAACGTGATGATGATGGTCTTGTCTAATAAGAGAATCCCCATCAATAAAAAAGTTTGGAAGACCTTCCAAACTTTTTTTATAGACTAGTCAATGTAGTGAAGTTTTCCTCGGAAGTCTTCAAGAGTTTCGTAACCTTTTTCTTCCATGATTTCTTTAAGTTCTTTAGTAATACGGTCAAAAACAGCGACACCTTCTTTTTGAAGGGCAGTACCCACTTGTACCATACTTGCACCACAAAGGATGTGTTCAAAGGCATCACGACCAGATTTGACACCACCAGTACCAATAATTTGGATTTCAGGTTTCAGACGTTGGTAGAAAGCGTGAACATTTGCCAAGGCAGTAGGTTTAATGTAGTCACCACCGATACCACCAAAACCATTCTTAGGTTTGATGACAACAGACTCATCTTCAATGTAAAGGCCATTACCAATTGAGTTCACACAGTTAACAAAGACAAGTGGAAATTGGTTAAACACTGCAGCAGCTTGGTCAAAGTGCACAATATCAAAGTATGGTGGTAATTTCACACCAAGAGGTTTTGTAAAGTAAGAGAAGACCTCAGTAAGGATCTCGGTTGTTGTTTCAAAATCGTAAGCAATTTGAGGTTTACCTGGAACGTTAGGACATGAAAGGTTGAGTTCTACAAGCCCCTCGTAGTCACTTTCTTGAACTTTTTTAAGAATAGTGTGCGTTTCCTCAGGTGAGAGACCTACAAGTGACAGAAAATGATTTTTTGTATTGGGTTGCTTTTGCAATTCAATGACATAGTCAAGGTAGTATTCAAAACCATTATTTGGCAATCCCATTGAGTTGATTGACCCAAGAGGTACATTCACATAACGTGGTTCAGGATTACCAGGGCGGGCCTCAAGTGTCCCTGTTTTTGTGACAAATGAGCCTGCAGCTGAAGCCTCAACCTCTGCCAATTCTTCCTTAGTCATACAATGAACACCAGCAGCATTCATGAGACAGTTAGCAAATGTAAACTGACCAACTTTTGTAGCAGTAGAAACCATAAGATCCTCCTTAAAGATCACAAAGTAAAATGTTACTATTTCATCTCATTTTAGCATGAAAAGAGGCCTAAAACAAGGAAATGATGGATAGCTAAAAGTATCTAAAACAAAATTCTGATACGTCTCTATTTGACAAAGGCAAAGAAGCGAGTAGAATTTTACAGAATTTTTGGGATTTTGCTAGCTTTTTCAAGGTTTTTTGGGTAGAATAGATAGAGTAAATGGGTATAACCCAAAATAAAAAGGAGACATAACTAATGGTAAAATTGGTTTTCGCTCGCCACGGTGAGTCTGAATGGAACAAAGCTAACCTTTTCACAGGTTGGGCTGACGTAGATCTTTCTGAAAAAGGTACTCAACAAGCTATCGACGCTGGTAAATTGATCAAAGAAGCTGGTATCGAATTTGACCAAGCATACACTTCAGTATTGAAACGTGCGATCAAAACAACTAACTTGGCTCTTGAAGCATCTGACCAACTTTGGGTTCCAGTTGAAAAATCATGGCGCTTGAATGAACGTCACTACGGTGGTTTGACTGGTAAAAACAAAGCAGAAGCTGCTGAACAATTTGGTGATGAGCAAGTTCACATCTGGCGTCGTTCATACGATGTATTGCCTCCAGCAATGGATCGTGATGATGAGCACTCAGCACACACTGACCGTCGTTACGCTTCACTTGATGACTCAGTAATTCCAGATGCTGAAAACTTGAAAGTTACTTTGGAACGTGCCCTTCCATTCTGGGAAGATAAAATCGCTCCAGCTCTTAAAGATGGTAAAAACGTATTCGTAGGTGCACACGGTAACTCAATCCGTGCCCTTGTAAAACACATCAAACAATTGTCAGATGACGAAATCATGGATGTTGAAATTCCAAACTTCCCACCATTGGTATTCGAATTTGACGAAAAATTGAACGTTGTTTACTGAATACTACCTGGAAAAATAAGCTGAGATAGGTAGTTATCATTAACAAATAAAAAGTTGACTTCGGTCAGCTTTTTCTGAAAAAAAAATGTAAAATACGGTCAGAAAAAGTCAGTCAATTCAGTAATTTTTTTCCTTGACTTTCAGTTGGAAAGATGTATCATATTAAGCAAGATACATCGAAAGGAAATGAGTCAAATGACATTCGCAACTACAACTGTTTTTGCTATTGCGTAATGAGGGCTAGTGCAGAAAGCATTAGTCCTGTTTGGCTTACCAAGCTGGAGGTAAAAACATCTCGCTTGGGCTCTGAGTGAGATGTTTTTACTACTAATGTTTTTTTACTTTTTAGAAAGAGGATTGTCTATGCGTAAAGTGGAGTTTCTTGATACAAGCCTTCGAGATGGGGAACAAACACCTGGTGTTAACTTCTCAATCAAAGAAAAAGTTGCTATTGCAAAGCAACTTGAAAAATGGGGGATTTCTTCAATCGAAGCTGGTTTCCCTGCAGCTAGCCCAGATTCATTCGAGGCTGTAAAACAAATTTCAGCTGCCATGACTACTACAGCAGTTTCTGGTTTGGCTCGTTCTGTAAAGTCTGATATTGATGCTTGTTATGAAGCTATTAAGGATGCAAAATTCCCACAATGTCATGTCTTTATAGCAACAAGTCCTATTCACCGCGAATTCAAGTTGAAGAAATCAAAAGAAGAAATTCTTGAGATTATCAAAGAACATGTGACTTATGCACGTGAACGTTTTGATGTTGTTGAGTTTTCACCTGAAGATGCTACTCGTACAGAGCTCGATTATCTCTTGGAAGTTGTTCAAACAGCAGTTGATGCTGGTGCGACTTATATTAATATTCCTGATACAGTTGGTTTTACAACTCCTGAAGAGTTCGGTCATATTTTCAAATATCTCATTGAAAATGTTAAATCTGATCGTGAAATTATCTTTAGTCCTCACTGTCACAATGACCTTGGTATGGCTGTAGCTAACACACTTGCAGCTATTAAAAATGGTGCTGGTCGTGTTGAAGGAACTGTGAATGGTATCGGTGAACGTGCCGGAAATGCAGCGCTTGAAGAAGTGGCAGTAGCACTTAATATCCGTGAAGATTATTACCAAGCAACAAGTGATATTGTTCTTAATGAAACAGTCAATACTGCTGAACTTGTGTCTCGCTATTCAGGTATTACTATTCCTAAGAATAAAGCTGTTGTTGGTGGGAATGCCTTTTCTCATGAATCTGGTATCCACCAAGATGGTTTCCTTAAAAATCCTCTTACTTATGAAATCATTACACCAGAGTTGGTTGGGGTTAAGAAGAGCTCTCTTCCACTTGGTAAATTGTCAGGTCGTCATGCCTTTATTGAAAAATTGAAAGAACTTGAGCTTGACTTTGTTGAAGAAGATATCAAACCACTCTTTGCTAAATTCAAGGTCTTGGCTGATAAAAAACATGACATTACTGATGCTGATATTCGCGCACTTGTTGCCGGGACTAATGTTGAAAATCCAGAAGGCTTCCACTTCCAAGATCTTCGCTTGACAACTAATGCTGATGAAACAATTACTGCTGCAGTTAGCTTGGTAAATGAAGACGGTGAATCTGTAGAATTTTTGGCCAATGGCCAAGGGTCAGTTGAAGCTATTTTCAATGCTATTGACAAATTCTTCAACCAAACAGTTCGCTTGACTTCTTATAATATTGACGCTGTAACTGATGGTATTGATGCGCAAGCGCGTGTACTTGTAACTGTTGAAAATGTAGATACAGATACTATTTTCAATGCATCTGGTTTGGACTTTGATGTCTTGAAAGCATCAGCAATTGCCTATATCAATGCTAATACATTGGTTCAAAAAGAAAATGCTGGTGAGATGGCACGTAAGGTTTCTTATCGTGACCTTCCATAAGCCAAAGAGGAGTTAAACATGACAAAGAAAATTGTAACACTTTCAGGTGATGGAATTGGACCTGAGATTATGGCAGCAGGTCTTGAAGTTCTTGAAAAAGTAGCTTCAAAAATTGGATTTGATTATGACATTGATGCTAAACCATTTGGTGGTGCTGGTATTGATGCCGAAGGTCATCCACTTCCTAAGTCAACTTTGGATGCTGCTAAATCAGCAGATGCTATCCTCTTGGCTGCAATTGGTGGACCTAAATATGACAATGCGCCAGTACGTCCTGAACAAGGACTTTTGGCCATTCGTAAAGAGTTGAATCTCTTTGCTAATATCCGTCCTGTCCGCATCTTTGATGCTTTGAAACACTTGTCACCTCTTAAGCCTGAGCGTATTGAAGGCGTAGATTTTGTCGTTGTTCGTGAGCTTACGGGCGGTATTTACTTTGGTGAGCATATTCTTGAAGAAGATAAGGCTCGTGATATCAATGATTATTCAGCAGATGAGATTCGTCGTATCATTCGTCGTGCTTTCAAGATTGCCCAAGGTCGTGGCAAAAAGGTCACTAGCATTGATAAACAAAATGTTTTGGCAACTTCTAAATTGTGGCGTAAGGTTGCTGATGAAGTTTCTTTGGAGTTTCCAGATGTAACTCTTGAACACCAACTCGTTGATAGTGCCGCAATGATTATGATTACCAACCCAGCTCGTTTTGACGTAGTTGTGACAGAAAACCTTTTTGGGGATATCTTGTCTGATGAATCAAGTGTTCTTCCAGGAACTTTAGGTGTTATGCCATCTGCCAGTCACTCTGAAAATGGTCCAAGTCTTTATGAACCAATCCACGGTTCGGCACCAGACATCGCTGGTCAAGGTATCGCCAACCCAATTTCAATGATTTTGTCAGTAGCTATGATGTTACGTGAAAGTTTTAATGAAACTGAAGGGGCAGAATTGATTGAAAATGCTGTTGATAAGACCTTGAATCAAGGCATCTTGACACGTGATTTGGGTGGTCAGGCTTCGACTGCTGAAATGACAGCAGCTATTATTGGCAATCTCTAAAATCATGACACTGAAATTAGTGTTACTAAGTGTTTTGTTGGTGTGGAATCTAGTCGTCTTATCCGTTTATGGACTTGATAAACATAAGGCTATTCAACATAAGAGACGGATTTCTGAGAAGTCATTATTATTGCAGACTATTATCTTTGGTGGTATTGGTGCCTTTCTAGGTGGGAGACTATTTAGACATAAAATTAACAAATGGTACTTTTAAGTTCTGCTGGCTTTTAGGGATTGTTATAGATGTCGTTCTTTTATACCTTATTCTAACAAGACTTTCGGATTAGCTAATCCTTAGATTATATTTGGAGTATTTTATGAGCGGAAAATCAATTTTTGATAAACTATGGGAACGCCATGTAATTGCAGGTGATGAGGGGCAACCCCAACTTATGTACGTGGACCAACATTATATTCATGAAGTGACTAGTCCTCAAGCTTTTCAAGGTCTTCGTGATGCTGGACGTAAAGTAAGGCGTCCAGATCTGACTTTTGGGACCTTTGACCATAATGTTCCAACTGTGAATATCTTTGATATTAGAGATGTTATTTCTAAGGCACAAATTGATAAACTTGCTGAAAATGTCATTGAGTTTGGTATTGACAATGCGCCACATGGTTCGGATAAGCAAGGAATCGTACATATGGTTGGTCCAGAAACAGGACGTACGCAACCAGGTAAGTTTATTGTTTGTGGGGATAGCCACACAGCTACCCCACGGTGCCTTTGGAGCTATAGCCTTTGGTATTGGAACGAGCGAGGTTGAGCATGTCTTTGCTACACAGACACTTTGGCAAGTCAAACCTAAAAAGATGTTGGTAGAATTCACTGGGAAACCTCAGAAAGGCATTTATTCAAAAGATTACATTCTCGCCTTGATTGCTAAATATGGGGTTGCTTGTGGAGTGGGTTATGTTGTAGAGTACCGCGGTGAGGCAATTGACCGTTTAACTATGGAAGAACGCATGACAATCTGTAATATGTCGATTGAATTTGGTTCGAAAATGGGAATTATGAATCCAGACCAAGCAACATATGATTATATGCGTGGTCGAGAATGTGTTCCTGAGGATTTTGATGCAGCAGTAGCTGACTGGAAGACACTAGTTAGTGATGATGATGCAGAATACGATAAAGTCATTCGTATGGATGTTTCTGAGTTGGCACCAATGGTCACATGGGGAACTAATCCATCTATGGGAGTAGATTTTGATACGCCTTTCCCTGAAGTTCGAGATATGAATGATGAGCGTGCATACCATTATATGGATCTTCGTCCGGGTCAAAAAGCAGAAGACATTGATCTTGGGTATATCTTTATTGGGTCTTGTACTAATGCTCGCTTGAGTGACTTGCAGTTGGCAGCCAGATTTGTTAAAGGTAAGAAGATTGCCCCTAATTTGACAGCTATTGTGGTTCCAGGTTCTAGACCTGTTAAACAAGCTGCAGAGAAAATTGGCTTGGATAAGATATTTAAAGATGCTGGTTTTGAATGGAGAGACCCAGGATGCTCGATGTGTCTTGGAATGAATCCAGATAAAGTTCCTGATGGGGTCCACTGTGCTTCAACAAGTAATCGAAATTTTGAGGATCGACAGGGGTTTGGAGCAAAAACACACCTTTGCAGTCCTGCAATGGCAGCGGCAGCAGCTATCGCCGGACGTTTCGTTGATGTTCGCCAAATGCCAGAAGTACAATAAGGAGGAAACATGGAAAAATTTACCATTTATACCGGGACGACAGTTCCATTGATGAATGATAACATCGATACCGACCAGATTCTTCCCAAACAGTTTCTCAAACTGATTGACAAAAAAGGTTTTGGAAAATATTTGATGTATGCTTGGCGTTATAAAGATGACAAATACACTGAGGATCCTGATTTTGTTTTTAACCGACCTGAATATCGTAAAGCAACTATTTTAATAACAGGTGATAATTTCGGTGCAGGTTCATCTCGTGAACATGCTGCGTGGGCCCTAGCTGACTACGGATTTAAAGTTGTTATTGCAGGTTCCTTCGGAGACATTCACTATAATAATGAACTTAATAATGGGATGTTACCAATTGTTCAACCGATTGAAGTACGTCAAAAATTGGAACAATTAAAACCTACTGATAAAGTGACGGTAGACTTAGAACAACAAAAAATTATTTCACCGGTTGGTGAGTTCACTTTCGAAATTGATAGTGAATGGAAACATAAACTTTTAAATGGATTAGATGATATAGGGATTACCTTGCAGTATGAGGATTTGATCACCGAGTACGAAAAACATCGTCCAAGCTATTGGCAGTAATAGTCTTATATTTTCGAATATTCCGAAAATTACTTGCCTGATAGCTATGAACATGATAAAATATATGTATTATAAATTAGATGGAGAACACACATTATGACTAAACATGTCCAATGGGATGGTAACCTTAACCAAGAAGGTTTTTGAAATTTTAAAGGTGAAGGTGGATGTAGTCGTTACACCAACTAAAGTTGGTTATATTATTATGACTAGCGATAAAGCTGGTTTTGGAACGTAAATTGAAGCTAAAGAACGTAACCGTAACAAACCAGGTGTTGTTCTTTGCGGAAGCATGGATGAGTTGCGTGCATTGGCACAATTGACTCCTGAAATTGATGCTTTCATCAAAAGCACTGGGATGAAGATATCCTTCTTGGATGTATTCTTCCGTGGCGTGAGGATGCTTACGCAAAACTCCAAGCATTTGGTGATGGCCGTGAAGAGCTTATGACTGATGTACGTGGAACATCATGTTTCGTTATTAAATTTGGTAAAGCTGGTGAGCAAATTGCCAAAGAAATGTGGGAAAAAGAAGGTAAGATGGTTTACGCTTCATCAGCAAACCCTTCAGGTAAAGGTAACCGTGGTAAGGTTGAAGGTATTGGTGAACGTATTGAAAATGCTGTTGACCTTGTCATTGAAGCTGATGAATACGTTGCGTCAATTCAGCCTGATAAAACTGTTGAAACACGTTATGAACAAGGGGTTATGGTATCAATGGTTGATGCAGATGGTAAATTAATTCCTGAACAAGGTGAGGGAAGCCGTTCAGTAGAACCATGTCCAGTAGTTATCCGTAAAGGTCTTGATATAGATAAAATTATGATGCACCTTTCAGACCACTTTAATTCTTGGAACTACCGTCAAGGTGAGTATTATTAAGAAAATAATGTCTTCAAGAAAGCAGAACCTGAGGTTCTGCTTTTAATATGCTTAAAAACTTGTGATATAATACTATTTGAATAGGTTTCTTTTGATTTTTTTCTAGAAAACTAAATTATTATTTGACAAAAATAATTTTTGAAAAGGAGGCCCTCATGTTTGCACAATTGGATACAAAATCAGTATATAGTTTCATGGACAGCGTTGTAGATTTAAACACCTATGTAAAACGTGCCAAAGAGCTTGGTTATCAAAGTATAGGTTTGATGGATCGTGATAATCTCTATGCTGCCTATCATTTTGCCCAGCTTGCAATCAGAAATGGTTTACGTCCCTTGATTGGAATAGAAGCTAATTTATTCTATGATGGGAGAAAAATTCCCTTTCGCCTATTAGCTAAAAATAATCAAGGCTATAAAAATTTGATGAAGTTGGCAACAGAGCTGTCTTCAGGGCAACGGGAGTTTACGCTTTTTTCAGACTATCTGAATGACATCGCCCTAATTATTCCAAGTGAGGACTGGGAGCCCGGGATGAGTCTTGGCTCAGAAGTTTTCATTGGGGTAAGACCTGAGGATGCTGGTAAAGAATTCGATTATCCTGTGGTTCCTTTACATACAGTGCATTATTTGAAAATGCAGATCGCTCGACTATCCAGACGTTACATGCCATCTCACAAAATGTGTCCTTGTCAGAGGCCTCTATTTGTCCTATGAATCAGCTTCTTTTCTCGCCTCAAGAAATGGAAAGTGCATATAGTGATATTCCAGAGGCTTTGAACAATTTGGAGCAACTTGTTTCAGACATTACTTATCAATTTGATACAAATCTCAAGCTTCCTCGTTTTAATCGTGAAATGCCAGCAGTTGACCAATTACGTCAATTAGCTCAATCTGGATTGGAGTCTAAAAAGTTAACCTCAGCAGTTTATCAGGAACGTTTAGATAAAGAATTGTCTATCATTCATCAGATGGGCTTTGATGATTATTTCTTGATTGTCTGGGACTTGTTAAGCTTTGGGCGTAGCCGTGGTTATTATATGGGAATGGGGCGTGGCTCTGCTGCAGGAAGCTTGGTGGCCTATGTCCTCGATATTACTGGAATTGATCCCGTTAAAAATGACTTGCTTTTCGAGCGTTTCCTAAATGAAGAGCGTTATAGCATGCCTGATATTGATATCGACTTGCCTGATATCTATCGAAGCGAGTTTCTTCATTATGTTAGGGACCGTTATGGTAGTAAGCACTCTGCTCAGATTGTTACCTTTTCAACCTTTGGAGCCAAGCAGGCTATTCGAGATGTTTTTAAACGTTTCGGTGCTAAGGAATTTGAACTGTCCCAACTAAGTAAAAAGATTTCTTTTCGTGACAATCTGACTTCTGTCTATGAGAAGAATATGTCATTTAGACAGTTGATTAATCAGAGACAGGAATTTCAGAGAGCTTTTGAAATTGCTAAGGCTATTGAAGGCCAGCCAAGACAGACCTCAATCCATGCTGCTGGTATAGTAATGAGTGATGATGATCTTACCAACCATATTCCACTAAAAGCTGGTGAGGATATGATGGTTACTCAGTACGATGCCTCCGCAGTCGAGGCCAATGGCTTGCTTAAGATGGATTTCTTGGGCCTACGTAATTTGACCTTTGTTCAAAAAAATGAAGGAGAAACTTGAAGAAGAACAGGGAATTGCTATTGATATCAAATCCATTGACTTGGAAGATTCACAAACCTTAGCGCTCTTTGCCAGTGGTAAGACAAAGGGGATTTTTCAGTTCGAGCAGGCAGGTGCTATAAATCTCCTTAAAAGGATTAAACCTACTAAGTTCGAAGAAGTAGTAGCGACTACCTCTCTTAACCGTCCAGGAGCTAGCGATTATACAGATAATTTCATCGCTCGTAAGTATGGTAAGGAGAAAGTTGATCTCATTGACCCAGTGGTTGCTCTGATTCTTGAACCTACCTATGGCATCATGCTTTATCAGGAGCAGGTTATGCAGATTGCCCAAGTATTTGCTGGCTTTAGCCTTGGAAAAGCTGATTTGCTTCGTCGAGCGATGTCTAAAAAAGATGCCAATGAAATGTCTAAGATGTCTGAAGAGTTCATGGAAGGAAGTCGTCAATTGGGACGTGACCCTCAGATTGCTAAACGTCTCTTTAGTATGATGGCTAAATTTGCAGGTTATGGTTTTAATAGAAGTCATGCCTATGCTTATTCAGCCCTAGCCTTCCAATTAGCTTATTTTAAAACGCATTATCCTCAGATATTCTATGACGTCATGTTAAATTATTCGTCAAGTGATTACATTAAGGATGCCATTGAAAATGGCTTTTCTCTAGCCAGTCTTGATATTAATAGAATTCCCTATCTGGACAAGATTTCAGATGGAAAGATTGTATTAGGTCTTAAGACTATCAAAGGCTTGCCAAGAGATTTTGCCCTTTGGATTATTGAGGATCGCAAACAAAATGGTAAATACATTTCTATAGAAGACTTTTTGACACGTATTCCTAGCAAATATCAGAAAGTCGATATTCTGACTCCTCTCATCCAAATTGGTTTGTTTGATATCTTTGAACCAAATCGTCAGAAAATCATTGGTAATTTAAGCAACCTCTTTACTTTTGTGAACGAGTTAGGAAGTTTGTTTGCAGAGTCCTCTTATTCTTGGGTGGAGTATGAAGACTATAGTCAGACAGAACGCTACAGTATAGAGCAGGATTTACTAGGCGTTGGGCTTAGTACACATCCATTACATTTAGCTCAAAAAATGACATCACGGCCCTACCAACCAATTTCTGAGTTGGCTTTGAACAGTAAGGCTACAGTTTTGGTTCAGCTTGAATCAGTTCGCATTATCAGAACGAAAAAGGGAGACCAGATGGCTTTTCTAAGCGTTTTTGATGGGGTAAATAAACTGGATGTCACTCTTTTTCCAGAAACTTATTTCTATCATAAAGATAAGTTAAAAAGAAGGTGGTCTCTTTTATCTAGAGGGACGAACTCAGGAGCGCGACGGACGTCTTCAATTAATTTTGTCAAATATAGAGGAGGCTAGTACTGAGCGTTTTTGGATTTTACTAGAGAATCATAATAAAGATTTAGAAGTTTCTCAAATTTTTAGCCAAGCATCCTGGACATATTCCTGTGGTTATTCGTTATCAGGGAAGCAAGGAAACGATAGTTAGTCAACGATATAAAGTGTCTAAGAACGAAGAACTCAGTAGGGAATTAGCACCCTTTTAGTGTTGAAAACGGTTTTACGTTAAAAAAAAACGATAAAACTTTTCAAATTTAAAGCCATTTAGAATTCTTTGTGTTATAATGAAAATGTTAAATATATAAAAGGAGTATCAGGAATAATGAAACGTATTGCTGTTTTGACTAGTGGTGGAGATGCCCCTGGTATGAACGCTGCCGCTCGTGCAGTTGTTCTCAAAGCAATTTCTGAAGGAATTGAAGTATTCGGCATTAACCGTGGATACGCTGGTATGGTTGAAGGAGATATCTTCCAACTTGATGCCAAAGGCGTAGACAACATCCTCAGCCGTGGTGGTACTTTCCTTCAGTCTGCTCGCTATCCTGAGTTTGCCCAACTTGAGGGTCAACTTAAAGGTATTGAGCAACTTAAAAAACATGGAATCGAAGGTGTAGTAGTTATTGGTGGAGATGGTTCTTACCATGGTGCTATGCGTTTGACTGAACATGGTTTCCCAGCAGTTGGTCTTCCAGGAACTATCGATAACGATATCGTTGGTACAGACTACACAATTGGTTTTGATACAGCTGTTGCAACTGCAACAGAAGCCTTGGATAAAATCCAAGATACTGCTTTCAGTCATGGACGTACTTTTGTCGTTGAGGTAATGGGACGTAACGCTGGTGATATCGCTCTTTGGGCTGGTATTGCTTCTGGTGCAGACCAAATTATTGTACCTGAAGAAGAGTACGACATCAATGAAGTTGTTCGTAAAGTTAAAGAAGGTTACGAATCAGGTGCTAAAACTCACCATGTAATCGTACTTGCTGAAGGTGTTATGGGTGCAGAAGAATTTGCAACTAAAATGAAAGAAGCTGGAGACACTTCAGATCTTCGCGCAACAAACATTGGACACGTGGTTCGTGGTGGTTCACCAACTGCGCGTGACCGTGTTCTTGCTTCATGGATGGGTGCGCATGCGGTTGACCTCCTTAAACAAGGTATTGGTGGTGTAGCTGTTGGTATCCACAATGAAGAGCTTGTTGAAAGCCCAATCCTTGGTACAGCAGAAGAAGGCGCTTTGTTCAGTCTTACTGAAGACGGTAAAATTATCGTTAACAATCCGCACAAAGCTCGTCTTGACTTTGCAGACCTTAACCGTTCATTGTCTAACTTGAGCTAATCTCAGTTACTTAAATTATTGTTAATCCGTCGCTAAGGCGACAAAAAATATAAGGGAGTTTTATTTATCATGAATAAACGTGTAAAAATCGTTGCAACACTTGGTCCTGCGGTTGAAATCCGTGGTGGCAAAAAATTTGGTGAAGATGGTTACTGGGGTGAAAAACTTGACCGTGAAGCATCTGCTAAAAACATTGCTCAATTGATCAAGGAAGGTGCCAACGTTTTCCGTTTCAACTTCTCACATGGTGACCACGCTGAACAAGGTGAACGTATGGATGTCGTTCGTATGGCAGAAGACCTTGCTGGTCAAAAAGTAGGTTTCCTTCTTGATACAAAAGGACCTGAAATTCGTACAGAATTGTTCGAAGGTGATGCTAAAGAGTATGCATACAAAACTGGTGAACAAATTCGTGTTGCTACTAAACAAGGTATCAAATCAACTCGCGACGTTATCGCTTTGAACGTTGCAGGCGCACTTGACGTTTTTGACGATGTAGAAGTTGGTAAACAAGTTCTTGTCGATGATGGTAAACTTGGTCTTCGTGTTGTAGACAAAGATGCTGAAAAACGTGAATTCATCGTTGAAGTTGAAAATGATGGTATCATCGCTAAACAAAAAGGTGTAAACATTCCTAACACTAAAATCCCATTCCCAGCACTTGCTGAAAGAGATAATGACGATATTCGTTTCGGTCTTGAACAAGGTCTTAACTTTATCGCTATCTCATTTGTGCGTACTGCAAAAGACGTACAAGAAGTTCGTGCTATCTGTGAAGAAACTGGTAATGGACATGTTAAATTGTTGGCTAAAATCGAAAACCAACAAGGTATTGAAAACATTGATTCAATCATCGAAGCTGCTGATGGTATCATGATTGCACGTGGTGACATGGGTATCGAAGTTCCATTTGAAATGGTTCCAGTTTACCAAAAAATGATCATCACAAAAGTCAATGCTGCAGGTAAGATTGCTGTTACAGCAACAAACATGCTTGAAACAATGACTGATAAACCTCGTGCAACTCGTTCAGAAGTATCTGACGTATTTAACGCAGTTATTGATGGTACTGATGCTACAATGCTTTCAGGTGAATCTGCAAACGGTAAATACCCTGTAGAATCAGTTCGTACAATGGCTACAATTGATAAAAATGCACAAACTCTTCTTAAAGAGTATGGTCGTCTTGATTCATCAACATTTGGTCGTTCAAGCAAGACTGAAGTTGTTGCATCTGCAGTTAAAGATGCTACTAACTCAATGGATATCAAACTTGTCGTTGCACTTACTGAATCTGGTAACACAGCTCGTTTGATTTCTAAATACCGTCCAGAAGCTGACATCTTGGCAGTAACATTCGATGAAATTACTCAAAAATCATTGATGCTTAACTGGGGTGTTATTCCAGTAGTTACTGAAAAACCTGCTTCAACTGATGACATGTTTGATGTTGCTGAAAAAGTTGCATTGCATTCAGGTCTTGTAGAATCTGGTGATAACATTGTTATCGTTGCTGGTGTTCCAGTAGGTACAGGTGGTACAAACACTATGCGTATCCGCACAGTAAAATAATTTAAGTTATACTTAAATATAAAGGGCTCTTTGTCAACTGTAGTGGGTGACGAAAAAGCTAACATCTAGAGAGGACCTGATAGGTCTTCTCTTTTTTTATGTTCAGAGTGATGAAGACACGTTTCTTAAAGTTGATGAAGTTTCTAAAACCGAAGCCCAACCGTTTGATGTCTTTAATCAACTTGTTGGTAGCTTCCAGTTTTGCGTTTGAATAGTCTGTTTCTAGTGCATTTTGATGTATTGTTTGTGTCTAAGAAAAGTTCTAAAGACCGTTTGAAAATAGTGATTGACCTTGCTTCTATTTTCCTCTATGAGCTCAAAGAACTCATCTACTCTCTTCTCCTGAAAGTGAAAAAGTAAAAGCTGAGAAAGTGTATAGTAGTCAGTAAGCTCTTTGAAAAGCCTAGTGTCTTCTCAACAACTTCATGTGGTGCTAAAGTTTGACGGAAAGTCTTTGAATAAAAAGAGTTGAGAGATAGTTTACGGCTGTCCTTTTGGAAGAGTCGCCAGTGATTTTTTAAAGCTCGATAAGGTAGTGACTTCTTATCAAACTGGTTCATAATCGCAATTCTTGTCTTTAAAAAGGCTCGACCAAGGTGCTGGATGATGTGGAAACGATCAATAATGATTTCGGCGTTTAGGAAAAGCCTTTTCGAGCTAGTGGGCATATAGGCTCCAGACATATCCATTGTGATAAACTGCACCTTTCGTCGAACTTTCAATGGGTACTTTCAAAAAGTGGTTTCGAATCGTGGTTTGGCGACGATTATCAAGGATGGTTATGAGCTCGTTGGTCTCATAGTTTTGAGCGATAAAAGCCAAGGCACCTTTCTTGAAACCAAACTCATCCCAGGACATAACCCTTGGGAGTTTATCAAAATGTTCCTTGAAAGAAAACTGATCAAGCTTACGATAGACAGTGGATGTCGATACACGAAGTCTTCTGGTAATATCTGTTAGTGATACCTTTTTCAGTAAGGAGCTGTGCAACCTTTTTGCCGGACAAGGTTGGAGATTTGGTGGTTTTTTTCTCAACAATTGATGTCTCAGCTACCGTTACTCTCTTACAACTTTTGCACTGGAAACGACGTTTTTTCAGACATAGTAGTGTCGGCGTTCCCGCTTGTTCGAGAAGAGGAATTTTAGAGTTTTTTTGAAAGTCATATTTGATCATCTTTCCATGGCAGTGAGGACATGATGGTGCAGGGTAATCAAGTTTTGCTTGAATCTCGATATGAGTGTCAGTTTCAAAAAAACAAGTGAAATAATGATATTTTTGGTCTTTAATTCCGATTAGTTCTGTGGTATTCTTAATAAGTCTCATAAGTTCTTCCTAATGATGGTTTGGTTGCTTTTCATTATAGTTCTTATGGGACTTTTTGTGTACACTTAAAAAAGCTCTATAATCTCTACAGTGGTTTTACCCACTACAGAAATTATAGAGCCATATAGAAGGTCCATGAGGATCTTCTTTTTAGTTTTATATTTTATTTAACTATAAAATTTATCTAGTGGAATATGCTATATAGATTATCTTTGAGGAAGTGGATTAATGGGGGATATAAAAATGGCTGAGTTGGTTATAAATGAGTATTATGATAAATTACATGATTTTTCGTTGAATCTTAGCTTTTATTTTTGATTGTAAAATCCTAGAAGATTCAGGTATAGCTGTAATAGTATAGACTTTACACTCCTATTTTTAAGTAGCTAGCTAAATTGAATTGCTTAAGATAATTTGCCTAGAAATATATTGTTTTTAGCTACATTTATTTTTAAGAATGTATACGAAATTTGTTAAAGCTCCTAGAAACTTTCAAAAAGACACTAAAGAGACGTTTTATGAAGTTGACTATAATGATTAGGATTTAGAAATTTAAACATTTCCCTGAATTCATTTTTCTAAGGTTAATTAATGTAATTGCTTTCTTCGAAATAATGAAACTTTTAAAATTATTTTTGGACAATTTTTAAATACTGGTAAACATATGCATATATTTTTATATAGACTTGGATAAAGTTATATTTATACAAAAAAATAAATTATCTTTACTGATCGTGTTAGAATGTTAAACGATTAATATTTTTAAAAATACTTTTTAATCTCATTGAGGGTAGGATACTTAAATGTTAAGTGTGGAGGATTACCAAAGTGGGTAAAGATTTATTAAATAATTGTTTAAGTCGATTTTTCAATTCGTAAACTCAATGTAGGCGTGTACTCTGTCTTACTTGGAACTTGGTATTGATAACAAAGTTTTAGCAGATGAGTTAACTACAGAAGTTCAAACAGCTGGTGTAGCAAGTGCCGCTACACCTATTAGTCAAGATGCACAACTATATAGTACATTGGCATTAATGATTGCGAACAAAGCAACAAGTGAAACTGCACCCTCAGTTATAGATAGCCAAGCAAGTGCTAAAACTGAACCTTCTCAATCTACAGATAACGGTAGTGGAACTGCTAAATCGATGGATTCATCAAGTCAAACATCAGAAGCCAAGAATCATGAATCATCTTCTACAGCTCAAGCCTCATTAGAGAATTTGGTAGTTGCTAACGGTTTAACAAATACTTCAGCACTTTCTGCAAGTAATGAATTAGAGGCAACTGAGGCAGCCATAATGAATACTGAATCAGATTACTGATAACAACGGCTATACAACTGATTGAGTTTCTAAAGACAAAGAAGTACTTCCTTCTATAAATGAAGTTTGGGATAGCATGGATGGTCTATATATTCCAACTGTTACTCCGAAGGAACTTGAGAGGGAAGACAAGACATCTATGGATGTTCAAGGAGTTAGTCAAACTGGTACTCCAGAATTAGCTATTGAAGGAACAAATAATAATGGTGAGAAAGTTAAAATCACACTTGATTTTGATTATATGTCCAAGTTTGTCGATCCAACAACTGGAAATGTAATCAATGATCCTGTTTCGACTGTAGAAGGAATCTACTATTTAGATGAGCTGACTGGAAAGGTTACCTTTGTATCAGACCCAGGATTTACTGGAACTGCCAAGGGTGTAACAGTTTCTCTTACGACTTCAGTTGGTCGTGATAAAGATGGTAGAGTGTCAGATAATGCTCTTAAGACTGCAACTGATAAGTACACACAAACTGTCACAACAGTTACTTCAATTGGTAAGAAGAGTGCAACTCAAACAGGCAAGCCAATCTTTACTGAAGGTGACATCCATGTATCAATAAATGATGCCGTTCCAGTTACATTTGAAGATAGCACCACTACCAAGACTGTTTCAGGTCTTGGTAGTTACACGGTAGCAGCAGATGGTACAGTAACATTCACACCAGAAGCTGAATTTACAGAACCTGTCCCAGCAGTTACAGTGGTTCATGAAGATGTGAACGAAACTAAGGCTTCAGCGACTTACACACTTACTGTATTGCCAGTTACGTCATTTGTAGATAAGGGTGGTAGGGAAATCCTACAGTTGATGGTGAACAAGCAAAAGCTGAAATTCCAGGTTATCGCTTCGTAGAAACCAAGAAATTACTTAATTGTGATATCGAACATGTCTACGAACAAGTAACGACATCATACGTTGATGAAAATGGTAATACTCAGCACATCTACAAACAGACTGTGACTCCAACACCAGTGCCACAGCCAGCTCCACAAACAGAAGAGCCTAAGGCTCCAGTTCTCCCAGAAACAAAAGAAGAAGCATACTTTATCAATCCAACTGATAAGACAGCTCAACTTCCAGAAACTGGTAGTGAGAATTCAAATCTTGCATTTGTTAGTTTGTCAAGTCTTATAGCAGGAATGGGACTCTATACTGGAAAACGACGCAAATGTTAAAATGATTTAACGGTCGTTTAGGGCAGTAGAATTCTGATTCGAATCAATATAGATTTCACAGCATTTGCCATGGGGTCTATTTGTATAGTCTAGCCTGCTAGTTTTTTAAGTCGTCATGATTGACTTTACTCTCTAAGAAGCGTAATCTAGACATTAATTAAAGGATAAAAAGGAGGTCCCTCGATGATTGAAGTAACTTATTTAAATACTGCAAAGCAAGAAAAACACACTTCTTTTGAAGATTACAATGAATTTGTCAGAGCACAGCAAGCTTGTTGGATTGCCTTACCGGATTCAACGCCAGTCACTAAGGTGACTATAAACGGACATGATATTGGCTACAAAGGACAATATGGCGACCTTTACTTTTATATTATGAAGCTAGACTTGGCACAATATCAGTAATAATAAGAAAAAGAATCAGACATCGTGTTCTGATTCTTTTTTTGAGATCAGGTAATTTTTATAAATTAAGAATATTGCTAATTGACTGAAAATGACTTACAATAGAAAGTAAGAATTTATATAAGGAGACAGATATGAAAAAAACAAGCGTTTAATTTGGACTTTGGTTTTCTTAGCTATCTTGACGCTCGGTTCTATTGGTACAGATCTGTTCAAAAAGAACACCAAGATACCAATAAGGTCGTCAAAGTAGGGATCCTCCAGTTCGTGACTCACGACGCCCTGGATCAAATCGAGAAGGGAATTGAGGATGGCCTTAAGGAAGCTGGTTATAAGGGGGACAAGGTTAAAATCACCCTCCTAAATGCCGAAGGAGACCAGTCTAAAATTCAAACCATGTCTAAACAATTGGTTAATGACAAGAACGATGTCGTTATCGGTATTGCCACACCAGCAGCACAGGGGCTAGCGGCAGCTACCAAGGATATTCCAGTCATCATGGGGGCTATCTCAGACCCTGTTGGGGCAAAATTGGTTAAGGATCTCAAGCATCCAGAAGGCAATGTTACCGGTACCTCTAACCAAGTGCCGATTAAGCAGACAGTAGAATTGGTCAAATCACTGACACCAAATGCCAAAACGATTGGTATTCTCTATGCTTCAAGTGAGGATAATTCCAAATCACAGGTTGAAAGCTTTAAGAAATACGCTGAAAAAGATGGTCTAAATGTGGTCGAGTATGCCGTACCCTCAACCAATGAAATCAATACAACCATGTCAGTCATGACTGGTAAGGTAGATGCCATCTGGACGCCTCAAGATAATACGATTGCTTCAGCCTTTTCAACAGTAATCTCATCAGCCAACCAAGCTAAGATTCCAGTTTATACGACGGTTGATACGATGGTGAAAGAAGGCGGTTTGGCTTCAGTTGCTCAAAGCCAATATGAACTTGGAAAGGCTACAGCTCGTAGTGCCGTTAAGGTTCTTAAAGGTAAGAAAGTTAAGGATGTTCCTGTAGATGTTATCGATGATGGCACACCAACGCTTAACCTTAAAGTTGCTCAAGACCTCAACATCACCATCCCTGACGATGTGCTTAAACAGTCAGATATCGCTGTTAAAGCTGATAAATAAGGAGGACTTATGATTATTTCATCTATTTATCAGGGGCTTCTATACGGAATCCTAGGTCTTGGGATTTACATGACTTTCCGTATCTTGGATTTTCCTGATTTGACAACAGAAGGTTCCTTCCCTCTTGGTGGGGCAGTAGCAGTAACCCTTATGAACTTTGGTTGGAACCCTATCTTGGCGACCTTGGTTGCCGTCTTGGCGGGCTGTGGTGCTGGACTTGTGACTGGTCTCCTCTATACTAAGGGAGAAATTCCTACTATTTTTGGCAGGGATTTTGGTCATGACCTCTCTTAACTCAGTCATGCTTATGATTATGGGTAGGGCCAACCTAGGACTTCTTGATATTAAGACTATTCAAGATTTACTTCCTTTCAGCAAGGACTACAACCTCTTAATCGTCGGTCTCATTGCTGTAACCATTGTTATCACTGCCTTGATTGCCTTTCTTAACACGCGCCTAGGGCAAGCCTATATTGCCACAGGTGATAATAGAGACATGGCCAAATCTTTTGGTATCAACACAGATCAATATGGAAGTGATGGGACTTGTTATCTCAAATGGTATTATTGCCCTCTCAGGAGCCTTGATTAGTCAACAGGACGGTTATGCCGACGTTTCAAAAGGGATTGGGGTTATCGTCATCGGACTTGCCAGCATTATCATTGGTGAAGTCTTGTATACGACTAACTTGACCTTGTTGGAACGACTGATTGCCATCTGTGTAGGCTCAATCCTTTATCAGTTCCTTTTGACAGCGGTTATTGCTCTTGGCTTTAACACTAACTACCTCAAACTCTTTAGTGCAATTGTTTTGGCTATTTGTTTGATTTCGCCTGTCCTACGCCGAAAATTCTTTAAGGGGGTGACCTTATCACGATGACAGCTATTGTAGAACTCAAAGATGCGACTGTTAAGGTCAATAACGGTTTTGACACCGAAAAAAACAATCCTGGACCATGTTAATCTTACCATTAGAGAAGGTGACTTTATTACCATTCTCGGTGGAAATGGTGCCGGAAAATCAACCCTCTTCAACGTCATTGCAGGGACACTCATGTTGACCAGTGGTCAGATTTTCATCATGGGTGAAGATGTTACGGCTCTCCCTGCTGAGAAGCGTGCTAAGTACCTCTCACGAGTCTTCCAAGATCCTAAAATGGGGACAGCTCCTCGTATGACTGTTGCAGAAAACCTCTTGATTGCCAAATACCGTGGTGAAAAACGAGGGCTTAAATCACGCCAAATTCATCTCTACACAGAGGAATTTCAAGGTCTGATTGAACGCATCAGTAATGGTTTAGAAAAGCACTTAGATACACCAGCAGGTCTCCTTTCAGGTGGTCAGCGTCAGGCTCTCAGTCTGTTGATGGCGACACTTAAACGTCCTGAGCTCTTGCTCTTAGATGAGCACACCGCAGCCCTGGATCCCAAGACCAGTGTAGCCCTCATGGAGTTGACTGATGAGTTTGTGACGGGAGACCATCTAACAGCCTTGATGATTACCCACCACATGGAAGATGCCCTAAAATATGGAAATCGTCTGATTGTTATGAAGGATGGTCAAATCATTAAAGATCTTACCAAGGAAGAAAAAGGTCAATTGGATATCACAGACTACTACGCTATGTTTGAGTAAGCCTAGTCTGACTCTAAATTGTAAAATAAGCCAAAAAGTTGTATACTTAAAGGGTATGCAACTTTTTGTTGTGGCCTGTAAATCGACAAGGAGACTGTTCGCACGAACGTTCAGCTTCTTGGACCGTCTGTAAAAATAGGCTCTAGAAGAGAGTCAAACTAAAAAGGAGAAAAACAAGCATGAGCGATATTAAAATTATTGCCCTAGGTGGAGTACGTGAAAATGCTAAGAACCTCTATATTGTTGAGATTAACGACTCTATCTTTATCTTGGATGCTGGTCTAAAGTATCCTGAAAATGAACAACTAGGTGTTGACTTTGTCATTCCCTAACTTAGATTACTTGATTGAAAATAGAGATCGTATCCAAGGGATTTTCTTAACTCACGGACACGCTGATGCCATTGGTGCCCTACCTTATATCTTGCAAGAAGTCAAAGCACCAGTCTTTGGATCATCCCTCACAATCGAGTTGGCTAAACTTTTTGTCAAGAATGCTGGCGTTAAGAAATTCAATAACTTCCATGTTATTGACGCAGAAACTGAAATTGAATTTGAGGATGCTGTGGTTTCATTCTTAAAGACAACTCACTCTATCCCAGAATCAATGGGGATTGTTCTTGGCACTGACCAAGGCAATATTGTCTATACTGGTGACTTCAAGTTTGACCAAGCTGCTCGTCCTTACTACAAAACTGATTTAGGTCGTTTGGCTGAAATCGGACGTGAAGGTGTTCTGGCACTCTTGTCAGACTCAGCAAATGCGACAAGTACTGAACAAACAGCTTCTGAAGCAGAAGTGGGCCAAGAAATTGACCAAGTTATTGCTGATGCAGAAGGACGTGTTATTGTTGCTGCAGTTGCCTCAAACTTGGTACGTATTCAACAAGTCTTTGATTCAGCTGCTGATCACGGACGTCGTGTTGTTCTTACTGGTTTTGACGTAGAAAACATTGTCCGCACAGCTATTCGTCTCAAAAAATTGACTGTGGAGCATGAGAAACTTATTGTCAAACCAAAAGACATGAACAAGTTCGAAGACCACGAGTTGATTATCCTCGAAAATGGTCGTATGGGTGAACCAATCGATGGCCTTCAAAAGATGGCTGTTGGTCGTCACCGTTACGTTCAAATCAAAGATGGAGATTTGGTTTATATCGTAACAACTCCAAGCATTGCTAAGGAAGCCGTAGTGGCACGTGTCAACAACGCTATCTATAAAGCTGGCGGAACTGTTAAGATGATTACGCAGAGCCTTCGTGTTTCTGGACATGCCAATGCTCGCGAACTTCAATTGATGATTAACCTTCTTCGTCCACAGTATCTCTTCCCTGTCCAAGGGGAGTACCGTGACCTTCAAGCACATGCAGAGTTAGCCTTGGAAGTTGGTATTCTTCCAGAAAATATTTATATCGTTAAACGCGGTGACATCATGCACTTGTCAGAGGATCAAGGTTTCCTTCATGAAGGAGCTGTTCCAGCTGGTGATGTTATGATTGACGGTAATGCCATTGGTGATGTGGGTAATATCGTCCTTCGTGACCGTAAGGTCTTGTCTGAAGATGGTATCTTTATCGTAGCTATCACTGTTAACAAGAAGGAACGTAAGATTGTCTCTAAAGCGCGTGTGAATACACGTGGGTTCGTTTATGTGAAGAAGAGCCGTGACATTCTCCGTGAGGCTGCTGACATTGTCAATGCTACCGTTGAAAATTACTTGGCAGGAGACAGCTTCGACTGGGGTGAACTTAAAGGAGCCGTCCGCGACGATGTAGCTAAGTTCCTCTTTGACCAAACCAAACGTCGCCCAGCTATCCTTCCAGTAGTTATGGAAGTCCGCTAATAACTGACTAAAACATAAGAGTGTGAGCGTGTCGCTTGGACCATAGACATTGAGGAAAGTCTCAACAAGACTTTGTTTTAAAATCAAAAGCTGGGGTGTCCCAGCTTTTCTAACATTAAGAAAGGAAAATACAAATGGCTTTTTTTCAAATTGAATACTCATCAGATGTTCTAGGACAATACCGCCAAGTGGATGTCATCTATCCAGATCGTGATCAGATTGCTGAAAGGGAAAGTGATACGGATATCCCAGTTCTCTATCTCCTTCATGGCATGGGGGGAAATCATAATTCTTGGGCCTTCCGTACCAATATTCAGCGTCTCCTTCGTAAGACTAATCTCATTGTTATTATGCCTAATTCTGAAAATGGCTGGTATACAAATACCAATTACGGGGTTAAGTATTACGATGCCATTGCTAAGGAGCTTCCTCAAGTCATGCAACGTTTCTTCCCAAGTATGACTAAGAAGCGTGAAAAGACTTTTATCGCTGGGCTTTCTATGGGTGGCTATGGTTCTTTCAAACTAGCCTTAACGACAAATAACTTTGCTTGTGCGGGTTCCTTCTCTGGTGCCCTTGGGTTATCAGTAGAGATGATTACAGATGAAACGAGTGAGTCTAAGGAATACTGGCAAGGTGTCTTTGGCGATTTGGAAGGAAAAGACATTGAGCAGCACAAATTGGTTAACCTAGCCAAACAACATGACAAGAAAACCAAATTCTTTGCCTGGTGTGGCCTTGAGGATTTCCTTTTTGATTCTCAAGATAAGGCAGTAGCTGATTTGAAGGCCCTTGGTTTAGACATTGACTACAGCACAGACCATGGAAGACATGAGTGGTACTATTGGGAAAAACAACTAGAAGCCTACTTAGAATGGTTACCTATTGATTACGTTAAAGAAGAACGTTTGTCTTAATAGGTCAAGTTTGTAACATCTTATCAAAGAGATGATAAAAGCTTAAAGTGATATTTTTTACTTGTCAGAACTATTAGAGCTTGATATACTAGGGAAGTTTCGAAAAAGGAGGCTCAATAATGAAAAAAATTATTCAGAGTAATCTTCTATATTCCCAAACTTCTTTTACAATTTATTTGGAATCTTATTTGGGCTATATTTAAACTTGCCCTAGTCCTAGCCCTCATTGGTTATGGACTCGTCTACTATGCCAATAACTCTTCAAGTACCTTAGCCACAAACATTAACCAAGCTTTTCATCAAGTAGAGCTAGGTTTTAGTGGTACCAGTACTAGTGACGTTGAGAAAGTTGTCTCTAACCTATCAACGACAGATACTATTCCTGAGTCTAATGGAGCTAGATGGGCGCAAAATACAGCTAGCATCTATATACAATCTACAGACGAAACCTTGGTAGCAGCTTATAAGGAAGCTATTACTAACTGGAATAACACGGGTGCTTTCATCTTTACTTTAACTGATGATGCCTCAACGGCTGACATTGTTGCGACTGACTATTCCGATGCGAATTCACAGGCAGCAGGTTTAGCAGACACTCAAACCAATGTTTTGACCAATCGCATCACTCATGTAGATGTGAAGTTAAACCGTTATTTCCTCTTGAATAGTGATTTTGGTTATACTCACAAGCGTATTGTGAATACGGCTGAACACGAATTGGGACATGCCATTGGCTTAGACCATGATGACTCTAAGACATCCGTTATGCAATCAGCAGGATCTTATTACGGGATTCAACAGGTGGATATTGATACGGTCCATGCTCTCTATGCAAATTAAGGAGGAGTGTCATGCACTATTTGAAACGCCTTGCTAGACGTTACCCCATGCAAACCTTCCTTTTTCTTTTCAATGCTGGGGTCTTTACTTGGTTGCAAACAACAGGAACCATGATTGCCAATCGTTTGGGCCTATCAGGTGATGGCATTTGGATTTATATTCCCAATTGGGTAAAAACGCTGACCAGTCATTCTATACAGAGTATTCAAACCCTTTACGGAGCCTCTGGTTGGAGTTGGCTAATCACCTCTATGCTTCTCACTTGGCTCTTGACTTTTCTTAGAGGTCTCATGAGAGCAGTGATTCTCATTCTGATAGTTGGTCTTGGCTTATGGCTAGTTTATCGACACTTTGAACTCTTACAAAAATCTAAAACTGTCCTGATGGGCAGTTTTTGAGTTGTTAGGTCATTTATTTTCTGAAGAAATATGATATAATATAGCTAATTTATTATTTTGGAGGACATTATGGCTTTTAGCAAAAAAATCGTTTATGCCAGTATGACCGGTAACACGGAAGAAATCGCAGATATCGTTGCCAAAAAAATTGGAAGAATTGGGTCACACTGTAGATGTAGACGAGTGTACAACGGTTGATGCCGCTGATTTTTGAAGATGCGGACATCTGTATCGTAGCGACTTACACTTATGGTGATGGTGAGTTGCCAGATGAAATCGTTGACTTTTACGAAGATTTGGCTGACCTCGACTTGTCAGGTAAAAATCTTTGGTGTTGTAGGTTCAGGAGATACTTTCTACGATTATTTCTGTCACTCAGTTGATGAATTTGAAAAATCAATTCACCTTTCACAGGGGCGACTAAAGGTGCTGATAGTGTCAAGGTTGACCTTTCTGCTGAAGATGAAGATATCGAAAACCCTCGAAGCTTTTCGCTGAAAAAAAGTTTCAGAAGCATTAGCATAAGAAAAAAAGCAGAGTAAAGTCTGCTTTTATTGTAGTCAAAAAAATGGAGTTTTTTTATGAATGAAATAGAAAGAGATTTTAGGACGCAATCTCAACATCTCCTTTGGTCCGTTTGGCGAGGGCTCTTAGTGGGGGTGACAGCAGGAGCAGTAGTCAGTCTTTTTCGTTGGTTAATTGCCAAAAGGGGCCGCATTTTCTGTAGCTATTTACGAAGACGCTCTTCATAATCCACTTCTGATTCTGGGAATTGTACTTGTTAATCTCTTGATTGCCCTTTTTATTGGTTACCTTATTAAACAGGAAAAAGACATCAAGGGCTCAGGGATTCCTCACGTTGAAGGGGAACTGATGGGGCTTCTACATCCGTCCTGGTGGTCAGTTTTATGGCGTAAATTCCTAGGTGGAGTCCTTGGGATTTCAATGGGACTGATGTTGGGACGTGAGGGACCTAGCATTCAACTAGGTGCCATGACTGCTAAGGGATTAGCGGAGGGACTTAAGCTCTCTGCACGTGAGAAGCGTGTCTTGATTGCTGCAGGAGCAGCAGCAGGGTTATCGGCTGCCTTTAATGCCCCGATTGCTGGTCTTTTGTTTGTCGTCGAAGAAGTCTATCATCATTTCTCTCGTCATGTTTGGGTGACAGCTTTAACGGCATCTTTAGTAGCCAATGCTGTTTCCCTACGCATCTTTGGCCAGGTACCAGTCCTTGCTATGACAGAAAAATTACCCGTATTTCCTTTGAAGGATTATTGGATTCTTATTGTTTTTGGGGATTTTTTTCTAGGTGTGCTTTGGATACGGTTATGAGTGGGTTGTCTTACGTATTGGTAAGGTCTACCAAGGGTTAGGGAAAAATCTTCCACTTGCCATCTCATTTTTCATGGCCTCTTGGCAGTTCTGTTTATCATTCCTATTGGTCTCTATTTTTCCACATCTTTTTAGGTGGTGGGAATGAATTGATTCTTGCCTCTAAATGGTTTACATCCTGCTCTAACTGTGGCTATCCTCTATTTGGCTATTCGCTTTGTTTGGAGTATGTTGTCCTTTGGTTCAGGTTTTCCTGGTGGGATTTTCTTGCCGATTTTGACTCTAGGTGCTCTTTCTGGTAGCGTATTTTGCGGCAGCTTTTTGAAAATCTAGGATTCTTACAAGTCAGTCAGTTCCCTATTTTTATCATTCTTGGTATGGCTGGTTATTTCGGTGCTGTATCTAAGGCACCGCTCACTGCTATGATTTTAGTAACTGAGATGGTAGGTGACCTTCACCAATTAATGACAATTGGAGTCGTGACCCTGATTGCCTATCTCGTCATGGATTTCATGGGAGGAGAACCTGTCTATGAAGCCATGCTTCACAATCTAATCGCTCACGAACCAGCGCAAGTTGATAATATACCGACGATGATTGACTTACCAGTTACAGACAGTCTAGCTGGTCGATTGGTTAAGGATTTAACCTTACCTGATGGCGTTTTGATTTCCACTCAGATTTTTCAAGATCAGTCTGAGGTTGTTCATGGAGACACACGTCTAAAAGCAGGAGCAACCCTGTATCTGGTTGTTAATGAAAGTAATATCAGTCAGGTAAGAAAACTCTTTTTATAAGCAATTCAATGGCTTGAGGCTCTTTTGTCCTCAGGTCATTTTTGTTATAATGGAGAGAAAAAAAGGAGGTCAGTATGGACTTAAATGAGATTCGCCAACAGATTGACACCGTTGATAATGAGATTGTGGCTTTGTTGGAAGAACGTATGAAATTGGTAACTCGAGTAAGTGCTTATAAACAACGCACTGGAAAGGCGATTTATGATCCCGAACGAGAGCAAGCCCTGCTAGACAAAGTAGGCGCTAGTGTCCTTAATCCCGAATATAAAGAAGCTATCGTCGCTAGTTTTGCGGATATTATGAAGCATTCACGTACTTATCAAGCAAGTAAGCTAGAAGAAAAGTAGGCCTCTAATATGAAAGTAAGACAATTAAGTGATAGTCAAGGTCTTTCTTATTTACATTTAGTAATGTTAAGTCTTTATGCAATCTTGTTAGGGGTGCTAGTTGGACTGATTGATGCTATTTTTTTGGGCGCGTGCTCATAGGGACTCTCGGAATTTCGTGACCACCATCTCTTTTTATCTAGTCCCAGCGCTTCCTATAGCAGGGTCTTTTGATAGTTTACCTTTACCAAAAGTTTGCTGGGTAAGGCAGCACAGGGAATGGGCTTGATTTTCAAGGTTGGACATAATGAGGAGGATCAAGTCCCCCTAAGGTTAATTCCACTAGTGACTGTAACTACATGGCTGACCCACCTTTTCGGGGGTTCTGCAGGTCGTGAGGGAGTTGCTGTACAACTGGGGGCCACAGTTTCTCATGCTTTTAGTCGCTATTTTAAGCTCCCGAATGCTTCACGTATTTTCTTGACCATGGGGATGGCCGCTGGTTTTGGAGGTCTCTTCCAAACACCAATCGCTGCGACCTTTCTTTTGCTCTTGAGGTCTTGACTCTAGGACAGTTAAGTCTGCCAATCTTGGTACCGACTCTTATTGCATCTTTTGTGGCGAGTACGACAAGCCATCTCTTAGGTCTTGAAAAATTTAGCCACTTTGTATCTGAAAGTTTGACTATTGACCTTGGGACGTTTATGAAATTAGCTCTTTTAGGTCTGGCCTTTGGTATTGCAGGAAATCTCTTTGCTTATCTCTTGTCACTAGCTAAAAAGAAAGTAGCGAGTCTGCTCCCAAATCCTTATTATCGTGTTCTCTTAGGAAGTGTCGTCTTAACCTGTCTTCTTTTGATTTTGTGGAAGGGACGTTATACAGGTCTTGGAACGAATTTGATTGCTTTAAGTGTTGGTGGTGGGACCATTTATCCATTGGATTGGCTCTTGAAATTGCTCTTGACCGTCTTTACCCTATCTCTTGGTTTCCAAGGAGGAGAAGTAACCCCTTTGTTTGCTATCGGTGCAAGTCTTGGTGCTGTTCTAGCACCAGTTCTGGGACTTCCAATTCCACTTGTAGCAGGTCTAGGCTATCTGTCTGTCTTTGGTAGCAGTACCAATACCCTTTTAGCACCTATTTTCATTGGCGTTGAAGTCTTTGGTCCCGCTAATGCAGTCCCTCTTATGCGATTGTCATGGCTTTTGCTTATCTCATAAATCATAAGACGAGCATTTATGGACAACAAAAAATGCTAGAAATGCAATAAGATACTAGACATCCTGATAATTTTTTGATAAGATACTAAGAGTGTGTAATGGACACACAAAAATAACGGCTAATCCGCTGAGACACAGAGGTTGCTCTTAAGATTAGTAAGATAGGAGTATATAAAAATGAATCCATTGATCCAAAGTTTGACAGAAGGTCAACTTCGTACTGACATCCCATCATTCCGTCCTGGTGACACAGTTCGCGTTCACGCGAAAGTTGTCGAAGGAACTCGCGAACGTATCCAGATCTTTGAAGGTGTAGTTATTTCACGCAAAGGTCAAGGGATCTCAGAAATGTACACAGTTCGTAAAATTTCAAGCGGTATCGGTGTAGAACGTACTTTCCCAATCCACACTCCACGTGTTGAAAAGATTGAAGTTGTACGCTACGGTAAAGTCCGCCGTGCTAAACTTTACTACTTGCGTGCTTTGCAAGGTAAAGCTGCACGTATCAAAGAAATCCGTAAATAATTTACAGATTTCACATAAAAAATCTGTCCTCGTGGCAGATTTTTTCATAAGTCCTCTTAGTTAAATGGATATAACAACTCCCTCCTAAGGAGTCGTTGCTGGTTCGATTCCGGCAGGGGACATCAAAAATAGTTTGAATGGTTTTGGAATCATTTTGAATTTCTGAACTAACTTTTTAGTAAGGTCTTGACAATATATATATATATATATATATATATATAATAGTCTCGTGATTTTTTTATAGAAAAAGGAGATTATTGTGAAACAAACCTTCATCACTTCGTATCTAACATTTTTATCTAAAAGCATCTGTAGCACTTGAAGGAGATTTTATCAAGACTTCAAACCCTAACACTATTTTTGAAGGTTATTCCTCTTGGAGCACAGAATAAAACGATTCCAGTGGATCATATCTCAAGTGTTGATGATTCATTCAGATTAGATTTTAAATCTTTCGCATGGGGAATTATCTTTGCTCTAGTTGGCTTTTTAATATGATGGGTTCATCTATCTTAGGGAGGATTGATCTTAGCTGCTTATGGTATTTTTGACGGTATTAAGTGCATTCCAGACTCTTTTGATTTTTAAATCTAACTTCTGGAGGTGCACATGTATTGAGTGTTGTTGTATTTGAAAAGTCCAATCTTTGACTTGCAAAGAAACAATCGAAAGTCTAATTCAACATCGTTACAATAATACAAATGTGACAGCTAATACTGACCGAGTTATTGAAGCTTTAAATAATAAGTAAACTGGTTTCATAAGTCTCTTTAAAAGAGGCTTTTTATTGTGTTATAAATAAAAGATGATAGGTAAAGAATATGAAATAATCATTTTTTTGATGTACCAAATAAACTTTTCTGAGGACATTATATTGTGATAAAAGGTCTGAGATTTTTTTAATAACAGGCGATTGGAAGTTTGGAGATTGAACAAAAGGGTCCAAAACAAATTGCGAATTATGTTTTTATTTCATTCTGGAGCTATAATAACTATTGAGATTACCTTTAGATTTTTCCCTTTGCTGTGATTATCAGACCAGTTAACTAACGTAAAAGAAATCTATCTCTTCAATCAAAAACCAGGTTTCCCTGGTTATAACTATTAGCGGCTTACACGACGGCGAGCTGCTTTTTACGGTTTTCTTCGATGAAAGCCAATTTTTTTCTTCTGGTTCGATAATGGTCTTTTTTTAACTGCGAAAGACAGCACCTGCAACAGTAGCAGCAGTTCCGATAACGCCAGTAGCGACACCTTTAGCAAATGAATGTTTTTAGCCATGAGACTATCCTCCGTATATGTTATAATATGCTTATATTATCTAAAAAAATATCTAGAATAGCAAGTGGAAAACATTATGAAAAACCAAACTTATTGTAGTAGCTGGTCCCTACTGCTGTGGGGAAAAACAGCGCTTGGAATTGAATTAGCCCAGCGTTTTAATGGCGAAATTATTTCAGGAGATAGCCAGCAGGTTTACCGACAATTGAAATATAGGGAACTGCCAAGGCTACTCCTGAAGAGCAGGCAGCGGCAGTGCATCATCTGATTGATGTTCGAGATGTCGATGAGTCTTATTCAGCTTATGATTTTTGTGACAGAAGCGCAGAGCTGCCATTACAGATATTGTCAATCGTGGCAAAGCTTCCTATTGTTGTAGGAGGGTACAGGTCTCTATTTACAAAAGTCTTCTAGAAGGGATATCATCTAGGGGGTCAAGTGGATCAGGAGCAGGTGTTTAGCCTATCGCTCTGAATTAGAGCAACTATCTGATCTGGAACTTTTTGAAACAGATTGATAGTTTAGGTATAGAGATTAAAGAGATTAATCGTCGTCGTGCCATTAGAGCTCTTGAGTTACATCGCTTTTTCGGAGAATCCTGAAAAATACTGAGACGACTTTATGATCCCTTTTATTATTGGGTTGGATGATGAGCGCTCTCTGATTTATGAACGTATTAATACTCGCGTTGACAAGATGGTTGAACTTGGGCTTTTGGAAGAAGCTAAGTGGCTATATGATAATTATCCTGAGGTCCAGTCCGCACGTGGAATAGGCTACAAGGAATTGTTTCTTATTTTTGCTGGGAACCAAACCTTTAGATGAAGCCTTAGAAAAACTCAAGCAAAATACCCGTCGATTTGCTAAACGCCAATTAACCTGGTTCAGAAATCGCATGAGGGTTAAGTTTTATCAGATTTCTAGTCCAGATTATCCTGAAAATGTGATTCAAGATCTTGCTTTATTTTTTTAAAATGAAAGGGAAGGATCGAAAGGTAGGTGATCCTAGTTTTAAGAACCTATCTTTGCTATAATGATAACTATGACTAAACGAAGAAAAAAATCAGCCTATGAAATTAATGCTAGCTCAGGCTAAGGCACTTTTTGCCAATGAAGACAATGCTCTGGCCAACCTTTCTAATGCCTCGGCTCTCTTGAATACAACTCTATCAAATTCTGTGTTCACAGGCTTCTACCTGATGGATAATGTAAATAATGAGTTAATCCTGGACCATTTCAAGGGTAATGTCTCTTGTGTTCGAATTGCCTTAGGTAAGGGTGTTTGTGGCCAATCTGCGGCAGAAAATAGAACCTTGATTGTCCAAGATGTCACTAAACATGCCAACTATATTGCCTGTGATTCTGCTGCTCGAAGTGAGATTGTTGTCCCTATGGTGAAAAGGATGGCAAATTAGTTGGTGTTCTTGATTTGGATTCTCATCAAGTAGGAGACTACGATGACATTGACCAAGACTATCTTGAACAGTTTGTCAAAGTCTTACTTGAAAAAACAAATCTTACTTTTGCAATGTTTGAGGTTAACTAATGTATCAAGCCTTATATCGTAAATACCGTAGTCAGACTTTTGGCGAGATGGTTGGTCAAAAAGTGATTTCAACCACGCTAAGACAGGCGGTAGAGTCAGGGAAAATCAGCCATGCCTATCTCTTTTCTGGGCCGCGTGGTACCGGTAAAACTAGTGCGGCGAAAATCTTTGCCAAGGCTATGAACTGTCCTAATCAAGTTGATGGGGAGCCATGTAATCACTGTGATATTTGTCGCGATATTACAAACGGTAGTCTCGAAGATGTTATTGAGATTGATGCGGCATCCAATAATGGTGTTGATGAGATTCGTGAAATACGTGATAAATCAACCTATGCCCCAAGTCGTGCGACTTACAAGGTCTATATTATCGACGAGGTTCACATGCTTTTCGACAGGTGCCTTCAATGCTCTTTTTGAAGACTTTTGGAAGAACCAACTCGAAAATGTTGTCTTTTATCCTAGCGACCACTGAATTACATAAGATTCCTGCAACCATCCTTTCTCGCGTTCAACGTTTTGAGTTTAAATCGATCAAAGCAGGGAGCTATTAAAGAGCATTTGGCTTCAATCCTGGAAAAAGAAGGATTAACCTTTGATGATGAGGCTTTTGACCATTATTGCTCGTCGTGCGGAAGGTGGTATGCGTGATGCTTTGTCAATCTTAGACCAAGCACTGAGTCTGTCTCCTGACAATCATGTCAGCCAAGCCGTAGCTGAAGAAATCACTGGTTCTATTGGTTTAACAGCCCTAGACAGTTTTTGTCGCTAACGTTCGCAATCAAGAGACTACGCAAGCTTTATCAAATCTTGAAACTCTTTTTGATAATGGTAAGTCTATGAGCCGTTTTGCGACGGATCTCTTGGAGTATTTTCGTGATCTTTTGATTGTCAAAGCGGGCGGAGAGAACAGTCACCATAGTCCCCTTTTTGAAGAGAATCTTTCTCTGGAGCAAGACCGACTTTTCCAACTGATTGACTTGGTTACAAGTGCCTTGCCAGAAATTAAAACTGGAACACATCCTAAAATCTATGCGGAAATGCTGACTATAAAATTGTCAGAAACCCATACTCAGGTTTCACAAGAAATTCCAGGGAATTTAAAAGAAGAGTTAGATAGTCTTCGTCGCGAGGTAGAAAGTCTACGTAAAGCTCTTAAAGAGGGCAAAGTCCAAGGAGAAGTAGCACCAAGTCGAAAAGCCAAACCTGCTTATCAGTACAAGGTGGATCGTGAAAAGATTCTCACGATTATGCGTGAAACCATGGAAAATCCTCAGAAATCACGCCAGTGTCTGGATGCCCTAAAGGCAACTTGGCCTGAAATCTTGGATTCTATCAGCCCACAAAATAGGGCACTTTTGAATGGTTCCGAGCCTGTATTAGCCAATCAAGAAAATGCTATCCTGGCATTTAATGCTGCCTTTAATGCTGAGCAGGTTATGAAACGCAGTGATCTTAATGATATGTTTGGTAGTATCATGAGTTCAGCTGCCGGTTTCTCACCAAATATTATGGCTGTTCCAAAAGCAGAATTTGAAAAACTCCGAACAGAATTTGCACGCAGTCTCAAATCCAAAGAAGAATTGGAAAAAGAAGATCGTGAAGAGTATATCCCTCAAGAACTCGAGTTTCTCTCTGATGTAGTAGAAATAGAGGACTAAAAAGGTCCAGTGGACCTTTTTAGGTCCGAGCCAAGAAATGCAAAAGCGAGGATGTCCAGTGGACCTTTTTAGGTCCGAGCCAAGAAACACAAAAGCGAGGCTGTCCAGTGTAATTTGATAGATTTCTGAAGCTGTTCCATCCGTGTAATGAAAAAGAGCCTAGACTGCTTGTCCTAGGCTCTATCTATTGATATAATAATCTTATGATTCAACAAATTTTTGTTTATTACGCTTGAAACTATTTTTTTGAAACGGTTTGTTTTTAATTACAGTTTACAGCACGGCTATTACTTTTTTTACAGCCTTTTTTTGGTTATTTACTGTTTCGTCGTCTTTGGACCACTTATATTATTTCTCGAATTGCGCGTGCAGCCGACAAGTCTACCAAGAAGTAAGGCTCACTTCGCCAGCGGTCAACCATTTTTCCTGACCATCATCAGTAAGAAACGAGAAGTTGGCCCTTATCGCCAATTTCCTTGGCAATACCAGTATAAGTCCTTCCAGCTTGTTCAAAGGTCACTTGTTTGTCTAAAAACGAGGGACTTTTTCTTTATAAACTTTGACCAAATCGCTAGTAGGAATGGTTAAAAAGAGTTTCCAAATTTCTGAAATGAGCTGGTTTCGAGTGATGCTTGGTTTTTCAGAAGTAAAAAGACTAGTAGCTTTATTAGCTAACTCTTCAGGAAAATCACTGATTGAGAAGTTAAGCCCAACCCCGATAATGACATCTGTGATGCGACCAGATTCGATAGAACTAATGGCTTCGGTAAGGATACCAGCCATTTTTTTGTTGTTGAAGTAGATGTCATTAACCCATTTGATTTCTGTATTGATGCCGGTTAGACGCTGGATAGCTTTGACAATAGCAGCTGCCACCATCATCGTATAAGGTGGTAACTCTCAAAATGACAGTTGGGCTTTAAGTGGATACTCATGTAGATACCACCTTGTGGACTGGCAAAGAAGTGACGTTCAAATCGTCCTTTGGCTGCCTTTTGACTTGATGCCAGGTAAAGTGCAGGCGTCGGATTATTCTTTTCCATGCCATGTTTAGCATCTAGTTGGGTAGAGTTAGAATCTGGATTAAAGTAGACTGGAATGTTGAGTTGCTTAGAGATGTCTTGAGGAAGAAGAATATCTCCCTTTTCTAAATAGTAGCCTTTTCTTTGCGGACACTTGTAATGTCAATTCCTTGTTCTTGAAGTGTTTGAATTGCCTTCCAAATGGCTGTCCGTGAGACACCAAGGCTTTTAGCCAAGCTCTCTCCCGTCACAAAGTCAGGACTCTTCGATAAGATGTCATAAACGTGTTCATAAGTTTTCATATCCTAAGTATAATACAAATGATGGCAAAATGCTCACTATAAACTTATTGATAAGGCTTGATAATAAATAACTATATGACTAGACTGAAAAACATGATATAATGGAGGATAGTTATTAAGTCCCGATAAGGCAACAGTCATCCTAGGTTGGCTGTTGGTTCTTTGTAACTTTTTAACGGCGTTTAGCTCTATCAGGAGCATAGCGTTTTACCTATTAGGAGACGGTTAAATCCGTGCTGTCTAATACTATTTTTCATATTAAAAGGGGGACATTTTATATGTCAGAACGTAAACTTTTCACGTCTGAATCAGTATCTGAGGGCATCCAGATAAAATTGCAGACCAAATTTCAGATGCCATTCTCGATGCGATTTTAGCAGAAGATCCAGACGCCCATGTAGCAGCAGAAACAGCTGTTTACACTGGTTCTGTCCATGTTTTTGGTGAGGTTTCTACAACAGCTTATGTGGACATTAACCGTGTGGTTCGTGATACTATCGCTGAAATTGGTTATAACAATGCAGAGTACGGCTTTGCGGCAGAATCTGTTGGGGTTCACCCATCATTGATTGAACAATCTCCAGATATTGCTCAAGGTGTCAATGAAGCACTTGAAGTTCGTGGAACTGGTGATCAAGATCCACTTGATCTTATCGGAGCTGGTGACCAAGGTTTGATGTTTGGTTTTGCTATTGACGAAACTCCAGAGTTTATGCCACTTCCAGTTAGTCTTTCACATAAATTGGTTAAAAAATTGGCAGATTTGCGTAAATCTGGTGAGATTTCATACCTTCGTCCAGATGCTAAATCTCAGGTTACCGTTGAGTATGATGAGAATGACCAACCAGTACGTGTTGATACAGTCGTTATCTCAACGCAACACGATCCTGAAGCGACTAACGACCAAATTCGTCAAGATGTCATTGAAAAAGTCATTAAGGCAGTTATTCCAGCCGAATACTTGGATGATGAGACTAAGTTCTTTATCAACCCAACAGGTCGTTTTGTTATCGGAGGACCTCAAGGGGACTCTGGTTTGACTGGTCGTAAGATCATTGTTGATACTTATGGTGGCTACTCAAGACACGGTGGTGGTGCCTTCTCTGGTAAAGATGCCACTAAGGTTGACCGTTCAGCTTCATATGCAGCTCGCTACATTGCCAAAAACATCGTAGCTGCTGGTCTTGCTAAGAAAGCAGAAGTACAACTGGCTTATGCTATCGGTGTTGCTACCCTGTGTCTGTCCGTGTTGATACTTTCGGAACGGCGACAGTTGCTGAAAGCAAACTTGAATCTGCTGTCCGTAATCTCTTTGACTTGCGCCCAGCTGGTATCATTGCAATGCTTGATCTTAAACGTCCTATCTACCGTCAAACAGCGGCTTATGGTCACATGGGACGTACAGATGTCGATCTTCCATGGGAAAAAAATTGGACAAGGTTGAAGCACTTAAAGCAGCAGTAGAGGCTTAAAGATAATATTATATCTAATTTAATGATTTTAATTAAGGCAGAATTTAATTTTTGAATTCTGTTTTTTGTACCTATTATAAATAATATGAATTTTTCTTATTTAAGACTTTACTGAAACTGTTAGATGTTTAAAAATGATAGGCTTAAGGACACCAATCATTAATAATTTCTTTATAGATGACTTGCTGTCACCTGTTCCAAATCAAACTGCTGAGCTGAAGTCAAGTATCGCTTATTAAAAAAATTAGAATTATCACATGAAGCTCAGGATTATATCTCCATGACACAAGAACCTTCGGTTCATTTTACCATGAAAGATTTTGAGAGAAGAGATGCTGACGAACAAGAAAGGAAAT
>BNJU01000944.1_pt1 | contig 178149 bp, 185 predicted proteins | sample 8539281 | NCBI WGS metagenome assembly BNJU01 (sample SAMD00202456, study PRJDB9452) | human saliva metagenome | isolation source: human saliva | place: Japan
ATGGAAGTCGAGCGTATGCGCCGTCATCAAACGTGAGAAAGATTCAGAACAGTAGCCCGTCATGCGCAAACATAACACAGTGGGAAATCACGAATAAAGACAGATATACATTGTCGAAACCACGTTTAGTGCTCGACGGAACAAAGTGGCGATATGAATATCCAGAAGAAAGCCTCGCACAGGAAGCAAATGTTATTACAGCCGGAACAATTACACCGCGAAGTTCTCAATACACGGATGAAGCATTGAAATGCCGTCGGCGCGACGCATCGTTAAAACATGTATGAATGGGAATGCCACCAATATCGCTCTGAGTCCATCGAAAGACGCATCGAAATAACATCTTCGAACAGACAGACAGCAGCAGCCGCAGTCCGGTCGACAGCTCATTGCGGCACCACCAGGCAGCAGACGCCGGGTCACAATCATCAGCACGCTCATTCACTTTGTTACCAACGCAGCCTCATGGCGGTTACCCCGCCCCTGCTCGGTTGTCGACGGCGAGACATCGGTATCACAAGTTCACAGAACAGCAAACATGGCGAAGAAACGTCGAAATAAAGAAATGAACGTCACCGTCGCATCAAAGAATGAACCAGTGAAAGTATTCTTCATCGGTTCGTCGTTACGACGCAAAACCGGAACGATGACCGCAGACCATCACAAGATACGCCCACCATGGGTTATGGGTCGGCTGAGCAACCAAACAATATCAAATTCGCGCCGGCATTGCGCACTGAACAATGCGACAGTGAGCCAGATCGAAAGCGGCCGTTGCAGTGTTATCGACGATCATCAATGCCACGCATCCCGATTATCACCAGTCAAAACAACGTTATCAGACCGAATATTGAACAATGTTAACAGCTAATCATTTTTACTTGTCTTTGTCATGTTCACGATTATTGCCGGAAATACAGCAGCATCGCCACGCACGGTACCGCAGGCGAATCATTAGCGGCGAACGACATCATCATTTCCGTTAAGTTCGGTCAGTTTCGACCTCATTGCTGAATAACGGTACCGTCGGTCAACATGACGAACGAACTGATGCAATTGGTTTGAGAAATACCGAACATTACCCGCGTGCGAAGACCGTTACGCATCGGTCAACAGAATGGTTGAGCGTCGCTCAGAAGACGCGGGCATCTTCTTCTGCAACAGCACTGGAACAGATTAGCCAGATATCCGTAAAATAACTGGTCGCAAACAATGGCATCGAACATGTCAATTTCGAGAATTAAATGTTGCAAATCGAGCTCACGCGATTGGTTCGCTGCCGAAATCATGTTCGAATGGAATTGTCCCGCAAAGATACCGAGATGACAGTTGTGAACACACGTGACCTCATTATATCTAAAGTTGCGCTTCGCAGACGCTTCAGGAAACCTCAACAAGTTCATTGCTTGAACTCAGAAAACATAGCAGAGACGGAACATAATGCCAAACACTCAAACAGCGGGTTTAAACGTCATGAATGCAGAGAATTTCAGCAGTAAGGCGACGCTACCTCGTCTCTCGAGAAGAAAATCTCGTGACCAGTTACATCATCGATTGTTACACACCGTCGAACAAACAGTGACAGGCACATTGTAGAGTCCACCATAGACTTCGAAAAGCGCTCCCGATACCACAGTCGACACCGGAGTTAAAGGAATAAGAGAGCCTGAACACGGCATGTGCGAACGCGAACATACTTCGCCATAGCAGTCGAGACCATCTTCTCACGTCGTCGGGTTGTTATAATGTATTCAAAGCCGCCAGTTACTGGCGCACCCGGAGAAATCGTTGAGAAAGCCGCCACGCCGCGTTGCACGTTAACAGCCGCGCATAGAAAGCGGTGTCGCCGCGACGGTGCCACCCAGCGAAGCCACCGCCATGATCACCCAGATCGTAGCAGACGCGAGAACACGAGCAACTACGGTTGCACATGGTGAAACAGCGTTGCCCACGGAGCCCGGCAACAGACAGCGCAGCTGAACATTTTGCCGGCATCATCAACGAACATCAGAACGCCGTTGAAAGCACCAAATATTTCAACACTGGCAAAGCCATTCAGTCTGTATCTGCTCTGTTGAACGTGCCAACACAGAGTCCCGAACAGAACAACGGTGACAATGGTTTGCCAGCGAGCAATATCGAACGCCTCCAGAGGTATAATAGTTGCATGCTTGCAGACCAACGGTCAGATAAGAGTAAATGCTCACAGCCTCAGAACATATTATTCGAAGAGGGCTAGGCGGCGATTGCGCCCGTTACGTCATTGCAGTTAGCGAGCGTTAGCGAAACGCCGAAACATGTCAGATCAGTCCAGTATCGTTAAACATGCCGGTTACGTAACGAAAGAAGTTGATGTGAACCATGAACGCCGTCGTAACACACCGTCACACGATAAAGTCAATTCGATATTGAAGCAGTTCAGTTCAACCGTGTAAAATGAAAATGGTAATCGTGGCAGGCGGCGTTATCTCGTTCGACGAAGAAACAGGCCGTGAGCAGACACGTAAAAAAGGTCAGCCCAACATACTGTGCCGATAGCATTACGTCGTTTTCACTACGGCTCAGCAGTCTGCGTTCAAGAAGCTCGTAGCAGCATACATAAAATGCATGCTGACCGCGGCTCATCTTTTGAATTACGCCATCATTAAACACCGGTCATCGGCGGTGGTTATGGCAAACATTGTCAATGGTTACAGTGGTTACGCCCGCATCGAGCCCCATAGAACAAGGCGACAGGGCCAGGGCCTTCTCGTCGTCCGGGAAAGGAGATTTGCCGAAAATCCGTGCTCCGTTCACAGAGCCCAACGCTCAGAACAGCACGGTACGCCAGACGCGTACCAAAGCCAAACATCACCAACGAAGCCGACCAGCGCGATATTTAATATTTGCCGGTGACACCATTAAATATCCTCCCGCAACACACCAACGGCCACATGCCGTCGCAGCGAAACGGCCGAAAGCGCAACACGATTACCAGCCTTCGAGCAGGCTGCCACCATTCGTCTCCACCTGCCTCCAAACGGTAGCGCTGCGCACGTTCACTATAAAAAACCGTTTTAATAACCAACTCGTCGGGTTCACAAGATCAACAATACCAAGAGAATCATCCGGCTGAACGTCATCGTTATTCGGCAACGGCCGCTTCAGATTGCCGAACGGCGAAGACATAGATCATCGTGATGTCATCACATATCAGAATTCAAAAGGCACCTTTAAGAACGCACAGTCGCCACGAAATACCGCAACATCAAATAACGATGAACGTTGGTGAATGTAAGCGAACGGGTACGATGCGCCAGAACACACGATACGTAGTCCAAGAATGATCACAGCAAATGCAACATGTCACTACCCCGTTACGTTCATTACTGGTTTTAACCCGCCGATCGTCGCGGTGCGTCACCTTCCAGACAAGCAGGCCACCACCTTTACTTCACGAGCATGCCAGTCCGTCTCTGTCAATTTACGAAGACAGAGTTCTCGAAATCATCTCAGTCCTATGGCCCCGAAGTCAGCACGACGATTAAAGCCGCCGAATGAGCGCAGTCGCCGCGTCATACCGGTGTCGTTGCTCTTTCATCTGCCTGTGGTTCTCCAATGGCCGTCGCACAGCGTCACGCCGCGCATTTGGCTCATCTTCACGCAAAGAAGACAACACCACGATGCTTTCAGCAACATGCAGGGTCTGCGGTTTCAGGATTGCTCCAGTCTCGGCGAAGAGCTCCTTCATCGCCCGCTCGCACTGCTTCCGTTATTATGTTAATTTGCTCAACGAAACATGATTTGTTATTTCCATTTCACCAGTTCTTAACACTCACGAAAGAATTAAATTGTTACAATTAAACGGTCAGTCAAAGCGAATGACAAGAGCCCACGGCATATTTCACCTGGCCCTCAATATCTGGAACACGGTCGTCCAGCGAATTAATATCAGGTCCATCATTGCTCGCAAACGTTCAAAGAACCAGATGACGCCCGGAATGCACCATCACGCAGCATTGAAACCGAACAAGACCGCCACAGGGCAGATCCGCCTCCACAGTCAGGTAGCAGCAATACCCGAGATAATGAACAAAACCAGCATCAGCCAGACATCAGAAACCGAGTCCACGGGTCAGCCTGCATGACACCGGCCGTCAACCACCTCCTCCGGCGCCCGCCGTCAGCCGCCGTTCGGCAACGATGAACAACAGCAGTCACGTAATCAGTCCGAGTGAGCACCCGCGTTGCGCTCATCACCGTCATCAATCGCATGGTACCGTCAGTCAACCGCATTCGATACACGCATACCTATATTTCACAGATATCACCCGAACCGCATTCACGCACGCATACCGACCACAGAACACTCTGGCCAGTTACTACCCCCGTCCTCGTCAACAGTCATTCATAATGGTCGAAATTGCAGCCGTCGTTGCAGTCATCGAGTCGAGTCGAGGTTGCCCGCGCGCTATCTTCTGTCCCGCGAAAGAATGCGCCGGATTACATTTTAACGACAACCGCTGAAAGCGAGCCAATGTAATCGTTATCCGTCCGCCCATCAACAGCGAAAAGACCTCAATCGATCTTCAACGTCAAGAAACACCGAAGACAACCCGCGGGTCAACACGCGGTCAAGACCATCACCGAGCAGGCGCAAACCTCACCACGACAGCACGACGCGGTGTTGCGGCCGCAGCACGCAAACGACCAACGCGACCCGGAGAATCGTCGAACCATCTCGTCGCCTGCTGGTTCAAAAATCACAACCATCATCTGCAACGAAACGCCCCAGCACCGCATCAATAGCAGCCCAACACTGTCTTCAGTGAGTCTGTCGAACGCATCAGAAGGTCGAAATTACGCGTCTTCGCGACGATAAGGGCTTCAGTCGTTATCGCGAGTCACGCTCCGCCTCGACCATCCATCGACCTCGGCACCCGATACCGGTTTCGCTTAATTACCCTCAGGAATGTTGTCTGGTCAACCGTTCAACGATATCAGATCGATAAATCTCCGATACGAACCATACAGCGCCAGGCGCACCCGTCAAACACCTTCAAAGCCCATCCATTGCTGTTACGGCATAAGGGTACTGGCACACGTTGCGTCAATCAAATCTACCGTCACGCACACCGATACACCGTTATTCACGGCGCCGAGCCAAGACGCCGACGTGTGACGTTGTCTCAAAGATTAACGAGAGTTTCGGTCCGATCTATTGCAGCGTTCGACACCTGAACAGTTCAACTATATCATCTCGCAAATCATCAACGACAGTAACGTCCACCCGTGCTTCTCCACGACACCGCTCACGGTCGCGCACGCAACAGCGGTCAGCGTCGTCTCGCGCAACAGTGTTATGAATGTTAGCGGTTAGTCAATGTCGCCGAAGTCTTCATCCATGATGGCATGGACATGAATGCGGTCTGAAAGTTTGCTGCCCACCTCATCATCGCTCATCAGCGTCGACGGCGGTCATGGTTATTAAAGATATTCAGAGCCAGCGTCTGAGCTGTCATTATCTTCTTCAATACGAATATATCTCAAAATGAGTGATAGATGCCGGGAAACACGGTTTCACCATCGAGCCACCGTCCGTGTTTAGCACACCGCGCATGCCGGCAGGCCCGTTCGTCGACGAAGTCGTCTTCGTCAGCCCGCCGTGATGCTGTTGCAACCGTTTCGTTGTCGAGGTCTCCACTCGCAATCGGCTGAACATGCCAGCCAGGACTCGCATCGTACCGTGAGCGGGAGCGTCGTCACGCATAACAGACGGCGTATGTCAGATGACCATGAACTTGATACCAAGAACAACATCATCACCAAGCGCCGGCAGCATTCCGCCGTATTGGTCGTGTTGAACATATTCTCGCCCAGCGCAGGCATCAGCCCTGATCGAGGCGTCACGCCCCGCGAATATTACAGTTCGCCTTTCCTCACGTCTTCACCGTCAATGCGATAAATGAATGCTTCGTTCTTCAATCATCTCTGCGCAAAGTCATCGAATCAGTTCCGGCGTCATTTAATCATCCTTCACCTTTACCACCAGCCAGACCCGTGGGCAATATCCGTCAGATATGATTTCTTCCCTGCGCCGGCGCAGCACCGCTCATCGTCGGTCGGCGCAAAATCACCTTCAGCGTACAGTCACGCCCAGCGAACAGCCCGCCGGTCCTCCACCACCTGCGCCGTAATCACCGATAAGCCTTCGACGGACAACCGAGCTGCAACAGCACCGTCGTCAACGTCAATTTGAATCAACGCCAAAGTTTCGACTCCACCGATTAAAGAAGCCATCAACAGTCATACTGGCCTCGGCAATCCACCATGCTGGTTACCGTCCAGATGGCGCTGGCCTGACGAGGTATTACTAAGACTGAAATCCCAAACGAAACAGGTTGCCATCATTACGGTCTCACGTGCCACAGCATGACAACCGAAAGTCAAAGAACACAGTGAAGTTGCCGTCCCCAGTTGACAGCCTGTCAGGCGAACGATACCGTCATCAAACGGCACCTTCGCTATAGTCATTACCGGTCTGACGCAGAATACTTCTGATGCGCGGTTTTCATTTATTCCCCAACGGCCTTTCGCCATGCATGTTGGGCAAGGCCGTAACCAAAACACCGAAGAAGCCACGCTTATCAAGGCCACGAACCGGAAATTGCTTAACGACTACAGCTCATGGACAGGAACATGAATTATGTCAAATATCAGAAAGAGATGGCAACAGATAATACCACATGCCAGCATGCAAAGCCGGAATAATACACAAATATTATCGATTGGTGGCGAACGTGGCCGATGGAGTTTGAAGGTTTATTACAGCGTTACTGTGTTCACAGCTGCCATCAAAACGGCAATAGTCAGTAACACAAGTTTTATAACGTTGTTGGTCATTGTTGGCGCATGGTGGCCATTCATCCAAAGCGCCGCAAATACCCTTTTATAAAAATGGAATATGATAAGACACTTAACATTTCACGAGTGAAGATCGCCATACCGTAATCATCATTCAGTTCACGGCCAAATATTCTCCTTCAGCCGACGGTCGACTTGATGCGATCGACGGCCCGACGTAAAGGACAATATATTTATCGCAGACGACGCAGATTACGCTGAACCGGTACGCACGCGCTTCATTACGTTGCTTCAGCATAAAGCCGGACAACATCCATACCTCGAGTAGCCATCGCACAACACGCCTATTCAGACAAAGCCGAGCATCACCGCTCGTCATCCAAATTACGAACAAACATCCTGTGAAATAGCCGCACCCGGAAGAAACTTTCGCGGTAACCGGTCAACCGTGGCCGTCTGTCACGCGATGTGTCGAAAGGCGATTAATCGTTGCTGACATCGTCTCCATTCAGAGAAAACGGTCACTTCTCGGTCATTGTCAACGCGTCACGACGTTTTCGACAGCAGATCGTTAACTAGAAACCGTTCGTTAGCTCGTTTCGTTATCGTTCGCTGTTCATCAGGTCTTCGCTCGCAGTCGCGTTCGCAAAGACCGTAGCCGTCGCGGAACACCACGCAGTACCGAACCACACCAGCACGCCTCACGAGCAGTCTCTCGGTGAAGAGTCTCATAACCACAATCATCTTCGGCTCGAAGCCAGCAAACAGTGGCCTGACCGGCGCTGGCATTCAGCCCCCGCTCGGTCGCCTCTGCCCTCAAATGTTCGAACGGCACAGACATTTCATAACGTTTTGCAGCAAACATCGTTTATTCCGCAAAGATAGAACTTCACATCACGGTCGATAATCAACCGACAGAATGGTGGCCCATAATCCTCCTTGACGATGCCTGTCGTCGCTTCCGTCTCGATATTGATACAACATTCTGCTCGACTTTGCGGAAACCAACTTCGATACCACGAAAAGACCATCTTCGAGGAATGAAGAGCCGTTCGCGTCCGGCCAGTCAGTGATTGACCGTGAACAATTGAACAGCCCATGAAATTCATCGCCACAGTTATCTTCAGTGTGCGGCAGCAGAGTGCCCGCACGTGATCACCCAACCGACACCTCAAGCTCCGCGATACAGAGCCGAAAGAGTTGGATGAGCACCGACCGCGTCAGCCATCCTCCTCACCACGGGTTAATATCATTGACCGTGGTGGAGTCTCGTCAGCACCAAGTTTTCTGCAGACAGTGCCATTCGCCGAGCGGCACTTCGTGAATTTTCCTTCGATCTGCTGCACTCATCATTCGCTCTTTTCCACAGTCGATGCAGCGTTATCTCGAATTGACATCCGCATCCGCGAGACGCAGACCCGTTCCATCAAGAAAGCGTCGAGCAGGTCGCGGGTTGGTTGGTTGAATTGAAAAGCATGGGCGACTGAAATCATCCGGCCTCTTTCTGGCGTTCTTCATTACGCGGCAAGAACGACCCTCCACATTATCAAGGCGATACACACGGTCGACCAGCGAACACGGATGCCGATGAGGGCACAGCCGCAGGCCCACCGGCGGCGTGTCAGAACTGGTCAGTCTTTGTCATCCTCATTCCCGTCGCGACATCAACAAGAATTTCGTGAATATCGCCGAAGGTTACCGATCCAGTAGCGTCGACATGTTGAATGAATACCAACACGCATAGTAGAGTCAGTAAATTTGTTACAAAATAAGACAACAGCCGTGAGCTTTTGCCGACAGCTATTATTTTATCTCTAATAGTCGAGATATTCGTGACTGTTTACATGATACGCATACTCATCATAATGTGCCCCATTGGTCGAAAGCGATCGACCAGGCTGGCTCGAAATGATGGAAATGTTTGCTCTAACGAAGATCGTCTATAGAGAAATATCAGTCATAACGATGAGCAGCGGTCGCGCCGGCTTCGCGGGTTTTACTACGACCTTTCACGCACGTTCATGACTGTGATGACCTCGTGCCCGGTCAACCGCCATATGTCGCCTTGTTGTTACGGTGGTCGCATCACGGTCGCGATAAACAGCCCGCAACGACCGTTACGTACTCACCGTCAACATCGCTCACACCGATAAGGGCGGACGGCATGAGCACGCACTACTGTCATCACAGCGAACGCCGTTGCTGAGTGTCGGAAGACGCTTCAGCAGCATCATGGACACCGCATCGCCACCAGAACATCGACGGCCGACACATGAGGAAGCTGTGTGAAATATCGTCATTTCAATGCGCTCACATGGACGAACTGGTCATTCATTCCGGGAGCGATCATTTGAAAGCACCGACTCGTACCGTTGGTTGCAAAGAGCCTGGGCTTTGAGGCCGAAGCAAGCAGGTCAATACCAAACCGCACACCAAGATTAACCGGAATAAAATTGCGCAAACCGTCAATTACGGCGTGCCCGTCTCAGCAGCTGGATGTCGGCGAGCGCGCCGTTGTTCCGTTTCGCTTTCGGAAAGAAGAGCCGGAAAGCCGCCATCTGTCAACAGCCGCGTCGATCATTTATCGGAAGAGCGCAGCGAAATTTGGCAGAGATTTTTCACGTGAACACATGATGACCGAACACTCGAGAGCTGTAATGGCCCGCGTATAGCATCTCGAAATGTCCCGAAATTGTCGTCACATATTTGCCGATGCTCAAGACACACCACGTGGACACGCCGATACTGAAGACCCGCGCCAGTCTCACATCAAGCCTCGGGCGCCGACGGTCGTAGCCGATCTTCAACCCGAATACGTTGACGGCGGGTTCCCGATAAAAGTCGACGAAGTTGAGTGCGAGAAGTGAACGAACGTTCCATGCCGCGTCGGATGATCGGGGAGGCGAAGTGATGAACACGTGGCTGCCCGACGTCATGACGCCCGACACGGTCCAAACAACGTCCGCGAGGCCAACGCTGCAGCGACGTCAGTCGACCGCAGTCGAGACAGTTCGCGCACACACCGTTACTGGTTTCCTAGTGGGAAGAACGGCAACGTCCGTAACCCCACGCCATAGCGAGCCCCGTCGCGAAGAACACATGACAGCACGGGCGCTCATGACCGACACCACCCTTCACGCTGTGCCCTGAAAGCTCAGACCGTCACGAACGTTGCCAGGCACCACGGCCCAACGCAGCTTCCCCAGCGACCGTCACGCCCGGCGCCTGCAGCCGCTGCGTGAACACGATCAACAGTTCACCCACGGACGGTGTCCGTCGCAGAATCGTACCATGAGCCGTCAGCACGCAGGCCAGAGTGGGCTGACCTTGCTGCCCGTCCATGCCGTTTCGTTCAGACAAGGGCGCGGCGAGGTCAAATGAAGCTAACGTTGAGGACATCCGCAATAGTGAGTGCTGACTGACGCGGAAAGAAGATGTAAAGCCATCGCCTGGTTGCGATGAGCCGCCGATGGATGCCAGGACGCCACCGCAGTACGTTACCGTGCGGCAGTTAAAGATGAAAAGTCATCGGGCCAGACATTTTCCCGACATCGCGAGAAAGCAGCGAATATGTAGTTCAACATGATGAGCCCTGCATGAACAGAAAGTTATCAATAGCCGTCGCGCCCAATGGATTGAACGGCACGCAAGAACAGCAACATACCAAATTACGTAACGAGCAGACAACACAACACTGAAAGGAGTTACTGGAGAATATTTCGGGATGCCCCTTCTTCACGGTCAATTCATGTGAATAAACCTGAATATGAAAGATAGTCGGCTGCCGTAGATTAGCCGTTGAGTCGCATTGCTTTTTCGTCTCGATGGCCGCCATCGCTTGAGCCTCTTCTGGTCACCGGAATGGGTCGCCTGGTCGTACTATCACGTTTTGGTTTTGTCTCACGACGCGCCCGCTTCAGCCACATCACGATGGGTGCAAAGCGGCCTTCGCCATACGCGGCCGCATTGCCGACACTGTCATGGGGAGGGACAGCCTGCCGCAGTCGACTATAGATCGAGAAGATGCCGATTTCTCGGCTGAAACACTATTTCGATGATACCGTCGGAGAATGGCCATCGCACAGCCCGCTTTTGCGCAGTCGCCCGCCTCATTTAGGTTCACTGCTTCCGCAAACACGTTGGGCAGCGAGACACGCAGAGACCGCGACGCATTGCGAAAGTGATCAACCGGAAATGGCGTGACGCCACGGTCGCGCATGAAGGTCGATACGCTCAGTCAATTGCTCGTCAACGATGATCGCTCACCCGCCGACGGTCACGATTAAACGCTGTCCTTTCGATGGGTTCGGCCAAGAGTCTCAGCGCCGCGCCATCGCTACAGCCTCAGCCGGTTACACCAGTGACAAGAAGAGCTGGAAGACAGCATACCATCAAGCGCAATACGGATTACCGGTACGGTCATTATCACAGCACGGTTACTTCATCACGGCGCATTATAACTCCGTGAGCCATCAGCTTCCATTGAGCCCCAGTTTCGATACGGCAGCATCACCAGCCGCGAATCGTGAAAGCGTTATGCTCGATGAATATTCATACCAAGACGGAAAGCACGAGCACGCCGAAGTCAACAAGTTTCTGTTGTCAGTCACGGCTGAAACGGTCGTCAGTCGTGAGCAGACGGTAAATGCTAACATCGCGTACTTGAATTGCAGAGCCCGCGGTCTACGCCGTTATGCGGGCATCTATCTCGTTGGTCATCGGTGCCGCGGAACGTTTCACGCGCCGGCAAGAAAGAACAACCGATGACTCGGAGTTAGCCTTGCCCATTTCGCTGGTCATCCGGTCACGCTGGATCGTCGAACAAGAACAGTGAAAGACATCATGGCTTACACTGATGCAGTGATCAGGCCGTTTCCTTCACCCATATAATATGCATGTGGAATTCGGCAACCGTCACCCGGCACACGAGACACGGCCGTAGCATGCTTCCCGTTACCGGCAGGCCTCATCGTTCACGTCGCCGGCAATATAAATGATTGCTCCGTCGCCGTTCTGCTGGTTGCTTGGCAGCTGTACATCAATATCTCAAATCGAAACCACTCCCACCTGCTCGCACAAAGAGTTCTGAGCCTGGCCTTCGTCAGTTGTTCATGATGCCCCATGCCTGCCGGTAATGGCCGTTATTCGGTTGTTCGTCAAGAAGAGATGCCACCGTTAGTTAACCGACGGTCGACAACTGTGCACCATACCGCCGGGTTCACCGGCAGGGGCCATGGGGCACTCTGGGCCAGATGCCAGAACAGCCTGGGACCGTGAGACGGGCACAGCTGGTTAGCTTATTTAGTCTATATCCACTATCGTCATACGACTGTCGCCGAAGCCGGCTCACCATCGTGCCGCCTGCCAATGTGCTGGTGTTTCGTCAGCAGGGAGTCATGCGCATAGCCTTACAACATGGATTGAGGAAACCGCCTTCACGCAGTCAGTCAACAGAGAAGCCGCTTTTAACAAATAAAATGAAGGCAAACAATCCTCTTTATAGATACCCCTGATATCTCCATATCGTTTACATCAAAATGTTTCATACGCCGTCAAAGAATATCTCATAAGCAGAAGAACACAACCTGATTAAAACTGGCCTGAACCGTTCACACAAAATGACAATTCCTAAAAGGCATGCTGATCTCGTAAACATATCGTCAGATTTTTTACCAGGAGCATTGACAACAGTGGTTGTCAATAAACATTGTTTCACTTCAATATTATCGCCTCGGTTTCACGCATACATGCCGTAGTCGATGCAATGTTGCAGCCAGAGTCGAATGCACGATAGTGAGGCAGCATTACTACGTAATTCGATCGCCAACGACCATATCCTTCAAAACATATAATTTCATCATTAACGCATATCTGATGAACGGCGTTATTTGGAGCGAAGATATCGCATTTGAATATGTGAACTGGCGAGAAACATTGAGCGAAAAAAATAATTTCAATAGTTCAAATTACCGTGCTCATTTTTGAGCACACGCATGAAAAGTTATGAACAAATTATTCACTATTGAATGATATCGGTTATCTCGATTACTGTAGTTAATAAACATTACACAGAATGAAACCGCCGCAGCTGGTTTCGCACAGACACGACCGCATTGTCAACGACCTCGAAGCAGTGGCTCGACGCTGAAAATCGATTCTTTTCGAAACGCGATCGAAAATTGTAAAATGTCATGGAATAGGCTCAATGGATGATATCAAACAAACACATTCACCAACTCCATTGCCGCGTTCGTTTAGTCACTCAGGCAGGTTCACCAGAGCAGCGCCTGGTCGATATCGCCTGCTCCACAGATACGAATGGAGCCCACGTTTCCGATGTTTATTCTGAGCCACGGGCGAGACCGTTTCACACCAACGACGCCACCTGGCCCGCGCGATGAGTGCGCTTCGGTTAATCCGTCGCATTTCGGTTGCGCCCCGAATTGCGAAGCACAGCCGCGTCTGAACATCCGGAACAAGACGGCCCGTCCGACAGAGAGCTCACCGACAACGATGAGCTGTCCTCGTCTCGATTCAACCAAACCCGCGAGCATTTCAGCCTCCCATCTCTCGAGTCAGATTCATGCTTGCTTGTCGCACGTTACAAGAACGTTAAACGAAGCAGAAAAGCGCATTCAAAATATTGTTTATCAATCAAACACTTCAAAGAGTCCAATGATGATGTTCGAGCATCCTTTCGATGTGTTATCTTACGGTTATCTACGTGAATATCTTCGGTCATTCCAGCGAAGCCGGTTCGCCGAGATATCGACCCGTGGTGAAAATGGCCTCTTCACCAAAACAGTTGAAAATTACGGTTAAAATCATCGAGTGGAACTGACGTTGCTTCGCCTCGAGCGTTCTACCACAACAGCTGGTCGAGTGGGCCGCCTCCGCGAATATCGGGTCGTCATATCGTTGACCATCTCGATGACACGCACACTTACCGCGACCGTCGATAACAGTTACGCACGCCACAAGAATACCAGACTGTTGTCTCGAATGAACACCTTCCATACCGCTGGAATTTTCCGCTTCCACGCTCAAAAATAGCCACGAGCATCATTGAACACGGCCCGACGAGAAACACCCACCTCGCCTGTTACAGTCCATTTTTCATCGTTGTCTTTCGCGACTTTCATAATAGTCTGCGTAAAGCACAACAAATTCGCCGGATGATTATCAATAACATTCTTTGAAATTAAAATAAAGTACTACCGCAACGTGACAGAGTTAGAAAGACAGCAGAACAGGCCACGAATGACCATATCCTCGTTTTCGGTGATTTGCTAATAGCAAGATCGCGCGTTTGGACGAGAGACCCTCGAGTTTTCCGCCAACACGAACCGTCGGTTTAATCCCCTTCATCTCCTTTCGCACAATCCTGCGCGAGGCTGATGACATCAGTTACTGGTGTTACATAGAAAGCAGACAGAAGAATGAAAGCAAACGCTGAGAGGAACACAGCCGAGAGTTTCAGCACCTATCAGCACCAGGCTGAACCAGAAGCGATCACTCCCGCTTTTGCGGATCGAGCGCCACCGCCCATTACGTTGCGGAAACGCTTCGAAATCGGGAACGAGGCATCTGTTGCAGCATCTCCAGTTCAAAGGTCATTTCAGATCAACACGGTTAGTTACAGCGAAGAAATAGGCTTCATATTACCGCCCAGCGCAGTAACGCCGCATGCGGTCATTGGCACTCTCTGTTGTTACCCTTCTTGGTACGGAGACAGCGTCTGGCGGTCGAATGTGTCGACAGCACCTCACATACACATGCCCGTTAGGAAATGCGACAATCATATCACAAAAAGACAATTCAAGAAGTCCGCAAGGTCAAAGACCGCACAAGATACACCAAGAATATCATCGCACAGCAGCTACCGCATGTTGGTGCGAGTTTTCATCGCAGCGCCGTTGCAGCGCGCACGCCACACGAATGTCCGCACGTCGTTTGGCGGAGTACGTTTCAGAACGAGCACGCACATTGTCAACAACCGTCAGCGGAGTTTGCCGATTGCCGCGGACGGTTAAACAAACTACTTCAGCCTTTATTTATGAACGCGTACGCGAAATGCGATGTCAATTAATATCACATTTGATGAAACCAATATCAGACGTCAATCTTCGATTTTGAATGCCCGGAATGTGAAAGATCCAGACCGTACGGGAGCAGTTCATCTCGCAACATCAAAGTGATGAACACCAATGAATTAGTTACCCATAGTGTTGCGGTTCGATTGTTGTTGCTGAGAACGTTTCATTAAACAGTATTCCCCTGCGATAATGTCATTGCCGCCACACGAAGCGTAGCAATATCAATCAATTATCCAGAGCCGACATGACATTGCGGTCAAATGTCAACAAAGAAGGTACCGCTGAGTGCGTCGTTACAGCGCACTTGAGTCGTCAACGGCCCATCAGCGCAGAGTCATCGGCGATGGCAGCCTTCACCGTTGGTGCTGCCAGCATTACATTGCACAACAGAAGTTAACAAATTATCGCCTACTCCTTTTTATTGGAAATGATACAGGTGCAGATTAAAGGCACGTTTCACACCACCTCATAAGAGTCCCGATACCGCGTTTGTTGCACACCAAAGAAAGAACGAGTATCAGTTGCTCGCCCTCTTCGTCAGCTGTTCGACCGGCTCAATCACCCATAATTATGCTTCCGAGCGTTAGCCACCGTCGAAGAACAGACTTTTCGTTGCCGAAATATTCTTAACAGCCTTGAAGGTTCGAAATTTGCGTGTCAATACATTGAGCCGTACGATGAAACCTCGTTCGACACCCATTTTACCAGCGTTTTTCACCTGTCGCCCGAAGATCAAACAACAAACCCTTCGCTGGTGCCTGTAACAGATCGAAGTTCGCACCGCTACCGTCCGCCGCATTTCGTGCATTCGCGCATTCATCGTCACCGCTGTTCGACCGCCTTGATTTATTGCGGAGACAAGTCAACGTTATCAAAGACGCTTCTTCGATCAACAATCCCGAGTTCGCATCTCGTCATTGCCATCAGCCCTGCACATCATTTTGTCTGACGTCAGCCGACGCAAGAGTCGCCCAGAGACCAGAACATAACGCCTCGTTGGCACCAGTCAACCTCTTATTTCATACTGACAGAAACACGTCATTCTCGAATATTCAAACGGCACATACCGTTTAAATCGTTTCTTCAACTCATTTCATGATAGTCGCTGATCGGCAACATAAATTACCGCAAGAGTCGCTTGCGGTCAGTTACTTATATTTATGCTCAAGTCTCACCCGGCGTTTACCATCGCACCACCGAATTACCAGATTATTAGCGCATCGAAGTTCGAATGAAGCCGGGAGTTCGGGAGGCCACGAGCCTCGCCCGAGCTGACGCCCGGCACCGACGCGGTTACCGCCGAGCTAGTTGGCGATTACCACAGCAGTTACCCATCACCAACTCAGATAAAACATCAACACCTGTAAAGTTGAAACCTTTCCATTAATTCACGTGCAAAGATTCGGTTGTATTCCGCCTTGCGATGCGGCACTACCGTCGTTCATTGTGCCGTCGTTAACCGTCTCATTCACAACATGACTGTTACGACAATAGCACCATCAGACTCTTTATAATCACCACCGCCGGCTGTTCCTCCTTTCATGTTGCTCGTCGCCTCTGTCTGAAGAAATCGAAAGCAGTTCAACATCACGAACGAACATCCTCTGTTTGAATTAGGTTTCGGTACACATTATTATGAACCGCAGAAAGGGCCTTCGCAGCATGTCAGCGTTGGAGTCAGAATCACTGGCCTGTCGCCGGCGGCGTTCACCCTTAATAAAGCCCGGTAGAAAGGGCACCCACGTTACCGGTAACTCCAAAACGGTTTCATCAAACATCTTCACTTCATCTTTGGCTCACGTCCCCATACCACGGCCTTCTTTCAAACCGATCACAACAGCGCAAACGCTAATCGCCGAAAACCTGTTTCACGAATTCAATCAACACTTCAACGGCTCATCTCTTCAGCCTCACACTATTAATCAGCACATTATATCGTGCCCACAATCGTTCCACGGTCCAATATACTGAAAGCCGAGGCTGGCGAGTTGGCCCGATCATTAAACGCAAACCAATCGATCGACACACCAGCACGGCGCGGCGCCAGACGGCGCAGCAGCGACGCACCTGACGATCATGCAGCGTGATCCCCGACGAAACGGTCCGGTTTATACGTTTCAGCAAATGATTTCACGAAACATTGAGTCAGACGCACAACACAGTCAGATGGTCGATCAGTCGGTTCATCGTTATCACCGCTCATTCAGCGATAATCACGCTTAGCGGTCCATTACCGTTCGCCATGTGTTGCTCGGTTGGCTGCGTGGCAGCTGTCACCCAGTCCGGTCAGTGAAATTCAGGTTAGTGCGCTCGTATATCGAATAAATGCGCCCAAATTGCAATACTGGCAAGAAAGTCGCACGCCCAGCCGAAACACGCGATTCGTCTCCACGACTACCAAAGCCTGTATGTTGCGAACGCAGCATCCGGTGATTTGGCTCATCAGTCAACAATGCCAACAGCATCAACCTCATCGCCGTTCATTGGCCTCATTCGGATATCATCTCGACGTCATGTAGCTAAAGATGTCCAGCTCGCCCTTTGCATGATTTTCATAACTCATCTTTTGGTAATAACACAGATATTCATAGTACAGCCTCAACGAGTCATCGATCTCGGCCTGAATGACCTCCTTCACCGGCAGAAGCATTGTCACAGTTGTCGGTTCGCAGCCCTCGCAGCGAATAGTCAGCAGGGTAAACACGATGATTGCCCGACACCGAAGCGGTTTACGTACCGCTGCCAGCATCATTGCAGCAGTACCGCGTCAGAATTGCCCGCCAACGCTGTTCGCGCCACGCCAGCCTCGGCACACCGCTCCAGCATCAGCAGTCATCACGTTACAGTTGCCGACCCAAGACGACAACCGGCCAGGCAGCATGTGAGCCGGCGGAACACCGCCAGCCCCTGTCCCCACCAACAGATACCCTCTCCGCCGCAAAGAAACAACATGGAAGATCGTCGAATAGACAGATAACCCATCACACCCCACGCTGCGCCAGCATCGTTTCCGAATCATCGACGAAAAAGAAAAGACAGCCAAGAGTTATCACCACGGTCTAACGAATGCAGACAGCAGAACAAATATAAAATGCAGCCATGCTTCTCCATCAACAGCATGACCAAAGTCACACTAACTCGCTCCACTGCGCCGAAGACGCAGCAAAGTCCGTACCGGCCCAAAGTCATACAGTTAAAGAGCACCCGAGCAGAGCGTCACAAGCCAGGAACCGAACCACGGCGGCGCCACGAGCGATGAGATGCCCAAACAGCGGCTCATCAATAAAAACGGGGAAGAATGCATTGAAAATGCCGCTGGCGGGCATACCCACATCGCCCACAACTTAATGCGAATAAAATCAGCCCCGCACAGTCAATACGCAATATGCCCATGGCTTCCAGACATCTTAATCGCCCATATCAGCAGCGTGGCAACTGGCACGTCAGATGAACACGAATGACGTCACCGTTCGTTCGCTCGACGAAAGCTACTGTAACATGGTTCGCGTGTGCCCACAGCAAAGACATTTTGAGTTCGGAAAGCCTGAACTGGCGATAACCGACATACTCATTCGAATTTCATCGTAGCCGGAGTCGCCACCAAACGCCACACTGAATCCGCGCCCCAACTGCCAGGCAGGCGAGACTGCCCGAAAACACAGCAACGACACGTCTCTCGCATCACGTAACAGCCTCAATGACGTTACGCCCCCTGTGTAACATCATCTTCCTCTGGTCTTCTTTCTGCAGAACAGACAGAGCATCTTCGTTTACGGCTTTTTGCTCGTTTTCACGGGTTCGCCCTTCACCATTATGCGTTTCACGCTCACAGCAGTCCACAGAACCGAGCTCACCGCCGGCTTCCTTCAGCAAGAAGTCTCCATATACCAGCAGTTTCGTAACGATCACGAATACCTCCACCATATCCTCCACCGTTTTCAAAGCAGTGAAATCAGCATCACTTCCCCGGGTTTTAAATCGACAATCTTCGCACCACGTCTTCATCAACGATGGCCCGAGCATCCGCGCCGGTTTCGCACGCTTTCAACATCCGAACAGAACATAAGCCGCATCACAAGACGCCATTAATAGCTCATCTGCCTGCTCGATAGCAACGCACACAGCGTCGTCGAACATTGCCCATCTTCGACGGCGTTTCGACCGCCTGACCAACCGCGAGGAAGTATTACCGTTACCGGCTTTCTCGCCGCCAGTGGCCGCAGCAGCCACGCTCACGATACCAAACAAGCCATCAACAGCATAGCCTTTGAAGATGGACAATCGTCAGATATATATCCGCAACGGTACTTCACCACCGCGCTCTCAAGCCCTTATTTGGGGAACGGGAACAAGAAAACATCAATAATCAGCATTAAAGCTACAGTCCTTTCATTTACCACCATCTGGCACAAGAAGATCAGACAGTGCCCTCATTTCATTCGGCCGAATGAAGCCTTCGCTGGTATCAAACTCCCCGAGATAAGCTCGTCGTCGCGCCGTTGCACCCTCCAACCTTCACAGTATTGTGGTCAGATACCGCCACGGGCCTGCATGAGTTGCGAGAACCGTTCACCGCGTTATAGCTCACGGAAGATTACGGCATTGTATTTACCATAACCACAGAAGCAGCCCGGCATTTGTCACAGAACAACGTTACGTTGCACCGTTTAATTGGGTTACAACATCTTCATTACATTCTTCCCGTTTCGCTGAGAACCATCGGGTTTGGTTTGCGCCCAATTTTATGAATCACCCCGTCTAACATAAAACCAATCAATGTACGCTTCCCGCGATTTGCCCTTCAACCTGCAGCCCCGTTGCTTGTTCGTAGCTGGGCTGATCAGAGAGTTGCCAAACATTGTTGCACCCACATTCAGCAACATAGAGTCTTCCATTACCGTACTCTTCCCCAACCACCAAAGCCTGCAAACGCGAACGCCGTCGCCCATGATCGCATCATATCCGCCGGCATCGCTCAGTCAATTACGAGCAGCGGTCGATGGCGGCGGGCTTCGCACCTTCGCTCAAATTCGTCGTTAATCAAAGCCATCAGACCCTTGGTTCTTTTGTCCACTACCTCAATAAGAACATCATCAACCATTACAACACGTCATAAGCAAACCCACCACAGTGCCTGTTCACGTTCACTGCCCGACGCGCTGATGCCTGATATTGAATATCTCAACAACATTGCCGCATCTCTTTCCCATGCTCGAACACATATCAATGTACCTTCGTCGTTGGCATAAGACGGCCGTGAGTATCGTCATCACACGACGCAACAACATACCTGTCAATAGCCAGCGTCCTCTGCGGCCCGCCGGCATATCGTACCGATAACCGAGCGCATGAGCGGTCATCACCACAGTTGCCGCATCCAACAACCCGACATTTCACGCACAACACCCGCCCACCATTACGGTCGAGTTACTTCCATTATCCACCGTTCTCATTGGCGTCTCACACGCACAGCCGTTTCACCCGTCGCCGCCATCTTTCCGTGAACAACACCATCCGCGATTTCCTCAACGACAGCATGCAGGAAGACAAGATTGCCTGCCGTAATCAGCAACGCAGCGACGTCACGACGCCGACAACTGAGTCAACAAAAGCCGAGTGACGATGCCTGCACCACATGACTCTGCGCGCTGGCCTCGCCCACCTCCAACACCAGCTGTCCAACAAACACAATATATAGCACCGCAACTATCTTATTCACACATTGAGATAGTTATCAGTTATTTGCATAGCCATCTGTTCCACAACGTTCGCGTTTCAGACCAAGATTAAATCGGTCGGTTGCCGTAAAGCTGCGTCGACACGAAAGAAATAGTTTCATTGAAAGCAGTGAGCGACGGAAACGCCTCCATGAGTGCTCTTACAGCAGCATCGAAGAATGGCTTGCGATAGCGAGTAACCCACGGCCTGCCGTTCGCCCTTGCACTGTTCAACAAAAGAATAAACCCAACAAATGAAGATGCGGATCTATATTTACAGACAAAAGTCCAGTCGGCAACGAAATACCGGTATCGTTATCCAACCGCCGCCGCACTGCCGAAGATAAATGGCTCGGGTACAAGATATCGACACCGGAAGCGACAGAGCGAGAGTTCAGCGTTCACGCCAATAGTTTCACCATCACGGCATTTGACAATGTTTCGTTCGCAGTTGAATCGTTCACTACCCTTTCGTTTCAATTACAATCACCGTGCAGCATGTTGCTCTGTCTGTGTAGCAGGAAACAGGAAACATGTAATCTATTCTCCATTAATCTTATAGCTGGTCTATATTGTAAAGACGATTATTATCATAATAATAGACCTTTCTGCCACTTTAACATAAACACCACTTCGTTCATCACCATACGACTGTGCCATTACGACAGCCACGCGTTTTGTAATATTGTGCAGCACGGTGATACGCCTGGCTGCCTTTCCATTACCGATAATTACTTTGACACCGACCGAAGGCCGATGAAAGCGATCGATATATTAAACGAGCCCGGCTGAGTTGTCGGCGGAACATTTCGTCTCCGCGGCAGTTCTTCAGCGTTTACGGAAATACCGCCGCAGAAACATTTATTTAGCCACATCGGTCGCTCATTTCACGCCAACACACAACGCCAGCGTGGCGCGAACATTCACAGCCCACTCATCACCGCAGTATCGGCCGCTTCGCATAGCCGAGTTATCAGCCCAGCACGCCGACACATCATCAGTTCTCCGAACACGTAAGTTACCAGCATGATGCAGCATCAGCAATGCCTGTGATGCCCATGTTGAGTATCTCTGGCGAGCCGATCAGCCAGCACAACAGTCAACACGTTCACGTACGTTACGTGCCCATTCTTGTCGGCCACCGCACACGTCAGGATTGCCGGGCCGCAAGCGGGTTACGTGTCATCAAACGGCGCTGTCTCTGAGCCGCGTGTCTTCGTCTGCGACGCTTCACCGCCCAAACCATAAACAATACTGCCTGTTTCTCCTCGAAACAACCGAACATAGTCTCGTACGCAGGCTTCGACCATGCGACCACGAAAACCTTCCCCAACACGTCAGCAGCATTTCGTCAGCCACAGCGACTGCCCAGTGACCTCCACCTCATCCCAATCACTACATGAACCACTGCGCGACTTACCTCATTAAAAATAGCACCAGACAAGAAAAAGAAATATTAACCGAGTTTCCGCCTTAGTTAATATTACCCCCACCATAAATCACTTGATAAAGAAGCCGACATACTCAACAACAAAACCATCGTTATTTATTGTCGGTTGATGAGACGTTATCACCGTTGCACAGCAACAGTCTAGTTTATCGGTCATTTCATTGCCTTCGACACTGTTCTTCGTCATGAATAAAAGCCGCATCTACGGCCGCTCAGCGTTTCGGTTGCATTGAGTTCGCCAGACAACCGAAATGGTCGTTGCAGCTCACCGTTCTTTCGAGATACATATAGCATGCTTCAAATGAATACTCGCATCAACAGAACAGATCGCCGTTGGTCAGCATCTCGTCAGAAATGTCAACGCGCCATTCATCTCCCCGCTCATTTCGTGCGTTCGATGTCATCCCTCTTCTTTCTTCGTGCCAGCAATGTTCATCTAGCCCTTCCATGATCTATCAACAAACACGTATCGTACATTAATCGGGTGTCATTCCGTTGAATCATGCCGTCAGCGCACATGTCAGCCTCGTCATTATTACCGCCGTAAGAGCCATAGAGGCTGATGTCTGCACCACCAGTCATTTGGCAGTTATTTAGTGAGTTCATTAGCGTTTGACAGTGAATGGTTTCGATTAGTTCGTCAAGCTCGCCGGCAGAGTCAACAAAGAACATTAAACGAGGCTTTTGCCTTGTCTGCCAGAGACGCCGCCACGAGTACCCACATCCGGTACCGTCAAATATCGTCGCGTTTGGCATTACGATATTTCGACGAGTGTACGACCTTTCGACAGCCCAGAGCCGTGCCCCATCATTTAGTGCTTTGCCGTTGATTTCATAGATAATGCTGCACAAAGTTACTGCGCAACACGATAAGCCGGGTCAATGATCAGCATTCAATTCTCAGTTGTTAGTTGTAGTCGCCGTTGAGATCACCATCGACAGCCCGCATATCGACAAACACTTTCGACACATCCACGTTTTTCGCTGCGCCGCAACACACATCTCGAGTTTCCAATCCTCTTCACAAAGAGGTTTGTTTATTGCGCAGTGAAACATAAAGAGTTACTTTTGTCATTTTCGTAGTCCACGGTCGGCTCATACCGCATTCAATGGCGCAGAGCCACCCGCAGGCCTCGACTCGTCATAGACAGGAGGGCACGGAAGTCTGCCGATGACGACGGTCAGCTCGCACCACCAATACGCAGAAATGCAACGCCACCGCACGCGAAAGCCGCATTCCCCGAGGTTGCCGTGCCGATTGGCGCACTTTTCAGACCCGCGACGATTAGTCGAAATCAATACGTTTCATAATGACGAACAAAGTTGAAAGCGCCTAAAAACAGCGACACACCCTGAATATTCTGCCGATGAATGCAGCAGGCGAAAGGATCGCATCAGCCCGACAGATTGTTTATTGTTCGGCAGACATTACCATAAAGGTTACGTTAGCCGCCATGCCCGAATAAAATCAGAAAGCGTTTTCGCTCGCAGAACGTTCAAGAACCCGGATTTTTGAAGACATCGAACCGACAAACGTCGAGTTATCAGAAACATCATGATACCCGCACGGTTAGTCACCATCGTTCAATTCATCAGAATTACGGCAACGCCAGGTAAGCCTGAATCTACGCTGTAATTACTGCAAACATGAACAACGCAGCCGACAGCGAACAGACGCGTCAACATTCAATCGAGATCGCACAGCCAGAATGAACGGCGTCCGATTCAATCGATCATTCCCTTACAGGAGGCGGAATGTCGACCTTACATCACTTTCGTATCTCCAAAGATTATGGCGCGTGATCAACGGTTCGCGCTGGCACGATGCACGTCTCAATCTCAGGCTAACGAATCATATGTCATCTCCTTCAAGCATCCACAATCAATCTCGCAGGGTCTTCGCCCATAAAATGGCAACGTTCTTCCGGAACTGCCGTTTTCAATATTGCTGGTCGCGGTCGACCAGGTCAGGGCCTGGTCGGAAACAGAAGGCGAACATGCCAGCACACCGCATCATGTCACAGCGTGCTCCGATGCGCATTTCCGACTCAAGAGTCGGCCCCATCGCTCGATAACGCATGACGCCTGTACGCCATCCCAAACGGCACTGCCTGCCTTTCTGCGATGCCACGGGCGAAACAAGCCGCACCATAAAGAGGCGCAGCGACAAAGCCAGCCCCGCAGCCCAGTTATCTACGGGAATAGAGCCACGTTGCTAAAGCGCACGATTACGGCAACAAGAAGCTGAAAAGAGCTAACCGGTCATTTTCACAATGAACACCGCACGGCCACCACAGAGACATAAAAGAAATTATTCATGATTTTACTAATGACTTTGCTGGAAAGACGGAATTGAGTTCAATGCCTCCGCGGGGAACATGCAGCGGACGACAGAAACATGAACAGCAGCACGCACAGAACTTCTGATTTGGAACATCGCCTCACTGGTGTCGCCAGTCAGGCGTTCATACGAATGCACGATTTGCTTCCTTACGGCCAGTTTCAACCCATATCTTCATCATGAATACCGTCGCTCGGTTGAGAACATGAATGGTCACGGCATATTGCCGTCATCGTCCACGTGAACAGTGATACAGGCTTGTTAACCGTGCCGGTTCGCTATCGTACCTTCGTTCATCTCACCGAACCGGGTACATGACGGTCGAACACACGAGCCGCCACGCCCAACAGCACCAGAACTTCAATCCCGGCATGTTGGTCGTCGATGTACCGCGAACATGCATTTCCTGACGATTCTCGAGGCAATCGTCCAACACAGCCTGCATCCGCTATTTGTCCGGCTGTTACAGACAATTGGTCTCCACTTTCAACGATCACCGCGTCGCCCCACAGATCATCTTCACATAAAGATGATTCCCGAAGATGCCCAGTTGGCCGCTCGGTTTACTGGAGCGCGATGCCATCCCGACTGAAATGGGTAGTTGCGTGACAGTTCAGTTGCTCACCCTCATTCCATCGCCTGAGCGTTCCGCTATTCTCGACTCCGTTCCTTTTATTGCCAACCATCAGGGGCAGCCCGAGTCGACCGACGAGACGGTTTCCATCTCGGCTTCATAATTACAGGCTCACACCATTTCGCCTGGCGCCCACTGCTCGTCACGGGTCGAGCGAGGTCACACGATTGAATATTGCGCGTCCGTCCTTCACAATCTCATAATAGTTTTTGCCAGTAACAGCAACTATCGATGGATTTTCAATGCCGACATGTCTCCCTTCGCAAACGACAGACCACATCATCGCTCATCACCATTGCGCATTTAGTGAGCCGTCCAGTCGTCACCGCCACAGCGGTTTCACGTCAGTTCTCGCTTTATCGTCAACGAAATATCTGTCAGCAGATACCAATAATCGTCGCGTACGGCCGCACAGCCGTCGATTATTCATTGTAACGAACCAGACAACATTAGAACAGGAAAACACACGATGACAACAGCCAGGAAGACGGCGTTGCCGTTAATCGACGCATCGTTGCGCCAGGTCGGCACACAAAACCATCGCTCACCATGTAAGAGACGGTTGTCAGCCCCACCGTCAACGGATGCGTCGCTGCACTCATTCGCCAGAGTTGCGTGAACGCAATAATCACCAACCGCTGATTCATTGCATCAGCATCTCGCAACCCCTCAGTATTTCTCCTCGCGAGAACGTTCCGTTACGACAGATACGAACGGAGACGTCAGTCTCGACCCGTTTAACGGCACGAATACGCCAGAAAGCTCGCTCACGAAAGATTTCATCACCGTTACTCCACGCCCTTACCGCCAATAAATATAAAAGCTTAGTATCAGAAACAATATTCGACCGCTGTTCATCATAATGACGCAGCGTCAATACTGTTATTCACGATTGAGCCCGAGCGACCGATTGCGATTGACCGTCATCACATGCAAAGACGAATTTCGGTTCCCATGGTTACATGATTAAAGATAGTCGTTGGTGTCTTTGCCCTCGTTTCGAATGGGTTAATCCAAGCGTAGTTCATTCTCGCCGTACCGTCCATCCACGTTAACGTCCTCACGCCGAGATTACGCCTGTCACCGGTCAGAACGGTCTGCTCATACACCGGCAGCCAGGGGCAAAAGACCGGCCACCGAATACCACGATTGTCTTCCGCATTTCGCCGAGCTGATTGTTGCACGTGCCTTCAAAATCCCGAGAATCGACCATCGCCACTGGCCTACGGAGTCATCGAAATCATCGCTTTTCCGGCAACCGCTTATCGCCTGCCAGCAACAGGCACACCGACCATCTTCACTCTGGTTTACTGGCAAAAATACAAAAGAAAGAATATATCTCCAAATCTCAGATTAATTTGAGAATTGATGCCTTTATTTTGGTGACTCAAATGTGATGAAAAGCACGTTTGTCACATATCCTTCCTTACGCCCGCTTCCGTTAGTCAGCAGTTTCACGTAAGATGCGGCAGAGTCGATCAGACCGTTATTGGAGCGCGTTTCGCTTACGCATTGCTTCCGCCGAGGTGCTTAGTTAGGCGAAGCGGACACGACCTGCCGCATACGTCAACATCTTCATTCGCAAACGCAATAATTACCTTATTGGCACCGATGGGCGTGTTTACCTAGAAACGACATCATTTGTGCGAAAACATGAGCTGAACACGCGAGCATCATTTATCACCACGGTACCGTGTCCCGCAGACCACTATCGCACAGGCCCGACACCTACGTAAATAACCATTTTTCAACGATCCCCATCATCCGAAATATCACTGTCAAGCCCGGTCGTTTTACCGAACGGAACCGCGCGCTATCAAATTGAACGCCAGCGGTCGACAACACGCAATCGCGCGAAAGGCCCGATCATAGCGACGGACCCATCAGCCCGAAATCAGACGGAGCACACGGCCCATCTTCTCAGGTCCTCGGGGACAATCCAACATTGTCATTCCGATCGCAAGACCAGAGGAGCATCGCATTTCTGCTGGATGAAAGTTGCAGTTATCGACAGCAGTTCAGAGCAGCAGCAACAGCAGCACGCAGCCCGCCTGGCCTTGATCAAGCACAGAAGAACAATCGTGTCAGCGTTCGTGAACAGCGAGATTTACAGCAAAACGGTATCCCGAAAGAAAGGAATGCCCGGAACACCCTCGGGATATCGGGAATACCCGTCAACAGAATCAGCAATATCGGGCAGTTATTCGCGCATCGTCCTTATTTTGAACCCACTTTGGCGTCGAAGCCGAGATTTACCCGAAGTTTGATGTTCTTCAACCATACTTACCCAACATATCGCCGACCATCGCATTAAGTCTCGGCCATTCGTCTCGCTAAGAACAACCTGAGCCTTGCCTCATCAACGATGTTCCCGGCATAACAAACACAACGACATAGTCGAGCCGAAGGCACGGCGGGCCGATTGCAACGAACAGCTGCACTGGCGCCGAGCCAACGGGAGATTCCCATCAAGTACCGAGAGTCGAGCTCGTGAGAAGCGCGCCGTTACTGGTCAACTATGAGCCTCAACGCATTACCGCCAGTCGGTTTTTCATCGAACGCCGCAGCGACGTGCACAGCAGTGCCAATCCTTCCGTCACAGCACACCTTCGCCGTTCCGCTACTGCACGGCAAACCATTGCTAAGGCGCTGCGTTGCCACTTCGATCATGAACAACAGCCCGCCGGTGAAATAGCCGATCACGAACGCCAGCCGATGCACAGTACCGTTGAGACGGTCTCCTCAAAGCCTGAGCAGATATACCGGTGCAGAGGACCGCAGTGACGGGCACACATTCTTCCCGGACTACACGAATTCTCGAGAACACAGCTGAACACGATTGAGTGAGAGTTTGAACACGAATCTCAACATAACGCATCACGTTGCGGGCGCCAGGAGGTAACATCTCAGAGAGTCCGTCACCCACATTACGGGTTGGCCTTCCCACGAAATGGAACGACTTCAAAGAGTCCTTCTGCATCGCCGCCCCGTCTGAATTAGCCATGGTTATGAACCCGCCCTTTCAGCGGGCTTCGTTCAGTGTCTATTAGCGATCGACGAATTTGTTTTGAACTTTTGTACGCCAGGCGAACACCTAACTGCCAGAGCATTGCTCAAAGACCACTGCCGCATCAAACCGCCGGTCGAAGACCACGTATGTCACAGAACAGCGAAAATGCGATTCCGGTTACGGCAGCTCAAGAGATCGCGAGCAAACCATACCTGGAAAGCGTCAACAGCAAACTTTGGTATTTGAAACAACCGATCACGGCACGAAGAGCGACCGAAGTGAACTTTATTCACCAGTTGTCGAAACGCTCATGGTATTGAGAACTCGCGCGAGAACCACCAACAGTCAACTGGTGTTAAACGATCCAGCGGAACAACGTTGCGACCGCTTTCATTGATGATTTGAACGCCTTTCCTCCTGCTTCCTCCCCGACTTACATCCACGAGCAGGACGATGACGAAATCATGGAACGTCACCGTCTAAATCAGCATTTTCACGAACATCTTTAAAAGATCACTGCAGCAAACCAAAGCGATTACACATTCAACAGTGCGATTTTTCAAACATTAATAAACAGGTTACCGGTAAACATGCCGATGAATGCATCGTTAGTCGATGAGAGTTTCGATCAGCAGTATTTCGTCACATTCTTCCACCGGAGTCCGCGAGTGGCGAACTCCAATCAGGCACTACGCACGACAGCCGGATGATGCATCGATCGGGATCCTGCAAATGGACATCAAGAAGTTCGATGAGGCAACCCAGCATGACGAAGGCGACCACCGATGCCAATGTTGGTCCACCGCAGCACTGAACACCGTTCATTGAGACATCTGGCCTCACCGCGGGCGCCGCTCGACGCGGCGCATAATCACCGCGCCGACGACCGAGCAGCACGATCTCCTTACTGGTGCGCACAACCACCGCGCAACAGCGATCGACGCACCAAGGCACCGGCCTGCGGGCCTCACTACTGAAACCGATGAGTCACGACAGCACACCGTCAAGACGTAAACAGACGATCGTTGGTACCAGATATGTACCGTTAAATAGGTGTCGAGTTTGAAAGATTGTCAGTTTCGTCACCGCCCGGAAAGCATCATCACATTCAACACGCCAAAGAGGCCGAACAACGAACAACCGCAAAGCATACGAAGATAACACAGCGCATTGGTCTCGCAGCAGTGCGAATCGCGAATGCAGGCGGTACGTTCTGATGATGAACAGTGAAAATAAACATTGCGTTGCGTCGATCATCGACGCAGGAAAGTTACGAAATGGTCGTTGCCCTGGCAAGACAGCCAACGCAACATTCAAGAGGCCGATATCATTTTCACGAAATGCCCGATGTTCATCTGAATATATCTCATCTGATGGTATCATGCCGTGAACATGTCATCAGCGGTGGTGATGGCCACCAGCGACGACAGTCAAGCCAGTGTCACCTCATTGCCACATGAGTTCATTAAGACAACAGACGTTAGACAGCATTGTCACAGTTGAACACTCGAAGATTATCTTCCGTTGTTTCATCTCAAAGAGAATATTCAGACCATTCTTTACAGACAGTGAGAAAGCGCTATCATATTCGACTCACAAATTACCGACAAAACAGCTTATATGCAATTGTTTATCAGTCTCAATGAGTTTAAGATTTTGCGTTCCCGACACAGCTTTGTGAACAACGGGATCGACAATATTCATAAGCAGTCGACAAAGCAGTAACAGAAGGCGTGTCACTGGTGACTATCCAGCAAAGGACTGACTCGACTACGTCGCGCTTGCGATTGAAACCAGCACGACAGCGCGGCGTGTCACGCATTAAACTACCGCCCGTCGACGAACGCGACCGGTCAGCAGACGCAGTACCATCTGGCGAATGACGCTTACTCAAAATACATCCACCCACGTGTTACCTGATGCCGGCCGCGGCTCATACATTTGCGGGAAAAGAGGGTGGTGCCAGATTGCCGAGAAATCGCCCGGCAAGCCACGCCCATACAGACTTAAATTAATTACGAAGAGTTGGGCTAGAACAAGAAATCATTCACCTGTACTTGAGTTTGGCTCGTTTCCCAGCAGTTGTGGGCATCAGAAAAACATATTTAACGTTCGTCGAAAAACATTGAATCACCGCAGCTCATGAACGCAGCAATTACAGTAGCAACAAGAGCAAAGACTTTGTAAATGCCGGAATAGAAGAGGTGAGCGAAACGCCGAAAGAAGAGTTCGCCAGGCAGCACATGCACGCTGCTACCTTCATTGTCAAGACCAAAGACAGTTGCTACAGTTCTCGGAAGAAGAGGGCATCTCACAGCAACAGCAGTGGTCATTACCGAAGACAAACTCCGTAAGCAGAGTTGCCCGAACGATCCGTGAGCAATTACGAAACCGAACGGTGGTCTTTCAACGAATGGTATGAAACATCCCTTCGAACGATGCCCAGACCGGCGTTACGATCGACGAAAGAGATGCGAGGCTGTAGACCATACCAGTGGTTCCGCGAGCATTGTGGCGGTCAGCGAAGATCACGGATACCCGCGTTATGAATGGGGACATCACCGATACTTTATGGTATTCGCCCTTCAACAAATTATCGTAACCATACCTAGTTTTTTCATAAAAACGACGGTTCAATGCGCGCCCGTCGTTTTCCTGGTCAGTGCCTTTCGTTTCGAACGAAGAATTAAGCACGCATGGTGCCACCCAATCAGCCTGAGCCCGGCTATCACCATCGCGAACTTTTCTCAGAACATTCCTCAGAGCTGTGCAACCGCGGCGATCAACAGTAAACGATATGACCCGCATACAGTTTTCATCGCATGCACAGTAGGTTGCGACGATCGCGCTTCACGGTTGTGACAAAACACGACCGGCCTCGACGATACAGACGTTAATGGAGATGCACATCAGACATCTCATCATCCCGTGCTGAACATAATACGGTCTCGACGATGATCTTATCTTAGTCGAAGAGCGCATTGCTGAAGAAAGCCAGCACCGACGACATCATCGAAAGTTCAAAGAGGCGACCACCTGAGCGTCTCGGAAAGAAATTACACACGCCGACGCCCGCACAGCAGGACAGTTCATGAAGGCGCATTCTTCGGTGTCAGAGAAAACAGAACGATGATGCAGCAGATCGTCGAACAGAAACTCGCGAGCGCTCAGAAATTGAAAAGGCATCTTCACCGACCTTGATGATTACTGCCATATCAGCATGGCTCGCCACGAGGCGCTATCGCATACCGTCAACAGCTTTCTTCGAAGCATTTCCCAACGAACCGACAACAAGCAGCATTTGCTGGTCTCGAACAGCCCGCCGAACATCACCACCTGCGCCGCGACCGAAAAAGAGCACGTTATATCAGCATACGGTCACAGAACGTGATGGTTGATTTTATATTCATTGCCGTACCGGCCGGATTTAGTACCCGCCGTCAGTCATTCATTGTCTTCTCCGAACTGAAAACAACATCACGGCATCAACATACCAACAGCCTTTCTCGCGGCCACCATCAGTTCGCACAATCACGGTGTCAGCGCCAACGCGCATTCTCTCAGCAAGAACATGCGAACATGACATTCCTCTCATTACGAAATATATTGAAACTGAAGAAACTGAGCTTCAGGAAAGTCTGATATCGCCTTCATGGACAGCCGAGTCCACAGAGGTGGGCCATATCAGGCTGGCAGGCTCATCTGCCAGGCCGTGAGTTCATTCGAATGTAACACTTTCTGGTGCCACTGATTGCAGCAGACATTCAGCCGATTTCAACATAACAGACCGAGTTGGTCAATCATCTCTTTCTGCTCGAGTCCCTTTCCGGATATCTCAGTCATGGAAGCGCAGGCAACCTCGATTCTCGATCATTAGCCTGCAAGCCTCGCCGCACGAAGCAATACGCGAAGGAAATCTTCACGCCAGAAAGCGTTTCGATCGACACCACGACGGTCGAAATTATCGCCAGTCTGTTGTGCCCGCCCACAACAGTCACTGTAAGACCGCCACCGGAATGAGCGCTCACGTTCAACGACAGGAAGTCAATGAAAACAGCAGTTTCAGGAAACCTCAACGCTATCGTCAGAAAATTCGACGCAAACACGTCAATAGTTAATCGTCAAGAACCGTGCACGGAGGTAATCGCAGCCGAACTATTACTGTTATTTCGACCCACTGTTTCACGTCGTCAGATTTAGTTCGACGCCGTCGAACAAATAGTCCCGACAGGCTGCTGATGAATGACAAATCGCCACCGGCAATATTTCCACCGTGCGCAGAGTTGCCCCATCAGGATAAAGTCCGACGGAGAATATCTTTGCGACATAGTTACGCCGAAAGACAAACGTTACGATCACGACCGTAGAAAGACCAGGCATAGCGTCTGAAACACGAGAACAACAGTAATGGTTCGCATCATCGGCTGACGACCATTTCGAAAAGACCACAGGATCGAAAGCCACCATTTCGCCCGGTTTGCCGAAAAGGCTTTCGAACATTGTCACGTGTTCCGGGCAGATTTATTCCCTTTGGAACACCGTCCATCGGTACCGACGAAACAGGTGATAACCACGCGATCACGCCGTAAGACCACAAGATCGGGAGCACAATGGTTTGAACGTCACAGATTATTATTAATCCCGAAAGACAGACGAATCAATACCGATCACGTCTTCAGGCTGTTTTCATTCGCCATACGCAGCAACGAACACCAATCGCGTAGCAACCGCCCTCGTAATATCAGCCAGTTCATCCGTTACGTCACAGAGTGAGACCAGCGATGCCACAGCAAGCCGATTACAGATGTAGCCATCATCAAAGCGACTTTGCGGATCAACTGCGTTAATTCGAATATTAACCCGACATTCGTTCAATCCCACCGAAACAATGCCGCTATCGAACAGCAGGCTGAATGCGGTCATCAAACATTCCTCCCGATATCGTCTTCAGGTTTATGTCGTCACGGTCTGCGCGATGTCGTTCAACCCAAAGAAACACACGTTGAGCCGGCCGGTCTCATCTTCATATACCGCTTCAACACAGAAGAACACGATTTCGTCAACATTGGTCACCAGATAGACAACCGTCGAACAGAAGAAATAGCGAACAGGCGCATTCTTCACCAACAACCACGCTGATCATCTGCATCATCGTACTTGACGGAACAACGCAGTTTGAGTCGAAACATCGCGACACCGACGGATCATACGGTAATCATCAGAGATTATCAGCATTCACGATTATCCCCTTGGCATCAAACATCGTTGTCATGGTTCGACAACGACAATATATTGTACCAAAGACTATCTTTAAACATATCACTCTTCCTTTTTCCCTCTTTATTTCTTTCACCACTTGAATAGACATTGCGCTGTTCTCTGCGTTTGTCAATTCATTATTGAAGGTTCGACGAATGCCGTCAGTCTCTCAAAGAACCGGAATTTTACAGAGTTCGAGTTCGCTCAGCAGCGACGAGTTCTTTCCTCATAACCGCGACGAGAACAACCGTTTCATCGCCTGGCGACAAAGACGCGCCATCAGAACAAACGTCACCCTTCCTCACCGCCAGCACAGCACCACCGGTCGAAAGCCACCCGAGGTTCACCAATATTTGTCGCGGGTCATATCGCCAGTTCTCGCACGCATGAACTTTCATACCTCGTTCTGTCGCCGTCATCGCCGCCGTTCATCATTCCAATACCGATGTCTTCCTAACATGCTCAACGAAGAACGAACGCCTCCCAAACAGCCGGCAGCACCGTCATGCTCCAGCCGCAGAACAATGTCTGCCTCGGCCACGTTACAGAGGCGACTTCGATGAGGCAGCAGTTCACAGAATGGTCCGATATTCTCGAAAGGGTTGGCGTAGCCCGCTTACAAAATCACTTATTCGCACTGGCCAGCTTCTTCCAATAATGTTAGGCAAGCGACCGACGTCGACGAACCGGTTAACGTCACTTTGTGGCGCATCCTCGTTATCAAAGAATCGCGGATAGTCTTTCATTCTTCATCAACGCAACAGCAAACTCACAACCGCCGATTATCAGCCGCTCAGTTATTCATCGACGAGCAACGTCAGGTCAGAATCAAACCCCGAGTTACGCACAGCAGTTCCTTCGTATCGCTCAAATTGCCGACGATCTATCACAGCCTGCGTTCCCGTGGCATAAAGAACATCTGCCGTCACGTGGTCATTCGCCGCATCAATGCCGGAACGTCCATTACCGCGCAGAATCCCGGCGGTGGGCGAAGGGCGCAATAGCTCCAGATGAAGACGGATCGTAAGATTAGGCAATCGTCCGAAGTACATCGGTCGAAAGCGTCTTCATTCCCTCCACGAAGCGCCTGTTCAAAACCACCGATAGCGGCCATAAGACCGCGAAAGCGCAAGTTATCAGACGAGCTCGGCGTTTCACGCGCCACCAATCGTCATCTGTCAGCCGCTCACCACTCATCCTCGCACCGTCAGCGTCTCGAGGTGCTTCGCGTTACATCTGGCCCGTCCCACCATACAGAGAACCATCACATCGTCGTTGTTCCAGCTGCCCAGCACCAGAATCGAGTCATCATTGCAAGATCTTCAATCTTCTCGCGAACAGTCTTCATACCTGTTTCATCAAATGGAGCAAAGAAAAGACTTTGTCAGCCGCGCTCGTTTCATATCCGGGGACATTCAGATCGATCAAATCCTCGCTGGTCATCGTCAGCATTAAACATCCGGTTTCACAGTCCGAAGACCTCGTTCGTTCGCATCAACGCATTGGCAGCTACAAATCATTGCACTATCGTTTTTATCATGAACACGAGGTTCAATTCACAGTCAACGGTATTGCGTATAATTACAGCCCTCGTTTCACCGCACGGCCTTCATATGACAGCGCATCTAAACAAGAGGCAGTGCAAGACGCCGTTCGCCCGACGGGCAATTCGGCTACCAGAAGTCATGAAGCGTGTTTCAAGGTGCCTCGTGTGTCCGCCCACAAGAGTCGTCGGCTCCACCGTGGGCCCGCCTGATGCTCCCCTGGAAGTTGCTCATATCAATTCACGAATGATGACCCGCCGAACAGTCGTTCGTCAATAAGAACGCACTTTATGTAGCCCGGCGCTGAATGTGCATTGCGCGCCGGGGAAGATGACAAGAGTTCGAGCAATTGTTGTTACTACAGTTTGATGAAGTCACCATGGAATATATCGCACAACGCCAGCAACTGAGTTCCATTTGAATATCTTCGACAATGAGTCGCTGGCTTATCATCGGTCACATTGTTCAGATTTCACGCCATGAATATGCCGTCACGAGTCGATGATTACGATGATGAGCCGAAGACGCCGACATTATTCGCAATGCCTTCAACAGTACCACACGCAGTCGTCAGCAATCGAAGCCGCCGTTGATAACGCTCGAGTTACGATGCCTTTCAGAATGGGCAAAAGCCCGCAGTCAATTCAACAGAGACCGTAAACACCGTACCGAGTTTCATTACAGCGAGTACACGGAGCTGACGTTGCCCGTATTTCCTCGACACAAGGAACCAGCATCAGCGAGTGAAAATATAAGTCAAACAACCGAAAGACTCATTAAACACCAGCCAAAGAATCGGTAGCGCGGCGGCGAGTCAGAGCGTCAATAAACACGACAAGTGTTAAGAATGACACCGAACGTTGCGCGCAGTCTTTGCGTCGACAAGCACAGTCATTACGACGAACCTTCCGTCATAACGGTAGTCGTCACCAACGTAAGCAACGACCGGACAATAACCGTAAACAAAGCGCTCACAGTCCACAACCAGCCGTCATCGGGACAGGCAGCGTCCGAAGACATTAAAGGAGCCGTCCGATGAAATAGCGCCGTGTCACAGCGGAAAGCCTGACAATGATTGGTTATGCGCCACCATGCTTGCTGTCATTGCCGAAACTATGGTATCGTATTGGTCGCGTTTGACATCACACCAGTTATTGGTTAACGCCGCTTCGTCGACACAGCCCGCGCGAGGCCGTCGGCAAAGGATTGTCAGCGGAGAGAAATAAGAAATGGCCGTAATCGATGTCTGTTCAACGCAAAGTTCGCCTTTCGCAGCAAAATTTTCGCCATATTGAAGAACGGCCCAGTTATCGCAAGTTCTTCATGATGGAAGAAGTCTCCGTTATATGCCACCAGCCTGCTGCTTTGTACCAGCCGTAGAAACTGACAACGATCGCAACCGTAATCAGCGAATCATCCTCGATTCTCCGCCTCAGCTGGCAATGCCGCGCGAGACTTCATTCCGGTCGCGCCATCTGCTGAGTCGGAGTCACGCACAGCATCTGGCATCATGGTTATAACTGGTTGAAATACATATCAGCCTTTCGCCTTCGAACACATAGCTGATATGCTGAGGATGATGTTACATCAAACTTTTTGTTCGAAATTCCAGGCTGGTCAAAGATCAAAGTCAAAATCACGACTGTCGCACAGTCCGGCTCGTTTTCTGGAAGAAACATCACTTCATCCGTTCAAAAACGTACAGCCACTCGGTTCCCCAGAAATGCGCGGAGAATCAAAACAAAGACCGTCGTTCCTGGTCAGCACCGAATAGTTCCAAGTTCAGTTGCTCGACCGGCAACGGAATCAATGCTAAGAACGGTTTCACGGTCGTGATATTGTTTGATAGCGAGATATATCATATCCGAAAAGAAAGCTCTTTCATCAGGCGCATGAGAGAGAGAGCGATGAAACGTTAACAGCGATGCTCAAGATGACCGAACTTGCGCTCCACAACGATGATGAAATGAATAAACGTGAAAGCAAAGTTACCATATGAGAAAATAGTCTCATCAGGATAGCTCGCGATTGGCGCAGACAGCAAGTAGGGAGCAGCGTTGATGAGTATTATGGTATCAGATGGGAACAGCGAAACATTGAAGATTGTTCACAAAGATACAGGTTGCCGATAACAGGACATCAAGACGGCGGTGAGAACACCTCACATGCCTGCAGCAAAGAAAGGCGTATTGCCCTCCGTTACCAGCTCAATACGGAGAATTTATCGTCACATGGCTTTCGCATATCGGGAGAAAGATGACCATCACACAACTCATACTAAGACTTGTACCAGAGCGCCGCAGTTTTCGATGTGGCACAGATCGCCGGCGTCAGAAAGATGTCGGAAATAGCACCAGTCTCACGTGTCGTCCGGACATGGTCGGGCGCATTGCTCCAGTCCATCCGCGCATAATCTTTCCGCAAGAGCAGCGAATACGGCCCAGGTCGGTTACCCGCATACCACCACCCGCACAGATACAGCCGCAGTCGTTTCTCCGCATAGCCCCTCAACGAAAGAGTCTATACACTACGGGTTTGCCCGTCTATTTCATTGCCGAAAACAGCGCCTGCCGCCCCGACATCCCTCTCACCCATCAGATAAAACCATCAACGCAGAAACGGTTATGGTCCTCCTTATAACAGACGGGAGTACGATAATCATATAAACACAATCATTTAAAGAAAGACACCGAGCAGCTTCATGCGCCTTCATATATAATTCTCGTATTGCTTCGTCATCCCATTTTAGCCATTGCCGAATAGACCAAGAATATATTCACGCTTTCCATATCGGCCGGGCAGCCATTGCCCAGCACGCCGAGATGCCGACCATAAATGCAGCCTTTTCTGTTCCGCAAAATACCTTCGATGGTTGTCTCTACAGCGCAGGTTCATGGGCAATATAGCTGTTTGACAAAGGATGTTGCGTTAACTTGTCACCCAAAGCCAACACAGACTTTATGACATTCATTGCTCTGTCAACGCCTCGAAACTCGTCAATTGCTGCTGGTTAGAACGCAAAACAAATGCACCTCACCTCATCCTCGGTGAGTTGCCTCGGTGAGAGTCATTGTCTCGCATTCCTACTTTTGGTATTTGAATCGAGACTACAGTTCGAGCTGCCTTTAGTGAGCACGATACCCCATCATTAGAATTAATCAACATAACCGAATGGTCATTTTATTCATTCGCTGGTGAATATTTTGCCGGCGGCATCATTTCCACCAGCCGCTGATGCCGAGTTATTCAAACAGACCGTCCTTTCTTTCCAGATGAGCATCGCAGCATTCAGAGCCAGATGCTTGAATCCGATGATAGTCTTCATGTTGTTACACGTTCCACCTTGCCGCGCTTTTTCAACACACACAACAGCCAGCCAAACGTTATTTCGTGGTATCAAAATTTTAGTCACCGTTACCGAAGCGAAATTGGTCCAACAGCACATCACGATGATTGATACAAGAGACGTCATCAGGCTATCTGTTCAGTCTGGCGAATCGCGTCCCGTCATTTCGGCGTTTATCAGCGATTGACTACGCGCATGGTTTTCGTTCGAACTTTCACGTCCAGCAATATGCTTCCGCACCAATAGTTCACAGACAAACATAAGATGCCAAACGTGGAATGAAGAGCCGCCGCAACGGCAACACACCAGCCTTCATTTATTCTGATTTTAAGATTCATGTTTCATCCAATGAACCTATTGAAGAGGTGCGAGATGTATTACAATTATAAGACTGTGAAAGAGTTCCCAGATAGAAAACCATGCATGGTCAATCAGCGTGTGATAGAACATAGTATTTCAGAGTTTACTTGTTCCGGTTTGGATAAGTCAAGCCCTGATGAGCATTATTATCTCTTGTATCCAATCATCGTGATATTATGTTTGGATTCCAGTTTGCTTTGCATTTCTTGGTACTACGAGAGATTTTGATTACCACAGAAATAACGTTCGGTGCAAGTAAACCTGATGTATGAATCCAACTGGTAATTGATATCCGGAAAAGCAGCAAGATGTTTAAGGTGGAACGTCCAAGCAATAACAAGGATTTCACCGTAGTTCAAAGCATCTGTCTGAGATATATGTCCGATATGTCATCACGGAGAAAAGGGACGGTCTGTTTGGATAGCTCAACGCAACGGACGGACCAAAGACGGGAAATGACTATACTGACCAGGTATCATCATGTATCTGTCATGTCTTGTCCGAGGATAAGATAAAGGCGATTGACGGCTGCACATTGTGCCAGTGTGGCAGTTTCCTATGAGTGGTGAACCTTGTGACATACTAGAAGACGCTCCGAACTCTATGTGAGTCTCAGTCTCCAAATATACCAAAAAGCCGGGAGAAGACCTGAACAGTATCCTCACGGGGATAATCCAGGATATAGGCAGAGTGCATGAGACTTTTGCGACCCTGTAGGCCTATGTAGAATTGGCCAAGTTTGAAACGATTGACAAACAATGAATACTCTGAGTCTGTGGCTAAGCTTTTGAGCAGCAGGATTAACATTTCGCTTATCGGTCTTTATCCAAAACAACTATATTGCCTATGAGCCTGCGCTATGGGACAACCAAGTATCAGGAATGTTTACACTGAGGAACAGGAAAAACCGCATTTATGAATCATCTCCAAGCGTCTGGAGCAATATGACACTTGTGATATAGAAAAGCTGATTGGATATATTCTTGGAATCTATTCGTTCCGGTAAAAGCTAAATGAGGATGGACAGAGACACAGTGCAGAGGTTATATATGATTATGAAGGCGCGTTGTGGTCTCAGTGTGCTTTCTTTCGTGGTTGTGACTTTTACTCTTGGTATGCGTCGGTACTCGGTCCTGAACGCTATAGAGAGGATATAGCCGACTTCCTGCCTAGTGACAGTGAACATCACAATGCATCGACAGGTTTATCAGGACATATCAGAGAACCAACAAGATATTCGCGGTTTTCAATATCGTGACACAAACTAAGGCCGATCCCGGAGATCGATCAGATGGGAGTAGAGGCTTTCGCTGAAGAGTACTTCACAGAAGAAACGTGACAGCCCATATGATATCTAATGTCATGTCGCAGGTGGATTTAGAGAAAGCTACAGGGTGAGCAAACTGACCGTTTTATAACAATATTCTGCTGCTTTCACAGAGAAAGATTATGCGCCGGATGGACAGTGTGCTCCACTGCGCCCGATTACATGTCCGGACAGTCACGCTTGCAGGACAAGCAGATGCTGATGTTTCCCGCAGAGGCGTGCTTCTCGACAACATACAACGCGATCCTCTTAATCTTTTACCCTGTCGTGCAGAAACTGCAGCATACAGACGCAAGTCTCAAGTATGAGCTGTAAGGATGGTCATATCTTTGCCTGCTCCCGATATGCGAAAGCCATTGTGGATGATAAATTCTCCGTATGGAGCAAGTGAAACGAGAACAACACGACAACTGTTTCATTGCTGCAGGCATGCAGCGTGAAGGTGATTCTCACCGCAAAATCTTTGATGTCCGCGCCTTGTCGTGGCCCTGTTATCGCGCGACTGGGCACGTCAAACTTTCAAGTCCGACAGCTTTTGTCTGTCACCATAGCCGTAATACCTCATCGCGCGCTGCTGCTTTCTCACGCTGCCAATCTGCGTACTATCTTCTTCTTGATAGCCCTATCCATAGCGTAGGCGCCACTACTTCGCCATGAGGATTGGCACGACTTTCACGACAGGTGTTTCTACCATCGTTATTGGAATAAGCTCAGCCATCTCGGCATCGCTGCTATTGGTATCCATTGCACTTCATCGCTCAGCATCTCTCCTTACGCCTGATAAGAAAAGGGGCTTTGCGCGAGACTGTGATGCCTCTCCTTGTAGGCAAGCATCACGACGTAGGTGCGTTCATAGCATTAACGGTCACGTTGCGGTCGGTAGCTTTGAAAGACTTAGGTTTGTTCAGTTCTTTTCCTATTAGCCAGAGACTGATAGTCTTTGTTTGATTTATTCCTGCATGTTTCTAAAGGAAACCAAGGAAGTGAAACATACGTTTTTAGATAGGATAAGTGATGTTTCTTTGAAAACAAACCGGTTGTTGTTACTGATAGTCGTCGTTTTGACTTTGGTCTTTGGCTATTTCCGTTTGTCAGACAGCTTTGGTGCTACAGTCTAATATCAACTATGTGACAGAGGAGCAGAAGGCTGATATGGCTTATTTCCAACGGACTATGGCCACCATGGTGAGTGCTAGAGTCTGTGCAGTGACTTCCGACCCACCGATGAATGGCGCATTGGATAAGAATCTCCGCTTTACAGCCGACCCTTGACAAGTTGGTGAAATCGAAGATGTATCTCATGATTACAGTTCTTGCAGTCCAGCCTGGTAGTTTCTGCAGCTGAACAAAAGCGTGTAGGCTGGCATATGTGGCAGGACTTCTTTGCATCGCCATAGAGAAACTTACGTTCGTTGCGTTGCATCTTTCAATGCAAGCGGGAAAGGGTTTTGCTGCAGAGAGTTTTGAAGACTTACGCGTTGTTAGACAAAGACTTACTAGTTGCAAGCCCATTTTCTTATTTCTCTCCGCTGACGAAATCTCTCTTTGCCGCGATGTCTCACTTTGCACAGACAGTAATCGGTAAACGGTGCAGCGTTGTAATGATGCTTTTCTGTAAAAAGACAATGATGTCAGCTAAGAGTGTAAAAAGACGCACTGTCTGATACCGATAGTTTCCAGCTTTGATATTGTAAGCATGAACAGTGCCATAGCCAAATCATTTGTCAAATGACTTCTAACTATATTGGCCTGGCCTGCGGTTTCACTGTCACCGTGTTCTTCTTTTTGTGAGCTATCCTTTGGTAGTCTTGAGCTGGCGCTGCTGTCTTTTGTCCCCGATGGCAGTAGGCTGGTTGTGTGGATATTGAGCATTATGTCTTTGCTTTGGAATGCAGTTTAATATTGTCAACATCATTCTTTGCCACGTTTATTTTTGGTCAAAGGTGACGACTTCACACCATATTTAAGGACAGAAGTTCGATGCTGTATGAATATGCTTTATCGGACGCTAGATGCTTGCATCTTACAAGCGATTCATTATCATTTCTGCCTTAATCATGTTTATTGGTATCGGCACTCCTGATTGTGGCTCGCCACCCGGCACTGCATTCTTTGGCTGAGTGACAATAGCGGGAATGTCTCGGTTGTTTTAATGGCTTTATATTTTCCTCCATCGATCTTTTAAGTTTCCTGTGAGTCATCAGGAAATACAGACAACGTCCAATCTCCATTATCAACCCCGCTGTAATGGGACTCTGACAGGTATTCATCCAATTGTTTTACGGTCTATCTGTTGGGAATTGTTCTTTTGGAGCTTTTGCCCCATTCCGAGAAAACGTCGTTTGTGGCTCAGGCGTTATCAGCAGCGTCTGTCTTGCTTCAGACTTGATGCATATTCCCGCGTGGAAGTTTTTCAGTAGAAGACATTGACGGATGAGACTTTCTCAACGTCTTCAATCATCATCAGTAATCATCAATCGATGCTCGATGCAGCTATATTCATGGCATTAAGTCCGAAGACAATCTTGTTTTCAAATGAGAAAGTAGCTGTAATCCCATTATCAGGAAGATATTCAAATGGAATGGTTTTATAGACGTTGTGCGATATGAACTCCATAGACGACAACTCATCAAGAGCTATGTTAATGGTTATAGTCTTGTTACTCTGAAGGCATACGCAATGCGCATTCATCACCACGCCGTTTCCCATAAAGGTCGTTCTGCTGGCTGAACGATATCAGCTGGATATTCAGCCGTTCATCATTCATGGATTGAATATGGTACTTCCAAGGAATAGCATCCAGGTGTTCCCTGGTCAGATGACGATAAGGGCTTATGGGCGGATGAAGCACAAAGGGAAAACACCTTATGCAGAACTTGACGTCTCAGTTGTACGACTTCACAAGAAGGAGTATGGCCCAGATTGCCTGTCGACAGAGACGGCATCCTACTTTTCGCCTCTTGTTTTGGATCGTCATCGCTATAAAAGGTGAGGAGATTTTCGTGCAGTGTGGAAACCGAAGAACAATAATAATTATACACAATACGTTGACTTATGGATGAAACCTGTGTTTGTTAGAACGATGGATACGGTGAGTTTGCCTTGCTTTATGCATTGGTACATAAACAAAACAAAGGTGCTGGTTTGTGAAAACGGATGAAAACAGAAAGGGTTTTACTGACTTATTGTGCCAAGGATTTGGATCGATAATCTGGAGGTAATAGAATGTTTGATATGAACGGAAGGGCATAACGACTTAAAAGTCTTTTTCTTTATAACCCATTTTACATATGATTAAACGAAAATAAAACATAGATATGAAAGAAGATATCTCGCAGAAAGTTAGGAAGAAATCTTGCAATAGTTGGATTTCTGATTCCGAATTCTCTCACTAGGAACTCGACTCGTTGGGAATAACGACGAATCTTGATGGTTCCTTCTGAAATGTGGTATAGAGTTGGGCTCATCTCAGATGTAACATGAGAAACTTCAAGACATGATGATAGTCTGGTTGAATTGGTGAAATGCAAAAGCTGGTTTAAAGATGATGATTGAAGATAAGCTCAGTGAGAACGCCGAACTTCATCCTGATGTTTGCGCTTCCTGTGCAATGGCGAGTCTTCACACCTAGTGGCCACTTGTATCAATTGGTTTTGGATAAGGCAGTTTCAATGGAGGGAATGAAGGGACAACTCATCCTGATGATCGCCACTTCAACGGCCGATTTTTCTCATCTCTTACTTTGCAATCCATCTCTCTCGGGAGCTGTTGCCGTTCCCTTTACATAAGGATATTCCCTGCGCAGAAGTATAAATGAATATTCGCTTGTTGTCGCAGCAGACGGCTCCACATGATGCAGAATATCTTTGTACCACGGGAACTACTGGCAGATGCAAAGGCTGTGATGATCGAACATCAAGCGATTTGGGCGAATGTAGAGAACCTCAGCATGCCTCAAGGGTTTAGTTCGACCTGACGTTTATCATCAATGGCTAGCAGATCTATAGGCAGCCTGTCGAAGGTTTTATCCAACGATTTACGTGGCGGCACCATTTGCATTATTAAGCATGAAAGATATCCATAAATTCTTTAATGCTATTGAGGATGCACCCACAAAAGTGGGACATTTGGTTCCATCGGCAATCCGAATGCTTATAACTGTGGAAGAAAGAGCTGAAAGCCAGTGCGGATAAAATTGATTTTAGTAGGAAAACAGAGCTGCACCAATGGCTGCTTCAGATATGAAGTTGAAATTCCCGTGAACTGCTGCCCCTCATAGTCGCTCTATAATACTTATGTTTCCACTCGAAACGGGCATTATTTCTACATACGACCATAATGATGACGAGCGTCTTGCCGGCTGTTTAGGACTCCGATGAAGCATTCTTCGTTTTATCACCGAAGACGGGCATGTTGCCTGCAAGGAAAGACGCCTCATGTCGGGCTATTGAATGATGATGAGGCAACGGCGATGGTGCTAGTGACGGAGTTATCAAGACTGCCGACTTGGGGGTATAAGTTGATGAAAAGGCCGCTCTGCGATTGCAGGACGTGATGACATGATAAATATTGATGGATATAAGGTCAGTCTCCGACTGAAGTTGAAGATGCTGTGCTGGCTTTTCCTGCAGTGAAAGATTGTGTTTAGCGTTTGTGCAAAGCATCCCGCCAGCAATGTCTTTAAAAGCTTTGGTTGTTCCTCGTCGATTATGATAGGAAAGAACTCATCGCTTTTCTCAAACAAGACTCGAAACCTATGTAATCTCGGTTCTTTATGAGGAAACTGACAGCATTCATCGAACCTCAATGGTAAGATTGATGAAAGACTTTACCAAGAGAAACAGCAGGAAAATATATCTATTCAAGTGTTGGAAAAGAAGAAATAAAAAGGAAATGGAAAAGAGAAGGAGAGAGGAGTATTATATATTTCTAAAGATAGTCTTTTAGATTGCAAATATATTGATTGTCAGTATATTATGATGTTTGATGCAAAAAGGGAGTAAGTCCACATGAGAATGCGGTGTAATCTCTATTGAATCACCATGCAATCTGCGTCAGAGTTATCACGTGTTTTGACTCAAACGGCGATGTGTTTTGCATCAAATTACAGTCGTATTCTGGAATTGAATAGCGGATGATAGTTGTATGGAGTCGAAGATATACACCTTATATCTACCTCCTTTTCTTTCTATTTGGTAGTTTAGTCTCAGGTAAGATATCAAAACAATAATATTTTACAGCAAATCAGTATTCTTCTTAATGCTGAAGCTAGCAGTATGTCAGAGAAGCAGAGAAAAGACCCAGTCAAAAGCTGCATAGCATTGTGTTTTCTTTATTGGAATGACTTATCAACAAGATTGCATAAGCGACATATAAACCCTAAAGGAAACAATGTCAAAACGTTGGGAGGAAATGTTTGATAATGCCATTCAAATCGCATATATTTCGATATGGCAATATTGGCATTGCTTTTGTTTTCTCAGTGGATTGAACGAAATATCGGGGTTGGAAAATATCTTCAATCAGCACTTTGAGTTGGTCCATAAATTCGCTTTGATAATTCGGCTACATCTGTAATCGGCTGCTTGTCGAGCTGTAATGTTGGGTCGTAATCCTTTCCTGTGGCATGCTGGATGAACACAATGCTGGGCTTTACATGGGTGGTTTGCTGCATTGATTGGATGTTCGTTGCAATATAAGCGAATAGAGAATAGCCCGAAGATAGTAATCGTAGTGGTTGTCTCATCTTTTTCAGGATTAAATATGTCATCATATTCTTGACGTTCATGCTATTGTTGCTCCCAGTCTTGTAGTCTGCAACGCGTATGAATGCGCCATGGTTATCTTGTAGTATTTCGTCAATACGGTCGATGTTCAAAGAGATAAATCTGCTTTGGGACCCCTGTGCGTATCTATTCTCGAAAGCCTTTTCGACCGGCTCTTCCAAAGCCGAGAATGGAGAATGGAGTAGCTTTTCGGTCAATCTGCAATAGTCTTTTCAAATAGTCGATAACAACTGTCGATTGATGAGTTGCAGACCATTATATTTGATTTCTCGTGTTTCGTTTACTTCAAAAAGCTTTTCTCTAGAAAGCTCTTTCTACGAGTCGTGTCAATAGCGATTTGTCTTCAGCGCATCTTTCTACATCGCTTTCACGTGAACTGATACCTCCGTGGTTTTTATCCTGATAGAAACAATCCTGCTGCACGGTGGAAGATGTTACCGAAGATGCGGGTTGTCGATTTCATCTTTCTTCGTTGTCAGGTTCTTTGACAATGGCAACATAGCGGTAGTAGAACTCATCTGACAGCGTAGGCAAGTGGTCAATGCTGTGGAGATATCGTTCAATGCCTGTTGATTACCTCCATTACTTTTGGTTCTCTTGACGATTGCTTTCTTGATATTTTGCATCGAACCTGCTTTGTGCATTGAGGTTTCTGAAACTGTATTTTCTCTGGCTATTCTCCACCATCATTTGGAGCATGAAACGACTCATTTCATGATGCTGGCAGTCTTACTGGTAGCCTTGTCGTGGTAAGGCGGTTACGTCTTGAGCGCGTTGTAAAAAGACTATGGGAAATAATAGGCATGATAGCCACTTTGTTGTCGATAAGGTTGTCAGTCCAAAGGCCTTTCTAATGGCGTAGGGAATCGAAAGAGGGCGTCGTTGACGCCCTTCGGCATATTACCCTTCATTGCATGAGAGCGACGAGGAATGTGGTCGAAATCGAGGTTGCGAGTTTCAACACTCCCCGATGATTTGAAGGCTGCCCACAGTGCTTCCATAGGAAAGGAACCGAGGTAGAAGAGATGATTGATTGATGAGTCTGTTGTATATGTTGAAATCAGCTGATCTCCTGCTGCAATCAGTGCTTCCAAACGATTGAAGAGCGTGGCACATTCTGGAAGATAGACTCCTGTAAGTGGAGTCTTCTTCGCCCTCTGCAGCATAGTTATGGCCCACCTCCGAGGATGTCAACAATCCATGTTGATAGAAACTGACGCGTATGGACTTTCCTAAATACGGTTCTTTCTGGTTTTCAATGTATTTCATGAGGATGTCGCATGAGCATTGTACGCCATTTTCTTGCTGAAAGAATGCCTCGTTGGCGCTATAACCCATATGGTGTGCAGATTGATGAGTAGCCGCACGAAAGAAGCTATGTGAGCGCATGTTGAGTGGATACCCTGTCGTGATATTGAGACAGTTTCAGTTCTGAGGAAGACAATGACTCGATCTGGCAGAGGCTATCGGCGCAGTACAATGGCCATGCTCGATGTCATCATTACGTCCGTTCTGTTTGAGCCATGTACCGATATAGCGTGCCTCGTATAGTTTCAGTCGTAGCACTGAGATAGGTAATGTTCTGGCTGTTCGAAGTTAGTGTAAATCTGCTTGTTGGTAATGTCAAGTTCGTTAGAAAATACTTTCAAATATTGACGAATATACGTGCCTGCCTCTGTGCTTGATTCCATGCTGATTCTCCTATGTAGTAATCATCAAAATCCCAGTAGAAGTGCGCTTTTCTCCAATTTCTGTAAACGTCAGAGTTTCTGTTCGACAATCTGCATCATGTTGAAGCCAACAAAATGTAGTTGTCGCTCTGGAAATCGATTTCTGTTTTCTACAACCTCTCGTAAAAGTGCACCTTCATAGGCTAATCCTCTGCTGTACAAGTGCATTTCATGCGTATAGATTCTTCAAAGTTGCTCCAAAAGGTTGATGAACCGCTCTTTGAGTTTCGATGCAATGTCATCAGAGAAATTACAAAAACTTTCAACAGTTCCTTTTGCTTCAGAGATAAGATGCGTCATCAAGTTCGTAGTGTTCTTTGGGTTGTGAATATCTGATGCATCTCCCATATTCTTTGTCTATATCGTCAAAAGTCGGTCAATAACACCGTCCCCAGCCGTGAAGCGTGTCAAGTGTCTCGCAACTTTGCATGCATTGAAAACCTCTATGCAGGTCATGTATATCAGTTTTATTCTGATCGCCAACAGTTTTGTCTGAATGTTCGCGGAAAAGTTCACGCGATGGTGATATAAGTTGGGCTCCAGATTGGTTGATTAGCCATGCGTGCTAATTCTTCATTCAGAAAACAAAGAGCACGCTTGTTAGGAAAACGACTGTCAGACACGCGACAGATTAGGTCCTGTTTTTATGTGATATCCCTCAGCATATATTGTAGAAAAGCTCTCATCATAGTTTGATAATTTTGTTAGAGAACAGATACCATAGTATCCAGTGATATTATGATGTCCTCATTTCATGAGCAGGTCCATGTATTCTTCACTTGTGCTGTGTTTTCTTTTGGGACTACCAAATTTATAGTCTACAACTATCATCTCTTTTCCGTCGGTCATGATCGTTGTCTGGGCGTCGTTCTTCGACTTTATCTGTCAGGATTGACTTCAAAATACTGCGTATCTGTTGAAAAGATTCCACCGTTCGAGAACCATGAAGACACTTCTAGGATCGTTCAGACGTGTATCTCAATCGTCTTACAGGAGTTTTGTCTTGTGTGATTACCTATTATATAGGATGCTCTTCTTCACGATTTTCAGGGCTGTGCCAATGTCTTTTAGTCTTAATAGTAGAGATATGGCGTGCATGATGCTGCCTAACTGAATAACTCTCTCTTCAACGTTTTCTATCCCATCTTCTATCTCAGCATTTCATGCAAAGTCTCTACTCTTGTTGCTCTGCTTGAATTCTAACCTTCAGTTCATAATTTTCTACGGTGATTTCAATGTTTTCAGCAGACTGATTTAAATATGTTTCTCTGATTGCTTTTTGGCTTTGCTGGGAGCAATAGAAAGGCCATCTCCAAATGCAAAGTGGATGATGTTTCTCTTTGTTCTCTGCATCTTCTAGTGGGCATTCAAGTCTGTTCACGACAGCTTGCAGGCAGTTCTCAATAATCCAAGAGCGTCCACCGCCTTGTCACTCTTTTCCCATAAATGTACAAACCACGGCGCGCGCGTGTGAATGCAACGTAGAGCAGATTGAGAGATTACTCAACTATGTTTTGGAAATGTTCATCGGCATCAATCATTCTCATAGATAGAGTTTTTCATCTGCTTTGTTGAAATCTATAGGAACAATCGGCAGAGCAGGAGAATGGTTCTTCCTGCGGCTTACACCATATCGTGATTGCTTCAAGTTTCCAATCACAGAAAGCGCACGATGACATGGTCGAATTCAGTCCTTTACTCTGTGATAGTCTCAGCGACACGCCTTCATTATTACTGCTTTGTATGCGAACTGCTATGAATATTATCAGTCCATTGCTCTAAAAAGCTGTGTAAATCAGAACACCGTCTTGCATAAACTCATTGAGTTTGTCGTAGAAAGTGCATATATAAGCTGTTTGTCCGGTGAGAGTTTGTAGGTCGAAGAGTATGATAAAGCGCTTCTGCCATTATCTATTAAAGATAGTCCCAACAGATATTCTCTTTGTTATGAACTGTTGAGAAGATAGTCTTCCAAGGAATTGTCTTTAATAGTATGTCACTGTCTAACAGATCTGTTGTCTTAATAGACTTTGTAAAGCTGTAGTATAGGGTGGCTTTTGGCGATATCAATCTCGGGATTGTTGGAGCACCATCATCCACTGATGATAATATTCACAGCCTGTGATGCATCAAGATGGAATGCTTCTTCGATACAAGATGAACATCGGGCATGTTTTCGCAGCAAGTAATCTCCAATCTCTGAATGGTTGCGTTGTATCTACCCAGAATAGCGATATCGTTTTCTTTAACTCCTGCGTCGATGAGTGCCTGCACTTTATCAGCCTCAAGCATAAATGTTTGTTTTTCATATTCATCGTCATTAGAGCAATGCCACTTCACTGTCCCGCATTCTTCCTTTTCTGCAGGATGTCCCTGTATGACATCTGCGTATGCTTGCAGTTGTTCTGCGTTGTTCTCGGCCTCTTCCTTTAATTGAGATATTCTGGTGAGCTAGCTTTCTCGAAAAAGCATTGTTGAATCTGATGATATTCTTTTCAGAACGGCGGTTGATTTTTCAGGGGCTTTGACATTAATCTCCTGTGCTCCAAAACTCATTTTCTATGTCATTTAGCATCGCCAATCGCCCTGAACAAGCCAACGATAAATGCTCTGTTTTACGTCACAACAATGAGATTATTACTACTCGTGACTCATGGTTTCAAGTAGTACACATTGAAATTTTCCCATTGCAACAGTGCTTGTATCTTGGAATTCATCAATCATGATGTTGCGTAATTGAGTTCCAATCTTTTCGAAAATAAAAGGAGAATCATTCTCTCCAATCATCGAACGGTAAAGTCTAGGTATCACTCAGCATGAACCAGTTCAGTTCTCGGTTCAGTTCTTCCACCTTATCCCTAATACTCGTCGAGCAACCCTCAATTGGTTAAGATGTCTCAAAAGTAAGGTCGGCACCTTGTATAGACAGCATTGTTGTCTTCGAATTCTTTCTGATTGGACCAACATTGGCATCAGTTGGTCGCATACAAGGTCGTAGATAGGTTCGCCTGCATGGGCTTTTTCTTGATAATCCATTTTGCAGGATCGGTCGATGCATCATCAGCTGTCTTGTTATAGACCTTTTCGTCAGTCTGTATAATTGCCTGATTGGAGTTTCAGGAAATAACCACATACTCCGCGACCCATTGGAGAAGTCGCTGACGGAATACCTTTGGCATCAAGAAGCTCAAAAATCATCCCCACATTTCTTGATCGCATTCATCAGCATGTTTGCGGGATAGCCCGTAACCGCCCAGTATAATGTTTGAAAAACTCTTTTCTTCAAAGCATCTCCTTAATCCTTTTGGCGGTTTTCTTTGTAGTAATCTTTTAAAGATGTTCATGCCGAAATGCTTGATTTGGGCAATGACATTCCATGATTTGTCATCGTCCATATTCTCATGGATATAGTCTAAAAATCCAGGAGAGTAGGAGGGAAGAAACGTTCAAAATCCCTCAATAGTTGGTCCACAGTTTGTTGTTCAATCTTTGCTGGTCGTTTAGTTCAATACGCAAGTTGGCTGTTAGTTCAAGTTCTCGTCAAGGTTTCTAATACCGTTTGGAAAAGGCATCAATGGTTTCAACCGAAGTAACTGTAATTATGAATGAGTTCACTCAGTGCATAGCTTGCATTGTTGATGATAGTTGTTTCATCTAAAGAAGTTTGCTGTTTGACGCTTTCCAAATATGGTTTGCTCTCCTTCAGTCCTCTCTGAAATACTATAAAGCTGGCTCAGAATTCGCATTTTCATTTCTTCTGTGGCCTTGTTAGTGAAGGTTACAGCTAAGCGTGCTGATAGGCATGAGGGTCTTCAACCAGCAGTTTGATATATTGCACGGCAAGGTGTAAAGGTCTTTCGAGCCGGCGCTTTGCTCTGTATACAGTTAAATTGTTCATTACCAATGTCTAAAAAGTTCAAAAACCAGACTTTACATCCGAATTCTTTTTATCTTTCCACTATCGTGCTAAGGAACAAGCCCATAGAGAAAAGGCGGGTGTGACAGCCACAGCTCAATTCAAGATAAGGGCGGCAGTCTTTAGAAGAAAGGATGCTTCGCTTAGAGTCTGTTCCATTTCAATGAAATGACCAACCCTCATGGTAAAAATGTGATGTGCCAATAGGGACTCTCATAAGTTATATACTTCTGGCATACCAACGTGATGCATTATATTTGTTAGAATTCAGCAGTTCAAACTCTCCACCCAATCATCATTCCAGCCTCCCGGTACATGATTCTCTCGAAATTCGTGCTAATCAGGAAGAATGTATGCCCATCCTGCAGTGTATAGCCACCAGTACCAATACGCATCTGTAGGCTTTTTGAGTTGTCTCAGCTTGAGTTTCCACTGTGCATCAAGCTCCCAACGTTTCTGTAGTCAATATCCCTAAGCAGGTGTTTGATGCCTCTTTCATAGTCAGGTGCTATATGGCCTCTTGCCAACCCAATGGACGCTCATTGCAGCTCAACGAGGCGAGCAACGGAAGTGTACTGTGACGGAAGGTTAGCTTTTTGTACACGTCCTTTCTACAGCTGTTCTTCGGTGGAAATCACACCGGGCCTGAAAGCCCTCAATGTGCGTTGAAGTCATAGGTTGTTCAATAACTTGGCATAGCTATCCCTGAAAAATGAGCTCTCGGCACTTTTTGATGATAGAATCTCCGGATTTGTTTTCGAGCATAGTCTACAGCTATTCCATTTGCAATCCAATTGCCATTACCTACTTCCAACTCAATATATCCGTTATGATTTTTGTTATACCAGAACATCGTTGGCAGGTAAAATAGAGTTGTTTCTGCTTGAACGAATAGCCAGACTTAATACGTGTAGTCAGCATTATATTCGGGTAAACATATAGTTGAACCGAACATCAAACTTATAGGTAAACTCGCTTGTTGTCATAGCCCATATAAAGTGGGTTCAGAATGGGATTGATGCGCAGATAGCCCTCATTCTTTTGCCGATAGTACTTTTTAATTCTGTTGACAAGATTATTCCGATGATATCCCGAAGATTGTTTTCCAGGCATTCTTTCTTTCTAGGTTCTGTTTTGCTTATGGAATCTCTTTCTTCACGGGCCTTTTGTTCATCTTGATACAGTTGTTCTTCCTGCACGGTCAAAGAGAATTAGGCGAACAAGAGATATACTGTTACTGCTGTCTCTGACTACACTGTCAGGTAATACGGCTTTAATCCATAGAGAGTACGATACTTTCCTCGGTGACATTCCCAGAAATTTGAGATTTACAGTAAAGTCTTGCGTCGGTTGGTACAGAGATTTAGCTCGGATTGTCCCAAAGAGAGACCTAAAGAGAAGTCGACCATGTCATATTCTCCATCTAATTTCAGGCTGATGATACGTCCGTCACTCATAATTGACTAACGCTTGTCCACGCACCAATTGCGTGTTGTCGGCTCTGCGGACGAAAATTTAATGCGCGCAGTTCCTGTCTAATCAAAAACGTGACTTGATAATGGTAATAAGGTCGATTTTTCAGATGAAATGGGGAGAGGATATCGTTCTGAAAAATGGTGGGTTGGCACATGGGTGTCAGATGCCTTAATACGGTCGTAGACTACTGCGGCTTTGAGGGTATTGTTGATAAATGAGTGAGGCGCTGCATGTCACTAGTTATCTTTTCCTTGTGTTTCAATTCGCTCGTAGTTTTCACCTAAATAGTGTCGTTTCTGCCGTGTGCAACCGCCCACATCGGTACTGCCAATAAGGTAATATTACGTTTACGAATGAAAAGAGAATATTTGGTATATGCATGTCGTATCCGGCTTCATTCTTCGCCCTCAACAGACTGTGCATAAGCGAAAACACGCTCCAATAAAGCTTGATCTGGTCGAAGCTTGTCTGCCGCATCTGTATGAAAAGAGCAATGCAACAACAGAATAGTCATTGTACCAGGACACATGGAGATATATGATAAACGTGCTTTCATCATTTTTATGAGTCACAAAAATATAAAAAGGCATCAATTCTCCAAATTAATCTATCTTTTTAGGATTTGGAATTATATTCTTTCTTTTAGTATTTTTGCCAAAAGTAAAATAAATTAAAGATGAATCGCAAGTTATTTATACTGTTCTTTTTGTTATTTTTAGCAGGTATTCATGAGTTGCAGGCGCAGAAAAAGCGTGAGTTTCGTGGCGCATGGATACAGTGTGTGAATGGTCAATTCCTCGGGTTAGGGAAAGACCGCATGCAACAGATGCTTACAAGTCAACTCAACGAAATGCAGAAAAGATGGTGTCAATGCTGTTATTTTTCCAGGTAAGGCCCGAGTGACGCTTTATATGCCAGTGTCTATGAGCCTTGGAGCCGATTTCTGACGGTCAGCAAGGCGTGGCTCAGCCTTACTGGGACCCATTGGCATGGATGATAGACGAGTGTCACAAGCGGGAATGGAACTCACGCTGGATTAACCCATTCAGAGCAAAAGACAAAAGACTACCAACGGCTTATCTTTAACTGCATAGCCATAAGGGAAACCAGGTCTCAGTCTTTGCATATGATGGCTAGTTAATCTTAATGGGGCCATGTGGAGAACTGAGAATACATCTGTAAGATAGCAGTGACATTGTGCGTCGGTATGATGTAGACGGCTTCCACATAGATGATTATTTCTATCCTCTACTGTTGCCGGCCAGACCATTGCCGATGACCGTAGTACTGCTTTATAACAATGGCATATTAAAGACCGTGAGATTGGCGGAGATACAATGTAAAATCTTTTCATGAAGCAGCTTGACAGTATTCATGCCGCAACCTTGGGTGAAGTTTGGCGTGTCACCGTTCGGTATCTATCTAAACAAGAGCACCCTCGCAGGAAGCAGCACAAAAGGTTGCAGGAATTGCGACGATCTCTATGCTGATGTACCGCTGTGGGTCAATAACGGTTGGGTAGACTATTGCGTCTCTGCAGCTCTATTGGCAGATAGGTCACCCTTTACAGCTGACTCATGATGAACTTATCCGTTGGTGGAACAGACATGCTGGCAACCGTCCTCTTTTACATAGGTGAAGACGTAGAGCACTGTGAAATTTGTGACATCAGAACCCCAGTCATCAGTTGGCAAGCTGCGCCTCTCTAACGAGACTTAATCTGTTAATGGCACTGTTCTGTATGGAAAGTCGCTTTGTGATAATATCGGCATCTATGCTGCAGCTGGCGCGACAGTTATTGGAAATATCCGGCCTTGCAACCCAAGATGTCTTTCATTGACGATAAAGCGCCCCAGAAGCCTACACGTGAAACCCGGTGGAGCGACGTAGTATCTGCTTTCTCTGGACAGCTCTCGTACGCAAAACTGGAATGATGAAGGGTGAAAGTAGTCTATCGTTTTGAAAAAGGAGAACATCATCGACATTGGAAAATCCGTCGAAGATAGTTGCTGTTACTACCATAAACTATTATAAGTTGCCTTACGAGGACGGACGCACTAAAGTATGTCTATGCTGTTACCTCGCTCGACCGCATGAGCAACGAGAGTAAAATCGCCAAGAAGAAAGTGAAATTACGAAGCCTCTACAGTTATGATCAGGCGGGGAGATTATGACCATCTCGTAGTCGATCGGGCGGGAACACTTGGAATGGTTGCTTGAAAACGTAAAAGCGACTAAGCAGGTCGAAGATTAAACAGACGCTCCAAGGACGTGGAATAAGGGTAGGTAGAAGGTTGTCACGCACCTGACCACCCCTGTTTCAGTCAGAACGAAAATCGCACCTCAGCAAAACAAAGCGTAATAACGACATCTTCAAGAGTCGCTAGTGAAGATAGTCTATGAGGACAGACACTTTGGGTGGTCGTTGAGAAAGAATATTGAATATTGTCTATGGCAGCCGGACATTCATCGCTGAATGTAAAGCAGGCGTTGGATGATTACTCACGAAGTCACGCCAGAAGTGCATGGTCTCACGTGGTACATCGACTGATCGGGAAACGAGTGACTGATGCTTATGCCAAGGGACAAGGGAGACTGAATTGTTGTTGAGCGTGATTGGCATCACATTGATGTTCGACCGTCGCTGATGTTGCGTTGTCTCATGGAGATGACAAAAGAGAAGGTACGATAGCTAACTGGCTGAAGGACAACAAAGCTTATCATATTATCTCTCCTGTGGACAATGGCGGCAATATACTGTGACCCATTTCCATGTTCTCAACCGAAACGACAATTATTCCTCAGTAGAATATAGGTTGAAACAGGCCGTAACAACCAAACGTGCTGCATTCGCCGACATGGGGGCACCTGCTTTGCTATGTGGGGACACAAGTATGGAAACGGCGATGCATCCGATAGACGTCTCTGTCTGCATGCTATGTTCTGTGTTTCTATCATCCATAACACATATGTTCCCATGACGTTCGAAACTCCAATTCCTGCATCTTTTCCATAAAATCATTAAATAAAAATCATGAATAATTTCTTATTTTAAGTGTCCTCATATTGTTATCTGTTACAGTGTTATCATTGTGAAGAAAGTGACCAGTTGTCTTTTTCAAGCTTCTTGTTGCCGTGGTAGTCATTGCGCTTGTAGCATGGCTCTATTCCATGGGAAGGTAGCAGATGCGGCTTGAAAGCATCGCTTTCTGCACTTCTTTTGTAAAGATTATGGCTTGCTTTTCTAACACTTCTGAGCAGCATCATATAGAGAAAAAGACGGAAAACGGGTATGGTCTTGTGATTTCTGAATGTTTATCTTGTATTTGTAAGGCATCATGCGTTGTAATTTGATGCAGAATGCACGGCCTCTGAGTCAAAATGCGCGATAAAGTGAGGCAGATTACGCTGTAACATGATGCAAGTTACAATGCTTTTAGCGTAATTTCTATTCTGTTTTCCATTGAATTTTGTAATCTGATAGTCACTGGCGTTATGAAATATTGAAAAACGAGCATCATTCGGAGTGAAGAAGCGTTGCGTTTTGAATAAGGCGAGGCCTAGAACAATTGTAAAGATACCTGAAAGGAATTAACACATAATTCGTGCCCTAAGTTAATGCTTCCAAAGAGACGTCACTATGGTCTTTCATTTTCCAAAAACCATTGGTGCAGCATGCATAGTCTTTTAAGTCCCCAAAGATGATATAAGGTCAGCTTTATTCCACCTCTTAAGGTGAGATAATCGAAAAATCAGACTGCCGTTCATTCTCATAATACGTCTAATTGAATATTGAGTACTGCGTTCAGAAATATTCCTTGTCAACGCATTGTTTTCATGATTTTGCAATGGGTACGAAGCATAGATTCCAAGGCTTGCCCATTGGCATTTGCTGTAATTCCCAGTGGATTGAACGTGATGACATAACCATGCGAGGTTATCAGATGTTTTGGCAATGTTAGCAGGCGACATCAGTCTCGATGTCTTCGCCAAAAATCAGGTTCGCCTTGAACTGTTCTACGAGCGAAGAGAGCCTTCTGAAGATTTTATTCCAGGGCAGTTAAGCATGCTAAGCCTCTTTGTCTTAAGTCAATAGCTCCGCCAGTTGGTAAACAATCTGTCGGGCAGTTGCAGTCGCGTATGATGTTTCCTGCCCATGCGTTCATCAACAGAATATTCAAGAATGTCTATGTTTTCATGCTTTTTCAACCTGCTCATCATTTGCCCCTTATAAGTATGTGGTTCGAGATAATCGTCACAGTCTATAAAGGTCAGCATAATCAGCTTTGGCAACCTCCGCGCAGCGTTTCGTGCCTCACTCAACCTTTGTTGGTCTGGTGAATAACAGTTATTGCAGCATGTTTTTCGCATATTGCAGATTTGCAGGCTGTTGTCTGATGATCCGTCATCAACCAAGATGATTTCCATGCCCTCAATTTGTGTCCTATGACCGAGTCGAGACATCTTTGTAAGTTCGCACCATTGAACTACAGTATGATGACCGATAGTTCCATGGATACAAAAGTAATAGTAACTTTGTGTTTTCTGATTATTTTTGCTACTTTTAAACTAAACAAATCTTTTATGAAAGAGGTTAAAATCAAGACCATGTGTTGCAGAAAGCAGCATCAGAAGGCACGGATGAATTTGTCACGTTTGTCGATGCGATATCAGAGGCTGCTCGATGGCAGTCTCAACAGCGACAATATGGCATGAGTTGAATGCTCGATCAGATAACGTTGTTGGCCTTTATCATTATTTGCACGAAGAAGTGATGTCTGCGGCTTTGTAGCAGCCTCATTCACAATGGATATGGTGCTTTTATCTATAAGAATCCAACGGCAAAAGCTTTTCGTGAATCGCATTCACGAGCTCTACAGACTTATCAGAAAGAGTCATCCTCTATTCGAAATATCATGAAGCTTATAGAGCGACTGCACTGATGATGAGTTCATGGCCTTGTTTTGAGCAATTATGGGAGTTTGATGATTTTGATGATGCTTTCATTGAATATGAAGAAAGATGTTCATAGCAAGATTGTCGTCATTATATTGATGAGCACATTGAGAAATTTCCCGGCAACGATAGAAATGAATAAAGAAGAACGAGAAATCAGGCGGAAAAGTCCCGTCCAGATAAGGGAACAAGAAAGCCTCATTTGAATATTTTCTGTTGATACCTATACGGGCAGGTATCTGTTGACGGGAACTGAAATCAAAGAGTATTCGCATTGAAAAAGCTTTGGTAGACTCTTTCTCTGCGCTTGTCAAAGGTGAACTTTGGGTGAAGGGACTGAACATCAGTCCCTTATTTCTATGGCTCTAGCAGTAATCATGTGGCGAAACGACCGTAAACTCTGCTGACGAAACGCGAACTCCACAGGTTGGAAGAGGATTCAAGCAGGTTGGCTTTACGATTGTGCCTGACATTATTATTTATCGATCGTCGTGGAAGGGTTAAGATAGACATTACATTAGCACGAGAGAGAAGGAGTTTGATAAGCATCAGACCTTCATGGGAGAAGCAAGACAACGTGAAACGATCGCGTATTGAAGCATTTTGACAGTTGCCGGAAGTGCTATGTAGCAGCCATCCTGCTCTGTTGGTCTGAATTGTGTCTATTTGGGGCACGCCATGAAACCCTATCTGAAAAGAGTTGGTCGGAAAACACCCTAAATCTACATTTTCAGTTTATCCTAATGCGGACATCTAAATGCAATGGAACTGTATGATGAAACGAGCTTGGAAAAGTGTCGTCACAGATGTCAGAATCTATGACTGAAGATTGGTAAATATCGTCGGAGGCTGCTGTAGAACAACTGATAAACTCGTTCGTTGCTAGCAGAAACAGGTTAGAAGGTAAGCGTCCTCATCAGCCGATGAAGAGATATGCGTATTTATGATTGGATGGTTTTGATTTGTTGGAAGTATGTCAGAAAAGCCTTTTATCAAAGTAATTTTATAGTGGGGTAATATTGTAAAATAAAGAAGAAACTTTCAAGTTAATAAGCTGCTTTTCTTGTCTAATTGCCATTTTTGTAGTAAAATTCAGCGCTTGCAAATTGGTTCATATGCTAGTGATTGATTAAAAGGAACAAGGTGGAATTCTTTGACAGTCCCTGCCGTGAGCGATGTTGTTGAAAGGAAAATATACCACTGACTCATTAGTGTTGGAAGGTTTTTCGTGAGTCGTCATAGTCAGAAGACCTGCCATTGCATGAGTTTTATGTTTGCTGTTTTCGAGGAGAGTAGGCAAGTATTGCTTTATAGTTTATTTGAGAATGAAACGTCGCAGACAGAAGATTGCAATAGGATTATGCTTTCATTTGATGGCCTGTAGCCCGCTTGCAGCCCAACAGTCTGTGGATAGTGTACGTGTATACGACTTAAAAGAGGTCGATGTACATGGCATACGTGGACGTCGCGGGCTTGTTGATGTTGTGCCTGTAAGTGTAGTCAATCGCCGGATATACCAACATGGGCATCACAGACATTGCTGATGCCTTGCATCGTATGCCTGGAGTGAACCTACGTGATTACGGAGGAGCTGGTGTGTGAAGACAATCGGCGTGCGAGGTTTTGGTGCTCAGCATACGGAGTAGCTATGACGGTATTCTCTTGAGGATATTCAGAGTGGAGCTGTAGATGTATCGCGCTATTTTGGATAATGTTGCATCGTTGAATTTGGCAGTAGGTGGAAACAGTGATGTGTTTATTTCGGCTCGTGAGGCTGCTTCTGCAGCGGTATTTTCCATAGAAACGCTGAAAGAACTGCCACAGGATCGACGTGTTCACATGACAACTCAACTCAAGTTTGGCTCGTTTGCTATATCAGTCCTTTCATCTATTATCTTCAGTCGATTATAGGGTGACATTATCAGCCAATGGAGAATATATATACATGCGGAACAACTATCCTTTGTGCTGCGTAATGGTATCTATAAGACGCGTGAACGATCGTAATAACAGTCGTATGAACAGTGGACACGAGAATTGAATGTTTTGTTCAAAATGGGTGAAACGGCAGGTGGAGGAAAAGTCTATTATGATAATAATCGTCTTTTGCCCGGTATCGTTAAGCTTTTATAATAAGATTATGAGAGTCGTTACATGACCGTAACGCCTTTGCACAGATAGCAGCAGCATACTGATGAATTGTGGAGTTGGGAAGGCAAAAGGGTAAAGTTTAATTGGAGCAGTTCGTCACCGGATAAGTATTATCCAAATGCCGTGATGGATGCAGACTATTGGCTAAACGGGAGGCATATGGTTCATTAACTCTGTTGTCTGTCCTTCCTGATAAGGTGTCAGGTATTCATGCAGGTGACTATACTTACAACATCTCAACAGCAGTTTGACACTGATGTACGTCCATTTCGACATACATATCTTGCAGACTTTTGTTCTGTAAAATATACTGTCCCGCATCTGTTTTTGTTGGGACGTACTTTTATATTCCCTTTATTTTGAACAGTCCAAAAGATATGAGTATGAAGAATTTTCATGGCTTTTTCTTCTTTATCAATATCCTACCAGCCATTTTTCTTTAGAACTAACTTTATATGAGCCCTCATATAAGAACATTTCTTCGATGTCTTACTTTCAATGAAAGCTATTTCTTTCATTATGGAAGCACCAATCTTGCAAACCTGAACTTACCGATCAATTTAATTCTGGTCTGACGTGGCAAAGCATGTTATGGAACAGATTAAACATGCAAATGACACTTGATGGCTATCTCAATCATGTGAAAGATAAGATAGTTGAGTGCCTTATAACACGTTTGTTTTGGACCAATGAATGCTGGAAAGGTGGATGCTAAGGGCTGCCGAACTATCGTTGCGGGGTGATTATCGTATGAATGCAAAACATCATCTCGGCTTTGTTGGCAGTTATAGTTATCAACGTGTGAGCAATCGTACTGACAAATTATTGCCTGATTACGGCAAACAAATCGCCTATCTTCCCCTGCATACCCTATCGGCATCATTGAAAATGGGGAAACTTTCGATAGATGTTGTTCACGGAGAAGGATGGCGTAGGTGAGCAAACCAACTCGCATTATGAGGAACTCACTAAAGGGTATTGGGATATGGGGCTTGCTCAGTCGTGCTTTTTCAGTTATGTCGTGGGCAGGTGTTATTGCTGTGAGATATCAAGAATTTGTTGGATCAGCAATATGAAAATTGTTGGTATTATCCCATGCCCGGCATCAGTTATCAGTTTGCAATTAATTATAAATTCTAATAAGTAAGATATGAAAGAAAGATTTTATTAAGTTTATCTGCCCTGCTGATGGGTAGTGTTTATTTACGTCGTGTGATGATGATGATACTCCACAGCTGTCCGCTGCCAACGACCGAAGGTGCATCGGTTATGTGTTCGGGAAACATAGAGAAAATTCCTGGCTCAGTGAGCTGGCGATTATTCAAAGAATAGCATCTCAAACAACGCTTTCAGTCAGGGCGAATGGGCGTGGATTGGGTGGTACGCCCAACGATGGAGCTCTGCTAGGCAGATAAGATCTATTATGTCGTTGATGGTGAAAATACTATCGAGGGTGGTAGACGAACCAAAAAGTCTATTAAACAGATAAAAACGACTGATGATTAGGCAAAGAAGAGGGAAAGTCCACGCTATATCATTGCTTTCTCATGGTGCTGTTTGGGTAGACGACATACGGTGGATATGTTGCATAGCCATAGATACAACGACGTTCGCGTTACGCAAGAGCTACAAGGTGGGTTCTCTATCCCGGAAGTGGCACAGTGGCTAATGAAGACTCTATGTTGCAAATAGTGATTATGGTAGCGGCAACGGTTCTATTCTGAAATCAATTTAGCTACAGACAAAGTAACAGAACACAAGGTTGAAGGGAGCAGAATCCAGGTGCTATTTTTATAGACAGAACTGGATTTTACTATATTAGATTGGGGTGGTTATGATGAAAATTGAACATAGATTGGTGCTGATTGAAAGTTCTCAAAGGCAAAAGAATCGGAAAGAATAGCTGAAGATGTTGTAGCTAATGCAACGAGTGCAACTTATTATAACGGTGTATTCTATACGGTAAATGCACCTTTCTGGAGCTGCTTTCTGTAAGTTATAGTAAATACAATGCCGCTAATCATACTAACATCTTCCATGAAGTATAACTCTGATGAAACGAAGTTTCACCTTTCTATATCGCTGCAGATCCCGTGACAGGTCGCTTATTTTTATCTTTCTATGAGAAGGTTGGAGGTTATGCAAGCTATGCAACAGCAGGCTATCTCAAGGAGTTTGATGCAAGCGGAAAGGAGCTTCATTCAGCCCAAGATAGGTGTAGGCCCTGTGCAATCTTTCTTTAATACCAAGATTAATTGAAGCAAATGAAAAGAGTTTTCACTAGCTAATACTGATTATCGGTGTCTTTCACCTCTGTTCTCATTCCCAAAATAGGGCAGGGAACAGGTGGTGGAGACACCGTCTACTGGATAATGCCGTCATCTCGACGATTGTCAAATATAAAGGCTATACTGTTGTCAAACTGACAACCGTGGAAGCAGGGTAAAAACGCTGCATACTTATGTGCTTGTTCAAAAGGAAAGCCGGCGACAGGGTCATGCGAAAGCGCTTCCTCCTTGGTTGATCATGGCGGCAACGATAGTCAGAACGCCCGTCAGAAGATCGGTAGTATTTTCGACGGTAGTATTGTGCATTGCTTTATGAGCTTAAGGCAGATGAGGCTATTAATGGCGCTGTCGGATCTGTATCATATTTCTATTCCGGATGTGCAGAAGTGCATGAAGAAACCAACAGATGCTCGTTACATCGTTGATTGTGGAATAGCATGGCAGATATAGAGAAGATTATCGATTTAAAGCCAGAAGTGATGCTGATTTCACCTTTTGAAAACAGTGGAGGATATGGAAAATTAGAGAGTATCACATTCCAATCATTGAAACTGCTGACTATATGGAGACTTCTGCTTTTAGGAAGAGCCGAGTGGATGAAGTTCTATGGACTGCTTTAGTGTGGAGGAAGAAGCCTTTACTTATATAATGAGGTGAAAGACAGTTATGAAAAACTGAAGCAAAAAGCCCGTAAAGCGAAGATGGCTCTATCTGTTCTCATAGAAAAGAAGACCGGAAGTGTGTGGTATGTCCCTGGGGGGCGTAGCGTGATTGGGAGTCTGTTACATGATGCGTGCACTTATGCATTTCGGGTCAAATGACACGCAGGCAGGGGAGTCTCGCCCCTGCTTTTTGAAAACGGTTTGGATAGGGCTGGTTCAAGTGATGTATGGTTGTTCAAGTACAATGAGCATCCGCTGACATTGCAGGAATTGTCAGATGAATATGTCGGTTATCGCCAGTTTAAGGCTTTCCAGACTCAAAATGTTTTTGCCTGTGACTGTACACGCAGGCCATATTTTGAAGAAGTAAGCTTTCATCCAGACAGATTGTTGAGTGACATCATTCAAATTGTTCACCCTGACATTGCCAGTTTTGCCCTCATGTACTATTATGAGTGATTAAAAATAGACTGTAGAGAAAGATGTCTAAAGGTATAAGATATTGTATGTTGATGTGTCGGGGATCGTGATTTTATTCGCATTAAACCTGATTGTGGGCAGTGTAAGATACCCATAGCGGCGACTGTGCAATTTCTTTTCCTGTTTTTGAGTAGTGATGAGTCATGTCTTTGCAGGCATCTCATCCTGTCGGCATCTTCATATCATGGATTCTGAGACTTCACAAGCCTTGACTAGCGCTTCTGTCGGGTGCCTGGTTGCTGAGTGTGGTCTGCTTTAGTTACAGACTGCTTTTGCAATCCTTTCTGAGCCGGTCCCGGCATCTTAGTATCAACAGTGGAGCAGGATTAGGTGTGGCTTTTGGTCATGCTGTTGATGGGGAAGCTAACAACAGCAGCCTTTCGATGAGTGGTTTTATGGCTATTCTGCTGTCTGCATTCATTGGAGCCATGGTAGTTACTCTGCTGCTCTTTTTCTTTTCATCAATGGTCAGAAGCAGTGTGATGCTTTTATCATAGGGAATTATGATAGGTTATCTGTCTAATTCGTAATCTCCATATTGAATTTCTTTTGCAACAGAGGAGGAGAAATCCTATTTAGTGTGGGATTAGGGAATTTTGATGGTGTTTCCATGGCTCACATGCCCTCTTTACTCAGTTGTCATCTTAGGTCTGACGTTCTCTTTTGATGATGAAGCCTTTGAATGCCTTACTTTTAGGAGAACAGTATGCCGAAAACCTTGGCATTAACACGCAACGGACACGTAACTTTCTGCTTGTTGTGACGGGAATTCTGACTGCAATCACTACTGCTTTCTGTGGTCCCTGTAGCTTTTATTAAGTAGTGCCACATATTGCACGCTTTGTTGCTGTGCACCGACAATCATCGTGGCTTTTACCTGCAACTATTCTGTCGGAGCTGCAGTTGCATTGCTCTGTAACTTGCTGTGCTTCCCTGCTCGGTGAGAGGAGTCATCTCCGTTGGAATGCAGGACTCCTTGTTGGGAGCACCTATAATTATCTATGTTATCACCAGATGAGTTATGAAAAATCTATACAAAAGGCGGAGATAAAGGGATGACGTCTTTGCGATGGAGAACGTGTTGCCAAGGATGATATCCGAATGAAACAATCGGGCAAACTTGATGAGTTGAGATGCTTTATTAGGCATTGTTGTGGCCTTGATGAAGCCAAATCATCCGGATGCTTTGCGATTGCAGAACACATCAGAAACTTTTAATGAAAAATCATGAGGGCAAATCGCTGATAACGGGCAAGAGCAATTGCGTGAAAGATGTCTTTGTCTGAAATGATTCAAGTTTAGAGCATTTTATTGATGCCGAAACGAGTGGAGAACGCTTTTTCTCGTTGTTCCCGGGTGGTTCGTTGTTGGCTGCTCACTTGCAATATGCCTGTGCAAAGGCCCGTACATGTGAACGAAGAATGTGGACACTTTCATCGTGATTATCCTTTTAGATGAAACGGTGATGAAACTGATGAACCGACCGAGTGATTATCTGTTTGTATTGGCTTTATGTCTGATGATGCTTTTTGTGAAATCATTTTTGCAGAACAATCGCCTATTGGATTGCATTGCAATCTGCGTCAGTTACGCTGTAATCTGCATCAAATGACATGGTCATCTGCGTCACTTTACCGCCTCATCGCTGTGTCACTTTGTACAAGTCATTATGTATCAGTCAATTATACGTTTACATTTTAATAATCCGACGGGAAATGTTGATTGCTCGCCAACCTTCAGCTTTCAAAGTATATTAAGAATACATAGAACAACTTAATATGACTTGCTGGTTTGATGATGATGCCAAGTTTAATGCTGCTGATTAATAAGTGTAAAAATAAAAAGAGTCGTCTAAGAGCCGTTAAAGTGTTAAATTGAAGTGTTAAATTCGGATAAAAGAATTAAGAGTTTTCATGATATTGTTGATTTTACTTATATATTTGTAATCAGTTTTGAATAAGAAAGAGTATTCATAAGTATAGAACGTAAACTAAAAAAGATAAGTATGAAATGTTTGGTAAGTATGTTTTGGGTGCAATGTGCGTAGGCACTTGCCCTTTCTACAGGAGCTTTCATTAAGGTGAACGCTGCACTGGCGACAGAAGCAGTGGTTTCCGCCAACCTGTTGACTTGACTTATGCTGCAGAGAAGGCACTTCCTGCGGTTGTTCATATTAAATATGTACAGAATTCTCAGAGTTCAAACCGTAGAGATGGAGGATGATCTGTTCAGTGACTTCTTTGGACCTTTCGGTTTCTTTTGGTTATCCTGACCAAGGAAACGGCAAGCAGAAGCGCAAGGTGCAAACACCAAAGCAGGAGGCAACCGGCAGTGGAGTGATTATAAGTCCTGATGGTTTATATTGTCACTAACAATCATAGTTGTGAATGGTGCAGACGAGTTAACGGTGACTTTGAACGACAATCGGAGTTCTCTGCTCGCATCATTGGAACAGATCCCAATACGGATCTTGCACTCATCAAGATTAATGGAAAGAACCTTCCAACTTACCTATAGGTGACAGTGACAATCTAAAGGTTGGTGAATGGGTGCTTGCTGGGTAATCCCTATAACCTAAGCTCAACGGTAACCGCTGGAATTGTCAGTGCCAAGGCGCGTTCAATGGGCGGAGAAGGCTCTAATGGCCCTCAGATTTCCAGCTTCATTCAGACTGATGCAGCTATTAATCCTGGTAATTCCGGTGGTGCATTGGTAAACGCTCAAGGGTGAACTTGCTAGGCATAAATGCCATGCTTTATTCACAAACAGTGCTCTTATAGTGGTTATGGTTTTTGCCATTCCAACGACTATCATGAATAAGGTTGTAAGTGATTTAAAAGCAGTATGGTACAGTTCAACGTGCTGTTCTGGTATTCGAGGTGGGGACGTATTGAACTATATCAATGCACAGAAAGATGCAAATAAAGAGGTTGATTTGGGTACCAACGAGGGTGTTTATGTTGCTGAAGTCTCTGATGGAAGCTCTGCATCTGCAGCTGGTATCGTTAAAGGTGATGTGATTACGGGAGGCTGATGGCAAGAAGATAACCAAGATGTCTGAACTTCAGGAGTTGTTGTCGAAGAAGCGTCCTGGCGAGAAAGTAACGTTGACTTATCTCCACAATAAATCAAAACGGTCGAAGACAGTGAGCCTTGATGAATGCACAAGGTAACACGAAAGTGATTAAAACGGCAGACCTTGATGCTTTGGTGCAGCTTCCGTCCTGTTACAGAACAGCAGAAGAAGGAGTTTGATTTTGAGCTTTGGTCTTGAGGTGACAAAAGGTTGAAAAAGGTGCTATTAAAGATGGAGGTATCGAACAAGGTTGCTCATCATGCAATATGCTAATGACACACCTCTTAAGAGTATTTCAGACCTTCAGGAACTTGTTAAGAGTGCTTCAACCAGCAAGGATCCTGTGCTGATTGTCAAGGGAGTTTGGCCTTCCGGGAAGCGTGATTATAAGGTGGTCAAGGTTTCAGAATAAAGACATTATTTGACAGAAGGGAGCGGTAGCAATACTCGTTCCTTTTTCTTTTTGGGGTACAATAAACCTTGTGGTGTCTGGATTGTATATAGAATGGTGCTTGAAAGGCTTGCCTTTGTCTGCACATCTAATATCATTTCCAATAGAAAAGGAAATGGAGCTGATGGTTTTATTCTTCTGTTATGCGAAGTATAATGCTTGTAGCACCAATGGTGAAGAGGCTGCCATCTGTGATGACTCTGCGCTCACGATTGCTCTAAGATTTCGTTGTCGACAAAGGTTCCTCGTATAGCTTGGCCCGTCACGCACATATTTGAGATTACCTTCTTTGTTGCGACCGACATTGATGATGCAATGTGTCATGTCAATGCTGGGATCATTGGTTTCGATAGGACAGTTGATATCACTTCCTTTCATGTAGCGGCCAATGACATTATCACCCATTTGCAAGGGAATTACCTGTTTATAATGAAACACAGTCTCAATGACAACAATCAGAACCGCAACCTTTCTCGTTGGCTAATTCATTTAGTTGTTCATCCTTTTGAGTGCTGCGAAGTTTAGATACTCCCATGCGGATGCCAAAGTTCTGCCACATTCTCGAGCATTCAAAAATCAGGGATTGGCCTGTCTGATATTTTGGTTTCATCAAATGTAATGTAGTTATCACATTTCGGGCAACGTCACGTTTCATAAATAAAAAGGCTGAAAGTAGTTTACTTTAATATGCATCACCAACAATCAGCAAACTCCGCTTTGTTGTTGAGTTTATTGACACATTGCGTGCCTCTCGTCTCTGAAGCATATTCTCCATAAACGACTTTTGTGCGGTTGTTCTGTGTAAGCACGTCTGCTTCTGTGTAACCTTTACGATGAAGCTCACGCACAAAAGCTTTGCATTCTGCGAGTAACTCTGCTAGCACAATGCAATACGTAGTGTCTTGGGTGCTGGCTGCTGAATGATGTCTGCTTTTTATCTTGTTATTGTTTGCAGTCTGCTTTTTGTTGTACAGTTTCAACTGCTTTCTTAGTTATATCTTTTTGTGATATGAGTTGTCGCATTTCCTATAGTCACATCCTTGGGCATGATATATGTAAGAAAGTCTGTATCGATTTTGTTTCCAGTCATAGTTGCTATGTCTCCATTACCCAAAGAAGAGGGTACAATAAGAATACCAATATGGCAATACATGCAATGGCGATGTTTCTTACTACGCTTCGGACGAATAGTATAAGCCTTCTTCTTTTCTCTTCGCCATTGGCGGTTGGTTGAGATCTAAGAGCTGTGCTTTTTGGTTGCGGTGCTACAACGTTCACCTCCTGTTCGGTTTCAAACGTTTCCACAGCATCTAATCGTTTGAATTCAAAGCAAACTCAGTCCATAAAGGGTAGGAGTGAGAGTCCGCTTCACAAGGTTCGAAAGTATAGTGCCCCTCATCATTGATAAATAGAGTGCCTAAGTCTTTCAACTCGTATTTACCCTCTCTCTCAGAGTATTTGCTTCATTTCTTCTGTTTCCTGCTCTATGCGACACAATGCTTCTGGATAACTGATATCGTAAGCCTCAACATAGGATTGTGTACAGAGAGAGAATCGTTGATTTTAAGAGGATTAAAGCCGACAGTTCGTGTTGGCGGGAAGAAACGAAAGTCTCTCTGTCAAAACGCGTAGTCGTATAATGTGCCATCAAATCACCGAAAGCAGGGATTATGACACAGTCACTTCGTGAGCAAAAGTATTTCTATATGTCTTTCTAACTCTATCACGTTTGCAAATTTAGTACTTTTTATTTTAGGTTTGCAAAGTGTTGTGATGAAAAATCATCAAGAAAAATTTATTTTGTGCTTTTTATTTTAAGACTATTATAAAAGTCGTATCTTTGATGCCAAAGAAAAGAACTAAATTCTTATTAGAAAAATGGACTATAAGCAAACGAAATTAAAGGTGTGTTTATATCATCGAACCGCATGTTTTTAATGATGCTCGTGGCTATGAAGCGTGGAAAAATGAAGAATTCCAACGGTATGTAGGAAAGATTAATTTCATTCAAGACAACGAGTCTAAGTCTTCTTATGGCGTGTTGCGTGGCTTTTGCATTATCAGAAAGGCGAATATTCACAGGCTGAAATTGGTACGTGTCATCAAGGGTAAGGTGCTTGATGTAGCTGTTGATATCACGTAGAGCAGCCTTCCACTTTCGGTAAGTATGTTATGGTAGAACTGTCAGATGAAAACAAGCGTCAGTTCTTTATTCCTCGTGGTTTTGCCCATGGTTTTCTTGTTTTGAGTGACAGTCATTTTCACTACAAGGTTGATAATGTCTATGCTCCTCAGCATGAGGCCAGTATTCGCTGGAATGATGAAGATATTCATATAGAATGGCTAATAGAAACAAAAGATGTGCTTACATCAGAAAAAGGATCTCAAGGCATCGTCGTTGAAGGATGCAGAATTGTTTGATTGATGAGCAAAAATATTTTTAGATACGCTTTTTCTGCTGTTTGCTGTCAGTTGTCTCTTATGGCATGCAGTAACCGAAAGCATGGAATATCTTTTCGCTTCTTCTGAAGATCAGGTAGCAAAAGAAAAATGCTCCAGGAGTTTGGTTGAATGAAGAGCGAGGACAATCCTGCCTTTTCGTGTTGTCGGTGATACTATTTTCTATCCGGACAGTACGTCGCAGCCTGCTTACTTCCAGATATTCAAAGACACGCTTGTGCTTCATAGTTCGAATACAGCTAAGCATCTGATAGTTAAAGCAAGCACCTCATCTTTTTATCTTCAAACCAGAATGGCGATATTGTTATGTGAAAACAACTGATCGTTCATATCTGCGTTTTTGGAGAGTCTCGCCCATGGCTCTGAACCAGAATAAACTTATCAAACGTGACTCGGTTGTTATCTATGAAACGAGCATTATCATTGAGTATATACAGGTGAGCCCCACTACTTACAAGGTAGCTACAGGACTTATAATGACAATGGAGTTGAGGTGGATAATGTTTATTTTGATAATATCATCCATTTGAGCCTATTCCGTGGCGGTACACAAGTTTTCAGTCGCGACTTTCGAAAGAATGATTTCAAGCGTCAGGTACCTTTCAGTGTGTTGAGCCAAGTATTCTGAGTGATATTATCTATACAGAAACCAATACAGCTGGTTTCCATTTCTGTGCCAATGTTTGTGCGCCGGATAGTCCTACAAGTTATCAGATAACCATTATTATCGGGTTTAATGGTAAGATGAGTTTGACAGTATAGCTTTTCATACGCACATTATTATGCTCCAAAACAGAATTAATTAGGCTTTTGATGAACTTTGGTGCTATTGAAGAAGAATTATATGTTATTTTCCTTCAAGTATTTTGTCATATGTTCCTCATAAGTTTCATATTCAAAATGCGATTCTTTCACTCATAACTGATTTTTCAATAGATTGTAAAATACGTTGTATCATAGAAAATTATATGTGAGGGGAAAAAGAGGATATGAAGTCACGTTAAAAGCATTACGATTTGCGTCAGATTAGCATGGTAATCTGCCTCACTATCGTGCATTTTGATTTAAACACTGTATGATTTAGATCATTTTTATGTATAATATGTGAAGGAAATTGAAGGTTAATATATTGAAATTGAAAATAATGTCTGTTTATTGACTTTTAATTTTCTATTTGTGTTCTACAAAGTGTTAAAATTCGACGATAATACAGAGACTAACATACTGGGGTTATAGGAACTTTATGTGAACTTAGCTTGGAGTAGTTTTAATCAAATTATATTATTTTCCACTTATAGGATATTCTTGTATAAGAAACTGACTTTTTGACAAAACTGATATGATTAATATCGGAGTATCTTATAAAGAGGATTGATTTTATAAGATTTGTTTTTAACACATAAAAGCGGCTCTGTTGTCTGCGTGGAGAAAAGTGTTTCAATCCAATAGGTATGCACGCTGACTCCTGCGCTGATGTTGCAAGTAGTTTGATGCCTCCACCAGCACATTTGCAGGAGCTTAGAAGTACACGATGAGCATGATGAGGGCTGGCTATGGGCGTAATGTCACTGGACGATAGTGGATATAGACTCAAATAAGTTTTCAACTCAAGTAATGGCTGCCCAGGTAACTCTCGCGATCCCAGCTCCAGTAGTGTCTAGGCATCCTTTGGTGCCCAGAGTGCCCCCATGAGCACATACTGGAGGACGAACGACAGTGCCTACGATAGACGAGGTGGCTGTCGGTGATGTCAGAGTTCTTCCTCTGTCGGCACAGCTCTGGACGAACAGCAGATAAACGGCCATTACAGTGGCTGCCCTGAGCAAGGCAGAGACATCGTGCAGAGAATGACGTGAGGCGGAACCAAGGACTCTGCAACAGGGCAGTCACTGGCTCTTAAATGGATTCTCGGCTCGAGGATATTGATGCTCACAAACACCGTAGCCACAGTAGGCAGCTGAATGGGGAGTACCCATTTATAATGCCAGCGGTCAGTAGTCGATGAGGCTCTGCCAATGGCAGTAAAAGCTATACCACAGCCGTGTCTCATGGTGCGGAGTGCGGACGCTCCAGATTTATCCACATACATAATATATAGGTGAAGACGGCATAATCCGATACCTGCCAGTGCATAAGCCATGGTCTTCTTTCCTCCATGATGCCACGGCCCGTGGTACAGCAGATGACCGAGATGATAGCGAAAAATGATAAAATAACCTCAGTCATGGTTTACTTCTCCTGCTGGCTGGTGCGAGAAACATTCCCATCGGCACCGATGATTAACAGATGATACCCAGACGACATGGAGCCAGCCGGGTCGCGTACAAGTTCAAACACACTGACGTTGCTCCATTTGCCCATCTGCTCGTTGTAGCTGAGCTGATAGATTTTCCAGATCCATTGACATGCTATAGGGCTTGTTGACTTCGATTGGTCTGTTAACCTCGTTCTTTCCTGGTCTTGGGATAGATGTTCACATCCGAGGCATAAAGGCGCTTCGGGTTCACGGCTCGTCATTGATCGAGTGCTTTTGCCATTGTCGAGCTCGAGCGTCTCCAATGAAACTGACAGCTCTCGCAGGTTACCCAGCTTTTTCATATGTTGCCTTTTTGCCGCTGTAATGGAAATGGCATAGAGCCGAACCTGCCATGCTGCTCTGATGGTAGCCTTTCTTCATGGCCACGCCGAGGAGTTCACGTGCAGCATGCCCTTGCATCTGCTTGCATGTTCACCGCGTCACAACAGTGGGCACAGCGTCTCACCCTTCTGTCCACCTGAATCGCCAACCGGCTATGGAACCCCGCTTGAAGTGACGCGATGAGCAGTCGGTCTTTGTAGGGCATGGGACGCTCCCATTTTGTCAACAACCATCAGCTTGGTGGGTATTCACTGATTGTGAAACGGTTGAGCTGAATGGCTATCGGCAACTCATGCACGTTGTTGTAGGTATCAATCCACGCCATTCGGGCTGTCCTTTTCACAGCACATCTTGAGTCTCTGCATGTCTGCACTGCCTAACGGGTGTAATGTAAGAGTGATGAAAAGACCCAATGGCTTGTGATGACGGGCAGTCTGCATGAAAAGGGGCTGTCTGTTTGATTGTGATTTCTCCGACGAGCAAATATCGTCCAGAAATAAAACAAGGATGAACGGCCAGAAATTCAGCACTGCCCAGTCCTCATGAGGTCGGCTGCGGGGTTTGTCGGCAGAACCCGTGGCCACCCCTATGACGAGTGTCAGAATGCGGCCGCAGCAATAGCGGGAAATTGCTGCCGCATCGTGGTCGCGAAGCTGAAGAAGCAGACGCGTCGGCGGAGAAGATAAAAGATAAGAAGGGCAATGATAAGGCTGATGAGCGTTATCTCGTTGGCCGGGCCAGAGGAATAAGCACCAGTCCCAACGGGCCCCTATCGAGAATTGAAGAAGCAACTGACCAACAGCAATCCTGCAACGATAGCCGTTCCTTCTTTCATGTTCCGTTTATTCCACATAGTTGTTCTGAAGAAAAGGCACTGCGCGGTTTTCCGATGCCCTTTTCAGTGTGTATGGATTGTCTGTCACTGCACGTTTGGGTTATGGCGAAGCGCTGTTCTTGCGTGCCGTTTCAATCCATTTGAACGACAGTATTGAGAAACCAGCTGTGCATGCAGTGGGTCTTCATGTCAAGAGCCATATGTAGCTGCTTTCTCTCAGTTGAGATGTCGGGGAGAGGTATCTGGCCCGTGAAGCCATGCGTTGCACACGTGTAGCCTGCAATTGGGCATCCTTGGCATACATCATCGAATTGGCGAGAGGCGCATCACCTCTGTGGAGCGTGGAAGCTGCACCGTGGCTGGCCAAAGAGTAGTCCCAGCGCCACTGACTCTGCGGATGTCACCAAGCATTGCTTCATTTCGGCCTCTGTAGCACCCTTTGTCCCGGCAAACCTGGCATGATGCGCGTTTAGCAATTCTTTGCTGGACCTTAAGGGCAGTCATACCTTCTGCTGACGCTCATAGACATTCTGATGAGGGAGCTTGCATCCTGCCTGCTGACGTGTCTGGCAGGTGCGGTCGATGTGCAAAAGCGGACCATGATGTGGTGGTGGTGTATTTCACACCGCCTTCTGAAATGTAAGGCGTGGCAATCAGCACAGGAAACATTGCGTTGACTGTGGATGCCCTGCTTGAACATTCTGCTAACCTGTGCTGAGCTTTCAGAATTTTAGCATGAGAGAGGCGGAATATAGTCTAGAAGCCGATACTGTCATAGTATCTTCGGCTGCTTCACAGGTACCCTTTCTTGTGGGAAGTGCAGATAGTTGCCGTTCTCCTTTCAGTAGTACTGGCGTGACTATTGTGCACAGACTAAGCTCCATTTCCTGTGACTGGCTTTTTGACATCCTTTCCCACGCGTGCCCAAGCTTCGTAGAGGCCGGACGTGCAGGTTTGAGATCCATTGTCCGGGCATCATGGCAGCTCAGAGCAGCCCACGGTGTTCATCACTTCGCCCTCCCCAGCTCGCTCCATTTTGCAGCATAGAACGCGTTCGTTCCTCACGCATCAGCGTGGCACGTCAGGATCCTTGCAAGTCCAGTCATGCTCCAGCTGAAGATCCTTCTGACCATCAACGCCTGGAGAACCCGTGCGCAGGATTTTGCGCAGGCTTCAATGCAATGGCGGTGTCCACGTGTGTGTTGTAGTCTCTTGAGAAGGCGTAACCGTCCCATATGACAACAATTTGTGACATTTTCTCCAGAATGCTTTTTCTCCCCAGGACCCATTGTATTTGCTCTCGAAAGTGGTGTGCCCTCAGTCATCGCCTCATGACTGGTATTCACGTGAAAATCCTCTGCAAAATTTCTCGTTCTAGTGCTACGATAGAGCCGGTCATCGGTGTGCGGCGATTGTTGAAGATGCTGAGAACTTTCCAGCTTCTTCTTTCCAAAAAGCGAAGAGCAGAGAAGGCCCAAGACGAAAACAACAACCATTGCTCCTCCGAAGAGTAAGCCACCTTGCCATTTCTAAGTTGTTTTTGCCATAGTTATTTGGTTTTATAGTTTATTCGGATAATCTTGTGATAATGCGGTTTGAGAAATGTCTTAGCTTTTCCTTGCTTCGGCCCCCTCATAAGGCTTTGTGGCCCAAGGCCTTTGCAGCCAAGGGCATGTGATGCGGTGGCATAGGCTCAACAAATTCAGCTCCTGGAGGATGAAAGCGAGTTCATTCCCCATGTGAGGCACTGCTGCGGTGACAGTCCCAGCAGGCTTTTTCCTCCTCGCGCTTAGCCATCATGTAGTCAATGCGTCCGGTCTTCACACGAATTCCTGATTGAGTTGTTTGTGCAGTCGGATGCACTGTCCATGATGACTTCTGCTGAAGGTCTTCGGCCTCACAGCCTGACGTTCGCTGTGAGTAACGAAGCAGGGCCATGCGCTCTATGCCGTCCATAAACTCTTGGAAAAATAGTGTGAAGCGATGTTGTTGTTGGGCACATGGCAGTCGTTGCAGGTGACATCACGGCCATGTGAAGAGTGCGACCATGGGCATAATAGGGCGACATGATATGGCAGCTGATGGTAGGCTGCAGGGTCATCCCTCACAATGTAGGTGCATGCGAAGAAGATACGAATAAAACCACCAAAGCTGAACGTGATGCCGCATAAAGTCGTTATGACGATCTTCTGTCTATAGGATAGTCTGTTGACAAACGATTTCATCCGGTTTTCAGATTGGTATAGGTCAGTCGCTTTCATAGATTGTCGGTTTATTTATGATGCAAATTTAACAAAATATGTCTGCATATCATGTAAACAATTCTGAAAAATTATCCTCATTTATTAGGATAAAATAATAGCTGCTCTGGCAAAAATACTGACAGCTATCTTATTTTGTAAACTCTAGAGTTTGCAATCTGCTATACGCGTTGTTGAATTTGTTTTCAGTTTTCAACATGTCGGGATCGGAACAGCTTCTGGATGGAGTCGATACAGCTGGCGGATGGTGTGCGCACTGAAATTCTTGTTGTTGATGATGACGATATCACGCGTAGGAATAGGATGCAAAGGGGCGGACGAGTTCTTTCTGACTCGTCGGCCAACTGAAAAATGGCCAATTCTGGAATGAAAGTGATGCCTTTCCTGTTTTCCACAATGCGCATGAATGTCTCTATACTGCCTAAGGAATAGGTTTTTCTGACTTTGTTTAGCCTCTTTCAATTGGCAAATTTCACCAATCGATCTCTGAAGCAATGCCTCATCGAGCATCCACAGATATTCTCCTTGAGGTCGGCCGTGTATCACCTTATTAATATATAGAGGGTCATTTTGCCACGTAGCCGAAGAACTGCTCATAGAAGAGGTGGATGGTTCAAATTCACCCATACCCTCAAGTTCAGCCAATATGCCCACGTCATCATCTCCTGCCTCGAGCGCTTTTGATTCTCGTGGGTCTGCATCTCACGGATGCGGATATCCAATTCAGGATAGCGCTGCATGAGCTGTGAAAGAGGGAAATGAGGTAGGGCATAGTCTGAAGAATTCCACGGAAAGTGCCACTCAACGAATGCTTTTCTTCATCTACCGAAGACTTGAGTTGCTTGGCATGTTGTAGGATTTCCCACCCCTGGTCAATGATGTCTGACTGATGGGGGTAGGGAGGATAGGCTGTCGCTTGCGGTCTGAAGATCTCACCCCAACTCTTCTTCGAGCTTCTGTATCATGGAGCTTTAGTGTCGGTTGGGTCACATTGCAGGCCTCTGCTGCCTTTTGCAAAAGTGCTTGTGGCGGTAGACTGCCAGATATATTCCAATTGTTGCAGTGTCATATTTCTTGGTTTTTGTATGCTTCTGTTCCTGCAAAGATAGTCTCGTGATTATCAAAGTTTAGTTTCGAGTCTCATTAAAAACGAAAATGTATTTATCTTCTCGGTATCTTCTTAAAGGCGGTGAATAAAGGCATCATCAGGAAGTTATAGATTTTATTCTATCAATTTATAGAGTCTATCATTTGCTTTTATGAAATGTAAGTTCTATCTTTGCACCAGAATAATAAACGATATTTATACAAAGCATTATGAAAAGAAGTTTATCTGCACCGTTTGTGGTTACATTTATGAAGGAGCAGAGGCACCTGCAGAGTGCCCGGTATGTCACGTGAAAGCTGACAAGTTTAAGGAATTCAACCCCAGGCTGTGCCTGAAGGAACGAAGACTGAGCAGAACCTGAAAGATGCCTTTGCCGGCGAGAGTCAGGCCCAGCACCAAGTATCTTTACTATGCTTCAAAGGCCAAGAAAGATGGTTATGAGCAGATTGCAGAACTCTTCACAGAGACTGCGCTCAATGAGAAAGAGCATGCAAAATTGTGGTTCAAGTTCCTGCATGAGGGTGATATTCCCACAACAACAACGAATCTTGCAGACGCAGCTGCAGGCGAGAACTACGAGTGGACCGACATGTATGAGCAAATGGCAAAGCAGGCTATTGCAGACGGTTTCTCTGAATTGGCAGTGAAGTCCTGCTCTGTAGGTGCCTATGACAAAAGCGTCACGAAGAGCGCTATCGCAAGTTGTTGAATAATATTGAAGAAGGTATTGTTTTCTAAAGATGGAGACCGTGAGGCAGTGTCGTAACATGCGGCCACATTCATATTTGGCAAGACGGCTCCTGAAGTTTGTCCGGTTTGCAACCACCTGAAGAGTTTCTTCCAGGTTGCAGCTGAAAATTTCTAAAATGTTTGTTCATAATTTGATAATGGAAAGCCGAGCAGTGATGCTCGGCTCTGAGTCTGAATAGAAGCATGCTGTCCGTGTAAAGCCTCAGATAGGGATGTTGTCAGCTTTTTGCCGTGCTGACAGCATGTGAGAAGCCTTGCAATCTGAGCCGGATTGCTGTGCAATCTGCGTCATATTATCGCGACCGCAGTCATGTTATCGCGTGTTTTGCGTCAGATTGCGGTATCCTGCATCAAGTCAGGAGCGGGGTCAACAGAGGGAAGGTTGTTGTTTCACGTGAGGTTGAATGATTGATTTTGAATTATGGACAGTCTTCACTCATTAAATGGTTAAAATTGTCACCTCCATATTACATTTTTTATAAAAAGAGAGTGATAAGTCTAATATTATTGTTAACTTTGCAGCGCTTTGGGTGGATTAGTTTCTCCACCGTACATGAGGCAAATAATTAATAACGTTATAAAATTTCATGTATTTTACTTTTATTCATTACCGTTTTGATAACGGCTGTTGGTTTTGTGGTGGCAGCTTATGTCATTAGCTAAACTCATCGGCCCACGTTCATGCTATCCGTAAAAGGGTGAGCCTTTTGAATGTAGGTCTGACGCACGGCAGCTCCTGGCTTCCTATGCATGTGGGTATTATCTGCTTTGCCATCCTCTTCCTGATGTTTGACATAGAGACCGTGTTCCCTATCCATGGGCGCAGTCGTTAAGCAATTTGGTTCATTGGCCTTGATAAGCATTGGCTTCTTCTTGGTTGTTTTAGTTTTAGGCCTTGTTTATGCATGGCGGAAAGGAGCGTTGGAATGGAAGTAAGAAAACCGCACATCAAGAGTATTCCCTATGATGAATTCAAGGATAATGACCTCTTGAGAAGATTACCCAAGAACTGAATGAAGGCGGTGTCAACGTTATTGTCGGTTCGCTTGACCAGGCAAACTCAACTGGGGACGCAGCAACTCACTGTGGTCTTTGACTTTCGGAACGTCGCGCTGTGGCATTGAGTGTCTATGGCTGTGGGCTGTGCTCATGACTTTTCACGCTTTCGGTCTCGAGGTCACCCGTAACTCTCCACGTCAGGCCGACCTTTTATGTGTGCCGGAACGATAACCAATAAGATGGCTCCTGTGGTTCAAAACGTCTCTATGATGGGATTGCTGAGCCGAAGTATGTCGTGGCTGTTGCGGGCTGTACAATCAGTGGAGGCCCATTCAGAAGAGCTACAACGTTGTTCGTGGCACTGACGAGCTGTGCCTGTTGATGTTTATATCCCCGGGTTGTCCTCCGCGTCCGGAGGCTATCCTGATGGTACGATGCAGTTACAGCGCAAGGTGAAGGTGGAGAAGTTCTTCAGGAGCTAACCATAAGATGACGAAAGAAGAGCGTGAGCTGTCTATGTCGAAGGGTGGTTTGCGCGATTGAGCAAATGAAACGATTACTGCCGAGAAACTTGGAAAGAAATCGTCATCATCGTAACGGATGTGCCCGCTGATTTTCGATCCCGAAAAAGGTCTAACAGATTAATAAGGTAAAAGAAGATGAAATTAAATAAACATAGAACTTCAATTCGATGACTTTGCCGCAGAGATGGCGAAGTTGGAAGAACGAAAAGCATTTCGACTATCTTGTTACCATTATTGGTGAAGACTTTGGTGAGGAAGGTCTTGGGCTGTATCATATTCTTTGAGAACACAGAGCCATGAGCGCTGCTCGGTCAGAACGATTGCAAAGCAGATAGGCGAGGAATATGTCATTCCAACCACGATTAATCTGTGGAATGCTGCCAACTTGCTTGAGCGTGAAGTGTTTGATCTTTCTTTGGGCATCAAGTTCTCGGTCATCCTGACATGCGCCGTCTGTTTATGCGTAATGACTTATGGGCCATCCGCTGGCAATGATTTTGACGCGAGTCCCGAAGCCACCATGTTCCTGCACAACCGATGAACCAGAGAGTGATTTCACTACGGAATGGAACCTCGATAGCAGGGAAACTTGGTTGCAACCCAGCATCGCATGTTTGATGAAGATGACTTCATCGTGAACTTGGGCTCTAACCACCGAGCATGCACGGTGTGCTTCGCTTTGCAGACGGTGCCTCGATGGTGAAACCGTGAAACACATCCATCCTCATTTGGGATATATTCATCGTGGTATGGAGAAGATGTGAAAGCATGACTTATCCACAGACACTGGCTTTCACCGACCGTCTGAACTATCTTTGTGCCATGATGCACCGTCATGCCTTGGTGGGCGTTATTGAGGACGGTATAGAGCTAGACCGCATTCGCAGTATATCCGTACCATCATGGATGAACTTCAGCGTGTATTGACAACCACTTGCTGTTCCTCGGCACCTGCGCACGGACTTGAGCGCGCTGACCGCATTCCTTTATTGCATGCGCGACCGTGTATGTGCTGAATGTCGCGGAGGAAACTACGGGTGGACGTCTTCATTCAGAACTACTATCGTACTGGTGGTTTGCAGGATGATATAGACCCGAACTTTGTTCAGAACGTGAAGACACTCTGCAAATATCTGCGTCCGATGGTTCAGGAATACCTGATGTCTTTTGGGATAATGTCATCACACATCAGCGTCTTGAAGTGTCGGGCCGATGAATCTTGAAGATTGTATCAATTATGCCGTGACAGGTCCGGCCGGACGTGCTGCCGGTTGGCATAACGATGGCGCAAAAATCACTCCTATGCCATGGATAGTAAGGTTGACTGAGGAGGTGACACTGACGGTGCTGACTCTATGAGCACGCTATGGGATGGTTCATATCAAGGAGATTTATCAGAGTCTGAATATCATTGAACAGTTGATAGACAAACATTCCTGAGGTGAATTCTATATCAGCAGAAACCTATTATCAAGGTGCCCGAAGGTCAGTGGTTCTTCCTGTTGAGGGTGGAGCTAGGGTGAGTTTGGCGTATATCTTGACTCACGTGGCGACAAGAGCCCTACTCGTCTGAAGATGCGTCCACTGGGTCTGACTCACTGGTGCATTCGACAAGATGCTGAAAGGGACAGAAGTTGCCGACCTTGTAGGCTAGTGTGCTGCAATTGATTTCGTTATACCAGATATTGATAGATAATTATGTATGATTTTAGCATAGTAACAAGATGGATTGACAGTCTTCTCCGTCACACGTTGAATCTTGGAGATTTCTGGTCGATTTTGATAGAGGTGTACTGGTAGGCATCTGTATACTCACAGCCTATGCACTGATTGCTACCGTGCTATATCTTCATGGAACGTAAGGTTTGCGCCTACTCCAGTCGTCGTCCTGGCCCGATGCGTGCTGGCCTTGGGAGTATCTTTCCAGGTGTTTGCTGACGTGTGAGAGATGTTGATTAAGGAAATCTTTGCTGTTGATAAGGCAGACAAGATGCTTTATTACATTGTCTCTTCTTGGTTATGATTGCATCTGTCGGCACATTCTCTTTCCTCCTGGAACAAAGGTGCTGCAGTGCTCGACTCATGTTGGCGTTTTCCTGCTGACAGCAATTTTCGAGTATTGGCATTCTGTGTCTTCTTGCAGGTTGGGGTAGTAACAACAAGTATTCTGTAGTCAGTGCCATGTGGTGCAGTTCAGATGATATCCCATGAAATGTCATTATGCCTCGTGCTCTTATCAGTGCAGTTGTCTTGACAGTACCATGCAGATTGGTGGTATTGTGAAGGACAACACGGGGCATGGCTCATTTTCCAGACCCCAGTTACATGGCTTGCTTTCTTGGTGTTCCTCGTTGCAGGCAATGCCGAGGCTAACCGTGGCCCATTTGACTTGGCAGAGGCAGAGAGTGAGTTGACAGCCGGTTATCTACAGAGTATCCTGGCATGGGCTTCGGTCTCATTATCTGCTGAATACTTGAACCCGCTTTGTTATCTCGGTATTGCTGCTACAGTGTTCTTAGGAGGCTGGATGCCTTTGCATGTAGCTGGTCCTTGATCTAGTTTCAATGCCGTGATGGATTCTATCCTGGGCATCATCTGGTTCTTTGTAAAGACGTTTGCATCTGTGTGGATCCTGATGTGGACTCATGACATCTCCTCGTCTTCGTATTGACCTAGATATTGAAATTGAGTGAAGTATCCATGCCATTGATGCTTGTTATTCTGACTTTGACAACTGTTTTGCTGCTTTTGGTTTAATTTCTTCATGAAATTGATTATGAATTTAATTAAAATGGAACAACAAATCATATTTCGGTGAAATAGGTGCTGCACTGAAGACACTTGGGAACAGGTCTGAAGGTGACGATGAAGGAATACTTCACGCCGAAGACTACGGAGCAGTATCCTGAAAAACCGCAAGACCAACCCTGCATGTTGCAAAGCGTCATCGTGGCCGTCTTGTTTTCTTGCGTGATGAAGACGAGAACTATAAATGCACGGCGTGTACCATGTGTGAGAAAGCTTGCCCTAATGATACGATCAAGATTGTAGCCCATTTGGAGGAGAACCCTGAAACGGGTCGCAGAAGACAACTTGATGACTACCAGTATGACCTTGGTGACTGCATGTTCTGTCAGCTTTGTGTCAATGCTTGTAACTTCGGGGCCATAGAGTTTGTGAATGATTTCGAGAACTCTGTCTTCGATCGTGATAAGTTGGTTTATCATCTTGATAAAGAAGTATATAAAGGTGGTAGCCTCCCTAATCTGATTGAAGGTGGTGCACCACTGACAATCGGTAAGTTTAACACTAAAACCAAGTAATAGATTATGGCAAATTTAGTTATGTTTTGCATTTTAGCTGTAGTCATTCTTGGTTCAGCTATCATGTGTGTTCTGACCAAACGCATCATGCGTTCAGCTACATTCCTGCTGTTCAAAGTTGTTTGGTGTTGCAGGAATTTATTTTCTTGACTATACGTTCTTAGGTGCAGCAGATTTCTGTCTGCCGGTGGCATCACGATGATGCATATTCGCCATTCAGCTTGTATCTAAGCGTACGATGCAAGGTCTTGTTGAGCGTTTCAAGGGCAGCCGAGTTGTCAATGGAATTCTCTTGAGCATCGTTGGTCTTGTGACGGTAGGTTTAGTTCTTATTAAAAACAATTTTTATAATGGAGCGATGCGGCTACCGACACAGAAGTGCCGATGGAACAGATAGGTACAGCGCTTTCGGAAGCGATAAGTATCAATATGTGTTGCCTTTCGAATTCACTTTTCCACTGTTCTGCTGCGGCATGTATCATTGGTGGTATTATGATTGCAAGAAAGGAGTGATAACAAATGAATATCCTCAGAGAATGTTATCTCGTGCTCAGCACACTTTTGTTCTTCATTGGTGTCTTTGGCTTTTGTTACGCGTCGCAACTTGGTTGCCATGCTTATTTCTGTTGAGCTTGTGTTGAACTCTGTAGACTTGAACTTTGCAGTTTTCAACCGTCTCCTTTTCCCCGGACAGCTTGAAGGTTTCTTCTTCACCTTGTTCTCTATAGGAGCCAGTGCGGCAGAGACGGCAGTGGCTATTATTATTAATGCTTTACTGTAACTACCATAGTGACTGATGAACAGTATTGAAAACATGAAATTCTAAAAGAGATGGAATACAGTTATGCATTTTTAATACTTCTTCTGCCTTTCCTGAGCTTCTTAGTTCTGGGACTCTTGGGCATGAAGATGAAGAAGCAGGTAGCTGGTCTTATCGGTACAATCATGTTGGGCAGCCTTTTTGCAATGTCTGTCTATACAGCCTATGAGTATTTCTTTGTCATCGGACGGGATGCTGCCAGGTATGTACCCCTACAGTTACTGTTTTCACCTACCTGGCTGAAGTTTACTGAACTGCTTTACTAATATCGGATTTCGTCTGACACCATCAGTGTGATGATGTTGATTGTGATTACGACGGTAAGTTTTCATGTATTCACATCTATTCTTTCGGTTACGAGGTGAGCGAGCATTATAAGTTTGAGGAATACGAACATGGTTTTCAGCGTTTCTATGCTTATCTGTCACTCTTCACAATGAGCATGCTGGGCTTAATGTTGCTACAAATATCTTCCAGATGTATATGTTCTGGGAACTTGTGGGCGTTTGCTCTTATCTGTTGATTGGTTTCTACTATCCAAAGCATGCGGGCTGTGCATGCCTCTAAGAAGGTATTTCATTGTTACCGCTTTGCCGATCTGTTCTTCCTCATTGGTATTCTGTTCTTCAGTTTCTATGTTGGCACGTCTCAACTCACGACCTGAAATGCAACCTGAACTGATTGGTGTCTTTGCAAGTGGCTAAAGAATATGCTTGGGTGTTTCAACAGCCCTTGTTCCTGATGTTCATTGCGGTGCAGGTAAGAGTGCTATGTTCCCACTTCATATCTGGTTGCGATGCAATGGAAGGCCCAACGCCTGCTTTCTGCACTTTATTCATGCTGCAACCATGGTTGCTGCTGGTGTTTATCAGGTTGCAAAGTCTCTTCCCAATCTGCGGGTAGAATATGCCCCGAACAACTTCACTGGTAGCTATATAGCGGCTTTCACTGCTTTCATGCCGCAGCTGTTGCTTGAGCACAGCGCGATATTAAGCGTGGCTTGGCTTTCAACGATTTCTCAGATTGCCTATGTTTGTAGCTTTGGGTGTTTGTTATGCCTGACAACCATGAAGGTGGTCTCGGCTATATGGCAAGTATGTTCCACTTGTTCGCCACATGCCATGTTCAAGGTTTCTCTGTTCCTTTTGCTCGGTGCTTATCATGATGATTATCGGAAGCAACTTCAAGGAATATATGGTGGACTCTACAAGTATATGCCTAATCACGAATGCCTGCTTTCTCATTGGTTGTATAGCAACTCAGTGGTATGGCCGTTCGCAGGTTTTCTTCTCAAAGGACGAAATTGTATCTGCCTCGCTTTGAGTCTCTCCATTCCTTGGCTGGTTTATGACCCTTTGTTTCCAGGAATGACAGCATTCTATATGTCCTGTCTCTACTATGTTATTTTCTGGGGACAGAGCTATTATGAACTTGATTCGGAGAACCGCAAGCGTCCCGCAGAGGTACCTTTTCGTTATGTGGGTCCATTAGTGTTCCTAGCTGTCATCCTCAATCTTTGCAGGTTGGATTCTCATTCGACACTTCGTTTCAGCAACAGTGCCAATCCATGGAAATCGGTTTTTGCAAACATTTTGAATTCTCAAGCGTGGCATGGTTCAGTCTCTGCGCAGCCATTGGCATTGGATTGGCTACATGGATGTATCTCCCAAGCACAATCCTCGCTCCAGACATGTTGTAGAAGAAGATGCCACGTCTTCACAAGGCAGCGCTCAACCGTTTCTATATTGATGATGCATGGCAGTTCTTCACGCATAAGATTGTGTTCAATTGTTTCTAAACCAATTGCACGGTTCGATCGTCATGTTATTGACGGTACGTTCAACTTCATGGCATGGGGTGCTCAGGAAGCTGGTGAGACTATCCGTCCTTGGCAGAGTGGTGATGTCCGTTCATACGCTTCATGGTTCCTTACAGGTACCATTGCATTGACACTGATCTTGCTTTGTATTTTCAGCTAATGAATCATGAACATGAATAAAGACAAGTAAAAATGAGCATATTAACATTATTTGTAGTACTCCAGTCCTGATGCTTGTTGGTCTTTGGCTTTCAAAGAACGATAATCAGGTTCGTGGCGTGATGGTTGTCGGTGCTACCGCATTGCTTGGCCTTTCAATCTGGCTCACTGTCACATTTATTCAGATGCGCAATGCCGGCAACACCGATTTGATGTTGTTTACCTATAGCGTTCCTCGTTTGCTCCACTGAATATAGCCTACATGTGGGTGTAGACGGCATCTCTGTAGTGATGATACTTCGTCTGCGGTCATCGTTTTCACAGAACTGCATCATAGGGCAACTTTGAACCGATGAAGAAAGAATACCTTTTGTCTGTTCTTTTGAGCATTGGTGTTCGGGTTTCTTTATTTCGACCGACCTTTCACCATGTTTATGTTCTATGAGGTAGCCTTGATACCAATGTATCTCCTTATCGGTGTATGGGAACAGTGGGCCTATGGAGTATGCTGCCATGAAGCTATATTGATGCTCGCGGGTGGTAGTGCACTGTTGGTTATCGGTATCTTTGGCATCTACTACTCAGTGCGGTGCCACCCAATGAATATCAATGAGATTGCAGCTCTGCACAATATTCCCTGTGATCTGTTCAGAAAGTGTTCTTCCCATTCATCTTCATTGGTTTCGGTGTCTTGGGTGCTGTTTGTTCCCCATTCCATACATGGTCACCTGACGGTCATGCATCGGCACCGACGGCAGTTTCCATGCTTCATGCCGGTGTATTGATGAAACTGCGGTTATGGTTGTTCCCTTGTGCCATGTATTTGCTTCCCGAAGCAGCAGCAGTGAGCTTTTTGGATATTCCTTATCCTTACCACCTGCTCCCGTGGTTTACGGTGCACTTTCAGCTTCATGTGGTACAGACCGACTTTGAAGTATATCAATGCTTATCCCGTCAGTTTCCACTGTGGTATGGTGCTCTTTGCACTTTGCATGATCGACCCAGACCGCAATCACGGAGCCGTTCTGCAGATGCTTTCACGGTTTGATGACGGTATTGTTCTTTGCCCGCATCGGTATGATTTATCACCGTGCCAACACGTGATGTCCGCTATCTCGGCGGATTGACTGAAAGTTTTTGGCTTTTCCTCTCCGTGGCTTATGTTGTTGTGGCAGGGTCTTGCCAATCTCGGTCTTGCCAGGCTTCTCCGGCTTCGCTGCAGAGTGACCATTTCTTTGTTGGTTCATTCCAGAATGGCGATATGTTCCATCGTGTCTGCAACCATCATTGCATGTTCTTCAATTGTGATAACGGCAGTCTACATCCTGCGTGTTGTTGTAAAACTTTTCCAGAAGGTTGCTAATCCCAAGTTCTTTGAACTCATGATGCTACATGGGACGAGCGTCTATTGGAGGTCTGATTTTCTGTGTTGCAGGTCTTGGTCTGTTCCCTCTGGCAAACAATGTCATCAGCGATTCGGTTGGTCCTATCATCAATCATATCCTGGTACAACGGTTGCTGCGCCGAATGTAGATTATAAATGATAAAAGAATAAAGATTTGTGATGAATATAGATGATAGTCAATTTCTAGCATGATACCTGAAGTGACCCTCGTGGCGCTTCTGATTATCATCTTCATTGCAGACTTTGCGACCGCTCAGCTGTGTTGTTTCCACCCAATGCCGAAAGTAAGTCGCATCACCACGTGCGTGGTTCAACCTCAGTCTGCTTGTTGATGGCTGTCATATTGTCATCAATATTCCCGTAACGTGTTACTGCTTTTGGCAACATGGGAGCTATGCAACGCCTGCTATCGAAGTTACACGACTATCTGCTTGAGGCACTATTGTGCCTTATTCAGAGTCGTGAGTGGCTGTCTCTGTCCTGACACACAGTTCAAGGAGGGCGAGTTCATATGCTGCTGATTTCAAACCTGTTAGGCGAAAGTACTGATGGCCAGTACAATCACTTCTCGTTATTCTTCCTCGGTCTTGAATACTTTCGTGCCAATGGCATGCCTCGTAGTGACTTGACAAATACCGTCACACCGGCAGAAGCAGCTGCTGTTCATCTTGACAGCAACCTTCTGCGGTGTGATGCCTTTTGGTATTTCTATTCCTCCATGGTGCTATGGGAACTCTATTTCGACGACCTTGCCATGAAGATGCAGGCAACACCGCTACTATCACGGGTATGGTGTCTTTCTTCAGTGGATTAGGTTTCAAATTGTCTCTTGGTTCCTTTCCATTTCTGGACAGCCGACACCTACCAGGGTGCTCCTACAACTGTCACTGGCTATCTTTTCTGTTGTCAGTACGGGTAGCTGCCTTTGCGTTGTGCGCCATTCTGATGAAAGTGTTTATCCCGATGGTTGAATATTGGCAGTATCTTCTGTTCATAGTCATCGCGTTTTCATCACGATTGCCAACCTCTTGCCATTGCCAGCGTGACTTGAAGCGCTTCAGGCTTCAGTTCTATTTTCAGGCGGTTATATGCGTTAGCACTATCGGCAATTCTATGAGCTTCACGTGCTTTTGAGTTTCTATGCGTTGCTATGTTATGCCAATACGGCTGTTTTCTCGGTTATCAGCAGCGTTGAAGAACATAATAACGGTGTGGTTGACATGAAGGCTACAATGTCTTTACAAACCAATCGTTTGGCTTTTCCTGATGACGCTTGTCACTGTTCTCCTTAGGTAGTGTCCCCCATTTGCAGGTATGCTTCAGCAAGTTCTTCGTATTCATGGCTGCTGTGAAAGGAGCATCAATCAGCACGACAGCCGGCTCACTTGCCTATCGCAGTCGTATTCATTGCGTTGGTCAACACGGTAGTGAGTCTCTACTACTATCCGCTGATTGCTCAAGGCGATGTATATCACACAACGAAAATCCACCGCCACTCTCTCAAGAGTGCTTCACACCTGTTGGCTTTGGCTATCTGCACCACGGGCATCCTCCTCTTGCGTATGCAGTATGGTGTAGTGAATGGATTGACAGTGCATCTAGTAGCTTCACTTAACCACACCATCGATCAGATAATCATCAGAGGCGTGACGACTCATTTCGTCACGCCTCTTTTTCTGTATTGTCGTTCTCTATTGGTCATGGAATGACGTCATTTTAGCACATTTTCCCTCATGAGCTTTCACTCATGAAAAATGCAGTGCGAGCTGTTATGGCGCTTTGAAGAATTATTACACTTTGCTTATTAATTCATTTCATTGTCAATTGGTATGGCGAAGCGATAGAAGATAACAGATAAGGCAACTTGGGTAGGAAAGATTGATTGGGAATTAGTGCGTTTTCATGGTGATGAAACTCTCTACCGACCATGGCCTTCGCTTATAATGCATTCCTTTATTCGGGACAAGAAGACGTATTGATGGATACTGTGTGGCAGCCCCACGAGTTAAGAGAATTCGTGGCAAGACTGAAGCGTGAGATTGATTTCTGATGCGATCATTGCACTGTCAGCGGAACCATAATGAGATCGATCATAGCGGTGCCTCTCCGAACTTCTTTACGCTGAAATCCCTGGCACCTTTCGCATTTATTGTACGAAGAAAGGAAGTCTATTCTCCGGCGGACATTATCAATCAGACTGGAACTTTGTGAATGTCAAACGGGCGCGATACGTGTCAGGACTTAGGGCGAGTCGACCTTCACTTTCATTTGAGGCTACAATGTTGTATCATTGGCCCGGACACGATGATGCTTTATCTTCTGAGTGAAGATATTCTTCTCCAATGATGTGTTTGGTCAGCACTTCGCAACCGAGTCACTTATAACGATCTCGTAAAGCAGGACGACCTGTTTGGGAGGTAGAAAGTATTATGCCAACGTCATTTGTCCTTAGTAAAATGGCAAGTCGTAAGGTGAAAGAGTTTCTTTGGCATGAATCTCTATCAAAAATGATTTGCCCGCGCCATGGGGTGATGTGAAAACAATCCGTGCGTGACTCATTGAGAAGTATCAGGTGCGGCTCGACGCTTATATGGAAAATCAGATAACCATTGTCTGCGACACCATGTGGCAAGTCTCACTCCGCAAGATGGCAGGCTACGAGGCATATTGACTGGAAGACAATAGCGTTACCGTGAAGATTTGCTAATGCAGCTACAAGGAAGACAAGAACGACATCCTGACGGAAATCTTCCAGTCGAAAGCCGTGCTTGTTGGGTCTCACCGACAATCAACTATGGATACCTCATGCCATTGCCGGTAGTCCTTGAAATGGCCCGCGGTCGAAGCTTACAGGAAGAAGGCTGCAGCCGGTTCTTATGGCTGGAGCGGTGATGCACCTGCATTATCAGTGCACATTTGCAGTGAGGCGGGTTTCGAAACTTGGTTGACGATGGAATTAAGGCTGGTGTGGGTCTCCTGATGAAGACGCACTTGCCAACGCCGTGACTCATGGAAAAGGCATTTGCCAAGGCAACAAAATAAATCATTATTCATTAAAACCAAAACACACTATGAAAAAGTATGTATGTGACGCTCGTGTGTATCATGACCCAGCTGTGTGAGATCCTGATAATGGTATTGCACCCGGAACCGCATTTGAAGTTACTCCTGAAGATTGGGTCGCCTCAACTCTGTGTGTAACCAAGGAAGATTTTCAGCAGGTTGGAGGAGCAATATCGCGCATCGCAGACTTGTAGTATGACAGTCCCGAGAAGTTCTGATGATAAGAGAACTCCTTGGGACTCTTGAATATTGAAGTTTGTACATTGAACATTATGCGAGATGCACGACTTTTTCTTTGCATATTGAATGTTGACATTGAAACTATGCGAACACATCGATTGGTGCCGGAAAGTTTCTCGCAATCTGCGCGTCATTTCAGCGTGGTGATTTGAGGTAGCTCACTCGCGTAACTTGATGCTGATTGCAGTGTGTTCGCATCGTTACGCACAGTTTGACGCATAAGGTGCCTGCCTCTCGCTTATGTCTTTAGTTTCTATAATCCAATACTAATGCGCTTATGCGCCCTGCTTTTTGCAGTGCTTTTCCTATACTGTTAGAGCTGGATGTTTTCTCTCTCTATGCCAGATGAAAACTAACGGATGATTTACGATACAATTCTTCCAGAACTTTCATTATCTTTGTAAACAGAAATCTAAACAATAGAAACATACATGAAAAAGACTTTGCTTTTAATTGCAACTCTGCTGATGAATTATGCTTCAGCATGGCGCAGGAGACTTATCGACCAACGTCTGAAAATCTCAAGGCATCGTGAGCAGTTCCAGGACGAGAAGTCATGGTATTCCCGCATTGGGGCCTCTACCCGATGATGGGGGCAGGCGGAACGTGATGAACACCGTGAATATCAACCATCAGGAGTACCCGAAGTTGGCCAAGACTTTCATCCGCCAGGAGTTTCGATGCAGATGCCTGGGTGAGGGCAACTGCAAGGCTGCCAGCAAAACATATCACGATAACAACGCGCCACGACGTTTCCTCACTTTTCAAAACCTCTGCCAGCACTTTACAACACGGTAGATGCAACACTGTTCAAGGGATGTCATCAAGGAAATGGCTTCGATGCTCTCAGCGACACGGGCATTAAATTGCACCTCTATTATTCGCACTTTGGACTGGGGGAAGAGAAGATTATCCCAGGAAGGACTGGACTTTGGGATGGTAGACAGAAAGAGAAAGCCGACTGGACAAGCTTATTACAACTCTCATGAACACGCAACTCACAGAGCTGCTTTTCACCACTATAAGGGCCGATCGGAGCTGATCATGGTTTGAGGGTTGGTGGGACCACGACAGCGATGCAAAGTCTTTGATTGGCAGTTGAAGCGCAGTATGCAATGATACATGGGTTACAGCCACAGTGTACTCATTGGTAACAATCATCATCAGACCCTAACCCGGTGAGGACATTCAGATATTTGAACGCGATCTTCCTGGTGAGAACAGGCAGTGGCCAGCAGAGCATCAGCAGACTGCCTCTTGAATCATGCCAGACCATCAATGACCACTGGGCTATTCGATTACCGACAGCAACTATAAAACGCCTAAAGAACTGATGCCACAAATGTTGGTTCTGGTGGGAAGAATGCAAACCCGCGGTTTAATGTAGGCCCTGAGCCTGGAGTGAGCACCTTCTCGCTTGCCCTCGACCGCCTGAAAGCTATTGACTGGATGAATAAACACGGAGAAACCATCGGCGGCACGCGTGGAGGAACTGTTGCGGCATGATTGGGGCGGCACAGCGCGGAAACAAGCTCTATATCCATATTTTGAATTGCATGGACTCAAGTTTATTCGTCTCCTCTCGGCAATCGCTAAGGTGAAGTCGGTTTTGGTTTATGCTGACGGGTAAGCCCGTCACCGACATCGAAGACGGGTAGTGAACAACCCTGAATCTCGGAGCAATTCCCACTGATATCGATTAAGGTATCATAGCCTTGACGCTTTTGATAAATGGTGTGATAAATCAACGGTTCATCTGAACAAAAATAGTAAAACGCGCTGCTTTCTTTTGAACTGTTGCGTTTTTATTTTTCCTTAAATGCGGAATGTCAAGTTGAGTGTTATGCTCTGCAGCAGAACAGCACAATGAGTTGGGCTGTAAAGATGCGCAGAACATGCTCAATGGATAGACCGTGGAGGTAACCCATGGCCGGAGCTTCACGCGTACAAATGCTGTTGGCATAGGCCAATGCGGGTGGGTCGGTGTAGGAACCCGAAATCATTCCCATGATAGTAAAAGTAGTTGAACTTATAGCGCAGACGGGCAATCGTCTCCCTCAATGAGATTGGAATGATGGTGATGAGGAAGCCGTGTATACATTTCAGCCGTCTCCTCGCACAACGGTTTTCCCAGAAACCTGCTCCGCCTTAATACCTACAGAGGCGAGAAAAAGCACAAGCCCGATTTCACGAAGCATCATGTTGGCAGAGGTTGTGGTGTGGGTGACAAGTTTGAACCGATAGCCGAACCTGCCAATCAGGATTGCAATAATCAGAGGGCCACCGGCTATACCGAGTTTCAAAGAACAGGCATGCCTGGGATTGCGATTGGGATGCTTCCGAAAAAGAATGCCGATGATAATGCCAGTGAAAAATCGTGCCGATATTGGGTGCATCATGAGCGCTTTGGTACTGTTGCCCATCATTTCGGCCACGCGGTTCACATTATCCTCAGGGCCTACTACCATGATGCGGTCGCCAATCTGGAAATGGTGATTACGGCTGGCAAAAGAGGTCCATGCCTTGGCGGGTAACGCGCGTTACATTGACGCCATAGACACTTGAGAAGCGCATCTTTCCCAATGTTTTTCCATTCATGGCTGGATTGTGTGACAACAATCCGTCGGCTGATGAGTGGCTGTGTTTCGGCTTCGGTGTGCCAGGATGTCAATTCTGGGCCGATGAAAGCTTTGATAGCTTCGGCGTCTCCTCTGTACGCATACCAAGTTCATCTCCAAGACTGAATATCGTATCGCGGTTAGGAATAGTTACTTCGCCATCATGAAGCTGGGCGTGAGCAGATGACATCACGGGTTGAGGAATCTGAGAAATCTCAAGCAGTGAGCGACCTGCAATGTGGGCATTGCTCACTTTCAGGTGCATCTGATGAGGTTTTGCGTGGATTCTCGTCTTCCTGTTCAGCAAGGTTCTGCTCTTCTTTTTCCAATCTCACACGTGTGATATGGCGTATGGCAATTGTTGCTCCGATAATTCCCAGTACGCCGAGTGGATAGACGCAGGCATATCCCGAGGCTATCTGTGGCATGTGCCTGGGAAAGACACTGGTCAAGGCTTCATTGGCGGCACCAAGTCCCGGGTGTTGGTTACGGCACCATAGAGTGTGCCAAACCATCATCGGGAGATTGTCAACATTATGGGTATCAAAGAAAACCAATAGCAGACAAACATCACTCCGATGTTGAGCAATATCATTGCGGTGGCAGGGCAGGTTGAGCGTGACACCTCCTTTTCTGAAACTTTCGAAAAAGCCTGGGCCTACTTGAAGACCAATGCAGAACACAGAAAGAATCAGGCCAAAATCCTGGATGAAACTAAGAATGTTTTGTGGGGCTGTAAAGCCGATATGTCCTGCAACAATGCCTGCAAAGAGCACAAAGGTCAGCCGAGAGAGATACCTCCTACTTTCACTTTGCCTAACAGTACGCCTACGGAAATCACGATTGCATAGAGCATGGCTATATGGGCCACAGAGTCGGTAGTGGTAAAAAGATTGATTAACCAGTTCATAATTAATAGTGTAAATTCACTTGCAAATGTAGTGAGTTTTTAGGATTAGCAAAATATATGTTATGTAATTTTGAGCTCTGCTTTCATATTATTAAAAAAGAGTGGGCTCTTTTGGGATTGCTAATAATTTTTATTATCTTTTGCGGGCATTAAAAAGTTACGTAACAAAAAATATATAGATTTTTATAGGATATGGCAATGAAATTTGCACGAACATGACGGTCTTAATCTGGTCAAGACAAATCAAGAGGTGTTGGCCGAGTGGGAGAAGAACGATATTTTCACAAGTCAATCGATGAGCGCGAAGGTTGTCCATAGTTTATTTTCTTCGAGGGTCCTCCTTCGGCTAATGGTCATCCGGGTATTCATCCATGTGCTGGCCCGCGCTATCAGGATACATTCAACCGTTATAAGACAATGAAAGGTTATCAGGTTCACCGTAAGGCGGGCTGGGATACCCATGGACTTCCAGTTGAGTTAGGGCGTAGAGAAAGAACTCGGTATTACGAAGAAAGATATTGACAATAAGGCTTCGCAGAAGTATATCTCAACGGAAGACTATAATAAGAAATGTCGTGAAAACGTGATGATGTTCACTGCTGAATGGCGTGAGCTTACGGAGAAAATGGGATATTTTCGTTGACCCTCGATCATCCTTATATCACCTATGACAATAAATATATAGAGACCCTTTGGTGGCTTTTGAAACAACTCTACAACAAGGGTTTGCTCTATAAAGGTTATACCATTCAACCTTACTCTCCGGCTGCCGGTACGGGATTGTCGAGCCATGAGCTGAACTCAGCCTGGATGTTATCGTGATGTAAAAAGGATACCACGGTTACGGCTCAGTTCCTCATCAAAGACCCCAAGGCCGAATGGACAAAGCATGGTAAGCCTTATTTCATTGCGTGGACCACTACGCCTTGGACACTTCCTTCAAACGTGGCACTCTGTGGGCCCGAAGATTGACTATGTGGCTGTCGAGACTTATAATCTCTACGATGGTCAGCCTCGTTACCTTAATCATGGCCGAGAGTCGTGTCAGTGCCTATCTCAACCCAGAGCAGGAAGTGAAGGAGGGCGAACTTTGGCGCTTTTGACAAGGAGAATAAAAATGTCTCTGGCGTATTGTAGACCGAATGAAGGCTCTGATTTAGAAGGACTTCGTTATGGCCAGCTCATGCCTTTGCAAAGCCTTGTGAGAAGGTAGATGACTTTTCACCAGCGTTTGTGAAAGACTATGCCGAGGCACATACTGACAAAGTGTTTACAAGCGAAGACGGTCGTGACACGTTTGTTGAAATGGACAGCGAGGCTTTCCGTGTTATCTTGGGTGACTATGTGACCACTGAAGACGGTACAGTGTATCGTGCACATTGCGCCCACCTTTTGGTGCTGATGATGCTAAAGTGGCTAAAGACGCAAAATATTCCCAGCCCTTTATTTGATTAACCAGCAGGGGAGACTCGCCCAATGGTTGATTTACAGGGTAAATATTATGGTTTGGAAGACCTCGATAATAACTTCATAAAGGCTTGCGTAGACAAGGAAGCCTATGGGCATCATGCCGGTGACTATGTGAAGAATTCATACGACCCGAAATATAATCCTGACGGAGTTTGGGACAAGAAAGCCAGTGAAAAGATGAAGACCTGAACATCGTGCTCTGTATGGAGATGAAGCAGGAGGGCACAGCTTTCAAGATTGAAAAGCATGTGCACAACTATCCGCATTGCTGGCGTACAGATAAGCTCCGTGCTTTTATTATCCGCTTGACAGCTGGTTTATTAAGGACACGGCAAAGAAAGAGCGTATGGTGGAACTCAACAACACTATTCGTTGGCAACCAGAAAGTACGGGCACGGGGCGTTTCGGCAATTGGTTGGAGAACCTGAACGACTGGAACCTCTCGCGTTCACGCTTCTGGGAACCCTCTTCCCATCTGGCGGGATGATAAGCGTAATGAAAAAGTGTATCGAAGCCTGGAAGAACTCTATGCAGAAGTAGAGAAGATGTGGCTGCCGGGGTAATGAAGAGCAATCCGCTGAAGGATAAAGGCTTTGTTCCTGGAGACTATTCAAAAGAAAATTATGATAAGGTCGACCTGCATCGTCCATACGTAGATGATATCGTTCTGGTCAACGAGGCAGGCGAACCTATGAAGCGTGAGAGCGATTTGATTGACGTTTGGTTTGACTCGGGCTCCATGCCTTATGCTCAACAGCACTATCCGTTTGAGGGTGAGATTGCACCCGAAGGACTGAAAGCAACAGGCAAGAGCGAGGACGAATATCGTCGAGAGCTTGTCACTTCTACCTATGAGGGCATCCCTGTGCCTCCGGCTTACTATCCCTGCCGACTTCATTAATGAGGGAGTAGACCAGACGCGTGGCTGGTTCTTTACCTTGCATGCCATTTCCACAATGGTGTTTGATCATGTGGCTTTCAAGAATGTCATCTCTACAGGTCTTGTGCTTGATGCCAAGGGAAACAAGATGAGCAAGCATGTGGGCAATGTGACCAATCCGTTTGAAATGATTGATAAGTATGGGGCCGACCCTGTACGCTTCTATATGATGACTAACTCCGAGCCTTGGGACAACTTGAAGTTCGACCCGAACGGAGTAGACGAGACACGCCGTAAGTTGTTTGGAACATTATATAATACGTATAGTTTCTTTTGCACTCTATGCTAATGTCGACGGCTTTAACCCTGAGGCAGAGCAGGTGGCACTTGAAAACCGTCCGGAGATTGACCGTTGGATAATTTCCAAAGCCAACTCTCTGATAAAGGGTGTTGAGCACGAATTGGAAAACTTTGACCCCACGCGTGCCGGCTCGATTGATAGATGCCTTGTCAATGACGACTTTGAGCAACTGGTATGTGCGTCTGAACCGTAAACGTTTCTGGGAGCACAGAGATGAGTGAAGACAAGCTTTTCGGCTTATCAGACGCTCTGACACCTGCCTGATGACAGCGGGCGAAACTGCTGGCTCCGTTTGCCCCAGTTCTATGCCGATGAACTCTATCATGACTTGGGAGGCAAAGCTGGAAAGCGTGCATCTCGACCATTTCCCTGTGGCCAACGAGCAGGCTACTGATGCCGACCTCGAAATCCGAATGGGTATGGCACAGAAGATTACCTCGATGACCCTTGCCTTGCGTCGTAAGGTAAACATCAAGGTGCGTCAGCCATTGGCTCAGATTATGATTCCTGCCATTGATGTTGAACAGAAACAGCACATTGAAGCCGTGGCCGATCTTATCAAGAACGAAGTCAACGTGAAGGAACTTCTGTTTGTCGAGGGCCAGGGCATGCTCGTGAAGAAGATAAAGTGCACTTTCGAGTTATGGGCAAGAAGTTTGGCAAACTGATGAAGTCGGTGGCAGCCCACATGGATGCGCTCACCCAAGACGAAATTGCCTGCTCGAAACTTCGGGAAGCATCAGCTTTGAGGTTGAAGCGCCAGGCCGTGACTGTCGAGGCATGTGATGTCGACATCATCAGCGAGGATATTCCAGGCTGGTTGGTGAGCAATGAGGGCAATCTGACCGTGGCACTCGAGGTAGAGTTGACCGAAGAGTTGAAACGTGAGGGCATGGCACGCGAACTGATTAACCGTATTCAGAATCTGCGTAAGGAAACGGACTTGAGATTACCGACCGCATCCTTGTTACCGTGGCTCCGAATGTACAGACCGATGCCGCTATTGAATCGTTCGGCGAGATGATTAAGAGTCAGGTGCTTGCCAACGACATCAAGATAGTCGACAATCAGGGGGCAGAGGTTGAATTTGATGACTTCAAACTCAATATCCTTGTAGAGAAAGATTAAAAAGAGACTACTGTGTGGCAGTTGGAACATCCCTCTGCCACCGGCTCTTTCCTTTATATATAAATTCAAAAATTTAATATCCCTATGGACAAGAAAGCACGTTATTCAGATGAGGAATTGAAGAGTCCTGTTCCCATCATCAATGACAAATTGAAAGTAGCTCGTACGGAATACACAGCGCTGATATCAGTTGATGAATAAAAGACGGCAATGGTTGACGACACTTCACCAACCTATAACAAGGTGCTTGATGAAGGGAATGCCAACCAGAGCAAGGAAGAAATGATTCAGATGTCACAGCGCCAGCAGAAATTCATCAGAGCTTTAGAGGGCGCATTGCTCCAGAATTGAGAACAAAACCTACGGGATTGACCGCATGACAGTGCGAATTGATTCCAAAGGAACGCCTCCGCATCGTGCCTCATGCCACATTGAGCGTGGCATCGAAGAACGCAAGAAAGAAATGAAAAACAAAATTCTATCCGATGGTGTCCTGGCCTTTATCCTGATAACTGCCATTCTTCTTATAGATCAGTTTATCAAGATTGAGGTCAAGACACATTTTTGTCTTGGTGAGTCTATCCATATCACCGATTGGTTCTATATCGTTTTGTTGAAAACAATGGCATAGCCTACGGCATGACCTTTTTCAACAAACTGGTGCTCAGCTCTTTTCCGCCTCGTGGCAATCACGGCAATAGGCTGGTATCTTCGGCAGGTGCTCAGCAGAAGCACACGACGGGATATATTGTCGTGCTGTCGATGATCTTGCCGGTGCGGTGGGAAACATTCTCGACTCCATGTTCTATGGACTCATCTTGGAGGCCTCTACTCCGTTCAGTGTGGCTGGCTTCGTGCCCTTTGGAACAGGCTATGCTCCCTTTCCTGCAAGGCAAGGTGGTCGACATGTTCTATTTCCCGATGATTGTAACCACTTATCCGTCATGGGTTCCGTTCAAGGGAGGAGATGAATTTATCTTCTTTCTCGCCAGTGTTCAACTTTGCCGATGCCTGCATTTCAGTAGGTATTGTTGCACTTTTCCTGCTCTATCGAATGAGATTGAACACCTTTCAGAAACTGTGAAAGGAGCGTTTAGAAAGAAATAAAAAGATGCTGATGAAGCAAGCAATATTGAAAACCGTGATGTGTGTGGGCTTCCTGATGCTTATTGCAGGCTGTAAGCCCACTGTGCCTTCCCGCTATATCCAGCCTGGAGAGCTGGAAGATATTCTTTATGATTATCATCTGGCTGACGCCATGGCTTCGGTCTCGGGCAACGACTCTGTCAATATGGTGAAATATCATACGGCTGTGCTTCAGAAACATGGTTACACTGAGGCTGACTTCGATTCTTCATTGGTGTATTATCTGCGCCACACCGAGCAGCTGAAAACAATCTATGAAAAACCCTTGCCAAGCGTTTCAGAGATGAATCTGTGGCACTTGGTGGTTCGGCAGGAGATGCTTTTCGCCAATGTTGGTCTTACAGGAGACACGGCCAATGTGTGGCGTGAGGAAACCTCATTGGTGCTCGCTCCGCAGAAGCCTTTCAATCAGCATAGCTTCTCGTTGAAAGCCGACTCTGCTTTCCATAAGGGTGATGTCTTGATGCTTGATTTCAACAGTGATTTCATTTATCAGGACGGTATGCGCGATGGTGTAGTGATGCTTTCGTGAGGTTCAGCAATGACAGCATAGCTTCACAGACGGTTCATCTTTCGACTGGAGGTCATAGCAGTATTAGGGTGAGCGACGACAAACGGTTAGGCATCAAGGAAGTCAGAGGGATTTTTCATGCTCAGCCGAAGCCAGAGTCCCGAGTAGAATACTACGACACTCAAGCTGATGATAGTCAGCGGAATCAGACTCCTTCGCATGCATACCAGTCAAGAGAAGCTTGACATGAAAGCCCAGGCCGACAGCCTGTCGCGCGATTCTTCCCGTCAGAGGCAACCCCTTACGCCTCCCTCAACTCCCCATGATACCTGAGGGTGAATTGAATAAGCCCACGACCCGATAGACTATGAAGGAAAATGCACTCCGCCGATTGGCTTTTTCATGAAGTCGTCTTCGACGATGGCCACACGTTGCATCATGCCGTTGTCGAAGTCTGTGGCAATGAGGTGTTGAACAGTTACACGTTCAGCGGCGAGCCTGCCATGACCGAATGGATAGGTGGAAAAGCTTTTATCGAAAAAGGAAAAATAAGGATGCTTAATGTTGAATGTTTAATGTTGAATGTTTAGTGTTTAATGAGGAATGGAATTAATGGATAATTCATAATTATACATTAAAATACATTACACACTAAACATTCCTCATTTCTACATTCACATATCGGGCTGTCATATGTAATGTAATATGTAATTTTTGAATGTTAACCATTAATATATCAGTATGAACATCAATAAAACTCTTTTTCTGCTTTTGGGCCCTCATGCTTTATGCAGTCTCTTCACAGCTTGCACGAATTTCATTGTAGGCAAGAAAGCCAGTGTCAACGGAAGCGTCATCTGCACTTACAATGCCGACAGCTATGGCTCGTTTCTCGGTTTGACCCATTATCCGGCAGCCACGCATGAGAAAGGCGAAAATGCGGGCCGTCAATGATTGGGAAACAAACGTGTCGCGGCTTCATCCCCGAGGCTCCGTGACCTATAATGTCATTGGCAACATCAACGAATATCAAGTTACCATTGGCGAAACCACCATGGCGGGCGTGCCGAAATGGTCGACTCCACAGGCATCCTCGACTATGGAAGTCTCATCTACATCGCCCTGCAACGCTTCACGACAGCCCGCGAAGCCATTCGCGTGATGACAACCTGGTAGAGGCTTATGGCTACAACAGCGAGGGCGAAACTTTCACCATCTGCGACCCTGATGAAGCCTGGATCATGGAGATGATGGACTGTGGTGCGGAAGCAAGAAAGTCGTGTGGGTGGCCCAGCGCATCCCTGATGACGCTATCTGCGCTATGCCAACCAAAGCCGCATCGGGCGCTTCAACATGAAAGACAAGAAGAATGTGCTCTATAGCAAGAACGTCATTTCCTTTGCCCGAAGCAAAGGCTGGTCTCAAGGGGCGTGACGACGAGTTCAACTGGAAGATGACCCTATGCGCGCTCCCCGACTTCGAGGACGCTCGTTTCTGTGATGCCCGCGTGTGGGCATTTCTTCAATCGCTTTTGCCGATGGCTTCTCCCGCTATTTGCCTGGGCCGAGGGACTTGATCCCAACGCTGAAGACATGCCCCTCTGGATAGTGCCCAAGCATAAACTCAGTGTGCAAGACGTGCAGACTGCCATGCGCGACCATTATGAAGGAACACCCCTGGCCACCGACACCCTCGACATCGGAGGCGGCATCTGGCAACGCCCCTACCGCCCATCACCCTTGGTCTATAAAGTCGACGGAAAAGCTTATTTCAACGAGCGCCCCGTGAGCACCCAGCAAACCACTTTCTCCTATGTCAGCGAAATGCGTTCATGGCTTCCCCGTGAGATTGGCGGCGTGCTGTGGTTTGGCAAACGACGACGGCAACATGATAGCCTACACCGCCCGTCATTGTGGCAACACCGTGCGTCCCGAATGCTGTAACACGCCTGGCGCTGACGCCCCTCACCTTCTCGATGAAGAATGCCTTCTGGGTGTGCAATTGGGTCAGCAACATGGTCTATCCGCGTTATAGCCAGATGTTCCCAAGTCTGAAAGCCGTGCGCGACAGCCTCGAGCAGAGCTATTTTGCCCAGCAGGCAGAAATAGAGAAAGAAGCTCTGCCGGCGCTATGCCACCGACAAGGCGGCAGCCCTGCGCCAGCTCAACGACTATAGCAACCTGCAGGCACAGCGCATGCTTGCGCGTTGGACGCAGTTGGCTTTTCCACCCTCATCGTGAAATACAACGATATGGTTGTCAGACCCACTGATGAAAACGGAAATTTCTGCGCACCAAGCGTGGTACTCCTGCCCCTGCCTGGCGCTCATGATACCCCTGCACCCTATGCCCGAAAGTTGTGAAAGAACTCACACCGATGCCCTGAAAAAGAAGTCTCTTCTGACACCTTCTTCTCAACCCCTCTCCCAAGGAGAGGGAGTGCGCAGAGGAATGTTGTTTGAGGAAGGCGAGTAGGTTCACTAATTAGACCTCCCTCCCTTGGGAGAGGGGTTGGGAGAGGTATTAGGAGAGGTATCCAATTCCCTCTCCTATTTATATTTTATTTTCAGCCTCTATCATAGCGGTTTCTTTGATATTTCTTTCAGATTATTTTGCAGTTTCAAAATTTTTGCTATACCTTTTGTCGCCGTGAATGAGTTAGCAATGACATATCAGCGTAACGATCATACGCAGGAATTTTTGAAATTCTTTTGTATCTTTTGCGCTGATATGTTTGGTCAATCCAAATAATTTGCATAACACACACACACAGGCGCACTTAGCGTCTAACCCCACTTTTTTTCGCTTTTCTCCTACGCGCGCGTGAAGCGCTCGTATCTCCCATAAACAAAGGGCTCGGCTGAGTTCCCTTTGTTCGGTACTTTATACCTTCCTCAAGTAGAAAATAGAATAAAATAATAAATATTTAGCTGGATAATAATGAATGATTAATAAAAACGAAAGTAAGATGAAAAATAGTAATGTTATCTCTTTTGTGTCTTGCTGCTGTAATGCCGGTTATGGCACAATCTGCTACTTTTTCTCGTACCAACCCCTCGAGGGTGTGCCCTTGTATTATCAAATTACAGATAAACCCAACAAAAAGTGTCGCTGGTTCAAAACCCAAATACGGTTTCTCCTCCATACCCACATTATGCCAAGGTCATTGTCCCGGAAAAATAACATATAAAGGAGAGACTTATGATGTTACGCTTGTAGACTATTCTGGGCTTAGTCCGATGGCGGTTGACCTCTTTCACTGCCTGCCAATCTAATTTGGGTGGCAAACCTCTCGCAGGCTGCAAACTGAAAAATTTATATCTCCCCAAAATTTGGAGGTCATTCCCACAACTTTCTATGGAGTAGTCTGGGTGGTGAATATAGTGTAAAAGAGATTTGGGTAAACCCTGCATTAAAACGCATAGAAGAGTTCAGTACATGGTGTGTCGGAACGTCCATAAAGCGTTTCTCATGATTTGCTGGACCCATATTGAAGAAATCAAAAATTGGGCTTTGATGTTAGGTCTACGCAAACGGAACTGATTAAAGACCTCTCCGTACTCCCAAACCATCTCGAATATTAGAAGGCGGATGTTTCGGGTATTCCCCGATGCCCCTCGACAAAGTTGTCATTCCCGCCTCTATGGAGAATATCGGTAATGGCGTTTATGACATTTCCAACGATGTTTATATCAAGAGTTCCAACTCTTTCACTCGGAACAACACCTTTCGGTACACAGTCGACGCTGAAAATACACGTACCGTAGACCGAAGCTACGCTTTCAAGTCGGCGGCAAACTGGGAGCTATGCCGACAAGATTGTCGAAGATTTGCAAATCGGCACCACTGCCTTACATCAGCTACTACCTCGGCACAGAGAATTTTTCTCAGTGCCCCGCGGGCTGCCCGGCCCACATCATCACCGGCGTCACGCCCAGCGGCAGCATCACCACTCCCGACCGCCGTCGTGAAAGCATTCAGTGCAGGCGATTATACCGAAAAAGACGGGCTTCATCCTCCAAGCGCGCCCAACAGCACCGTCATTTATCAGGCAAACGTCTCGGCCCGGAAGAAAGCGTCACGGGCAACCTCCTCGTAGGCACCGCCACTGACCAAGAGTTTTCTTTTAGCCGGCCACAAATTTCGCACGTCTTAGCCAACGGCGACCAAGGCCTCGGTTTTTATAAGAGGGCACACGCGGGGGAGCCTCTATCAAGCTGGAAACCCCACCGCGCAGGCCTCCAGTTTGATGAAAGCATCGGCCGCGCCAAGAGTCTCATCTCGACTTTCGACGCTGCCCGCAGAGTAGCTGAGACCACAGGCATCCGCAGCGTCCGTCCCGAAATGCAGAGGCGCGACAACGCCGTCTACGACCTCCGGCGCCGCCGCGTCATCAACCCTCACGCACGGCATTACATCATCAACGGAAAGAAAATCATCAAACAACCGCAGCAGCAATGAAAAAGAAATACACGACCCCAACACCTCAACCGTCAGGTTGATGACCGCCGAAAACATCGCCCAGTTCATCATCAGTCTCCACCCTGTGGCGAGACGAGGGCCTGCTAAGCCCGGCAATTTCTTCGACGACGACGAGTGACGACGACCCTGGGACGAAAATGAGAATTGAAACATAGGGAAAATCTCGAAATGTCCGTCGTCGGCCGACGAAATGCAGAATTTGTGAAAAACACTCATCGTCGGCCGACGAAACGCGAAAACGCTGAAAAATTGCCTCGTCGTCGGCCGACGAAACGTAAAAACGCTGAAACTGCCCGTCGTCGGCCGACGAAACGTAAAAACGCTGAAAACTGCCCGTCGTCGGCCGACGATGAACAAAAATCAGTAAAATCAACTTTCCCTCACGAGGGAAAAATCAAAAATTCAGCAAAAATCTGCTTTCCTCACGGGGAAACCTCAAAATCAGCAAAATCAGCTTCGGCGGGGGAAAAACAAAAATGGCGAAAATCAACTTCTTCTCACGGGGAAAATCAAAATCAGCGAAAATCGACCTCACGGGGGAAAAATCAAAATTCAGCGAAAATCGCTTTTCCTCACGGGGGAAAATCAAAATCAGCGAAAATCGGCTTTTCCTCACGGGGGAAAAACTGCAAAAATCAGCGAAAATCAGCTTCGTGCGGGGGAAAATCAAAAATCAGTGCAAAAATCTCAGCTCCTCTCACGGGGAAAGAAAACTCGAAAACATCAGCGAAAATCAGCCTTTCCCGGGGAAAATACATACAAAATGGCGAAAATCAAATATTCCCCACGAGGGAAAATAAAAATCGGCAAAACGGTTTTCTCTGGGGAACGCCTATTTTATAACTCTAACCAAATTATACCTATGAAAATGAAAGAAATTCACAAGCAGTTGCTTCCACAACATGGAGCACTTCCAGTTTGCGGCTCACGTCATCGCGATGTGCGAGGAGTCGGCCATTGAGAAAATCAAGGCGGTGTTGGAACCGTTGAAGACGGCTGCGGCCGAGGAGGACAAGGCGCTCAACCCTGCCGCGCAAACAGTGGAGGGAACGGCTGATTTGGAAGAGCTCGACTGCGTGCGACCAAGCCTACCGCGCGCTGTACAGCTGCTCATCTGAGATGCACAGCTGTTCGGACGACATGACGAAGCGAAAATCGGCGCAGCAGATGAGCGATGTCTTGGGCGCTACCCTGAAACTCGCGACGGCCAACTACGACAAAGAGACGGGTATGATCAAGAAACCTTGTGACCGACCTGAACGCCGCCGAAATGTCGGTCGCCGTGGCGCAGCTCGAGCCCTCGGGCAGCATCACGCCTGTCGGCAGCCAACCCGATTTTCGAACTGCGCTACCGCTCGCTCCTGAAATCGGCGCAGCCCTCGGCGTGTTCGACGTCAAGGCCCTCTGCGCGCCGCGACCGACAAAGCCCTCAACGCCGTCATCCGCCGCATGGACTTCGCTCGACGACCTTGAGCCCGAGACGCCGAAACTGCCCGAACTCATCAGCAATATAACGCCTTGGTGGATAAATATCGCCCTGACGTTGGCCCACCGCGCCGGCACTTCGCAGACGGCCCGCAACAACGCAGCACGGCCGAATACGAAGCGCGCCTAAAACCCGGTTTCGCAGCCTTGGAACAGCTCTGAAATTGGAAAAAGGCAGCCTCTCGTTTACGGAAAGACCGAGGGCACAGGGTGCCAAGCGCCACTATGAATTGGCCATCAAAGGGCAGACCGCGCCTGACGGCAAACCCAAGACCATCTGGGTGGGCGTGAACAAAGACGGTTCTCTATTTCTTTATGAGAAGAAGTCAGCGAAGCCTGGGGCGCAGGAACAAACCGAAAAGCCCGAGTATGAGATTGAGCCCAAGACCGAAGCGTGAAAAACGCAGGGCTGAAGAGTGAAAACGCAGGGGCACTTGATAGAAACTATATACCTGATAGCATATCGCTTTTGGTATGCTATTCTCTATGTTCGGCGCAGGCTGTGTTGCGAAACACGCCTGCGCTTTTTATGCTCTTTGTTTGAGACTCTTATTTGATTCGTTTGAGATACTCATCGGCCCGTTTGTCACCCAATTCTTTGGCCTTCAGCAATGATAAACGGGCCGTTTTCTTCTTGCCAAGTTCGAGTTGGGAAATGCCGAGAAGCAGATGGCCGTCGGCATATTCGGGGGCAAGCTCTGTACAGCGTTGTGCGGCTTTTCTCGGCATCTTCAAGGCGCTTTACCCGAAGACTGAGCGATGCCATTTCTGCATAGTAGGTTGGCCTCGTCGGGGGTCATGATGATAGCGCGGGCAATGTCGTTGAGAGCCTGGAGATACTGGCGGGTCTTGGTCTCGCACTTATAGCGCATGTAATAGAAGTTGGAGGCAAGTGGGCGTCCCTGCATGAGTGAGTCGTAGAGATTGTAGTCTTTCAGGGCAAGTCGGTAGTTTTCTGGCATCAAGGGCCATGCGCGTGCCAGCACATAGGGGCAGCCACGGATGTGAGCGGTTGGGGACAGGCAGCTACCGCACTGTCGAGCAGGGCCATGATTTCGGTTTGCGGAGCCTTGAGCATGGTCTTGCATTGGGCGGCCTCATAGAAGAACTCGCCATTGCGGATAGGGCTTTTGGTGAGTGCCATGAAACGGTCGTAGGCTTGCTGATATTGTCCCTTGTGAATAGATAATCTGTGCCTGTTGATGCCGATAGACGTCGAGCGGATTGATAGCCTCGGCTTTTTCGTGCCTCTTCAAGGGCTTTTGTCGAGTGTCCATGCAGGATAGGGGACTGTCGGCATGATAGATTTGCTTTTGCAGGATGACCTTGGCGTATTCAGAGTGTGCCTCGTCTTTCTTGGTGGCACGCTCAATGGCAGTCTGCATCATCTTGTCGGCTTCTTCGTATTTGCCTGCATCCACATAGCTGGTGGCTTTGTTGGTGTAGCCTTCGTGGCTGTGGGGAAACGTTTGATGAAGTCGTCGATGTAGGCCTGTCGTTTCAGAGAGTCTACCGTCTCGCCCGTCATCATCATGGTGAGCAAGGCTTCTTCCTGTTTCTCGGGCAGTGCCGTGCGGATAGCGCAGGTGCGCAATACGGGGTCGTTGACAGAGAAAGCATTTGCCTTTGATGTCGTTGGCCAATTGGGCATCTGTGGCATATACTTCGCCATTCTTGCCATGCTGGAGGAGTCCGATGACCTGTGCACGGTCGTTGACAAACGGACAGCTTGCCATGTTTTCGGCGGCATCTTGGGTGAAAATATAGTAGTTATATTTGTTCATGAACTTTTCCACACTGCCCTATCTTGAAGGGCTTTCACGTCGGCTTTAGCCACTGAATAGCCCTATGAGATAGGCCTTTCGTTGGCTTGAGAACTGGCAATGGGAGCGGGAGAGTGGTCTCCATGACGGTGAACTTGCAGACGTCATAGAGCTCGTTGGCGCCAATGATGGTCTCTACGTTGTGTTGCTTGCCGTTGGCATCAATGACAATGGCATGACCAGCGCCGGCAAAGGGTGCCCATGTGCTGATAGCCCTGTCCGTCGGAAGATACGAAGACGCCATGGCTTGAGGCACGCAGGCTGCCGTCTTTATTGAAAGTTGTGAGTGTGAATACGGATTTGGCAGTCTTCTGCATGGAGGCTGATTGTGCGAACATCCCCAGGGAGAATGCGAAGGTTAAGATGATGATGATTGATTTTTCATTGTTGATATAGGGTTATCTTGTTTCGTAATGTGATATGGTGGATATTTCCAGACGGTGCCTCATGCTTTCTTGAGCAGGGCCTTGGCATTGCTGATAGCTTCGGCCGAGATATTACTTCGCTGAGCATCTGGGCAATCTCTGTACGCGTTCATCGTCGGTGAGTTGGCGCATGTGGCTGACCATGCCTTCATTGGTTTCTTCTTTCGACACTTTATAGTGGGTGGTGCCGAGTGCAGCAATCTGTGAAGGTGGGTGATGCTGATTACCTCGTCGGTTGTGCTGGCCCATTTCCTGCATGATTTGTGCCATCATCTCGAGCCACTCGTCCGCTGACCCCGGTGTCTATCTCGTCGAAGATGATTGTCGGGAGCTGAACGCGCACCGCCGATCACTGGCTTTCAGAAGAGCATGACGCGGGCTATCTCACCCCCGAGGCGACCTGACTGACAGGGCTGGAGCGGCGTACTTCGGTTGGCACTGAGAGGAAAGCTATCTTGTCGCGACCGTCTTCAGAGAGTTCTTTTGACAGTGGGTTGAATTTGAAATCTCACATTGGGAATCCTAAAGGTACAAGTCGGTTGGCCATTTCTTTCTCTACCAACAAGGCCGCTTTCTCACGTTCTCGTGTGAGCATCTCGCCTTCTCATGGCAGAGTTGTTCGAGTTGGTTCACGCGTTGGCGGGTTTCTTCAAGCAATTCTTCGAGTTGTCGATGTTGCCCAACTGCTTCTGAGTTCTTCCTTGATTTGCAGGAGTTCGGCAATGGTCGACACATGGAATTTCTGTTGAAGTGAATAGATGGTATCGAGGCGCTCATTGAGTTGGTCCAAGTCGGGCTGGGTCGAATTCTATATGGTCAGTATCACGACTGATTTTCTGGGCTATATCTTTAAGTTCGATGTGGCAGTTGTCGAGTCGTTCGGCCAATTCCTTGGCATTAGGGTACACCTGCTCGATGGCATGCAGTCGGTTGGCAGCTCGTTTCACTTGTTCCACGGCTCCCGCTCTTCGCCCTCGTAAGCAGAGCCGTCGGCTTCGAGCGCCTCCTGATTTCTTCGAATGCGAGAGCTGTTCGGTTTCCTGTTCTGCATGTTTCCTGTTCATCGGCTTTCATGTTTGCCTTTTCAATTTCATTGAACTGGAAGCGCATAAACTCTTCATTCTCTTTGCCTTGTGCTATATTTTCCTCCAATTGTTTCAGGTCGGTATGAGCTTTTTCGATAGGCTTTGAAACTCTCCCTGATAGTTCTCGTTCTTGCTCGTCGTGGGCAATGATGTCAACCATTGAGTTGGAAGTTTTCTTTTGCAGAAGGAGGTTCTGATGCTGGCTGTGAATATCTACAAGCATCTCGCCTAACTCTCGCATGAGCGTGAGCTGTACGGGCATGTCGTTGACAAATGCACGGCTCTTGCCATTCTTGTTGATTTCCCGACGGATGATGCAGTCTTCTGAATCATAGTCGATGTCATTATCGGCGAAGAACTGGTCCATGCCATATTTCGAGAGATTGAAGTGAGCCTCAATCGCATTTATCCCTGTCTGTCTTTATGACTTTCGTGTCGGCACGCTGACCCAGAAGCAAGTTGATAGCACCGAGAATGATACTTTTTCCTGCACCTGTTTCTCCGGTAATCACAGAGAAACCACTGTTGAATGCAATGTTCAGTTCGTCAATCAGCGTGAAGTTCTTGATATATAATTGTTTTAGCATTAGTCTATGTTTTTATCGTTTGATTTTTATCCCATGCCTCATTCTGGGCTGGCATTGAGTCTGAAAAAGAATTTCGTAGACGCTTTCTTTTTCCTTCTGTGTGCCTTTGCCTTGATAGATATGGCAAGCTCATCCTTTTTATAATCGGTCCATATCTGTGGCAACATGCTCAAAGGACGGTTCTCATGGGCTTTCTGGAGGTCGTTCTCGAGTGCCGTAGTGATGTTCACACGCGCCTTTTCCACATTATTGGCCATCTCGTCAGTCCTGTCCGATAGTAATCATACTGAAGCATTCTGAAAAGGTTTCAAAGGCCTCGTCCATATAGCCATTGATAGAGGCATATCGGTTTCGGTCATCGTCAAAACTCTTCCAACCTGTGAAGTTCAGCTTTTGAGCATTATTGGCCACGTTGAGGCATTGTTGTAGAATGTCGGTTCCTCCCATGGGCGAGAAGCTGTCAAGGTTCATGCCGATGATGAGATAGGCATAGTAGGCACAGAGAGCCGTCAGTTGGTTGTCAATATGTTCCTCGTTGAAATCGAGCTGGCTGAATTCAGCAAACTCAAAGTCGAAGTTGTTATCAATATTATTATATAAGGTGGTGGTGTATGAAGAATTGAATACCGGGCGGTTAGCCTGAACGATTGCTTTACAGCTGAAAGGTGTTGGTCTTGCGGTCGTATTTATTCACTGTGATATTGAAACTGCAGGATATACGCTCATTTTTCTGAAACTGTAAAGCCGTCCATTTGCGGTCGTTCAGAAATTGCATGAGGGTAGTTTGCAGATTATCGAATATCGAATTGTCAGTGCCTTGTATCTGTGCATGATTGATATTGACGGTAGCCTGCGGTTCCTGGTGCCAGCAGTGAGCCACATACAAAGAGTAGCCAGCTCGTCAACAATATCTTTGGCAACATCTGTTTTCGGCTTCTTGGCATATTCTTTTCTTTCCTTCTTTATGGATAATCGTTATCTGGTTTTCATCGCTCTGGAATGTCGTTCCCTGATTTTCGGGTCGAGTTCATCACGATGAAATCGGCATTCTTCTCTAATTTTGCTTGGCATTCAGTTCTTTCGTTGTTGGTTTCGAGTGCAAAGCAACGATACGCTGGTCTGAGGTCTTCATCTTTCCGAGCGTAGAAGCAATATCCTGCGTGGGTTTGAGACGTAGAAGCAAATCGTCTTCTCGCGTTTAATCTTCGTTTCTGCCACGTTTTCGGGTTTGAAATCGGCTCACTGCCGCACACAGAATGGCTGCATGCTGTTGTGGAAAGGTCTTTGATGCCTGCTCATACATATCTTCGCAACTCTCACGTCTATCCTTCTGATGCCCTCCGAGCAACTAAGACTCACAGGACCGCTTATCAATGTGACTTCAGCTCCACGGCGATAGCATTCTTCGGCCAGTGCATATCCCATTTTTCCGCTTGAATAATTGCCGATGAAAGCGCACGGGATCAATCTTCTCGTAGGTGAGGCCAGCCGTAATCATGATATACTTTTCCCTGCAGGTCAGCCGAAGAGTTGAAGAAGATGTTAGTTGTTCCACAATCTTTTTCCGGTTCTTCCATGCGCCCTTTTCCCTCAAGTCCGCTGGCCAGAAAAGCCACTTGCGGGTTCTATGATGTGGTTGCCATAGGATTTCAATTGTTGGAGATTGGCCTGCGTAGAGGGATGTTGATACATGTCGAGGTCCATTGCCGGAGCAATAAACACAGGGGCTTTCATGCTGAGATAGGTGGTGATAAGCATGTTGTCGGCCACGCCATGTGCCATTTTTTCCGAGTGTGCTTGCCGTGCAGGGGCTATGAGCATGGCATCGGCCCACAGTCCAAGGTCTACGTATGGAATGCCATGTGCCGTCACGTTGAGAAAAACTCGCTGATTACGGGCTTATGGGTGAGTGCAGAAAGCGTTATCGGTGTGATGAACTCTTTGCCCGATGGGGTAATAACAACTTGTACCTCAGCACCGTGTTTGATAAGAGCACGAATGATGAGGCACGATTTATAGGCTGCGATAGAGCCTGTGATTCCAAGTACAATCTTCTTTCCTTTCAGCATGAGCGCTTGTTGAATTCTCGTAGTCTGATGCGTGTGAGCACCTGTTTGGTGTTGTTTGGGAACTCTGCCGCCAGCATCCAGGAATAATATCCAGGGTCTTTCTTCAAGACTTCTGCCACCGGCATGTCCTTGTATTTGCCGAAGTTGAACACCTCTTGCACCTGTGGCTGACCGTCTTTATCCAGCAATGGATTGCCGTCTTTATCCTTTACAGGCCCCAGACAATGCGTCCTGCAAAGTCAACATTATCATTCTGTTTGGAGAAATCAGCCAGATAATCCATGTCGTTGGGCAATATGCGCTCGGCTTCACTCTGCTTGTCTGCCGAATACATGTCGAGCTGTCCCAACAGCACGCGATAGGTGGCCTCGGTATCTTGGTCGGCACGGTGTGCTTCAGTCTTCATCCATTTTTCGTCCACAATAGAATTCGTAGGCAGCGCCAGATTTCGCTTCTCCATTTTTGTGGAAAATGGTCTGTGCGTCAATGAGCCTGCACTTTGAAAAGTCAAAATCTATACCTGCCCGAAGGAATTCCTCGGCCAGCATTGGAACATCAAAGCGGTTGAATTGAACCCTGCAAAAGTCACAGCCTTTTGAACTCTCGGCCAGCGTTGCAGACAGTTGTTTGAAGCTTGGAGCATCCTTCACTTTTTCATCGTCAATACCCGTGAGGTCAGACACCATGTCGGGAATATGCTTTCCCGGATTGATAAGATGATCTCCGCGCTCTTCAGTTCCATCGGGACAGACCTTTGATAAACGACAGCTGGATGATGCGGTCGTTAACAATATCAAGCCCCGTAGTCTCAAGGTCCAAAGACTACGAGGGGCTTTTCAGATTTAATTTCATTGTCAATATTAAGCGTGAGCAAGCGGTTAATCGTTGAGAAGCATGGGCATAATCAACATCAGAATGTTGGCATTCTCAGGCTGCTGAGCAGGAACAATGACTCCCCTGCACGGCTTGGATCTGCCAATTGGAAGATGACTTCATCACCGTCAAGATTGTTAAGGATATCCTGCAATGAACTTCCTTGAAGCCAATACTCATTTGCGGACCGTTATAGTCACAGATAATCTGCTCCTTGGCACTGGTAGCGAAGTCAATGTCTTCTGACGAAACCTCCAACTTGCCAGCCTCAATGCGGAACCGAACAAAGCTGACTGCTCTCGCTTGCAAACGCAGCAACACACGACGCAGTGCACCGATAAGGCTCTTGCGGTCGATGTTCATGTTGTGGGGGTTCTGTGGGATAACGCTATTGTAGTTAGGATAGTTTTCCTTCGATAAGGCGACAGGTGAGTTGACCCTCGGCAAAGCGGATTTCAGTGCTGCGGTCATCAAATCTGATGACTACTTCGTTGTCGTCTTTGCTCAGAACATTCTTCAAGAGCGTAGCAGGCTTCTTGGGAAGAATGAATGATGCCGCGTTTTCGCTCTTGACCGTATAGTCTTGGTTGCGCACCAACTTATGACCGTCTGTGGCAACAATGGCTAAATAGTCGGTTGTCAGTCGAAGTAGATGCCGTTCATTACAGGGCGAAGTTCATCGGTAGCCGTTGCAAAGAGCGAGCGGGTGATGTTGCTCACCAATGAAGCTGAAGTCATGGTGATAACGTTTGTAACCGTCGGGTACGGCCTGCAGTAGAGGATATTCATCGGCATTCTGTGCCGTGAAATTGTACATACCGTTCTGATAGAGAATTTTTGATAGTGAGCGCTTCAATGTCAACATCGAACGAAAGTGGTTGCTCGGGCAGTTCTTTGACAGCGTCAAGGATTGTGCGGTTGGGCACAGCGAAGCTTCCTTCACCGTCACATTCGCTAAGCGCCACGAGCGAAGTCATAACGTTCTCACTGTCTGATGCCGTAATCTTGAGTCCGCTGTTGCTGACTTCAAAAAGGAAACTGTCGAGGATAGGCAGTGAGTTCTTACTGTTGATAACCTTGGCAAGTGATTGCAGGCGTCATTCAGTGCGCTGCTGGATAATGTAAATCTCATTAGTATCGTTGTTTATTAGTTATTATTCCATTTACGTTTTTGTACATACACAAAAATAGTAAAAACCCTGTAAAAACAACAAAAAGGTACAAAAATGTTTCATTTATTAGAACTATTTTTAGTAATTTCAGAATAAAAAGTGTAAAAAACAAAAACTTCTTTTTGCATTTTGAAACTTGAAAATAATATAAAATACGATTATGGATTTACAAGAGTAAAGGTTATTGCAGCACTTCCCGCACGTTCGGGTACCTCTGCACGTGGCGAATGGAAAGCGCAGGATTTTGTTATCGAGACTCGCGAAATTATCCTCATAAGATGGTTTCAGCGTTTTCGGTGAAGAGCGTCTGCAGCGTTTCAATATTCAGATTGGCCAGGAAGTGAACGTTTCTTTCGATATTGATGCCCATGAGTATAACGGTCGTTGGTTCAACAGTATCCGTGCATTTGATGTCCGTCAGATTGATCCGGCAACGATTGTGCAGCTGTTCCTCCAGAGGCTTTTTGGTGCTGCTCCGGCTGGACAGGCTCCCTGTTGCAGGTGCTCAGGCTCCATTCTCCACAGCAGAATGCTGAAGGTGAAAGTGCAGATGATCTCGCCATTCTAAGGAAAACAGATTTTACTAAAAGCAGAAGAAAAGGTGCATTGCCCCGTTGACAATGCACCTTTCTTCATAATTCTTCTTTTGTTCTTTCCTCTGCATACCGTTTTCCTTTTATTTATCTTTCTGCAAAGTGGTATTTATCGGTGAAATGATGATAAAAAGCAGTATGATAGTTCTTCTTCGCTGATCTTTGCTTGTAATTTGATGCAGAATGCGTTGTAACTTTGATGCAAGTTATCGTATAACTTGATGCGAGATTACGATGTAACTTGATGCAGATTACCGTGTGATTTGATGCAGATTACTATGCTTTTTAGAAAGTAAAAAGTAAAGGAAACGATAAAGTGAGAGGGCAAAAAGAGTAAAAGACTTGGAGATTGTTTGGTCGGAATGATTTTTATCGTCTCCATTCAATAGTCTCATTTACTTTTTACCCTCTCTGTCCTCTTTTTCTGTTTTTCTTGTTTTTGCTTTTTACTTTTTGATAGAGGTATCTCTTAATGCTCTTTTTCGGTGTTTTCTCGAACTCTTCTTCATGGATACGGATAGCCGTGAGTTTGCAGTGAGGCGGTTGCGTCTGGTTAAGTTCGTTGCGGTTCTGCTCCATGATGGTTTCCAAGTCTTGGTTGGAGAAGCCCATGTTCTTGGCCTCTTCATAATCAGGATAAACCAATCCAATGAGTTTTGTCACCTTCCTGAATCACTACACTCATGTGACCATAGGCATTGAGTTCAGGCGGTCTTCAATCTCTTCAGGATAGATATTCTGTCCACTTGCACCCAAGAGCATGTTTTTGGAACGTCCTTTGATGAAGACATTCCGTCGGCATCCATTGTTCCGAGGTCGCCCGTGTGATACCAGCCGTCGGCATCAATGGTCTGACGCGTGGCCTCTTCGTTCTTATAATAGCCCAACATCACGTTGAGTCCCTTTGCCAGGATTTCGCCTGAATGTTCTCTGGGTCAGGACCGTCAATCTTCACTTTCATGTTGACAACAGCTCGCCACAGCTTCCCGCACGTATTCTTTGTAGTCTGAATAACAAATGATAGGTGCACATTCCGTGGCTCCATAGCCTACTGTATATCTGAAATCAATCTGATGTACGAAGCGTTCAATCTCTTGATTGAAAGCAGCACCACCAATAATGACTTTCATAGAATTCACCACCGAAGGCATTGGTCACTTGTTCGCATATCTTTCTCACGCACTTTCTTAGCCACTACATGGTATGTGAAGGAGCATGCGCATGCGGTTGTTCTGTATTTTCAGGGAACACTTTCTTGCGGATAATCTTCTCGATGACCAATGGCACGCTGATGATAACCTTGGGCTTTACTTCACTGAAAGCCCGAGGATAATGGCTGACTTGGCACTCGGGTGAGGTAGAAGATATGACAACCTTTGATGAACTCGAAGATGAATTCAAACGACATGCCATACATATGAGCCATGGGAAGAATACTGATGATATTGTCTCCACATTTAATCTGTTTGCCCAATACTTGGTTGGCAAAAGTAGGTGTTGCTCCATAATGCACGATAGGAATCATCACGCCCTTGGAAAATCCTGTCGTTCCACTGGTGTAGTTGATGAGTGCCAACTCTTCGGGATCGGTGTCAATATAGTAATTGACATGCTCTTTTCTGAAGTATTTAGGATACTTCTTGCCAAACATCTCGTTCAGATGCTCGCGCGCATAGGTCAGTTTGTCTGTGCGTGAGAGCACAAGCGAGTAGTCGGGGATATAGATGATGCCTTCAAGTCCGGGCATTTTCGTTGCGTCAATCTGTGTGGCTACAACATCTCCAACAAAGAGAAGGCGGGCCTCACTGTGGTTAACGATGTTGTGCATCTGGTCGGGTGTGAATTCATGAAGGATAGGAACGGCCACACAACCATAGGTGAGCGTAGCCAGAAAAAGCTACTAGCCCAGTTGGCACTGTTGCGTCCGGCCAGTGCAATCTTGTCGCCTTTAACCACACCACTACTTTCAAACATGATGTGAAGTTTCTCAATCTTACGTGCTACATCATGATACTGCAGCGTTGCACCCTTAAAGTCTGTGAGTGCATCCTTATCCCAATTGTCGATGATAGACTGTTGTATCAGACTATTGAAACTTGGTGTTTGTTCCATAATGTTATTTTTTTCTGGTTTACTGTTTTGCTTTAGATATAGTTTTCATTCTTTTAGATAGCATCCTGATACAGATAGCGTTTGATGCTCTTTTTAGGAGTTTTTGCAAATTCTTCTTCATGGAGTTGGATAGCGGAGATTTTTGAAAAACTTGGCAAACATATCGTTGAGATTTCCACGGTTCTGCTCCATAATGCTCTGCAAGTCTTCTCCGTTGAAGCCCATGGCTCAGCCTCTTCATAGTCAGGGATGAACCAATGCTATGAGTTTTTCCTCCTTTTGCAGGACAAGGCATTCACTTACCAAGGTCATTGAGTTCAGCTTGTTTTCAATTTCTTCGGGATAGACATTCTGTCCGTTTGCACCGAGAAGCATATTCTTGATGCGTCCGCGGATAAACACATGTCCGTCAGCCGACATGGTAGCGAGGTCTCCCGTGTGATACCAGCCTCGTTATCCATAACGGCTTTTTGTGGCTTCTTCGTTTTTATAATAGCCCAACATCACGTTTAGTCCACGCGTAATAATCTCTCCTGGAATGTTTTCCGGGTCGTTACTTGCAATCTTTACTTCCATGTTCTTGACGGGAGTGCCACAGCTTCTTGCTTGGAAATCATGCCAGTCTGTATAGGTAATCAGAGGAGCCGTCTCCGTGGTTCCATAGCCCATAGTGATAGGGAAACCGATGTTTACGAGGAAGTCTTCAATTTCCTTGTTCAGTCCGGCACCACCCACTATGACCCTCACATATTGCCTCCAAACTCTGTACGGACGATGTCGAGGATGCGTTCCTTGACCTTCTTGCTGATGACAGGCATGTTCATCAGCAGTTTATACACGTTGGTCTGTATCTTTGGGAATACGTTTTTCCGGATAATCTTTTCGACAACCAAGGGCACAGCAACGATGATAGCCGACGAATTTCGGTAAAAGCCTGTTGGATAATCGTAGGACTCGGTAGTCTTGTGAGGAAATAAGTATGATTGCCTAAACAGAATTCGAGGATGAACTCACACACCATACCATACATGTGGCCCATCGGAAGGATTGCCAGCACATCGCAGTGCTTGGGAAGTTTGGTTCCAATGGCTTCTGCAAGGAAATCATAGTTGCTTGTGAGTGCACGGTAGGGAAGCATCACCCCCTTGGAAAAGCCCGTTGTTCCACTGGTGTAATTGATTAATGCCAGTTCCTCAGACTGGTCCACATGATAGTGGATATGCTCTTTTCGGAAATATTTGGGGTATTTATGTCCGAAGATTTCGTTCAGATGTTCGCGAGCGTATGTCAGCTTTTCAGAACGTGAAAGCATGACTGAAAAGTCGGGAATATAAATCACACCTTCCAACGAAGGCATTTCATCAGCGTTAATCTCGGTAGCCACGACATCACCTACGAATAGCAGTTTTGACTCGCTATGATTGACAATGTTGTGTATTTGTTCGGCTTTGAATTCGTTTTGTACGGGTACGGCAACGGCACCATAGGTCAGTGTGGCGAGAAAGGCCACGGCCCAATGCGAACTGTTTCTGCCACATAGTGCAATCTTATCGCCTTTCTGAAGACCGCTGTTTTCAAAAAGAATGTGTAGCTTTTCTATCTTCCTTGCTACATCATGGAATTGGAGGGTGGCTCCTTTATAATCGGTCAGGGCATCCTTTCTCCCAATTGTTGATGATGCTTTGTTCTATGTAGCTATTGAAATTTGGTAATGAATTCATTGCACAATATCAAAAATTTTGTGCAAAAGATAAGGTATTATCTGCACATCTCAAAACTTTATGTGCATTATTTATTGTCAGCAGTTGTTTTTGATTACTCGTACCGCATGGATTTAGCGGGATGTATATGAGAAATCAGATAGCTTGGGGCTATGAGCACAAAAAGACAAATCAGTAGGGTGGCTACGTTCAGAATGATGAACAATGGAATGTTGTATTCCACAGGGACTGTGTGACATAATAGGTCTGTGGATTGAGCTTGACAAGGCCTGTAAACTGTTGAAGGGAAATCAGTCCAAGTCCGACAATATTGCCGATCAGCATTCCTTTGCCAATGATGAAGGCGGCAAACCACATGAAGGTATGGCGAATGGTTTTATTTCGGGCGCCCAATGCTTTCAGAATTCCTATCATCACGGTTCGTTCGAGAATGATAATGAGCAAACCGGAAATCATCGTTACGCCAGCCACAGCAATCATCAATGCCAGAATAATCCATACATTGAGGTCGAGCAGGTCGAGCCACGAGAAGATTTGGGGACACAGTTCACGAATGGTTTTTCGACGAATAGGTTTCACCATAGTGGTCGAGTGTGCGGTTCACTTTTTTCACCACAAGGTTTTCCACATCGTCTAACTGGCTGAAATCCTTGACGGTCAGCTCTGCCCCTGTTGTCTGGTCGTCTTCCCACCCATTGAGTTTTACGGCCGTATAGAGGTCGGTAAAAGCAGGTGATGTCATCATATTGTGAGAGATTGGTCTGATAGACCTTTCCTATGGTAAAAACGTCGGGTGCGCACACCGTTTTTGTCGATGAAGTAACTGTAAATCTTGTCATTGGCCTTCACCCCCAATTTGTCGGCAATGCTTTGTGAAATGAGAATCTTGTTGCTTGAGGCATTATCCGTAGAAGCGTGGAATATGGCCTTGGCGCATGTTTGATGCAGTGAAAGTGTAGTGTCATATTCAGCCCCTATTCCTTTGAATACCACTCCCAAAAAGTCGTGGTCGGTTTTGAGAATGCCTTGTTTCATAGCATAGCGCTGAACATGCTTCACTCCCGAAATCGTTTTCAGAACGGTACAGCACGAGTCATCCATTTGAATGGGTAGAAGTCACCTGTTTGCAAAGTCATGAAGCTACCCACCTGAATGTGGCTTCCAAATCCGATAACCTTGTCGCGGATAGTATGTTTGAAGCCCAGCACAACACTTACGGATATCAACATCACGGCGAGACCGATAGCCACGCCTGCCGTGGCTATTCGTATGGCAGGACGAGATACTTGTTTTCCCTCGGTCTTGCCACCACAGATTTTTCCTTGCTATGAAAAGAGGTAGGGTTCAATATGGCGTTATTCTTCGTCGACAACGCGCCCTGGATAGGTTTCAAGGGCTTTTCTTCAATACTATCAAGGCATCGCTCCAAATCGGGCTTTTTCAAGACATAGGCAATGCGCACTTCGATTGATACCTGCACCTGGTGTAGTGTAGAAACCTGCGGCAGGTGCCATCATTACGGTTTCGCCCTCATAGTTGAATTCTTCAAGACACCAACGGCAGAACTCTCGCTGTCGTCAACCGGAAGTTTTGCCACGGTATGAAAGCTCCCATTGGTATTGGCGAATAAACACCGGCATGCGGTTCAAACCGTCAATAAGGCATTTTCTGCGCTCCACATATTCATCGTAGACATCACGATAGTATTCCTCGGGCGCATCCAGAGAGGCCTCGGCAACAATCTGTCCGATGAGGGGCGGAGAGAGTCGGGCCTGGCAGAATTTCATCACGGCCTTTCTCACTTCGGCATTCTTTGTTATCAATGCACCAACGCGGATGCACATTCTGAATATCGTTTTGAAACAGAGTCAATCAAGATAACATTTTTCTTCAATGCCTTCCAAAATGGCAGGCGCTGATATAGGGCGAACCTGTATAGATGTATTCCCGGTAGACTTCATCCGAGAACAGATAGAGGTTATTTCTTCACAAGATCGCGAATTTGGTTCATCTCGCGCCGTGTATAGAGGTATCCGGTAGGTTGTTGGGATTGCAAATCATGATGGCACTGAGTGTGCTCATTGATCAATTCCTCAAACTTTTCAACTTTCGGCAGGAGAAACCCTCATCGATAGTCGTTGCTATCGTGCGGATAGTGGCTCCGGCGCTGATAGCAAATGCCATGTAGTTGGCATAGGCTGGCTCTGGAATGATAATCTCGTCTCCGGGATTCAGACAGCTCATGAAAGCAAACAACACGGCCTCGCTACCTCCCCGAAGTGATGATGATGTCGTCGGCTTCAACGTTGATGTTGTATTTTCTGTAGTAGCCTGTCAACTTTTCCTGATAGCTCAGATTGCCCTGGCTTGGAGAGTATTCCAGCAGTTTGCGGTCGATTTTTCTTCAATGCATCGAGTCCGCACTGGGAGTTGGAAGGTCGGGCTGACCGATGTTGAGATGATATACCTTCGTGCCACGTTTCTTTGCTGCTGCCGCAGAGAGGTGCCAACTTTCTGATAGGGCGACTCTGGCATTTCTAATCCGCGTACTGATATTTCTGGCATAAAATTGTTCTTTTTGAAATGGCTTTTCAGACCATCATTCTTCATTTTTGTTTGCAAAGATAGTAATTTTTGAAACGATATCTTCTTTTGAGGTTTAATAAACACGTGGGCCGAAAATCGTTGTTCCTACGCGAACCATTGTCGAACCATGACAGATAGCTGTCTTGTAGTCGTGGCTCATGCCCCATGAGCGTTCCTTGAAAAGCATCGCTCGTCGGCAAAGTAGTGGGCTTTTTATCTCGTCGAAGAAAGCGTGCAGCCGTTTCAAATTCGCTGGCAATCTGGTCTTGATTGTCGGTGTTGCTAGCCATCATCATCAGGCCGCATATCTGTACGTGGTCGAGCGTGCGCCATTCTCCGTCAGCAACAGTTCCTGACAGGCGTCGGGTGTCAGTCCATATTTTGTTTCTTCCTCGGCAATGTGGAGCTCTAAAAGCACTTTTGATGATGCGGTTGTGCTTGGTGGCATGCTTGTTGATTTCTTTCAACAGCTTCATGCTGTCCACAGCTTCAATCATTGAAATATAAGGTGCGATATATTTCACTTTGTTGGTCTGCAGGTGTCCGATGAAAGTGCCATTGATATCCTTGGGAAGTTTCTCAACCTTCAGTTTGAGTTCCTGCTCATGGCTTTCCCCAAAGATGCGCTGGCCTTCAGCATATGCCGCCTCGATATATTCGCAGGGGATGATATTTTGCTGATAGTAACCAATCTGACGTCTTTTAGGGCAGATTGCCCAGCACCTCATGCGAAAATTCTTTGCTACATCAACATTCATACGCCTTTTATTCAACTGTCGGTTCTTCTGATTTTTCAGTGGCCTCATATTCCGGCACGTCATTGCCTCCGCCTGTGTTTCTTTTTGGGGCCATTGTGCTCGAATACATCCATAATCTGGGTTTCCTGAATGCTCACGATAACATAGTCAATCAGTGTTCCTCCCATGACTTCCTCTATATGCTTCACGTACGCCGGAACGCTTCCTGCCTGCACTAAGTAAGTCACTGTTGAGCGCTTCTCTTTTCGGTTTTCTCGTCAATGGTAATGAATTGCAGTCTGCTCTTATACCATTTGTCGTCAGCATCGGCATCGCTGAAGAATATCTCCGTAAGCTGCTTGTTTCAAGTCGGTCACTGAATTCTCCACTGATATAAACGCGCATCTCTTCAATAATGGTGTTCTCGGCCTCAGTAAAGCTCAGGCATCTACGACATAGCTTTCAGACACTTTTTTCTGCATGCCGTCTTCCATTGTTTTTCGTAACGTATTTTGGTTTCAAACCAAACTGCGGTTCTGCTTCTCATCTTTTCTTTTTATTATGTTTTATTTGTTGAGCAAAGTTATAAAAAGAATCTGAATGTGCAAATTTTTGGAGCTTACCCATGCCCTGTCGAGCTGTTAATGTTTAGTTAACTTGTTGTGAGAGTGTGAGATAAAATTTTTTAGGCGTAGAGTAGGAGAGAGTTGTGAACTTTCAAAATATTACATATTACATAATATATGTAACATTTAGCACCATATGTTAATTCACAATTCATAATGGCATAGTTGCGCATGATGCATAAGAGAGGGGTGGATGCTTACAGATTGATAGCTTTTATAGAGATTATATAATAATTATTAGTATTATTATATTATTATAATATATAATACTATATATTATAATAAACTATCTCTCTCCCTAATCCTCAAAACAGTGTATCGACCTAAATGTTACATGTAATATGTAATATGTAATATTTTTAGAGAATCTTGGCAAAGTCATCAGGAGTTTAATTCATGTCAGTTTACATGGCAATTTGAGATAGATTACATTGCTTTCTGAATCAAATCAGGCTGTAGAATGACTTGAATTGCAGGAGGTGATTCAATGTGTTGAAACGCCATGTGATGAAAACCTCTATTTTGTCTTATCCCGAGCAGGATGACGTTTTGTGTGCGTTTATAGTGTTCTTTTTCTTGCACATGTTCTTTGTAAATGGTCTCTTTTTGTGGGTGCAAACAGCGTCTTATTCTCTTTCAACCTCTGTTAACTCACGCGGAAATCTTCTTTTTATGGTTTTTCTTCATATGATGTTTTATCTTTGTAAAAGATACTGTTAAAATGTCTCTCCTTATTCATTGAAGAAAAAGGTAAAGGACTCATGGTAAAATCTGTTGATTAATATTGTTATAATTTAACTCTCTCTTGGAAATATAGGTTGCTTTTTGGGGGTGAGTGTGTGAAACGAAAAATGGCAAATGTGGGGTGTGATGTTGGACGTGTTTTATGAAGAAATATACTCTGATTAAACGTTTTTGCATTTTAGGCGTCTAACTTATCAGACTTTTTATATTAGAATAAACGAAATGAGAAGGATAATTGCAGTCTTGTTTTTGACAATCACATGGACGGTCTGTCTTGCACAAAAGTCGCCAGATAAGTGGGACGCTTTCAGATAAAGACACCAAGGAAGCATTAGCGCAGACGACTGTCCAGCTGCTTCGTTAAGGACAGTTCATTTGTGGCTGTGCCATTTTGACAATAATGGTAGGTTTTCGTGAAAGCGCCTGGCGATGGAAACTCTTGTTCGGATTACGAGCGTGGGTTATAAAACCGTTGTCAAGCTATGCAGATATCAGAGGTGGAAAGATGTGGATTTTGGAACGATACTTGTCAGTGCTGATGCCGTGATGCTGAAAAGGCAAACCATTACAGGGACAGCTACTAAAGTGTCGCTGAAAGAAGATACTTTTCATCTATACTGCATCGGCATTCAGAACTCCTGAAGGTTCTACGATAGAAGAGTTGGTGAAGCGCTTTGCCAGGGTGCACAGGTCAGTGATGACGGAAAGATTACGATTAAATGGCAGGGGAGGTTAAGAAGATTCTTGTTGAAGGAAAAAGAATTCATGGCAGGTGACACGAAGACTGCTTTGAAGAACATTCCTGTCTCAGTTATCAATAAAATCAAGGCCTATGATCAGAAGAGTGATATGGCAAAAGTCACCGGCATAGATGATGGCGAAGAAGAAGCTGTGCTTGATTTCGGCATGAAACCAGGTATGAACAAGGGAGTGTTTGGCAATGTTGATTTGGGCATTGGCACCGATCATCGTTATGCGGAGAAAAGCCATGGGCAGTTATTTCAATGATAAGAATCGTTTCATGGTGTTTGCAAATGCCAATAACATCAATGACAAGCGGTTTTCCTGGCGGAGGCTTTCGTGGCTTCGGTAGTGAATTACAGGGCTTAATGCTCAAAGATGCTTGTGTGAACTATAACTTTGAATTGAAGGACAACTGCAACCTCGATGCATCCCTGCGTTGGAATCATTCTGACGGAGATGAATGCAATTGGCTCTGTTGAGAATTTTGTCAGTAAGGTTGGTGCTTTTTCCAACAGCAATAAGTCTCACTTTGTCGCGCAGTGATTCGTGGGAGGGCGTCTGCGTCTGGAATGGAAGCCCGATACGATGACGAATATTATGTTTCGGCCACAGTTCAGTTATGCCAATAGTGATAATCTGCCAGCAATCTCGGCCCTCATCTCAATGCCGACCTTATCTCTATGTGGTCAATCCGCTGGCTGCCGAGTCTATTGCAAAAACCTCGATGCAGGGGCTGATGGTCAATAAGCGTGAGAACAGTGGCATCAGTAATAATGAGAATAAGAGCATAAAGGGTGTGCTCCAGTTTAATCGTAAGTTTGGAAGTCAGGGTAATGTCACATTGCGTGTCGGTGGTAACTATGGAATGCGCGACAACCGTAATCTGTCGTTGAGCAATGTTCATCTTTATCAGGTGATGAATGCCATGGGGCTTGACTCTACCTATCAGAAAAACCGTTGGAAACTTATGCCAACAACGAACTATGGTTACAGCCTGCGCTTTGCTTATAGTGAACCAATCCTGCGGGCGATGTTTCTGCACTCACTTTCATGAGTTCCAGTATAGTACAGCAAGAGCGACCGCTCAACCCTATGATTTCAGTAATCTGGGAGAAACATTTTTCAGTGGGCTACCACTGGAATATGGTGCATGGAATCATTATCTCTCGCGTCTGACAAATCCGCTTGAAAGTTATTATGACAGTAATTTGAGTCGTTTTTCGGAGTATCGTAATTATATTCATGATTTTCAGTTGATGTTGCGCGTTATCCGTAGGAAGTATAATTTGAATGTCGGCGTGATGCTTCAGCCGCAGAAATCGGAATACGACAGGATTATCAAGGGATTCATGTTGACACAGTGCGACGGTGACCAACTTCTCGCCAACGTCGATTTCCGTTATCGTTTTCAGCAAGGTGAGCAATTTTCGCATCAGCTATCGCGGTACTGTACTCAGCCCAGCATGTCACAGCTTCTGGATATCACCGACGACAGTGACCCTCTGAATGTCTCAAAAGGTAATCCTGGCCTGAAAGCCTTCGTTTACCAACAACTTTGAGGTTGTTTTACAATAATTATATAGAAAACAGGCAACAGGGCAATCATGACTTTTGTGAACTATAGCACCACGCATAACAGCATCAGTGACAAGGTGACCCTATGATGAGAAGACGCGGGAGGCGGACCATTCAGCCTGAGAAACATCAATGGAAACTGGAATGTAATGGGAGCTTTCATGTTCAACACAGCTGTTGACTCTGCAGGGATATTTCAATGTCAACACCTTTACAAACGTGAACTATAATAATTATTGGCCTATGCAGCTCAGAATGCCAGTTCGTCCTCTGTAAAGAATCACAACCCGTTCCACGTCTTTTGGGTGAACGGATAGAGGCCAGTCTGCGCAATAGTTGGTCGAATTTGCTGTCTTGATGGCTCACTGAACTATACACACAGTCGCAATCAGCTTCAGCAAAGAAGCAATCTTGACACATGGCAATTTTGCCTATGGAGTTCGTTGAATGTCACGTTGCGCATGGGGAATGTCGGTGGCAACAGACCCTGCATAACAATTCACGTCGAGGTTACAGTGATGCCTCATGAATACCAACGAACTGATATGGAACGCGCAGCTTTTCTAAGCTTGATGAAAGGGAAAGCCTCTGACGATAAGTTTGCAGTTCTATGATATTCTTCATCAGCAAAGTAATTTCAGCCGTGTGGTCAATGCGCTCATGCGTAGTGATACAGAGTATAATAGCATTTACAGCTATGCCATGCTCCATGTGGTCTATCGTCTGAACCTGTTTGAGGAAAGGCTGCACCCTAAGGGAATCGCCTGGTCTGCCGATGGAAAGACCTGGGAGAAGAGGAGTCCCAGGTGGTTTTCGTCAGACGGCCGATGTACGTACAATGGCCTGTGGTCCTGTATGGTGTGTGCGGTGTTTACAGTTAGAGTAGGGCACTCAATCATTGAGTGCCTTTTTATATTCCTCATCTGCAGATTTACTTCAAAAGCTCGTTCGATGTCGGGTAAATGATGTCATCCACATTCTCAATGCCCACAGAGAGGCGGATTAAATCAGGGCAATACCTCGCATCTCGGAGTTGTTCATCGGTCAGCTGACGGTGAGTGTGGTTGGCTGGGTGTAGCACACAGGTGCGTGCGTCAGCCACATGGGTTGCGAGTAGAGATGAAATCAAGGCGGTCCATAAATTGATAGCATCTCCTCGTGAGCCCTCTTTAAGCCAAAATGCAATGACACCACATGAACCCTTGGGAAGATATTTTTGTCCCCAGCCAGTAATATTTATTTGAGGGAAGACCGCAATAGTTTTACCCAAGCCACTTTCCATTCTTTTCCAACCATTCAGCCACCTTTTGTGCATTGGAACAGTGTTGTTTCATGCGGAGGGTAAAGTTTCGAGTCCCATATTGAGCAGGAATGAGTTTTTTGTGGTGCAGGAATACTTCCCAAACCCTCATCACTGACTGATGAGTTTGGTGAGGTAGGCCATTTTTCCAAATGGCTTTTGGTGAAAAATAAGGCCATGATAGCTTTCATCGGGAGTGGTCAGTCCACGGGAACTTTTCACCATAGGCTTCCCAATCAAAGTTGCCGGAGTTCACGACTCGCGCCTCCCAACCCGTGTGGCGTGTCCGTCCATATATTTTGTCGTAGAGTGGGTATCAATGTCACAGCCCCATTCAAAAGCGACGGCAGCTTGATAGGCGTGGCATGTGTTATCCACAATCAGTGGAACTCCATGCTTAGCGGCTATTTTAGCAAAACGTTCGATATCAAACACGTTGCTTCCCGGGTTGGATATTGTTTCGCCAAAGAAGCATTTTTGTATTCGGTCGTTTGAACGCGGCTTCTATTTCTTTTCGTCATCCCAGTCGGGATCGATGAATGTGCATTCAATGCCCATTTTTCTTCAGGGTAACGCCGGAAAAGATTGAACGTTCCACCATAGATATGCGTTGGAGTAACGATGCGATCTCCTGCTTCACAAATGTTGAATACGGCGATAGAAATTGGCAGCCTGTCCTGAAGAGGTGAGCACGGCTCCAATGCCTCCTTCAAGGGCTGCAATCTTCTTGGCCACTGCGTCATTGGTGGATTGGCCAAGCGTGTGTAGTAAATAGCCACTGGTCCTCGTCGTCAAACAAGTGCCATTTGTGTTCGTTGGTGTCATATCTGAACGTTGTACTGATAAATCGGCAGCTGCTGAGGTCCCCTTTTGTTGGTTTCATCCGCCATGAATGCAGATAGTTTCAAGGCTCTTTCATATTATATCTGTTAATTTGTTTGATATCTGTTGGCAAAGTTAATCCATTTAGGGCACGTGAAGTTCGCCGGCCAGAGAGCAGGATAGCATTTGGCGTGTGGTCTTGGTGTCATCTCCATAGCGGTCCGGTAGAGATACATCAGTTTGGTGACGGCGGCCTCACTGTGCTGTCTTTGTCCGCTGATAACTCCTGTGTCTTTTTAGCTGATAGCCTCGGTCATAGCGCCCCATTGTCAACAAAGCCTGTCGCACATTGGCTGATGTTGACAATGGTGACACCTCGCTGTGAGGCTTTCTTTAGATTTCCATTAACCATGGTTGCTGAGGCGCATTGCCGCTTCCAAAGCTTCTCATGACCACCCTTTCAGTTCGGGGGCATCGAGCGCAGTGCTTGAAAATGCTGGCTTGAATGCTGGAGCAATAACAAAAACCATGCATGTTGGGTTCAACTCCGAAGTGTGGAACCATAGGCTTTTGTATAGTCTGGTTTCAGAATATGATGCGTAGAGAATTGAAATCTGACTCTGCCGTTCACACGGGTGTGGATAGCTGAAAGAGTCGAAAGCGTTGAAACCGTCAGCATTTTGCTTGGTTGAACGATTGCCTCTCAACAAAGTCTGCCACTAAAGTAGATGCAGGCTTCGGGAACGACAGGAGTGCTGTCTTCATGCTGGGCCGAGGCCAACTCGATACTCGTAAATGAGGTTTTCCTTGGCATCAAAGTGCGGAGGTGTTCTGATGGCGACTGACTTCCTGTAAGCGATTACAGGCTTGTAAGATTCTCTTAGGCATGAAAGGAGAGAGCCGATGCCGTATAAGCTACGGTGTCGGTGCCATGGAGAATGACAAAAACCGTCACGCCTCGTATTTTTCGGCACTAATCCTGACGAGACTGGCCCCAAAGCTCGGGCGCCATGTCGCTGGAGTCGATGGGATGGTCAAACTGAAACACATCAATACCAGTCGTGAGATATTTTCATTTCGGGCAGGTTGCTCACCAAAATGCGTTGAAACCAATGGTTTCCAGAGCATTGGTCTGATGATTGATTCCGCATGCCAATGGTGCCGCCTGTATAGATGAGCAGCACTCTGCCTGTAGCGTTTATAGTTCTCTGATTATCCATGCGTGTACGTCATCGTTTACGTAAAAACATTGCAAATATAGTTTAATTTTTCTCGTAGTTCCAAAAATAGCATTACATTTGTGCATAAAGCATAGGCAGGCTTGGTGCAAAAGGCTTTGAATAGATTTCTCTTGCACTTTCCGTCATATGTTTTAATGAACAACTTAATCTATTTAATCGAAGACAATCAAAATATCAAATCACGTAGGAAACAATTTGCGGATGAGAATTTCCTCTGAAACGCATACCTGCAGAACTCTATCACAATCATGCGGCTAAAATGCCTATTATCGACTATCATTGTCATCTGGTCCGAGATAGTTGCTAACGATCATAAGTCCTGTAGCATCACGGAGTTGTGGGCTGGGAGGTGATCATTATATGGCGGGCCATGCGCACGAATGGAGTTGATGAGAAATACTGCACCGGAGAGGATACTAATGATTGGGAAAAAGTTTGAGTAAAATGACGAGACAATGCCCATACTTTCTGTAATCCATTGTATCATTGGAGTCATCTTGAGTTGAAAACGGCTTTTCGGTATTACCGTAAACAGCCTGCAGTCCGAAACAGCCCAGAACTGCGATGAGTGTAATGAGAGCTCCACCAGCCCGAATTCAGCACGTGGGCTGATGAGGCATTATCATGTGGAGTGTCTGCACCACCGATGACCCTATTGATGATCTGCGTTATCATAAGAAGACACGTGAAAGTGGCTTTTGAAATCAAGATGATACCCGCTTGGCGTCCTGATAAGGCTATGAATATTGAAAAGCGGGCTATGCCTGAATATATGTCTCAATTAGGCGAAGTGAGCGGTGTGGAAATCAATCATTTCGTCGATATGGTAGATGCTTTGAAGAAGCGTCATGACTTCTTTGCAGAAAATGGATGCCGTCTTTCAGATCACGGAGGAGGGAGTTCTATGATGAAACCTTATGACCGACAGTCGATAGAGATTATCTTTGAGAAAGCACTCGAGGTCAGCAACTGAGTACACTTTGAACCTGTCGTATAAGCATGCTTTCCTTAAGCTGTGTGGAGAAATGGATGCTGAGGCCGATTGGACCAGCAATACCACTATGGAGCTATCCGCGACAACAATAAGTTTGATGTTCGACAAGCTTGGCTGACACGGGGTTTGACTTCATCGGAGAGTTTAATACGGCGCGTGCCATGAGTCGTTTCCTGGACGAATTGAGCAAGGAAGGCAAGCTTTACGCTACAATACTCTATTGTCTCGAACCCATGTGCCTGGAAACGTTCTTGCCACTATGATTGGTACCTCCAGGATGGTTCTGCGTCCGGGGAAGATGCAATTCGGCTCAGGTTGGTGGTTCAATGATCAGCTTGACGGTATGACTAAACGTGCTGAAAGCCCTTTTCAGTATTGGGTTTGTTGAGCTCTGTTGCGTTATGTTGACAGACAGTCGCTCGTTTCTGAGCTATCCACGGCATGAAGTATTTCGCCGTTTGCTTTGGCAATCTGTTGGGTAATGACGTGGAGAAAGGCCCTTCGCTCGAATGATAAAGAAAAGTCTGGCAAGCGTATGGTGGAAGATATTTCATAACAAATGCCCGTCAGTACTTCAAATTCATTAAAAAGCTTTTCTGATTATAGAGCAATCCCTGATTATCAAAGGTGACTGCTTTTTGTGGTTCACTTGTTTCTTCTGCAGTTTTAATTTGCGTCAGAATAGCGTGTAATATGCCTCATTTCATGTTGTAATATGGCTCATATTACAATGCAAAGTGCTTCATGTTACAAACGCAAAGTGCCTATGTTACAAACTCGAATGCTATAGCTTTGAAGAAGAAATGCCAACTTCAACGAGATTGGCATTCTATTGTTTGCTTTTGGAATAAGTGCTTTGTTTATTTAAGCTTCAGCCTTTTGTCTGCGTAGGCTTCTGGAGAGTACAGATACTGTGCTCTTGTTGAACTTGTCTTGTGGAAGCATACCACGCCGTCCTGCAAGTGCATAGAGCGTATCGTCCTTTACCTTTCGAGCAACATTCTCACCAGCAAGTGCTTTGTTGCCGCGCTGACGAACAATGATGTTGCCGGCAATGATCTTCTGACCACCCCAAATCTTTACGCCTAATTCTGCAGAAGCAGATCACGTCCGTTCTTAGAACTACTCTACACCTTTCTTATGTGCCATTGTTTGTCCTCCTGATTTTAAGCGTTGATTGATTTAACTGTTACTTCGTGAACTGCGCACGATGACCATTCTTTACGCGATAGTCCCTACTGACGTTTCATCTTGAACACGATTACTTTGTCGCCCTCACGAGTGGGTTCACAACTTCTACTGTTACTTTTGCACCGTCTACAGTTGGTGCACCGACTTTTACTGTACCGTTGTTGTCAACGAGCAGCACCTTGTCGAATTCAACAGTCTTTCCGGCTTCAGCATCTTTGATGTGATGCACGAAGAGCTTTTTGCCCTCTTCAACCTTGAACTGTTGACCGTTAATTTCACGATTGCGCACATTGTTTATTTATTAAACGGGTTTTTCCGCCAGGCGTCTGACCCTTGTCAGCACTTCTTTGAGCCTGAAACGGACTAAATCGGTGCAAAGTTACGCAATTTTGTCGAAATCAAAAGGGTGACAGAAGATAAATCTTTGCCTTTTAATACTCGTTAACTATTTGGCTGCGTATGTCTCAACTCGCGTGCTTTCTGTTTCTGAAGGATTGTTATTTGCTGTTTATCTGTTGGTTTACAGAGCCGTATACGTAGATATTGCGAAAACGCTGAAAGTGAAAAATATAGCTTTGCAATGAAACAGATGATGCCAACAAAATGCAATCATCATAGGAATAAAATATGCAGGAGACCATCTGGATCAGCAAGTGTCAGCATGCCCCAGAGGTTGTAACCATAGCCATAACAGAGAATGGATAGGGCAAAGCAAGGATTGCAAGTGGTATGATAGCACAGAATATTGTCAGTGATTTTGCCCGATGAAAAGGAATCCCCAGTGGTGTAAACTCTACCTTATAGTCTTTACCGAACGTTTGGATTAACTTTGCTTGGTGTACAGATGTAGTGTGTCAGGCTATATCCAAGCGGTAACAGTGACGTGAGGATGGCTAAAATAATCAGGCTAAATCACACGAACCCTGCTATAACAGCTTGATAGGGATACAGTAGCTCGTTGTGCGGACAGTAATGTGCAAGGCCTTTGAAAACTTCCCTGGACAAAGGATAAGAGCAGCCAAAGAGATAACTGTCAATAAGATAATCGTACTAAATGCTCTTAGGAAAACAGGTTTGAGAGCATGCTTTTGAAAGAGCAGGCTGACGATACTTTGGCTGTCATGTAGGATGAGGCTGTCAGGCTGAGCAGAAAGGCACAAAAGCGTAGGGATAGCTAAGTTGCCCATACTGAAGGTTCATTGGCTGTAACAGTGAGGGACGAACTTGCCAAAGAAAAAGACTAAAGCTGTCAGGCAAATGGCCCATGCAAGGCTTCCAAGCCATGTTTTCTTTTGAAAATAGTTGCAAAATTGATAGTCAGCACATCAAAGGAAGCTTTGATACAGGCCGATATGCTTCTGTTTTTATAGATGTCGTTTTCCATATTAATCCCATTTCTTTCATTCTTTCATGGTTTTTTATCTCTTCTGATGATTTTATTTTATTCTTCGTCTGAATTCGGCACAGGTGATAGCTGTTGCTATTGCTACATTGAGTGATTCTGCCGTGGGAGCATTGGGTGGATAGTTGGGAATAAGCAGTGACAGTTGACCATTTGCCTGACTTGGGCAGATATTCCATTGCCCTCATTGCCCATGATGATGAGTATGACCATGAGCAGAAAGTTGCTCGCTATAGATATCGTTCTCTCAAGCAGGGTGCCATAAATGGGAAAGTCTGCTGGGAGTTGTCTGAGCATAGGTTCAAGTGCTCCATAATGGAGTCTTACGCGTGTGATACTTCCCATTGTAGCCTGTATGACCTTGGGATTATACATATCGGCTGTTTCTTGCGAGCAATAGATGTCGTTGATACCAAACCAATCAGCAATACGGATAATCGTTCCAAGGTTTCCGGTCTTGATGCGTCACATCAACGATAGAGTTGATGTGTTGATAGCATGAGTGTCAGAAGCTAAGAGAAAGTGAATAGTCCCAGCACTTGTTGTGGATGTTGCAGCAAAACTGACTTTTCTCGGTTCATCAGAAGTCACTTCTATTACCTCATCTGCAGGTGGGGCAGAGTGACTGTCAAGCCATTCTTGAGTGGCAACAAGGGTATGTGCTCGGCTCATGGCAAGCAATTCTTCGACAAGTTTATGTCCTTCAGCAATAAAAAGACGTGTCTGTTCTCGGTTCTTCTTCAGCTGAAGGATTTGATGAATTTGATTTTTGTCTTACTTATCATATCGCAAACTTACATATATTTTTGTAAAAACACGAGCATTTGCCATGTTAGTGAATGCTAAGATGCGTAATATTGACTAGGTTTAAGGGCTTGCTACAGAATTTTATAACTTGCATATATCAGAAAAAGATATTATCTTTGTGCAGTTTATGAAGTAGGGCAAATGGATTTGCATATTAACAGTTTCGCTGCTATTGGTGTCTTGCACATGCAACGAGAGTTTCCGTCCCTGAGGAAGTTATTTGCTTGATGGTGTCAAGGTGAGTCAGCCGACAAAGAACTTGATGCATCAACACTTCAGGACTATGTGCGCCAGAAAGGGAATTCCAAATGGTTTTCTTTGAATCAAGATACCTGCAGGGAACCTATGCACTTGCAGGCCGGGATTCAACGAAAATGGCTTAACCGTATGCTCAGCATATCGGTGAAGAGCCCGTGGTCTTTGACTCTTACAAGCCCAACTCTCCATGGATGACTCACGACTGAGCCACGCACAGATATGCACGTATGATGATAAGTGCAGGCGAACAGGTCGTAAGGTCAAGCGTTGTCTATCGGCTTCTTCCTGTGAACCTTTATCGACTGCCATAGTACATTATGATATTCAGGATAGTCTGATCAAGAAGTTGATAGCCACATATAGGGGCAGGAATGCTTTTTAAGCCTCATTAAAGAGTGGAAGTAGATTTACAGTTGATGCGCTCAATGCGGAACGCAGTGTTGGACGTCTTTCCTTCTAAATCATGGTGCTATAAAATTCCATAAGGATTCATTCAATGGTAGTGCCGACTCGGCACGTAATAGTCGGGATATCAATGTCACACTTCAGTTGCTTCCTTACCGTACAGCCAATCTTTCATCTGATACACTGCATCCCTGTTAGCACCACTAGACTCTATACGTTATTTGAGCGGGAGACGATGATGAAAGGCTTCATTTGAGAAAAAGTGTGCTTCGTAATGCAACGATGCTCGATGCACATACACCCTATAGCTGCTGATGGTTTACTAGCAGACTTATAACAAGTTTGCCCGTCTTCAGGCTGTGAGGATATACGAATATCAGTTTTCGTGAACATCCTGATACAACTCTGCTTGATTGTGATATTCATCAGCACTAATAAACCCACACGATTTCTTTTTCAACCGGAAGGAACGAATACGGCAGGCGACCTCGGTGCTGCGGGCCAGCTGACATGGGAAAACCGTAATCTTTTCCGCGGGTCAGAGTTGTTGAGTGTCCAGCTTCGTGGTGCTTATGAGGCTATTACAGGGTTGGAAGGCTATCAAAAATCAGAATTATGTGGAGTATGGATTGGAGTCAAAGCTTCAGTTTCCAGGTTTCTGTCCTTTTCAAGTACATTCAAACACAGAAGTCTTGCAACTTCAGAACTCTCTTTAAGTTATAACCTGCAGAATCGGCCTGAGTTTCATCGTCGGGTGTTCTCTTCTGCATGGCGTTACCGCTGGTCTGAGCCTCATCACCATATCAGTTATCGTGTGACATGCTTGATCTCAACTGTATCTATATGCCTTGGATTAGTTCTACTTTCAAGCGTGATTACCTTGATGACGTTAGCAATCGTAATGCCATCTAGTGCTATATCCTATGAGGACTTGTTTTATCATGAAGATTGGTGCGCTTTGTCTTATAGCGATGGAGAGAATGCTGTGCGTGCAAACATAGAGACTGCGTGGCAATATCTCTCGTGGATTATCTAATGCTTTTCGGTTCAAAACCAGAATAAGAACGGACAATACACCTTATTTAATATAGCCTATGCCCAGTATGTAAAATTCGATATAGACTACACGCATCTGTTTCATTTTGACAGTCGAAACTCATTGGCCGCCCATGTGGATTTGGGTATAGCGTGGCCTTATGGCAACAGCACTGTATTACCTTTTGAAAAGCGTTACTTCCGGTGGAGCCAACAGTGCGTGGTTGGACCGTAAGAGGACTCGGACCTGGTAGATATCGCGGTAGTGATGGACGTATAGACTTCATCAACCAGACAGGAGATGTGAAGTTAAACCTCATCTTGAATACCGCTCTTACCTTTCTGGAAACTGAATGGAGCAGCCTTTATCGATGCAGGTAATATCTGACGCTACGCAACCATGCCGAACAGCCGGGTGGTCAGTTCAATTTTGTTACGTTCTATAAGCAAATCGCTGTGGCCTATGGCTTGGGCTCACGACTGAACTTTTGACCATTTTTATCCTTCGTTTTCTGATGTGGGTATGAAAGCCATTAATCCAGGTTATAGAAACCCGTAATGAGCATTATGCAATCTTCCATCCTGACTTTGGGCGTGATATAGCTTTCCATTTTGCTGTCGGTCTGCCGTTCTAAAGACGACTTCCTGTTAGGAAAGTGGTTCTTTAGAGACAGCCTGCATACCCCTGTTGGCACTTTTGCGTTTAAGCACTTCCAACGGTAAAGTCAACCCTGCGCAATATGCCATGACTGCAAGGATGTCTTCTCATGTCTCTGCGCTAAAATAGGATGGTTGTTTTTCTCACTTAGATGACACAGTTTCATACTTTCTTTAGCTGCTGGTAGGGTATCGTCTGCAATAGTCTAAAGCTGATCAGCCTGCATTACTTAGATGACCATTGGGGCCGTATCCTCATTTTTCAGACGTTGAGGGTAAGGACCTGCGTGACAACATCTCTACATCGTGGTTAGCTTCAATCACGAGATAATTGCGGTTTGCTTGACATAGGGGCTGCATTTCGGTGGATATGTCCGATATCTGTCATCAGTACACAGACCACATCACCATAGCAAACTTTATATCCCCACATTGTCGGAACTGTCGGAGGAACGCCGAAAGTGAGTCACTTTGAATTCTCCTAACTTGAAAGCCACCCTTTCTACTATTTTCACGTGTGTAGGCTCAATCTTCTTCTTAACGAAGTAATTGTGTTCGATACCTAATGTGCCACCGTGAGCTGTGCAAACGTCAAGTCCATAGTCCTTGCTCAGACTGCCCACCGATTTCACGTGGTCAGCATGATCATGCGTGATAAGCATGGTGGACATTATCCAAGTGCAGTCCGTAGTTCTCAAAAGTGCTTCTTCAAGGTGCGTATTCACGCCGGCATCTATGATAAGTCCATCGGTTTCAGTGTGTAAAGATGTCAGCAGCTTCTAACTACTACCACTGCCGAATCAGACAACTGAATTTATAGTATCTTCTTAATTCTTTTCTACATATGTAGCTTAGCTCACACCCAATAGAAACGATGGTCTATTATAGATAGGGTGTCGGCTTTTCGCTTTTACAAAAATTATTAAGAAAAGATGAAAAAGCCAAAGAACTTTATCTATCTTTGTCTTAAAATAAATTAGTATAAAGCAGGGTAGTTTGTCTCGCATGATAGTCGGTGAAAGCAATGACGATAGGGTTTGTCGATCTGTTTTGGTTTTGGTTTCGGTCTCGTGTGGTCATCAGGAAGAAGGCGATGCTGTCAAAATGAGCGTAGATTCCTTTTCGCAGAACTATTTTCAATTGAAGTTCCAACAAGCCATGCCTTTATGTTACACATTCTTCTCAGCAATGGTTATATTATGCGCTACAAATCAAGGGAACAGGCTGACGTTGACCGACTGCGCACAGGTGCAGGGTGAGCAGAGTGCCAGCATGTGATGTCGAAGAAAAAGTCCCGAAAGACTCAACGGCGATTTCGCATGTTGAAGTAAATGGTCTTGTGTATGGATATTGGTTGGAAAGGCTGCTCATCTTGTGATAAAGCTACCTATGAACCTAAAACTCCGTTTTCAAAATGGGAAATGGTTGGTTGAGCTTGAGGGACTCCCCTAAAAGAGTGAAATAAAACATCCCAATTTTATATAGTTTGTAAGTTTTAGTTAGGATGCAGTTACATAGAGCTGTACACTAACTCTCCTTTCTTGTTTTCCAAAAGACAAGAAAAGACTCTTGCAGATGAAAAACGTTTCATTTTGCATGAACCGTGTCTCTAAATGAAAGTGCCTTTTAGGTCGTTTGGAAAGTGTAGAGGTCCTCATGGCTTCTTCTGTCTTTCCACTGAACCTGCTGTTGCTTTTCAAATTTGTCAAACAGCAGGGGATTTGTTTATTTGGGCAAAGGATATATCATCTTCTGACAGCTCACTTTTCCCTAAGAGCACATCTGCATCCATGATGCTTTGAAGCGTTCATCGAAAAGGGTGGGCAAGGGCCGTCGTTCGGTTTATCAACAGATTCTGCGTGTGCAGAGTTGCTGTTGTTCTGCTTCCTGGGTTTAGAAGACCTTGCTGACTGCATTTTTCTCATAAAGATACCTTAACTGATATTCTCCATTCCCCAATTGATAACCTCCGTATGCAACTTTGGAAGCTGTTGCCAAGTTCTATATAGTGCAGAATGAAATCGTCATAGGAGCACTGTCATGTCACTGTCGATAAACAGAAAGCTATCTCACAGGCGGGCTTCTAGCAGAAATTGGCGAATGGCAGCACGTCTACTTCTCTTTACGCCAGAATATAACGCATTTTCAAGTTCATGGCCTCTTTGGTGATATGGGACGTGGCTGTTTATCAGTACCGCCATCATCAACCCACGATAATCTTCATAACGCAAGCTTCAATGTCTTCACATTGCTCAAGCGCCGCACCAATTCTCACACTGACAGTTAGGTAGCAGGAATGAGTATGCTTTAGTTCTGTTTGATAAGTTCAGATTTAAAGTTTATCCTTTAAGAATTTTTGCCGTTATACTTTCCTTGCACTCTGTTCTCCGGCGGCCTTCGAAAAGTACAGATTTTCGCCCTGTCACCACCCTGACCAAGTTTCACGGTCTGAAGCTGGTGCATACTTTGATAACATCCATGTTATGCTTGGGCAAGACATGTGTGGCCTCGTTCTATCAGCATTGAAAGTTGTATAACGCTGCATGTCATGGAAGTGAAGTCTGTTGTAGGCTCATCGAGCGAACAATGCGCTTGCTTCTCCTGACCGATGAAGTAAGCTAATTTCACGCTGCGTCTCACCACTGGACAGCGTACGAGTTCTGACGAGTTTTGATATAGCTGAGTCCTCCCATCCTCAAAGGTTCAGACGGTTTACGATAGTCTGTTGTTTATATTCTCCACGAATTCTGAAGAGTACGTCGACGTTAAGCACGTCATTGATGTCTCTTGTCTGGAACCGTACCTCCAGAATGTCGCTGCTTAAAGCGCTGCCATGGGCAGGCTTCATTCCAGAACGAGGTCAGCCATGAACCGTCATCTCAACATTGATGACTCCAGCTCCTTTGCATTTCCTCACATCGTCCGCCTTCGGTGTTGAATGAGAAATATTGGGGCGTGACATTTGCTTAACCAACGGTTGGTCGGCAAAGAGTTGTCGGATGGTTTCATAGGCCTTGACATAGGTGGCAGTGATTAGACCGAGTGCTCTTTCCAATGGGGTTTTGGTCAACGAATTCCACGTGCTTTGACAGCCTCCAGTCACCTTCAAGAGCCGTATATTCGCCGGGGCATCAGCCCTTCTGTCTAAATGACGCTTCATGGCAGGATGAGAGTGCCTTTGATGAGGCTTGATTTTGCCTGATCAGACACACCCGTTAGCACAGTTAAAGACATTGAGAGGAAACTTGACATCAATGCAGAGGTTATTCATGCGTGCTCCTTTCAGTTCAATGGCTCTGTTCCATTTGCGCCTTGACTTGGGAGGAGCAATGCTTTCGTTCCCGGTGAGATATTTAATAGTGTAGGAACGTGGGTATTTCTTGAGCAGCTTCTCTGCTGTGTTGTTCAGTTCTTTCGGTACTTCCCTCGAAGACAATCTCACCTCATGGCTTTCCGGCATCAGGGCCGACGTCAATCAGATAGTCAGCAGCACGCATGATTTTCTTCGTCATGTCAGCCACCATGACCGTGTCTCCCAAGTTTCTGAAAGGTCTTTCAGTACATGGATTAATCGTTCGGTATCCCTACTATGGAGACCGATACTCGGTTCGTCGAGAATATAGAGTGAACCCACTCAATGAAGAGCCTAACGATGTCGTGAGATTGATGCGCTGACTCTCCACCGCTGAGATGTGCTTGATTGGCGGTTGAGTGTGAGGTAGCCAGCCCCACTTCAACCTAGAAATCTAATCGATTCTTAATTTTCAGTAAGCAAGCGTCTGGCGATGTCTGACTCATGTTCTTCGAGTTGAAGCTCATCAAACCAATCTTTAAGCTTACTGATAGGCATCTCAACAAGCTCTCGGTAATGCTTCTTCCGCCCACCTTTACCCATGTGGCTTCTTTCTTCAGTTTGGTTCCATGACAGTCAGGACATGCAGTCTTTCCCTGTACCGACTCATCATTACACGATATTGAATCTTATACTGGTTCTCTTTCACCATTTGGAGGCATCAATGCAGACTTTATCATGTATGTCTTTTTCCCTTTTTCACTGGGCAGTCCATGCCAGCACATGTCTTTGTTTGCGGTCGAGTTGATAGTAAGGTTCAAATATAGAAGTTATTCGTAGCCGCACGTCGTATGAATTCCGTCAGCTATCCCCATTTTATCACCATGCCAGCATGTGCGCAGCTGTCATAGACACTGAGTGTAGAGTTAGAATGATAAGTTTCTCATCAATTCCAATAACGTTTCCAAAGCCTTCGCACGCTGGACAGGCACCCAATGGCGAGTTTGGAATGAGAACATGTTGTCGTTGTTCTTCTAAAACTCCTGATGCCGTCGGCTTCAGAGCGTGAGGAGAATTCTATAGGTGATATTACTAAGCAGAAATACCAGTTTCAGCATAGGGCTCATCGCTTCGTAGAATGCCGTCTCAGCAGAATCGTCATATGAGAAATGGCATCTTTTTGTCGTCAACATCTGCGGGCTATGACCAAAAAGAGGGTTGAAATGTCTGTTTTCTAACATCACCTTCTATTCAGCATGTCTTCAATACGAAAACTACTTGCCTCCTTTTGTAAAGGGCGGAATAGCCCCTCTCCTGCATATACGATTTTCGGTTGTTTCTCCAACGTTCTGCCTTCGATGATATGCAATGGTGAGAGCATCATGAACTTCGTTCCTTTGGCATATTCCATGATGCAATGAATGACATCTTCAGGCGTGACGACGCTTCACCTCCCTCTCGCGCTTATGAAAAGTAGTGTCCTATACGTGCAAAGAGCAGGCGCATGTATTCTAAATCTCTGTATTGGTGCCCACAGTAGAGCCGGGATTGCGTGAAATCACTTTTCTGTTCTGATGCAGCAATGGCAGGAAGTCCTTGATAAAAGTCGCATTCGGGCTTGCTCAAGCCCTAAAAACTGTCTGGGCATAGGCGAAAGACTCTCTACATACCATGCGTGTCCTTCGGCATAGAGCATGTCAGCTAAAGAGATTTGCTCCGAACCTGATACCCCGTTACAGTGAGAATTGATTGCTGAAATGTTGAGTGAAATGTTCTTGAGATTGTTGACGCGTGCTCCTTTTATTCTATATATTCGTCCATAAATGAAATGCAATGTTTCCGTAGAAAGTAAAGGTACGTTTATGACAAAAACAGGCAAACATCATTTTAATTGTCTTATACATGTATGCTAATGGTAGAAATTAAAATAAAAGTGTTAGTTTTGGACCGCATTTAGAAAAGGAGAAAGGTGCCTGAGTGGTTGAAGAGGCACGCCTGAAAGCGTGTAATCCGCCAGCGGTTCGTAGGTTCGAATCTCATCCTTTCCGCAGAAAATAAGTGAGATGCTTTTGTTGAGTGTCTCACTTTTTGTGTAAAACGGTTGACAAGATTTTGAGAAACACATCGTTATAAGATTTTATTCACTAAAAGTGCATCTGATTTTCCATAGGCATAGAAAAGACTTAGTGGAAAATATACTCTGTATTGCTTTTCGGTTATTCTGTGTCGTGATTTGTGTCACATTACACGGATGTTAGCGTCACTCAGCCTCTGCTCTGTGTCACTTTTGCAGGCTAAAAGTGAGGCTCTGTGTAAGCTGTTTCAATGCTTTTCAATGTTGTTTGACACTAGACACAGAGCGATATTTTGCCTGATAATTTAATGCTATTCTCCTTGCTGGAGTTATGTTGCTGGTTATCAGTTTATTGTAGTGGCTCATAACTCGCATATTTGCATCCTCCTTGGTTTATTTTGAAACAGAGCCTTCTTTTGAGAGGGTTTTGTAAGATAATTTGCATGTTCTGATTGTGTGCAAATCAACCTTACTTGATATCGCGTTTATGTGTAGATGAAGAATTCTATAGGAAACGAGTTTGTTATTACTGCAAATTGGTGGATAAGATTTATTTAATGAGTGAAAATTTCTGCCATTCTGGAAAAATAGAATTAAATTTGCAAAAGGTTTAATTTACCCAAATAAGGATATGAAGAAAACATTGTCTGCTGTGTTTTTGAAGGATAGTTTTATTTCTGAGCAGTTAAAAGCTGCAAAAGAAAGTGCCCTATTTTCAAAATATTGATCGATAGATTTCGCGGCATCTAAAGGCCTTTTATGATGCGCATATCATGCCAAAAGACTTAGCTTGACGATTACCGCTCATACGGTGGGATCCGGCGGTTTTCAGCCCCATTTAATCTGACGGAACCAACGGGCAGAGCTCCAGTAGTGCTTCCCAAGGTTACTTTAGTTGACAACAAGGGGGATATAAATTTTCCTGTAATCGGCAAGATACATGCGAAGGTCTCACGAAAGAACAGTGCGAAGACTGATAAAACGCAGGTTGGCCTCCTTATCTTTCAGATGAAGAGAAGTTTATCGTTACAGTGTGACATCTGCTATCGCATCACGGTGATAGGTGAAGTTGGCTCTCCGGGGTCATTCCGTGTCAACGAGAAGATGAGTATATTGAGGCTTGGCGCAGGCTGGTGACCTTACGGTTTATGGAAAGCGTGATAATATCATACTCTTGCGCGAGAATGCTGACGGTGGAAAGGGAGTATCATCGTTGAACTTGAATGATGCGAACATCGTGAACTCTCCTTTGATACTATTTGCAGCAAACGATGTAATCTATGTTGACGAACAAGAAAGTGCGTAACTCGATAATCGGCACTTCGACGTCGCTTTGGTTCTCCTTTGTTGGGATAGTTACCAGTTTGACTTCTCTCTTAGTAACGGTGTTAAAATAGAATGGAAAAGGAAAATGAAGAAATGATGATTGATTTCAATCGGTTTCATTCTTCTTTTTAATATCATAGATAGCTAAAATAATCAGACGAAAACATGTGTGGAATTGTAGGATATGAGTAGGTGTTTGAGGCTATCCCATTTTGATAAAAGGGACTTAAGAGATTGGAATATAGAGATATGGACAGTGTGGGAGTTGCATTGATAGATCGGAAGACAATCTTTTAACGTCTATAAAACGAAAGGAAAAGTTGCTGATTTGGAGGCATTTTGTGCGAGATGAGAGACGTCTGGATCAGTTGGAATAGCACATACGTCATCGTTGGGCTACCACATGGTGAGCGTCATCGTTAATGACTCCATCCGCATTGTTCTTTCGTCTAAGAACTTTAGCTATCATCCACAATGGAATTATTGAGTATGCAGAGATGAGGCGTAACCCGATAGCCAAAGGAGTTGTATTTCAATCAGGAAACGGATACGGAAGTGCCTTGTTCAGTTGATAGAATGGCGTGCAGGTGAAGAAGAACCTTGACACGCTGACTGCCGTGCAAGTGGCGCTATCAGGGTGATTGTGCCTGTCGCATAGCTCTCAGCTTGCGACGGGCGTGAACCCGACCAGATTATAGCGGCACGCAAGGCAGAGAGTCTACTGGTTGTAGGCATCGGAAAAAGATGAATTTCTTTCCTTGGGTTCGGATGCCAGTCCGATAGTTGGAATTCACCGATGAAAGTGGTTTTACTTGGAAGATGGAAATACAGCCGATGCGCCTGGGTGAAGATTTGAGTTGTTGTTAATCTGCTCAATCGAGAGGCAAGAATCGCTTTCAGTTCAAAAACCATTGATATCCAACCTCGGTCAGATAGAAAAAGGTGGCTATCCACATGCTGAAAAGAAATCTTTGAGCAACCCGATTGCTTGAAAACGTGTATGGTGTGGGCGTATAAATGCTGGAGGCTGCCAAATGTGACGCTTGAGTGCTGTCGCAGACAATAAAGACCGTTTGCTTCATGGCGAAACGAATTATCAGTGTAGCAGCCAGTGACAGGTTGAGCATAAAGTGCACTGATTGGCAAGCAACTCATAGAAAGTCCTATTGCCGTATACCTGTAAACGTAGAATATGCGAGTGAGTTCAGACACACGCAATCCGGTGGTTTCGAGTGATGACCAGTTGTTGCGCCATGTCGCAAAGCGGAGAAACGGCTGGATACGTTGGCTGCTGGTAGAATCTGCAAAGGCAGCCGTGCTTTTTATTTACGGCATTTGTAATGCTGTGGGGTCAAGTATACCTCGTGCAAATCTGATACTGGAAGCTATATTCATGCTGGGGCCGGAAATCGGCGTTGCATCAACAGCTGTCACCGGCAAGTGATTGTATTGACAATGTTGGCTTTCTGAAGACCACGTGGCAAAAGAGAAAGGAAGAGTGAGCAAAGAGAGATCACGAAAGGGTTGTTAGAAGAACTTTCTTTGATTCCTTACAAGATGCGGGAGGTGTTGAAGCTAAATGATAAAATAGCTAATCTGAGCAGTTTTCACTTATGCTCATAAGTAACCTTTGGTTTATCTGACGTGACTATAGTTATCCTGGGTTGCAATGGTAGCGCATTGCCAGTTGAAAAGCAAATCAGTGATGTCTATTCAGCTGAAAGGTTATCCGGCTGCAGAAATGAGAAAAGACGCGACCAATCGCTTTGATTGATCTCTGACATGCCCGTTGTCGTTATAGCAACGCACAATGCCATGTATGAGGAAGGTGTTAGAGCATTATTCATGAGGTCGCCAGCGCAGTGATCGCCTTGATAACCGGTAAAGGCGGGATGAAACGACGGAATGTGAATTGCAGACAAAGTTAGTCGAATCGTGCCTTGAGTATCATCGGAAATGTCTCTTTGAACCTTTTGTTAAGTAACAATTCTCCTCTTCAACTTTTGCATACTGCATATCGCAGTTTTGTAAGAATAAGAATGTACGACAGCCTCTGAAATTTCGAGCGAAAGTCTGGGCGCCTGCAGAATAATCAAACCAAAGATGGAAGATATAAAGCAGATCGTGCGTTGCGTTGATTACTTGCTTGCTAGCCACTTGAATACCATCGGCAAGTATGGCGGCTTGGCACTGTACGGCACTCAATACAACTGCTATCTCATGATGCAGGACAGCTAATCGAGGGCTATGAAGTGCTGGCAGGATCGCGTGTAAGCTGAATTCAGACCCGGACATGAGTATATAGTTCCGTGAGAGGGCTCGATAGGTTCGAATGTGCCATTACAGAATATTTGGTAATGTACATAAGAATTATGCAGATGTAAGTCCTCAACTGTTGTCGATGTAGACTATGCAAAAGCGTTAACACCTCTCCTTTGCCGTGAGAAGCTTTATATAGGGCATCTTTCAATGGAGCAACTGGCGGTAAAGAGTGGCAGTACGTATGTGCATCCTTTCTTGAGAAGAAAGCAATTGGAGTGGGCATTCTCTGCTTCTGTGGAAACTTGTAACATGCAGCTACTGTCGATGAAATCTTTGAGAAATTGCTTGCTAGCAGTGTCCCCGCATGTTACAGTGATACGTACATCATGCTTGAAACCTCATGGGACATAGACTTGACCGTGAGGTCGAGGCGAATTTGTGAAGCCAAAAAGCAGAACCCTGCGAATACTGATATTACCCGTTATATTGTAGATCATGTCAAGATGGAGAATGTCTTGAAAACCACAATGCCTGATTTTGATGGCGGTTATGGTGGTGGTGAAATCGAAGTGGGAGATGTTCTCTATGCGTGACCCTAGAAATTCGTCCGGCATTCTATTACAAGAATGATGAAATGGTAGTGTTGGCAAGCGAACGTCCGTTTTGCAGACAACCTTTGAACTTGAGTACGAAGATGTGAAGTGAGTTGGAACCAGGAAAGGCGTTGATGGTGAAGAAAAACGGGAATGTTCATCGAAAGAATTTCTTGAACCACGTGGTGATGCTGCTTGTTCTTTTTGAGCTACTTTACTTCAGTCGGGTTTGATCGTGATATTTATAATGAGCGGAAGAAGTTAGGAGAACAGTTGACATGAACAGATTTTTGAAGGCTGTAAACTATGATAATGGAGCACACAGTATTCTCTTATATCCTAATACTGCTGAGGTTGCATATTATGGAATGTTGAGACGGTTTCATGCGTTATCAGAACAACGAAAAAGATAAAAGAAGATTGAGCGTTGGGACAGTGCCCGCGCATGAGGAGCTGTGGCTATCATGCATGAGGCGTTCGCTCTGGAAAAGGTGGCTTGGAAAGATATTAAACTCCGCACATTTATCACGGAAGGAAACAGTCGTAATGATTTGGCGAGCCATGTTTGATATAACTTATGGGAGCATAGAGGCCAATCAAAGATAATCTTGTGATTATAGATGACAGTATTGTAAAGAGGAACAACGCTGAAGAAGAGTATTCTTCGGATACTTGATCGTTTGCATCCGAAGAAGATGGTGATAGTAGTGCACCGCAGATACGTTACCCTGACTATTATGGCATTGATATGTCCTTTGCTTGGAAGAGTTCTGTGTGTTCCGTGCAACTATTGCCTTGCTGAAAGATCGATGCATGGAGAGTGTCATTACGATACTTATGAGGCTTGTTTGGAAGAACTTCGAAAGCTCTAAGTGAAACAGATGATTAACTGGTTCGGTGCCACTATGTATCAGTTTACAAGCTGACGAAATCAATGCAAAGATAGTGGAGATGCTCGTCCGGAAAGTGTTTTACTACACCAACAGAACTGGTTTACAGTTAGCATTGAAGCGACTTCATAAAGCGAGTCCCTTTCTGCAAAAGGGAGATTGCGGCTTCACGTGGGCATTACCCGGCTCCGACAAAACTGTGTAATCAGAAAGACTTTCATTAACTACTGTGAACGAATAGAGGTTTGTTGATGACGAGATGTGCAGTGAGAAGGATATGTGATTTGTTTCCATTTTATATGTAAAGGTATATAATGAAGAACTGTAACTTTAGTCTTGAGTGATGGAACTAAATTCCATGGCAAAGTTTTGGCTATATTTGGACGCGCCTGTTGCCGGTGGAGAGGTAGTTTTCAATACGGCAATGGTGGGCTGTCCGGAAAGTCTCACTGATCCTTCTTATGCAGGGCAGTTGGATGATCTTTGACTTATCCACTTTGTGAAACTATGGTGTGCCTCTTTCACCCTTGAAGCCATGGACTCCCTACTTTCATGGAAAGCGATCGGATCTATGCCTCTGCTATCATCGTAAACTGACTATAGTGTGAAGAATATAGTCATTGAAATGCAACAGAGAAGTCTTGCCGATTGGTTGGAAGCGTGAACATGTGCCAGGTATAACTGGAATTGATATGCGCGTGAGTTGACTAAAGTCTTTGCGGTGAACATGGCGTCGCGATGTGGAAAGGTATCATTTTGACGACGAGCCTGGTTACATACCTGAAGCTGAGTTATGAAGGCGCAGAACTTTGCAGATGAGGTTTCTTGCAAGGGTAGTTTATCGAAAGTATAATGAAGCTGCGAAGAGAAAGCGGTCTTGGTTGCTGATTGCGGTGTGAAGGCTAATATTGGCGTGCCGTCTAATCGATCGAGGTGTGGAGGTTATCAGGAGTTCCGCGGAACCATGATTACAATCAATATGGAGTAAGTGATGGCTGTCTCGCCAATGGCGCGGTGCAGTCCTGATATGTGTTCTGAGTGCAGCTGGATATCATCAAAAGCAGATGGGCCAGGCCCACTAAAAGCCTATATGTGGTATCTGGTCGTAACCAACTGCTTTTCAGCGCTGCAGGCGTGACGATTTGACAAACTGAAATATATGGTCAATCGTGGGCATTAACTCAACCAGTGCGCGCCTCGTGGGTACCGGAAAGAAATGTTTGTACGAGATCAGAACCGTGGTTATGCTGTAAATGCAAAGACTTTAGGCAAGGACTGGGAGGAGTTCGTCGAAATCAATATGAATGATGGTCCAATGAAGGAATACGTCATAAAACGAAATCTGGTTCCTCAAGTCAGATTTCCATCCGAGGCTTGCTCGGGGGCCTGCTGGACTGGGTTTATGTTTGATAAATGCAGAAACATTAAAGTAGAAAGACGATGAAAGACGAAAATAATATAAAAGAAAGTGTTACTCCTTGGTTCGGGAGCCCTAAAAGATTGGCGAAGCCGGAGAATTTGACTATTCGGGTTCACAGGCGCTTAAAGCATTGCATGAAGAGGGTATTGAGACCGTTCTTATCAATCCGAATATTGCCACAGTCCAGACTTCTGAAGGTGTTGCTGAGCCGGATTTACTTTCTTCCTGTGTGCAGCCTATCTCGTAGAACAGGTTATTCTGGAAAGGAACATCCTGTTAGCGTTTTAGCTCTTTCGGTGGACAGACAGCGCCCACCGTGTGAATTGGAACAAACGGTGTGCTTTGCAGTACGGTGTCATGGTGTTGGCACACCGCGTTGCTGCCATTATGAATACTGAAGATCGTGAACTCTTTGTAGAGCACGCTCACTGAAATCAATGTAAAACCATTAAGAGTGAGGGCGTGAAAATGGTGCCAAGAAGTCGGTGCGCTGCGTCTTCTCTTGGTTATCCTGTCATCGTGCGTGCTGCTTATGCATTGGGTGCTGGACTGGGTTCCAGGTTTTGCTTTGCTGACGAGTGACCTGGAACTGAACAAATCCTTGTGAAAAGGCCTACTTTCTTTCGCAAGTGCTTGGTTGAAAAAGAAAGAGTCGCGCGAAGCTGGAAAGAGACAGAATATGAGGTAGGCGTGACCGTTATGACAATCCGTGTGACGGTTTGTAACATGGAAAACTTCGGACCCTTTGGGTATTCATACTGGTGTGAAAGTATTGCTGCACGTCTCAGACATTGACTAACAGTGAATACCGGCTGGAAGCTTCTGCGCACCGTCAATCAAAGATTGTTCGCCATATGCGTGCTGTAAGGAGAGTGTAACGTGCAGTATGCTGCGACCCCAAGAGTGAGAACTGTCGTGTTGTGAAGTTAATGCCCGATTGTACTCGTTCGTCTGCACTTGCTCCCGGAGAAAGCTACAGGCTCATCCTTTTCGGCTTTTGTCGCCGCCACAAGTGGGTGTGCTACGGACTTTTTGAGTTGAAAAACTCTTGTTACCCGAACGACCAGTGCTTTGCTTTGAGCCTGCTCTCGATTATGTGGTCTGCAAAATTCCTCGTTGGGACCTTTCCGATTCCACGGTGGCAGACAAGGAATTGATCGAGTATGAAGTCTGTCCGGTGAAGTTATGGCTGTTGGTCCGTAACTTTGAAGAGGCTATTGAGAAAGGACTTCGCATGATTGGGCAGGGGCATGCATGGTTTCTGTTGAGTACAAGGAACTCACAGATTGAAGACTGCAGTGCTGCTCTCCGTGAACCTGCGCGACAAGCGTAAGTCTCGTTATACCGAAGGGCCATGCACAAAGGATTACGCGTAGATCAGATACATGAACTCACCAAGATTGACAAGTGCGTTCTTTGGAAAAACTTAAAGACACATCATCGATATTGACGAGACGTTAAAGGTAGAACAATATCAATACTTTGGACATAAAGTGTTGCTGCGGTACAGCAAAGGTTTATGGTCTCACTGACCTCCAGACAGTCACGCGCTATCGGGTTAGAAAAGGAAATAGGAAATATGCATGAGGCAGCCTTATTGGGTTCGCACTAAGCGTAAAGTTCATGGCATCCTTCCTGTGGTGAAGCAGATCGATACCCCTGCCGCTGAGTATCCCCGCACAGACGAATTACCTTTATGTCTACTCTATGGTGGCGTGAAGAGTGATATCCTCGTTTGAAAAACGACAAAACGCTCTGTTGGTCGTACTTCCCTGGCTTCAGGTGCTTATCGTATCGAGTTCCGTTGAATTGGACTGGTGCGGTGTGCGGGCGTTGAATACTAATCCGCAAGTGAAGGCTGGCGTTCTGTAACGATAGACTACAAATCGAGAGACCGCCTCAACAGAGATTATGATATGTGATCGTCTTTCATTTTGATGAATTGGACATTCGAACGTGTCATGGATATCATCGAAAGTGGAAAATCCACATGCTGTGTGATTGTCGAGCCACGGGTGGACGAGATCCCAAAACAATCTGGCAATCAAGCTTGATGCACAAGAATGTGCCTATCTTAGGTACTTTCAGGTCACAGGATATTGACGGCGCAGAAGACCGTGCAAAATTTCATCTATGCTGACCGAAAATGGCATCAATCAGCGGAGTGGAGTGCCTTGACGAGTATGGAAGATATAGACGAGTTTATCAATGCAGAGTCGGTTTCCTTCGTGCTTGTGCGTCCTTCTTGGTGTACTTTCCGGTGCAGCTACTGAACGTCTGTTCCAACGAAGAAAACTGAAACGCTTTCCTCCACTGGCGGCAAATGTCAGTGACGACCATCCAGTTGTAGTCTCAAAGTTCGTGAGCATGCTAAGGAAATCGAGATGTGATGCCGTAGCTAAGAATGAGAGATAACTTGCTTATGCTATCAGGTGAGCAGACAGGAGTTTGCCGTGATTCCTCCGGGAGATGCCACCATTCAGTGCGCAAAGCTCCTACGTAGAGACGGTGCGCCGTATTAAGCTGTATAACTCGCCAGATAGCTAAGCAACTCCACATCAGCAGGCCTTTCAGCATCAGTTTATGGCCCGTGATAATGATATTCATTCTGGTTATCGAATGCCAATCTGCGTGCCAGTCGTTCATATCTCATTTCAGTCAGGTGTTGAAGATTAATCTCTATGATTGGCACGCAGTGATGACTGGACTCGCCCTGTTGAGAGCCCAAGTAAGAACCTTTTCGACGCGATTATGTGGAGCATCAAAGGCCAGTCAGTCTCTTTCAACCGTTTGCAGAAGGCCGATCCCGTGTTAGGAGTAGATATGAGCTCTACGGGAGAAGTTGGCTGTTTGGCTGGATGATACGAATGCCGCGCCGTTGAGACATGCCGTCTGCGGACAGCGTGAATTCCAAAGACCAGGTGACAGCACTTCTCTACTGGTGGTGCACCAAAACAGATAGCCGATGGGTGCTTGATGCCGCCAAAGCAATTGGCTGGCTATGGCTATGAACTCCTCATGCCACCGGTGGCACCAGTAAGTTCTCCTCGAAAGAGAATGGTATAGCCAATACGCGGGTTTACTACGCCCATCGGAAGAGGTACGATCAACCACAGGCTTTTGGATCTGCTGCACGAGCGTTTGTTATCGATCTCGGTCGTTAATATTCAGGAAAAGAACCTGGCGGTGCATGAACTGACTAATGGTTATGTATCGGCGTGCTGCGATTGACCTTACCGTGCCACTGATTACAAATAGCCGCTGGCGCAAGTGCTCATCAATGCTTTGCTGCGATGACACTTCTTGATGATATTGATATTAAATCCTGGAACGAATACTAAGGAAGAGGGTTCATAGAGATGCTCGATTGATTTTTACCTGTCGGAGACATCTCTTATCTTCAGTGATAAGTATTATCCTCAATAGTCCAATCGTTTCGTTAACATTATTTTAATATTTAGTAAGTTACTGTGTATCAACTGTTTAATAAAAAGTTACAGAGAGAACAAAAGTCGTTTAAAAGTTGAGATGTCATATATACTTATCTTTGCATCGTTTTAATAAACAAATGATTGTTTTACGTTAAAAAGCAAAGAAAATGAAGAAATTAGTTTTAATGTTCGTAGCTGTAGCAGCTATCTCTTTTCGCATCTTGGTAACAAAACTGCAGCAAATGCATGGTAACAACGACTCTGACTCTATTGCTCAGGGCTTTGGCCTGCTGATACTGCTGCTGACACAGCTGCTGCTGACACTGCAAAATAATTTTCGCACTCGAACTGAGATGAGATTGCCGCTGAATCATTAAGGTTCAGCGGTGTTGTGAGTTATTCTTTGAATATCGCCTCGTTGATATTTCCTACTTTAGCAGTAACTGTGCTTTCCATGCTTTCTTTCTTTTGTAAAGATTACTGTCACTTTTTAACACTTCCAGTAGTTTATTCTGGAGAAATCAGCTGATAGATGGTGCAAGAGCGTATGTTGTTTTTGTACTCTGGTGAAGTTAGGTGCACCCCTGTCATTATACGTTGCACTTGAGTCTAATTGCATTGCTTTTTGACTCAAAACGTGATGATTTTGAGCTATATTGCGTGGTGTTTTGATGCAAAGTGCACTTTTTCGCATGATATTGTATCACTTTTTGGCTTTACTTTTGTAATGTTTTGAATGTCATGGATTATGAAACACTGGAAAAACACGTGTATTTGGAAGAGGAATTTTATTTTGTTTCGAGTATGAACATTGTAACGGATTTGTTAAATCATTTGATGAGAATTAACATATAATTCGCTCTTTAGGTTATTATTTGCAAGATAGGATAAATTAATGATTGGGTGAGGGTATATTGAATGCATGGGTTTATGCAGGCGAAGAGGTATTTAGATGATTGTTGACACTAATCTTCAATGTATATGAGGTCGCTCATGATGTCGTCAGACGTGAAAAAGTCCTTTCCTTGTGAGTGAGAGATGATGTCTTTGAAAGTTCCTGTTGCCTAAGTCAAGATGCGGTTTGCCTCGTGGAGCAGGTAGTTGAGACGTTCTTCTCCGTATTTTCTTTTGAAATTTGTCAGGTTAATGCCTTCACGTGTGCGGAGTGCCGTGGTTATCAAGTCGTTGTATTGTATGTTTTGATTAAGGATTTCGATTTCATAGGGAAGCCGGTTGCATGCGATACTGTTCATATAAGTCTTGATGTTGCTGATATTCCATTTGCGGGTTCCATGACCGTAACTATGAGCAGAAGCACCAAGGCCGATGTGAGAACCTCATGCCAATAGCTGCCGTTGTGCAGACTTCGGTAGCCTGGCCGGGCAAAATTGCTGATTTCATAGTGCTCATAGCCTGCTTTGGTGAGTTGGTTTATAAGCATCTCATACATGGCAAGGCTTGTTTCTTCGTCAATATCTTTTATTTTCTTCTTCTGCTTCATGTGGAAAAGCGGTGTACCTTCCTCATACATCAGACTGTAAGCTGAAATATGTTCTACATTAAGTTTAATAGCTTCTGCAGATCGGTCTGCCATTCTTCCATGGTTTCTTCAGGAAGCCAAAACATAAGGTCGATGCTGATATTCTTGATACCTGCATGACGTAAATGGTTCACGGCTTGCATTAATCTTCTCGGTTGTGGCGGCGGTGAAGAAACCGGAGGCGATTATTGTTGAATGTTTGTGCACCCATGCTGACACGGTTGACATTGAGCGTGGCAGGGCGGGCAGCAAAAGCCTCGGTCACATCGTCGGGATTGCATTCTATAGTCAGTTCGCGTAGGTCGACATGTTTGTGTTTGCCCATACCATATATATATTATGAATCTAGTTCCAATTGATTTCCAGAGAGCATGCTTGGCGTAGCCCTCCACCCAAGTAAATGGTGGTGATGGTATTTATCAGTGTCGGCCTGTTCTCCTGTGATTTTCTGTTTGGCGCAAGTCCATTTCATGACAGAGAGCATGTCAACATATTGCTGGTGGAGTGACTGCTGGGTTGTGCTGCAGAAGCCACAGTAGATGCAGCGACTTGCACAAAGAGGGAATATGAATGTATAGACCTGCCATGTTGTTTTTGTGACAAAATTACTAATTTTCCTAAAAATATTCTTGGTCAGTATGTCTTTTTCTAACTTAGAGGGCCAACAAAGGTATAATGCGTCAGAAACCATGAATTATGCTAACGCTTTTAAATCTTTTGATACGAGGGTTTATCAAACAGATGAAATCAAAAACATTGCATTGCTTGGCAGTGCGGGCAGCAAGACTACACTTGCCGAGAGTATGCTTTGAAGCCAGGTCATTAAACGCCGTGGCAGTGTTGAGGCAAAAGAACACTGTAAGCGATTATTTTTCCGGTTGAGTTGGAATATGGTTATTCTGTATTTCCAACTGTTTTTCATGTTGAGTGGAACAATAGAAGCTGAATATTATTGATTGTCCGAAGTGATGACTTCGTAGGAGAGGCTTAACTTCATTGAATGTAACAGATGAGGCGGTTATTTTTGATTAACGGTCAGTATGGCTCAGAGGTTGGAACACGAATAATTTCCGGTATACGGAGAAGCTTAAGAGCCTATTATCTTCTTGATTAATCAGTTGGATAGCGATAAATGTGATTTTGACAGCATTATAACTTCGATGCAGGATATCTATGGTTCGAAATGTGTTCCTGTGCAATACCCCTTGCAGACAGGGCCAGGTTTCAATGCACTTATTGATGTTCTGTTGATGAAGAAGTATTCATGGAAACCCGAAGGCGGTGCACCTATCATTGAAGATATTCCTGCTGAGGAGATGGACAGGGCCATGGAACTTCATAAAGCCTTGGTTGAAGCAGCAGCTGAGAACGATGAAACCTTGATGGAGAAGTTCTTTGAAGAAGAAACTTTGACCGAAGATGAATTACGCGAAGGTATTCGTAAAGGTCTTGTTACGCGTAGTATATTCCCTGTTTTCTGTGTTTGTGCAGGCAAGGATATGGGCGTTCAGCGTCTAATGGAATTCCTCGGAAACGTGGTTCCTTTCGTTAGTGAGATGCCAAATGTTACATAATACACGCGGAGAAGAAGTTGCACCTGATCCGGCAGGTCCCACCAGTTTGTATTTCTTCAAGACTAGGAATGGAACCGCATATTGGTGAGGTCAGCTATTTTAAAGTGATGAGTGGACAGGTGAAACCAGGTGATGATTTGACGAATGCCGACCGTGGAAGCCGTGAGCGTATTGGTCAGATTTACGCTTGTGCAGGTGCAAATCATGCATCGCTGTTGATTCTCTGAATGCCGGTGATATCGGTTGTACGGTTAAACTAGAAAGATGTGAAGACAGGTAATGCCTTGAATGGTAAAGACTGTGATTGGCGTTATAATTTCATCAAATGTCAAATTCAAAATACAGCAGAGCTATAAAGGCTGATCAATTCGCAAGACACAGAGAAGCTGATGGCTGCTATGAGTAAAGATGCATCAGGAGAGACCCAACGTGGGTGGTTGAGCAAAAGCAAAGAGTTGCGACAGATTATTGTTCACGGTCAGGAGAATTCCATTTAAGAACGTTGAAGTGGCGTCTTGAAAACAATGAGAAGCTGCAGGTAAAGTTTGGTGAGCCTCAGAATTCCATATCGTGAGACTATTTACCAAAAGCAAAGGCGGAGTATAGGCATAAGAAACAGAGTGGTGGTGCCGGTCAGTTCAGTGAAGTGCATCTGATAGTAGAGCCATATGCAGAGGTATGCCTGATCCAACTCACTATAATTTCAATGGACAAGAGTTCCAGAAAATGAACATCAAAAGGCAAGCAGTTATCGACTTGGAATGGGGTGGTAAGTTGCATTCATCAATTCTGTTGTTGGGTGGTGCTATTGATGCCCGCTTCATGCCTGCCATTCTAAAAGGTGTGATGGATTGTATGGAACATGGTCCGTTGACTGGAAGTTATGCACGAGACGTGCGGGTTGTTGTCTATGACGGTAAGATGCATCCGGTTGACAGTAATGAACTTTCGTTTATGTTGGCAGCTCGTCATGCCTTTGCAGATGCCTTTCAAATGCAGGTCCGAAGATTTTGGAACCAATTTATGATTTGGAAGTGTTGTTCCAGCCGACTTTATGGGTGATGTCATGAGCGATCTGCAGGGACGAAGAGCTCTGATTATGGGTATGGATACAGAAGCGGGGTATCCAGAAACTGCAGGCAAAGATTCCATTAAAAAGAATTGAGTAACTATAGTATTTCATTGAGGTTCGCTGACAGGTGGACGAGCTTCATTCACAACAAAAGTTTGCAAGTTATGAGCTTGTTCCAACAGAACTTCAAACTTCACTGATTAGTGAACATGCTGCAGAGCTGGCAGAAGAAGAGAATAATCCGTGACTAATTGAAGATTGAAGAGGCAAGAATTTAATTATTCTTTGCCTCTTTTATTGCATATATAAAACTACAATTCTGATTGTTTGTTAAAATTGATAAATATAGATGATTTATTTAACACAACGATGTTAACTAATTAAGATTTAATTTATCTTTGCGATTATGAGAAAAGAACGATATGGACAATTGACTATCATTATGGGGCTTTTTCATTTATGGGGCTTCTTTTTCCTGCAGTTGAGCTATACAGGAGATGGCAGAGATGAAGAAAGAGCAGTTTGACGAGTCTGTCAATCGTGCCCTTATCAAGCTTCACGCAATCTTGTGAATTGAATGAAAACGCTTAGGTATCTGGAAAAAGATGTGAAGAGACAGAGCGACGTTCTTTTATTCGTGACTCCATTGGAACGCGTTCAGGACAGCCCAATGATGGGACAATACAGCAGAGTCGTCAGTATTCAACAATAGGAAAAAGATGGAACCGTTTATTCCTCATTTGAATTGAAAACCATCGACAACCAAGCCAGCGTCTATGCCGAAAAAGGGATGATTGTAAAACAGATAAGAGTTCGCTTTTCGGAGGCATCCAAATCTTTACAGGAAATTGTTAAGAACCGCTATGTATCAGAAAGCTTTTGTTGGATGAAGTAGTTTATTCCATTTTGTACTCTGCTTCGGATAAGCCTTCGAAAGAACGCATTAACTTCAAGCTGTTGGATCAGGATTTGAAAGCAGAATGATGAATAATGGTATCAATATTCCCTATCATTTTACGGTCTCTCACACAGGACGGAAGAGTGGTTTATCGTTGCCCCGACTATTCTGATGAAGGTGAAGAATTTTACCTATTCACAGGTAGTTGTTCAGAAATGATCCCCAGGCGAAAAATGGGTGTTGTGAAGATACATTTCCCGGATATGAATAACTATATATTCTCGAGTATCCGTTTCTACTGATACCGAGTATAATCTTTTGCATTGGTACTTTTTGATAACGTTTGTCTTCACGATAGTTGTTATCTTCAGATCCAAGCGCTATAGCGAAATCAAGAATGATTTCATAAAACAATATGACGCATGAGTTAAAGACTCCGATAGCCAGTATCTCTTTAGCTGCACAAATGTTGAATGACAAGAGTGTGACCATGAATGAGATGATGATGGCACATTTGGGAGGAGTTATCAATGATGAAAGCCGTCGTTTGCGTTTCTTGGTAGAAAAAGTGCTGCAGATGAGCATGTATGACCGTAAGAAAGCGGTACTCAAAAATCGTGAGGTTGATATCAACGAAAATGATTGAGAGCATAGGAAATTCGTTCACATTGCGTGTAGAGCATACGGGAGGAAAGGTTTATACGGACATAGAAGCGGTAGACTCAACTGATTTATGTAGACGAGATGCATTTTTCAAAATGTGATTTTCAATCTTTTTGGATAATGCGGTGAAATACAAGAAGCCAGATAAGCCATTGAATGTCTATCTCAAGACATGGAATGAAGGAAAGAAGGTTTGCGTGTCGGTAAGGGATACAGGGATTGGGCATTAAGAAAAGAAAATGTGAAGAAGGTTTTTGATAAGTTTTATCGCGTTCATACCGGTAATGTTCATGATGTCAAGGGCTTTTGGACTTGGCTAGCCTATGTCAAGAAGATGGTTGATCTTCAAGATGGGGAGATTTATGTTGACAGTGAATATGGGAAAGGTACTACCTTTACGATAAAATTGCCGTTTGTAGAAAACTAACTTTGAAGTTATAATAGTTACTAACATTTAAAATAATGAAGTTATGGAAGACAAGTTGAAAATTCTTTTTGTGCGAAGATGACGAAAACTCTAGGTATGCTTCTTCGTGAATATTTTACATGCAAAAGGTTTTTGCCGCTACGCTGCCCTGATGGTGAGGTTGGTTATAGAGAGTTCTTGAAGAATAAATTTGATATCTGCGTGCTTTGATGTAATGATGCCAAAGAAAGATGGTTTCACTTTGGCACAGGAAATCCAGTCAGGCTAATGCTGAAATTCCAATTATCTTCTTGACAGCAAAAGACATTGAAGGAAGATATCCTTGAAGGCTTTTAAGATTGGTGCTGACGATTACATTACAAAAGCCTTTCTCCATGGAAGAACTCGTGTCTCCGTATTGAGGCCATCCTGCGTCGCGTACGTGGCAAGAAGAATAAGGAAAGTACGCTTTATCATATTGGTAAGTTCAATTTGATACCCAGAAGCAGTTGCTTGTTATAGGTGAAAAGCAGACAAAGTTGACAAACTCAAGGAGAATGAACTGCTTGCGTTGCTGTGTTCACACGCAAAATGAAATTCTTCAGCGTGATTTTGCCTTGAAGACGATATGGATTGATGATAACTATTTCAATGCGCGTTCTATGGATGTGTATATTACGAAGTTGCGTAAGCATCTCGAAAGATGATCCGCAGATTGAAATCATCAATATTCATGGTAAAGGCTATAAGCTGATTACACCAGAAGAGGATTAAAATGAGATTCTATATAGTTTTGGTGTTTGTCATTTATTGTGTGACCGATAATTCCAATAATGACAAAGCGCCAAACTTGAGAAAAGTATCCAATTATGGTGGTGTAGATTTAGGAAATGAGTGGGCACATAAGAGCGCAACTCCTAAATATACAAGTGGTAACCAATATATTGAATGGCATGCTTGAGCATTGTTGAAATAGAATTTCTTCATTATTAAAAGTTTGGCACAAAAAGTACGAAATAATTTGTTTATGTCATCAAAAACAGTACTTTTGCATCGCATTTCTGAAATATAGGTCCTTTAAGGCTTGTTTTTATGGAATGTATTTAAATATTAAATAATAATCAAATTTTTTATTAGTATGAATCAATACGGAAACCGTTTTTCATTTTGACTCCCGTTTTGTCTGATGAACAGATGAAGGAAACGGTCGCTAAATTCAAGAAGCTTCTCACCGATAACGGTGCTGAAATTCTGAATGAAGAAGGCTTGGGGACTGAAGAAGATGATTACGCTATCGACAAGAAATCAACAGGCTTCTATTGTCTGATTGAGTTCAAGGGCGAGCCATCAATCGTTAACACTCGAGACAGGCTATCGTCGCGATGAGAAAGTTATTCGTTACATGACTGTCCGTCTTGACAAGTATGCTGCACAGTATGCTGAAAAGCGTAGAAACAAACTGGTAAAGAGGAGGCTTAATTATGGCAGAGCAGAAGAAAAACAGAAATCCGTTGTTGTGACAGCTCCTTCAATCGACACTCGTAAGAAGAAGTATTGTCGTTTTAAGAAGAGCAGAATTAAGTATATTGACCTACAAGGATCCTGAATTTTTGAAGAAGTTCTTGAATGAGCAAGGTAAGATTTTTGCCTCGCCGTATTACAGGTACTATCTTTGAAGTATCAGCGTCGTGTGGCACAGAGGCTGTAAGCGTGCTCGCCAGATAGCACTGCTTCCATATAAAACCGATTTGATGAAATAATTAGGAGGAACTGTCAATATGGAAATTATACTGAAAGAAGATATTATCGGACTTGGATACAAGAATGATATTGTAAATGTAAAGAATGGTTATGGACGCAACTACCTGATTCCAACAGGTAAAGGCGTTATTAGCTTCTGAATCTGCAAAGAAGGTTTTAGCTGAGAATTTGAAGCAGCAGGCTCTACAAGCTTGCAGCAATTAAGGCTGAAGCAGAGAAGAAGGGAAGTGCTTTGGATGGCGTTTCACGTCACTATTGCAGCAAAGGTTAGTGCCACTGGTGCTCTCTATGGTTCTGTAAATGCTGCTATCGTTTGCAGAGGAGCTTTGCAAAGAAAGGCATCGAAGTTGACCGTAAGATTATCACCATGCACGATATTGAAGAAGGTTGGTGAGTTTGAGGCAACTGCATTCACTTCCACAAAGAGGTCGAGGTTAAGGTTCCTGTAATGTTGTTGCAGAGAATGCACCTGTTGAAGCAGCTCCTGTAGAGGAGGCTCCCAAAAGGCAGAGGAAGAGTTGAAGAAGCTCCTGCTGCAGAATAATTATAGCAGCAATTATTGCACTGTAAAAGCAAATCTATATAAATCCCGAGAACTAACTTTGTTTGTTTTTCAGGGATTTTTCTTTTTATCTATGCATGTTTCTGCTGTATTTTACAGCATACATCATAAAAACATAAAAATTAAAAAGAAATGAAAGCTTTTGTATTTCCAGGGCAGGGTGCCCAGTTTGTTGGTATGGGCAAGGACCTATATGAGAATAATGCTCTTGCAAAAGAGCTTTTCGATAAAGCAGATGAAATTCTTGGTTTCAAGATTACAGAGATCATGTTCAATGGGACTGATGAACAGTTAGAAGGAAACCAGGTGACACAGCCTGCTATTTTCCTGCATAGTGTTATTCAGGCACTTTTGTTTGGGGGAGGAGTTTAACCTGAGATATGGTCGCAGGTCATTCATTGCGTGAATTCTCTGCGCTTGTTGCTTCGGGTGCTTTGGGCTTTGAGGATGGCTTGAAGTTAGTTGCATCGCGTGCCAATGCCATGCAGAAAGCGTGTGAAGTAAATCCTGGAACAATGGCTGCAATTATTGGTCTTCCAGATGAGAAGGTTGAAGAAATTTGGTAGCTTCGTAAGTTCAGAAGATAATATAGTTGTAGCTGCAAACCACAATTGTCCTGGTCAGTTGGTTATTTCGGGGAAATGCAGATGCTGTCAATTCTGCTGAAAAATTGAAGGAGGCTGGTGCAAAGCGTGCTCTGCCTTTGAAAGTCGGTGGCGCATTCCATTCTCCATTGATGCAGCCAGCCAGGGATGAGTGCAGGCAGCTATTGAAGCAACTATATTCAATACGCCAAAGTGTCCTGTTTATCAGAATGTTGATGCAAAAAGCGCATACAGATGCTTCTGAGATAAAGAATAACTTGATAGCTCAACTTACAAGTCCTGTTCGCTGGACTGCAAGTGTCCAGGCTATGATTAGTGACGGTGCAGATGATTTCTACAGAGTGTGGACCTGGTAAAGGCTTTACAAGGCATGATTGGCAGGATAGACAGGAATGTTAATGCTCGCGGCATTGCATAATGAAAGATAAAATCGTAATATATCGAAGTATTACCCAGACTTTTCGGCAATCGTGATGAGGCTCTTGTGGAGTCCGGCACGATTGCCGAAAAATGGTTGTGGTAAGTTCTCTTCGTTTGATGACGAAACGCTGAAGACAATTCATGACATGGGATTTACCCATATTTGGTTTACGGGTATCTTGCGGCATGCTACACAAACTGATTATTCTGCTTTTTGGACTTCCACGTCAACACGCAGAAGTGGTAAAGGAAAAAGCCGGCCTCCTTATGCTATTGCAGATTACTATGATGTAGATCCGGACCTTGCAGATGATGTCTCGCAGCGTATGACAGAATGGGAGGAGTTGATAAAGCGCACCCATGATGCAGGCATGAAAGTGATTATGGATTTTGTGCCTAATCATAGTTTTGCTCGTGAGTATAAATCTGTCTGCAAACCGGTTGGTGTGCGTGATTTGGGGAGGATGATGACACTTCATTAGCTTTTTCGACAGGAATAATTTCTATTATTGTTGGGAGCACCACTTGATCTTTGAGTCTAATAACATCAGATGTAAGTTATAGTGAAATCCCTGCTAAGGCAACAGGCAATGACTATTTTGGTGCACGCCCGGGAGTTAATGACTGGTATGAGACCATTAAGTTGAATTATGGTATAGACTACTGTGATGCAGGGGGTAAAAGCTATCATTTTGATCCGCGTCCTGATACCTGGGATAAAATGACAGATATTCTTTTGTTCTGGGCTTCAAAAGGAATAGATGGATTCAGATGCGACATGGCAGAGATGGTGCTGACCGAGTTCTGGAACTATGCCATTTCTAAAGTAAAAGGAACGACGTCCTTCTTTATTGTTCATTGGTGAAGTTTACGACAGATCACAATATCGCACATATATCGCAAATGGTTTCGATTGATCTTTATGATAAAGTCGGCATGTATGATTGTTTGCGGGTGTCATTACGGGTACACGTAGTGCAAATGAAATCACCCATTGGTGGCAGGCTACGGATGATATCAACGAACATATGCTCTACTCCTCGAAAATCGCGATGAACAGCGTATAGCAAGTGATTTCTTTGCGGGAGAAGGTGATAAGGCAATCCCTGCTGCCGCGGTTGCAATCTTGATGCGGACCAATCCTTTTTATGCTTTTATAGTGGACGGAATTCGGCGAAAGGGAATGGATCGCGAGGGCTTCAGCGGTACAGATGGAAGAACAACAATCTTCGATTATTGGTCACTGTCGACGTGCGTCGGGCTTTTTACCGATTGCAATCTGATGACAGATGAGGAGAAAACTTTCAGACTCGTACCGCACTTTGCTGAATATTGCACATCGTGAAGCAGCTGTCCGTGAGGGTGAATTCTTTGATCTCACCTATGCTAATCAGGCTCAAGAAGGATTTGATTCGTGTCGTGAGTATGCTTTTTAAGGAAGAAAGGCGATATCATCATTTTGGTCGTTGCCAATTTTTCTTCCTCCGACAGGCTTTTCTGATGTTATTATTCCGGCGCATGCCTTTGATTTTTGGCAAATGCCCGAGATGAAAGTGTTGTCTCGTGAGTTGTTTTCCGGTAGGTATGTGGGAATGAAATTGATGCGCGATTCGTCTGTCCGTGTGAAGGTTCCAGCCCATGGTTGTGGGATTTTTAAGTTTAGTTTGAATATGAAAGACAGTGATTATTTGTTCAATGAGCATCACAAGAAAGAGTTCCCACCGGCTCATACGGCAGAACATCTGCTCAATCAGTTGATGATGCGTATGTTCCATTGTGAGCGCAGCTACAATGCGCATATTGAACGAAAAAAGAGCAAAATGAGCTTCATCCTGGAGCAGAAACCAACCCGACAGCAGGAGAAAGAGATTGAAAGAAGGATGAATGAACTTATCCAAGAAGATATGCCTATCACTTATGAGACTTGTCGACAGAGACCATGTCCCTGCGGATGTGAAACTTGATCGACTCCCTGATGATGCATCAGAAATGCTTCGTTTGGTTCATATTGGCAATTTTGATGTCTGTCCTTGTTTAGGGAAACATGTAAGATCGACGTCTCCAAATAGGGCGGTTCGAGCTGTTAGGGTACCAAATTGGGATGAACTGGAAACATTCTTTCAGGATACGTTTCAAGGTCGTCCAGTAGAAGTTTATATAAAATGATGTTTTCTTTGTCAAAAGAGAACATCATTTTTCTATCTGCGATATTTTTCTTTCCTTTGCAATATAATCCGTAAAATCGGAGTTCCGCTGGGGCAGCGAGACAAAAACAACTTTAGGGTCTTGATGACAGAAAACGGTATGGCTCGAGGCCTCGGATGAGCAGAAAAACAGAAAAAGTATGGCTGTCCGAGGGAGCTCGTCATGAGAGCAGAAAACAGAGAAAAATGAGCTTTTCGAGGTCTGCGGATGAGCAGAAAACAGAGAAAATAGCTTTCCGAGGTCTCGGATGAACAGAAAACAGATGAAAAATGGCTTTCCGAGGGCTCGGATGAGCAGAAAACAGATGCGCTTTTCGAGGGTCTCGGATGGACAGAAAAACAGAGAAAAATAGCTTTTCGAGGGCTCCGGACTAGAGCAGAAAACAGAGAAAATGCTTTTCGAGGGCTCGGATGAGCAGAAAACAATAAAAAACAGCGTTTCGGCACGCGAAAGCAAAAAACGGAGAAAAATCGACTTTCAGGCGCCCCGAAGAGTAAAAACAACAAGAAAACAGCGTTTCGGGCACGACCAGCACGGAGAAAATCGACTTTCGGGCGTCCCCGAAGTAAAAACAGACAGCGTTTCGGCCATGGCCGAAAGCAAAAAACGGAGAAAATCGACTTTCGGCCGTACCGAAGTAGAAAAACAGTAAAAACTGCGTTTCGGCCACGGTCGAAAAACGAAAAACAGCGAAAACTGCATTTCGGCCACGGCCGAAACTGAAAAACGCCCCAAAACGGCTTTTCCAACCCCTTGGAAATGGGAAAAATGCTTTCAAAACGACTTTCCAACCCCTTGAAATGGAAAAAGCGCTCAAAACGGCTTTTCCAACCCCTTGGAAATGGAGAAAACGCCTCAAAACGGTTTTCCAACGCCCTTGGAAATGGAGAAAATGCTTAAAACGGCTTTTCCAACCCCTTTGAAATGGAGAAAACGTCTACAACGGCTTTTCCAACCCCTTGGAAGCGGGAAGATGGATGCTAAGCTAAATTCACGTAATGTAAAGTGGAAATCAATGGAGAAATCTGCACTATTGACAATCACGGGTAGTGACGAGACAGGAGAATCCGGGTGCAGGCTGATGTAAGGACGATATCAGCATTAGGTAGTCATGCTGTATCTGTCTTGACGTCAATCACCGTTCAGAATACATTGGGGATACAATGCTTTTTATGACATCCCCGGCAATGCTGTGGCCGCTCAGTTGGAAAGCTATTATCAACGATGTGCGCCCAGCGTGATGAAGATGGGAATGATCCGCAATAGTTGAAACGCTGAATGTGTTGGTTCGTACAGATTGTAAAAATACAAGCCGTCTCATGTTGTGTATGACCCTGCTATCAGTTCATTTCTGAATGAAGAACTGATGAGTCGTGATGTTGTTTCTCAGATTAGGTCATGCCTTTTGCCACTTTGTTCGCTGATTATTATTCGCCGTTCTGAAGCTGATCGTCTGTTGGGGGAATGTTCTTTTTCCCAATATTTATTTTATTGACGATCGGGGACGGCATGGAATCAGGAATGTATTTGCGAGTGCTGCGGCTGTCTTTTGCAAAGAGGATATCCGAATGAAGAAGCTGCAGCAGGCTCGCGAATATGTTGAACATCTGATGATAGCTCCAAGCCCGTTGAGTGGCAGGGAGCCAGGAGCTGTATCATGAGTTCATGCAGCTTGTGCGCCAGAACTATTCTTCTAACAGCGATGTGCTTTTTCTATGCCAATTGCATGAATGTTTCAACCCGTTATTTGGCTCAGGTGTGTAGGGCGTGTAGCCGCAAAATCTCCCAAGGCAATAATCGATGACTATATTGTCAATCAGATATGCAATGGCCTTGAGCAGCGAACCGACAAAGACCATACAGCAATTAGCCCTATGTGTTTGGTTTCTCCAATCAGGCTCATTTCTCCAAGTTCTTTCGGAAATTGAAAGGTGTTTCTCCGTCGGAATTCAGAAACAACAGCAGATAAAATAAACAAACAGTATAATTATGGAAAAAACAGAAAATCGACAGGAATTGAACCGCAACCTTGCACAGATGTTGAAAGGTGGCGTTATTATGGATGTAACAACTCCCGAGCAGGCGAAAATAGCAGAGGCTGCCGGTGCCTGCTGCAGTGATGGCATTGGAAAGAATTCCGCATGACATACGTGCAGCCGGTGGAGTTTCGAGAATGAGCGACCCTAAGATGATCAAAAAGGAATACAGGAGGCTGTGACCATTCCTGTCATGGCAAAGTGCAGGATTGGCCATATTGCAGAAGCCCAGATCCTTCAGGCTATTGATGATTGATTACATAGATGAGAGCGAAGTTCTTTCTCCGGCAGACAATATCTACCATATTGATAAGACGCAGTTTAATGTGCCTTTTGTCTGTGGAGCTAAGAATTTAGGCGAAGCTTTACGCCGAATTGCAGAGGGAGCAACGATGATTCGCACCAAAGGCGAGCCGGGAACAGGCGATGTTATGAGGCCGTCAGTCACATGCGAATGATGCAAAGCGAGATACGCCGCTTGGTTGGAATGGCAGAAGATGAACTCTTTGAGGGCTGCCAAGCAGCTGCAGGCTCCTTTATGAACTGGTGAAATATGTTCACGATAACGGTCGCTTGCCTGTGGTCAACTTTGCCGCAGGCGGCGTTGCCACACCCGCTGATGCGGCATTGATGATGCAGTTAGGTGCAGAAGGTGTGTTTGTCTGCAGCGGAATCTTCAAGAGTGGTGATCCGGCAAAACGCGCTGCTGCTATTGTAAAGGCTGTTACTAACTATCAAGATCCCAAGTGTTTGGCAGAACTTAGTGAAGATCTCAGGAGGCCATGGTGGGTATCAACGAAAATGAAATCCAGCTTCTTATGGCTGAGAGAGGAAAATGAGAATCTCGGTCCTTGCATTACAGGGGGCATTTGCTGAACATCGGCAGATGCTCCGGCGCCTTGGCGTCGAAACTTTTGAAGTGCGCCGGCTCTCAGATTGGCATCAGCCAAGGATGCCTTGATTATCCCAGGAGGCGAGAGTACGGCGCAGTTGAAGCTGCTTCGCGATTTAGAACTTTTACTTCCAATCCGGGATGCCATCATGAATGGCCTCTGTATTTAGCACTTGCGAGGCTTGATATTGTTGGCAAAGCAAGTTGAAGACGAAAGTCATGAGCGTATTTCAACCATGGATATTGAAGTGAAGCGCAATGCTTATGGTCGACAGTCGGGTAGTTTCATCACTGAAGCTCCATTTTCTGGAACGACGGTCCGATGTCTTTATCAGAGCACCCTATATCAGCCATGCACATCATGGCGTGAGAGGTGCTTTCCGAGAGTTGATGGAAAAATCGTAGCGGCCCCGTGAAGACAATCAGCGCTGTGACGGCTTTTCATCCCGAGTTGACGGATGACCTGTTTGTCCATTCTTATTTTCTTCAGATGATACAGCATAAGCTCTGATTTATTCTGTATTACAATATCAGTGAAAAGCGCCTTTCGCCCATCAGTGAAAGGCGCTGTAATTATATTGGCCAATTTTGTAATAAAATGGATGTTGTATTCAATATTATTTTGTAACTTTGCATACCAGAAGACAGAATAATAAACACATACATACTATGTATAGAACGAATACTTGTGGGAGCTTCGCCTCTCTGATGCCGGTAAGGAAGTTGTTTTGGCCGGTTGGGTACAGCGATCCAAGGAAAAATGGGCGGTATGACCTTTGTCGATCTCCGCGATCGTTATGGTATTACAGCTTGTTTTCAACGAAGCTGATGACAGGATGCTCTGTGATAATGCCAATAAATTAGGTCGTGAATATTGTATTCAGGTGAAGGGCATTGTCAGCGAGCGTCAGAGCAAGAACTCAAAGATAGCAACTGGTGATATTGAAATCCTCATGAAAGAATTAAAGGTCTTGTCTCCGTCTCTGACTCCTCCATTCACAATTGAAGACGAATCTGATGGGGAGATGACATTCGCATGAAATATCGTTATTTAGAATCTTCGTCGTAATGTTGTTCAGTAAGAATTTAGAACTGCGTCATCGTATGACAATTCTTATTCGCAACTTCCTCGATAGTCATGATTTCATGGAAGTAGAAACGCCGGTTTTTGATTGGCGAGTACACCTGAAGGAGCACGTGATTTTGTCGTACCAAGCCGCATGAATCCCGGGCAGTTCTATGGCTTTGACCACAAAGCCCACAGACATTGAAGACAGTTGCTTTATGGTTTGCCGGTTTCGACCGCTATTTCCAGATAGCAAAATGCTTCCGTGACGAAGATTTGCGTGCAGACCGTCGGCCGGAATTCACTCAGATTGACTGTGAAATGAGCTTTGTCGACCAGGATGACGTCATCAATATGTTCGAAGATATGGCCCGTCATCTGTTCAAAAGGAAATCCGAGGTGTAGAGTTACCGAAGCTACAGCAGATGACTTGGCACGAGGCAATGAAGCGTTTCGGTAGCGATAAACCTGATTTACGCTTTCGGTATGGGTTCGTAGAACTCAAAGAGGCCTTGCCGGTAAGCGCAATTTCTCTGTATTTGATGAGGGCTACCTATATTGGTGGTATCTGTGTTCCAGGTTGTGCTGACTACAGCCGTAAGCAACAATGAGCTGACCGACTTTGTGAAGAAACCTCAGGTGGGTGCCAAGGGCTTGGTATTTATTAAGTATAATACAGATGGTACAATCAAGAGTTCCATTGATAAGTTCTATACTGAAGACGAACTGAAAGAAATCAAGAAGCTTATGGGTTGCCAATGATGGCGACTTGGTACTCATACTTAGCAGCGACAATGCCAATAAAACGCGTGTTCAGCTTTGTGCTTTGCGCCTTGAAATGGGCAACCGCCTTGAGCTTGCGTGATAAGAATGTGTTCAAATGTCTTTGGATTGTCGACTTCCCATTGTTTGAGTGGAGCGACGAGGAACAGCGTCTTATGGCTACCACCATCCATTTACAATGCCCAAATCCAGATGATATTCCTTTGCTCGACGAGCATCCGGAGCAGGTTCGTGCCAAGGCTTATGACTTCGTCTGCAATGGCATCGAAGTTGGTGGAGGTTCTCTCCGTATTCATGACACGCAACTTCAGGAGAAGATGTTCGAGGTTCTCGGTTTTACCAGGAGCGTGCTGAAGCCCAGTTTGGTTTCTTGATGAATGCTTTAAATATGGTGCACCACTCATGCAGGTCTTGCTTTTTGGTCTTGACCGCTTTGTAAGCATCTTCGCCGGACTTGATTCTATTCGTGATTGCATTGCTTTCCCAAAGAACAATAGCGGGCGTGACGTGATGCTTGATGCTCGGGCGAACTTGATCAGAAACAATTGGACGAATTGCAGATTAAACTTAATCTCAAGGCTTGACGGTTGATTTACATCAAGAAAATAATAGAACAAAGTACTGAATTGTAAGTTTTATTACATAGTTCTGTCTGTTTTGGAAAAATAATGACTAACTTTGTGGTGTCAACTTAAATGTTCGACATCTCCTCAAGTTTTGATAAAGATTAATTAGTTTGTTAGTTATGGCAGAAAAGCAAAGCAACCAAAGGCTGCACCAGTAAAGAGAGGCAGCAACGAAGAAGGCCGCCGCGCCTAAGAAGACTACAGCAAAAAGAGTCTGCATTGTTTATCAATGCCGAAAGCGTAGGTTCTCCGTGCCGGTGATGTTTATCAAGCATTGGCAGCAGCAGGTAAAAGCAATGTCTGTAGCGGAGAGTTGCAAAGGCCGCAAAAGATTAGCACAGAAGAGGTTTATCTTGGTATTGGCTGGCTCTTCAAAGAGGGCAAGGTTAAAGACGAGAACAACCTGATTACACTTGCATAATATTCAGTAGTAAGGATATTTGTTAAAGGGAGGGGAGCTGACTGTAAGCATTCAGTTCCCCTCTTTTTAGCTTTTGTGATGCAGAAATACAACAGTGAGATATTAAGAATATTGGTTGAAGCCGGCAATGAGTGGTTTGTCGGTCAAGAAGATTACACGCCATGTCCATACTGCCTGCAACACATTGTTTTTCGTCAGTCAGTTTTGACGAAGTTTATACTTACGTTTCCCAATATCTGATACGTAATTCGAAAAATGCCGATTCCATGATAGCGCGTACAGATGTTCGAAATTATCATATCAATCTGCGGAATGAGGGATTCTCAACAGCTAATGTTGCGCTTTCAAGATGAAATGCGATGAAAAGGAGGATACTCCGAAACTGTCTGTAGACCAGTCCTTATCTTTGTTCGAAGATATGTAGATTTTTCATGTTGGTTAAGGTAAAAGATGTCCGTGAACGGGTGAATATTTCCAGAGATCTATTTAGTGATAATATTTTATTCTTTTATAATTTATTTTACAAAAAGCCTTTTACCCGGGTTTTGCGTATTCAAAAAAAAAAAACCTTTTATCGCCATTCAAAATATAGTTTTGAGGATGTTTTGTAAGATATTGAGATACAGATAGTTGTAAATTTTATTCATTTAATGCACTTGTTGTTGTTTGATTTCATTGTGTTTTGTGTCCAAATAGCATTCTCATTTGCGCCAAATTGCACCGTTTCCATTTATTTTTAGGAGCTAAACTCATGCAGATTACAGGCTAAAATGATGAGATTGCATAAGAAAAGAAAGGTAAAAACAGGGATGCTGAAGCAGCAGAGCCAAGCTTCACTTATGCGTTAGTGCATGGTTTCTTTTTTTCTATTTGGTGCACTTTTTGAGTAGTGGTTCAACGATATATCTTTACAATATAGAACTGATATACCACTTTCTTCCTCATGGCGAGACTTGCCGTTTCATGACTTGTTGGGCTGACGATCAGGGAATTGGATTCTGATTATACCTGGTCTATGGTCATTGAGATAGTGATGGAAACTTTGGTCTCTTTTATGGATAAATAACTTAAAGTGGTTGAAAAACGTTCAAGATATGTGGTACTCTCAGATGATTATAATAAATCGCGAGAAGTTCTGACTTCATGCAGAGAACATAGTAGAAGATAAAAGCCCATTCCAATGACTAGATGGGCTTTTTGTATGTGTATGCTTTGCTTAGAATTCTGACCATAGCAGTTCTTGAACTTCTTGCCGCTTCCGCACGACAAAGGGATCAGTGGGACGAGGCCGGACGGTCAGCTACATATGGCGTGTGGTAATCCGGTCTGCACCTTCTCGGGTGTCTTGATAGGCTGCCTCTGTTGCGCTGCTCGTGCTTCAATATCCTCTTTCTGTTCATGATATCGTTGTGCATGTTGTTCAGGAGCTGCCTCTTGAACTTCTTGAACTACGGGAATCTGGGCACCGCATCAATACGTTTGCAATGCGGTTATTCATGTCATCAATCATCGTTATCCACAGCTTGAACTTTCTAATTTTGAAAATCAAAGAGGGATCTTTCTGTTCGTGGAAGCATTCCTGAACGCTGTGACGTAGCTCGTCGAGTTGACGCAGATTTTCTTTCCAGTTGTCGTCAATAATGCGAAGCATGATAGTCTTTCGAATTCCTTAACAACGCTGGCTGCTTCACTGTTGTAGGCTTCTTGCAGGTTTGCGGAATTTGATAGATGTTCTGACCATCGGTGATAGGCACAAGAATACGTTCGAACATCTCCCTGTTCCTCTTGTACTTTCTTGACAGTGAGTGGCGTCTGCTTTGAATACGGTCAGTATGGACGCTTGAAGAAGCCATGGCATCTTGGAAAGCACGCTCTTCGAGTTCAGATCTACACCACTTTTCAATTTTCTTGTGTAGAAAGGAATCTCCATAGCTAATATTTTTCATGAATTCTTCCTTTGCACCTTCATAGTCGTTCTTCTCAATGATGCTGACAACGGATCCCAAATGACGTTTATAATGTCCATACCTACGCGTTCACCCATGAGTGCATGTCGACGCTTCTCATAGATTACGGTGCGTTGTTTGTTCATTACGTCATCGTATTCGAGCAGATGTTTAGCGGATACCGAAGTTGTTCTCTTCAACTCTTCTGTCGCACGTTCTACTCTTTGAGATCATAGACCTCAATGCGTTCCCCATCTGGAAGCCCAAACGGTCCATGATCTTGGCAATACGCTCAGATGCAAAGAGACGCATCAGCTTGTCTTCGAGCTGAAACATAGAATACAGATGAACCAGGATCCGCTGACGGCCTGCGCGACCACGTAACTGGCGGTCGACACGACGACTCTGGCGCGTTCTGTACCGATGATAGCCAGACCACCTGCAGCTTTAACCTCATCGAGTTAGTTTGATATCGGTACCACGACCGGCCATGTTGGTAGCAATGGTATCTAGCACTCAAAGCCATTCTCTGAACGGCCGGCTTCGGCTACAATCTGTGCTTCTCTCGATGAAGCTTGGCATTCAGTACGTTATGAGGAATGTATCGCATCTTCAACATCTTGCTCGAAGCTCGCTGAGTTTTCAGCAGATGTTGTACCATGCAATACCGGACGACCTGCATTACGCATTGCTTCGATTTCATCAATAACGGCGGCACATCTTTTCGCGTGCAGTCTTATATACGCGATCGTCAAGGTCGTGGCGGGCAATAGGACGGTTTGTTGGAATTTCAACAACGTCAAGTTTGTATATATCCCAGAATTCCCCTGCTTCTGTACTTGCTGTACCCGTCATACCGGCCAGCTTGTGATACATACGGAAGTAGTTCTGCAGGGTAGTAGTTGCAAATGTCTGTGCAGCTTCAACCCTTGACATGTTCCTTAGCTTCAATAGCTTGATGCAGTCCATCGCTCCAACGACGTCCTTCCATGATACGGCCTGTCTGTTCGTCGACAATCTTTTCACCTCACCGTCCGATGACAACATATTCGTCGTCTTTATTGAACATGGTGTAGGCTTTCAGCAACTGTTGCAGTGTATGAACACGTTCACTCTGCACACCGTAATGTGACATCAGTTCATCCTTTTTGTCGATTCTCTCTTGGTCAGAAAGGTTCGTTTTGGCTTTCAGAGCAGACAGTTGAGACGTGATGTCTGGCAGTACAAACAAGTCTTCCTGTCCGGTTTGTTTTGCCAGCCATGCTGTTCCTTTGTCTGTGAGGTCTGCACTATTGAGCTTTTCATCAACCACAAAGTAGAGAGGCTCAATAGCTTTAGGCATTTCACGGTTGTTAGTGGCCATGTAGAATTCTTTCTGTAGCCAGCATGCCGGCTTTATACCATCCTCAGATAAATACTCAATCAGTGGTTTATTCTTTGGGAGTGCCTGAAGAACGATAAAGAGCCAAGAAACCATCTTCAAGTAGCTGCTTGTCGTTTTTCTCTTGTCCCGGTGTGATCTTTTGTTTGGCTCAGCCAATAGCTCTAGTAGCTTGTTTACGTTGCACTTCTATAAGTGTTCAACAAGAGGCTGATATTCTTCAAACATTTGATCATCACCCTTTGGAATAGGACCAGAGATAATCAAAGGCGTACGGGCGTCATCAATCAATACTGAGTCAACCTCATCGACAATGGCATAATTGTGTTTGCGCTGAACAAAGGTCGCTGGGGTTCAGTGCCATGTTGTCACGTAGGTAATCAAAGCCGAACTCATTGTTTTGTACCAGAAAGTGATATCTGCTTGATAGGCTTTGCGACGTGCTTCAGAGTTAGGCTGATGTTTGTCAATACAATCAACAGAGAGACCATTGAACATGTAAAGAGGCCCCATCCATTCAGAGTCACGCTTGGCCAAATAGTCATTGACTGTAACCATATGAACGCCATTTCCTGTCAAAGCATTGAGAAAAACGGGTAGTGTAGCAACAAGAGTTTACCTTCACCAGTTGCCATCTCTGCTAAATCTTTTTCCTTGATGTAAGGCAATACCACTCAGAACAACTGTACATCATAGTGTACCATATTCCATTTGAGTTTATTACCTCCGGCAGTCCATTCGTTGTGATAAATAGCCTTGTCACCATCAATCGTTACAAAGTCGTTTGCTGGGTTTGCTGCGAGCTCTCTGTCAAAATCTGTCGCAGTAACGATAGTTTCTTCATTTTCAGCAAAGCGGCGAGGCTGTATCTTTGATGATGCTGAAAGCTGTCGGCATAACTTCATCCAAAGCTTTCTCGTAGAGGTCGAGAACTTCTTTTCAAGTTTGTCAATCTGATTGAAGATATCTTCACGCTCATCTATTGGTGTTTCCTCAATCTTAGCTTTAGGTTCTTCTATTTGTTTTTTCTGCTCATCTGCAGAACTCTGAACATAGTGCTGAAGTTCTTTTGTCTTCGCACGTAACTCATCATTACTCAGCTTCTGAATTTCCGGATAGACCGCTTTTACTTTCTCTACAAGAGGTTGGATAAGCTTCATATCACGGCTTGATTTATCGCCGAACAACGATTTCAAAAAGTTACTGAAATTCATTTCTATGTATGTATGTTAGTGTCTAAATATTCTGGCTGTGCAAAAATTACGAATTAAAATTCTAATTTTTCCACATTAATTATATAAAAGTTTGCATGGAGACCGACAGATGAAAAGCCTTTTTATATGAATACTTTGACCTTCTTTGTCGGCATAGCTCTTAAAAAGTGGAGCTGCAGAACAAGCATTTGGAGCCCTGATATGAATCGCTTTTACTGATAGTAGGTGCAATACGATTCATGGTAATAGGGTTGATATACGTTCTCCTTTGATGTTTGTTCCACTTAAAATTACAGGGAATAGGATAATATTGTAACGGCTGGTATAGCTTTCTTGAGTGTCTTCATTGATAAGTTTCCACCCAGGAGCGACATTGACGATGATATCACCACTGATCGAAGGATTGTAACCTTGAAGCTGTTTATAAACATCATTGTTACCGGTAAGTAGACGATCGCAGGTATAAACATCCACTGATACCTACGCTCTCAAGCAATAGTTCTTGGCAGCGCTGTAAGCACATCATGCATGCTAAGCCGTTTTCTGTTCAATAGTCTTGCAGTTCACGATAAATCTGATTTCCCAAGTTGCATCGATATATGTTCTTGTCCATAGATAGCACAGAGGTAAACATTCAATAACTTGGTTGTACGATTAATATAGAAATTTCCTGTTGGAATACGGTAAAGACCATAGTCATTCTCTTTATTATCCGTTGTGCCTGTACCCGTAATGACAAATAGGACATGGCTTTTACCTACTTGATGTTCAATATTACTATACAGTTTATCGAGGAATATTATCTATCTGAATATATATTTGTTGGTAGACATCTTCGCGATTGTAGGAGTGTTCGTTGTCCTCCATAGATGCGGAAGGGTGACTGTCAGCATGTCTGGAATGTCATCTTTCCCATTCCACTTCTTGAGATAATTTCTATTGCTTTGTCTCCAATTGCTTCATTGTTAACGTTATGTGGGGGCCAGAGTGGAGTGTTGAGTCATTGATGGTAGAAGCTCCATGAAAAAGCAGTGGTCTTCCATTTTTCTGAAAACCTCATCATACCATGTTGCATTATCAGCAGTATGACCCTGCTTTGACAGAATGCTTAACACTTTTGTCTGCTGCAATGCTAAATAATGCTTTCATGCGTCAGAAACCTTCATCTCGTCACCAACAGTTGATGTCTTTTAATGTGAAGGACCATAGATGTATTGCTTTTCTCATCAACGCAGTAAACAGGGTGTAGCGTGGTGCGGTCTATCCATTGACCGCAATAATACCATGGTGGAAAGGAGTTGTACCTGTATGCAATATGTTGCAATGGATGAGGAACAGAAACAGTGTGTGAATGGACAAGAGGGCTACCTCATACGTTTTTCCCTTCTTGCATAAGTTTCTGAAAGCCACAGGCCTTAAAGAAGAGGAGAAAAGGCATCATATAGTCTCATTCAGTGGTCAATAGTGATGCTGACGATTAACCGCAGTGCAAGTTCGAGATGCTTGCATCTCTGCAGAAGTTAACCGGCTATCAGTATGGCAATATATCTGTTCACGTTGTTTTCTTATAATAATTGATGTCGATTTTGTGCGACTCTGAATGACATGACGCTTGTTATACAAAGCAAAACAGATGCCAGAGTTTATTCCGTCTGCAAAGTTTGGAAAAACTTTCGATACATCCTATTGCATAACGTGAGATTATGAGAAGTTGGTAGTTTCTCTTTATTGCGGATTTTTGGGAAAAAGTAGTAATAGGTTGAGCGGATTATGATATGAATATCTGTAGACTAAGACTTTACTGTGGGATGTTGACTGAAGATCATTGCAGTGAGTATAAAAACCACAAAGTCCAGTTACTAACCATAAAGACATAGTGTGTTCAGAAAGATAGTAGTATTTTGGATTTTCTTTGCAGTACAGTAGATGCTATGACTATCACAATGATAAACGAATATCAGAATGTTGGGTGTAAATTTATTGAAGAAATCATTATCTTCCATGTTGTTTATTGGTGTGGGAGAGAGCAAGTAAGAACTTTTACTGACGAGTTTTTTGTTTTCTCCATGTCCATAGTTGTACAGTCGCATGTTGGAAATCATGACTTAGGGAATCAGAAGAAATTGTCGTTCCTCCATTGAAAGTGGACGGTCAGCGCTTGAGACCAGGAGTAAATCATTTTCCCCATTTAGCTCATTGATGTTGTTTGTTCCACTGATGGATTTCACTCCTATATGACGATGTAAAATGTTGGTAACGTGATAATCAACAAATCCATTCTATATTATTGATTAGATGTCGCGTGCTCTTGTCGTGCAGTTATCGTAGAAATAATTATAGCGATATGTCCTGTTCTGGCATATGTTTTTATCTATAAAGCCAGAGCGATATTCTGCTTGTCTTGAGGTGAAAGATTTAGGTTGTTCTTTCACCATCTTCCTTCACTTTTATACTCTTCATAGAGAAGTCTTTCATAGTGTATGATACCCATTTCGTCAGTCTGTCAAACCAAAAACAAATCTCAATATGAAAATATTTCTGACGAGTGAGAATATCCGTAATTAATGACAAGATCTTGATGATTTCTCAAATCCTGAAAACCTTATTGCTGCTATGTCCGTACAGAGGATAAATCTCATGTCCTGGGCCACAGTATATGAGGCTGATTTGCATGGAATCACCATAAATGTCGAGACGATGTTTGTGCTGCTTGGATATTATGTGTAAGACATTGAAAAACAAAGCAGTACTACTTCTGAAAATATATTGAAAAACGTTTCACGTAATGCAAATAAGCTATATTTCTGATTATCATGCATTTTGTTTCTGATTTTTGATAATTTTGCAAAAAGCAATTATATGAGTATGAATAAACTATTATTAAAGCGCTACCTTGTTGACAGTAATATCAACAACAGCATTAGCTCAGTGGCACAATTCACCCATATAAGTCAATATGGCTTTAGGTTTTATTGTCGAGTATGGTACAGGGGTTTTAATCGGGAGAATGAGATGCAGGCTTGAGGGTTTTCTCATGAACATGGCCAAATCAACTACATGAACCCTGCATCTTATTCTTCTGGACTCTTTGTCATTTATATTTGATGCAGTTTCTCTGGTCAATTGACGAATTTGAAGAATGGCGTTAAGAGAATGCTAAGAACAGTGTTTGATTATGTTGTGGCAGGGATTCACGTGCAGCAGACATGTTGGCGTTAGCTTTGGCGTTATTCATGTCAAATATCGGATATAAATATGCTACAACAGGAGATTTGAATAACAAGCGGTCGCCATCTTATCAGACTTACACAAATACATTTGAAGGTAATGGGGACTGCACCAAGTTTATCTCGGTGTGGATGTGCAACCATTTACAGGTTTGTCTATAGGTGCAAATATTGCTTATCTTTGGGGAAACTATACACGTTCTGTGGTTAACTCTTACAGTGACGCTTATGTTAATACCATTTCAAAGTATTATACGGCGACAGTGAACAACTATAAACTTGATTTCGGTGTGCAATATACTGCTCGCCTGTCAAAGAAAGATGAGTTGACCATTGGTGCAACCTATGGTCTTTGGGACACAAAAGTTAGATGTGAGATCCTGAATGCAGAATCATTTCAAACAACTCACAAACGAACGTGTCTGATACGCTTCTTTGAAAAGTAAGAATGGTTTAGAACTTCCAACTACATTTGGGTGGCTTGATGTTTAATCACAACAATAAATTGAGTGGGCGTTGACTATTCATTGATGCAGTTTGGTAAAGTAGGCTATCCAGAATATACATTTGGAGAATGGTGTACAAAATATGTTCTTTCCAACAAGTATCTCACAAGACGTCAACAAATTAACCTTGGGGGCAGAGTGCCCTCAATGAAAAGGGCGTAAAGTTTTTCTAACCGTCTTCGCTATCGTTTAGGCGCTTTTATGCTACACCATATTATAAAGTGAATGGTGTGGAGGGGCCGAAAGAGTAGTAGTGTAAGTAGTTTGGGTATTCCTGCTATTAATGAGTGGAATAATCGGTCTATACCTCAATATCAGTGGTCATGGGTTCGGCAGGAGGCACCAGGGCTAATCAAGGAGAACACTTTCCGGATTAATATTGGTTTTACGTTCAACGAACGTTGGTTTGCCAAGTGGAAGGTTGAATAAAAAATAGTCTTTAGGGTCTCTGTTTCTCCCATGTTGAAACCTATAAGGTATAATATATGTTTTGGCGTATGATGTCCACTAATGCTTTTCATTGCCTCAGTGAAGAACAGCATGAACATACTGCTCCTGCAATTCGTGCTCGTGATTCTGTCGCTGTTATGACAAGCTATGGTGTCAATACGTTGATTTCCGATTCAGGCGTTGCCAAATATCGAATTGCGACGAAGAATGGGAATCAATACCAATTTACAACCGTCTCGCTGGCTGTTCTAAAGCGAGGTGTTCCGAACAATTCGATAGAAAATTTCATGTCCAGGCCTATATCCAGTGTGATACGGCCGATTATTACGATCAGATGGGTTGTGGAGTTGCGTTCACGGGTTCGCATTCTCCAAGGACGACTATGTTGCCAGTGAACAGTTGTTCTGGGATGAAGGAAACATAGAACTCTATTCAAATGTTTCTCTAAATTGATTGCCTGACCCTGGCACACTTCAAGGGAGTTATTTCCGCAGTGATGAGCAGATGACGAAATATTTCATATCCAATACGAAAGGCTCTTTTGCCAAAGACGATTTTCGAGGAGATAATGGCGCAATGATACAACATGACCGGATTCTGCAGGGCGTGCGTGCGAGCTCATCGCAAAGTATCAGCATCCTATTGCAACACCGCACCGTAGAGACATCAATTCCCTTTGATGCATTGATTAAGTTTTTAGTATGATGAATGAAACCATAGATATTCCTTTTGGTAGTCGGCATTTTGGGCACGATGGCATTTTCTCGCTTTTCTTCTCGGGAATGGAGAGTGCTCGTTTCCAGTAATCGTATGCTCTTTTTGAAGTTGATAAAAAGAGAGACATGGTGTGGCAACGTGCTCATTAATTTCTTTTATCGTCATCCCAATGATTTCTGTGAGTACGATGCTTGACTGAAACAATGTCGTGCTTGTCATTTATAGTATTCTGATAGCCCGTTTCTTTTGATATTCAATCTTCCATGGGTTTACTCCGGCTCACGGTCCCTGCCGATACGGTTCTTTCAACGGTGATTATGCTCTTTACGGGGAATTCTTGCCGAAGATACTTTTCAAAAAGCAATCCGAACGGGCTGATGACAACTTTCCTCCAATGGCATTCCTTTTTACATCGTGCTTTGGCCAATCGGTCGTTTCATGACTTTTTCTTGCAGTTACTGTTGAGATTAGTCAGTATTAAAATGGAAAAAGGAGGATAACGAGGGAAGAATTTTCTACAGATAGATCTTGATTATCTTGTCAATCAGTATTGATAATGCAAAGTCTGATGATGAGATTGATGATGAAGTAGAAGATATTCCCAGAACGCTTTGGGTTTTCGGAAACAAAGGTGCGCGACTGTATGATTCCTCGTACAGAAATCAATGCTGTCGAATATGATTGCACTGTAGCTGGACCTCATGCAGTTTATTGAAAGTGGGAATAGTAAAATCATCGTTTACCGTGGTGATATTGACCATATGGAAGGCTATATCCATTCCTCTGTCGAAATGTTTCGGACGGCAGGGAAAGATTGCGCATGAGTCTGTTCGGACAATGCCCCGTGCTGCGAGCTCAAAAATTGATGAAGACCTTTTTGCAGAGTAAGAAAAGCCTTGGCGTCGTGGTTGATGAGTTCGGAGGGAAACGAGTGGTATCGTGTCTTTAGGGAGGATGTTATGGAAGAGATATTCAGTGATATCGAAGATGAACGACAGCAATAAATATGTTGCCAAGAAGATGAGCGACAAGTGAATATCTCCTGTCCTGCGCGCTGGAGATTGACAAGGTGAATGATGTATATTCAATCTTGGTTTCCGCGAGATGATGATTATAAAACGGTCGGTGGCTTTTATCCTGAACTTTTATCAGAGTTTTCCCAAGCTTAATGAGGTCGTGAAAATCGGCCGTTTCAGTTTCAAGATTATCAAGACTACAATGACAAAGATCGAGTTGGTGAAGCTTTAGAGTGCGTGATATAGCGGCTTTTTTGTCGTTGACCCCCTACCTCTATCTGCTGAGCCCATTAGAAACAAGTCGTCAATGTTATTGACTTTTATCTGCTTTTTAATACCCATGCGGGGCCCTATAATAAGTATACGTGAAAAATTGCGCTATATACTTTTATTCGTATTTTTGTGGGCAATTTAGTTGATACAGAGAAAAGAAAATAACTAAGAAATACAAATTAAAGTAATGGCATTGGGAAAATTAGAAGCAAAGAGCGCCTTTCTGGTGGGTATCATTGGATAGAATCTTTTGCATTCATTGCTGAAGAGGCCTTTCGCTCTTGTGAGTCGACTCATGCAACAATACGCGTCGTCAGCAGGTAGGAGAGGTTTTGGGAGAAGATTAATGTGAGATGAGATTCCAAAAACGCAGTTGATAGGTACACTGGAAGTTAGTCGAAAGATGCAGCAGGGTGCTGGAGCCTTTAGACTGACGAGCAACTCAGCCAGGTAAAGGACATGGTATGGAACACCTGTCGTAGCAAGACAAAGATTGTAGAGACCTGAAATGGCTAAGCAGTCTTGATGTCTCGATGCCTGGTGCTTTAATTAGAATGTGCTGAAAGAGCTGGTACCAACCCGATGTTGCTTCAGACGCTTTTCCGCGCGCGCGCGCGCGCGCGCGCGCGCGGCGCGCGCGCGCGCGCGCGCGCGCGCGCGCGCGCGCGCGCGCGCGCGCGCGCGCGCGCGCGCGCGCGCGCGCGCGCGCGCGCGCGCGCGCGC